>RCUS01000117.1_pt1 | contig 62732 bp, 60 predicted proteins | sample 2166221 | NCBI WGS metagenome assembly RCUS01 (sample SAMN09932758, study PRJNA488358) | compost metagenome | isolation source: compost soil in cyclohexanecarboxylic | place: Germany: Experimental Botanical Garden
TATCGTCATTTATCTGCCTTCCTCTACCGCTACCCGCTGAAGTTGTCCTTCGATGTAATTCTTTAGCTCAGGATTGCGGCAATACACATAACAGCCCTTTATGCCTCTGGAGATCAGCACTTTGTAGATATTTTTGATCAATGCCGTAAGCTGATGATTGTTGTTCTTAAGGCCTCTTTTCCCCATGGTATCTTTGTATTCGTCATAATCGGCGTATATCTCCATGTTCTGCACATCAAACTTCAAATCATTGCCGATGATTACGCCCACATAGTCGAACTCCAGGCCCTGTGAAGTGTGGACGCATCCGATTTGCTCAAGTCCTTGCTCATGAATTGCCCACATGTTTGAGATGGCCCGTCCATTCCACGGCATCCGGAAGTTATGCTCTTCAATAACGACATCGTCAATTTCGCCATTCCGGTTACCCTCGGTATCCTTGGTCCAGTTCCAGGCGAATCCGGCAAGCATCCGGGCTTTGTGCCCCTCATTCACTTTATCCTTGATGGCCTGATAGAGCGCATGGGGAGTATCCATAAGTCTGAATTCAAAAGCATCCTGATCCCAACCATTGAAATTGCCTGTCTGACGAATCTGAAAAATATGATCAATCCAGTTGAGAAACCCCTCCGCTCCCGAACAGCGAAACTGCGCAGTAAGCGTATATTCATGGACCTCAGATTGATGAAGTTCCGCAACCCGTTTTATTTCCGCTACCGATCCGATATCGTCCGGCCGAATCCGCTGGAAATCGTCAATGAAGAACACATTAATTTTGGAGGCAGCAATAATATCCTCGATCTGGTTGAGGCCCCGGTATTGATACGCCCCTTTCCCCTTTAAGCGATGGGCTTCATCAACAACCAACACATCATAGAAATCCTTAGGTGCATCATAGAACTGCCCAGATCCGGCAAAAAGTGACCGAGCCCTGGCTTTGTTCTTCGCCTGCCGCTTCGCCAATGTCTCCACCATTACCGTTCGAAAAGAGGCATTCGGCGCAATAAATCTAACGTTTAGCTTTTGTTTCAGCAGGCCACCTAACGCATTCATTGAAATGACCGATTTTCCTGTGCCCGGGCCGCCTTTAATTAGGATGGTACGCTTCTTGCTCGTGTCTTTGGCTAAACTGATGATCGTTTCATATGCGACCTTCTGCTCGTCCAGTAAAATAAACTCGGAGTTCCCTTGAAACAGTCCGTCTATGTGATCGATGAGCTTCTTAGAAGGCCGAATTCTCCCGTTCTCTATGAGATACAGCAGATTTACTCCGTTTCCGTTACCGATGTGCTTATGAAGGAATTCCTGGAGCTTTTGCGTGTCTTCCGCCATAAATAAAGGTGCCTTGCGAATATATGTTTCATAGCGTTCGTTCTTAAGCGGGTCTGGCTGAGGCGTCCGGTAATTATGTAAGTACGCGCAGGAATGGCTGGTTAAATCGCTGCTATGAATCGCTTCATTCATATCCTCCAATTGCTGCCGGTAAGACCATGCCTGATAGGATGGATGAGGTGTTTCGCGCTCCCTGCTTCCGATATGGGCAATGACCACATCTTCACGGTCCGTCTCCTTAGCGGCATCCCACTGCTTTAACTCCACGATAACAAAGTTGTCCTTACCCTCCGCGTTCTGCCCCGCCACAATGAAATCCACCCGCTTACTCGTAGCCGGAATGTTGTATTCGATCATAATGCCGCAGTCATCGGCGATCTTGGAGTTGCGCACGACCCGCTCCATGAACTGCATGGAGTTGTTCCAGGCTCTTCGTTCCCCGGGGCTTGGCCGCATCCCCATTTTGCTGATAAAAGCATTCTCAATCTCTACAGTTAACTCGTTATTATCGACCTTCTCCTTGAAGGCTAGCGCACTGCTGCTATAAATGATCATGTCGGCTGCTCCTATAGATCGGTATATTTGCCTTTCTTGCCACATGCTTGCTCAGCCGGATACGCAAAAAAGAGGCAACTATCCCTTCGCTGGGATAAATGCCTCTGAATGGTCAGGTCACGGCCATGCTTTGGCCTTGTTATATGCTTCTTAAATAAGAATATTATGGGTTTAAGTAATAGTCAAACTAAATAAGAGGCTGGAGGATACCAAAGTTTCATTGAATTGTATATGTTCATGAGATCGCATAATCTTTGATATTTTGCATCAGTGCCTGATGGTATACCTTCGCCTGAAAATCAACAAGGTGAAAGAAAGAGAAAGATATATATTGAATCAGAAATTCAGTGATTTCTCACCTGTGCCTTCACCGGACAAACCATTTCCAAGGAATAGTTGGATATTTTAAATAATCCCTGGAGTTATTTTGACCAGAGAATAATTCCCTCCATTATTTTCAACAAAAATACAAATTATATATTTTAAATCATAATTTTTCCATGTTATTATTTGTAAGTAACCCAATATATTCTTGAGGAGGTAGTATTGATTATGAAACAAATGCTTGTAGTTTTATGTTCCTTTGTACTTATTTTCACGTTGGTTGTTCCTGCTGCTTCTGCCGCTCCTGTTCAAGAACTTAGCTCAGGATATAAGTCGGATATTTCTTTAAATTCATCCAAAAGCCTTATTGATGCAGTAGAGCCATATGTTGAAGTGACTAAAGATGGACTACTACAATTTAAAAAAGTTCCCCAGGCTATATATGATAAATATAGACTTGATGAACTACAAAAACATTTTGACAACCTAAATTCATTAGTTCGAAATGGTGATATCATCATCAATAGTGACTTAAGTATTGTTAACCAATCAATATCAACTATGGCTGTTTATGGTCAATGGACATATCACTGGTGGGGGTATGACCGTAATTTTAGCAACAGTGAAACACAGGACTTTGTAGATTATTGCAATTCAATTGCGGGCGGGGCTGGGATTGTTACAGGTGCTACCTCATTTTTCCCACCAGTTGCTGCCATTTTTGGTGTCACAACTGGATACTTTACTTTGCTCGGCGCACGTGTTGTTGCTAATAACCAGGGCAATGGCGTATATATTGGTGTGACTTGGGTCGCCGTATTTAATGTTGAACCGTTATAAAATAAAATAATATTGAGAAAGGAGGCTGGCAGCTGGTGAATACTAGTGTTCAAACCACCCTATCAATATTAATTATATTAATCAGTTTCTCGTATTTGATTCTTTATTTAAGAGTGAAGAAGAAAAATGATAAGTTCCCAGTAAAATACAAATTTTCTTTCTTCATTGTGTTCTTATTATTATTTATCCCACTAATCTTCTCATTCAAAAACTAGTATAGTTCTCACACAGAACTTCTTACCTGAATCTCATACTTAATTGAAAAAATCATAAAGAAAACATATCTTCCGTTTATGGATATGTTTTCTTTATGCCCAACATATTATTTAGACGTGGTGATTACAAGGATGACTATAACCCTTGGGCAGAAACTTTGCCTTTTATAGATACTCTTAACTCAAAGAGATGGATCACCGGGGCCGAATACCCCCTCAGTTTAGAATGGAATTACGGAAAATCAATCTTGATCTGATTCATCCATGTCTCCCGTCCACCCTTTCACTCCTAGTGTTCTGTTAACAACTGTCATGACACTCGCCACTGCCTGAACGCCAATGGATCCCTTCGGTCCCTCGCTCAATACGGAGGCCACAAAGAATCTAGATGTGTTAAGAGCAGAAATCACGTTAAAGATACAAGTTGATCTCTCCCTCGGCTGAACCCACATCGAAAAAGAAACTGCCTTTACAAAGCAAATAAGTAGTATAGATAATTTCGCCCTACTTGTGGTACGGTTCCCCCCGATTTATCTTCACCGCCCGATAAATCTGCTCCACCAGCACCAGGCGCATGAGCTGATGAGGCAGCGTCATGCGCCCGAAGCTGAGCCGCTGCTGCGCGCGGCTCAGGACCGCATCGGAGAGCCCATGGCTGCCTCCGATGACGAACACGACATGGCTCGTCCCGTAGGTGCCGAGCCTGTCGATCTCCGCGGCAAGCTCCTCCGAGCTCCAGAGCTTGCCGTCGATGGCGAGCGCGATCACATGCGCGCCCTCCTTCACATGCGCGAGGATGCGTTCGCCCTCGCGCGCCTTCACGCCCGATACCTCGGCTTCGCTCAGGGTATCGGGCGCTTTTTCATCCGCTACCTCAATCATCTGGAACTTGAGGTAGGGCGTCAGGCGTTTCGCGTATTCCTGGATGCCCTGCACCAGATACTTCTCCTTCAATTTGCCGACCGTAATGAGCTGAATGAACATAAGAGCCGAACTCCCCCTTCTTCGATCCTCTAATGATAAACAAGGGCCGATGAATACACAACAAAGGCGCCCTAACTACAGATATCGATATCAAAAAAGTCTCGTCTCCCACCCGCATCAAGCCATGAAATCGACAGGCCCGGCGACAAACAATCCCAGCCCGCTGATGCACATTCTCCCCCGAAAGCTGCGTCCAGAAACAACAAAACCACTCCAACCCTGGAGTGGCCTCATCCTCATGCAGCAGAGCCATGCAACATTTTTAGTTCCTTTAACCGCTATGTATCCAGCGCATGTCTGCGGCACACTGGTGTTCAGCTATAGCTGGTTCTTCTGCCTGGCGGAATCATATCAGCCGCGGAGGAGGAAGCGGAAGTAAGAGTTGGAGCCGGGACTCTGAAGCGCCAACCCATTTTTTTCAGCACAAGAGGCCCCCCAGCCTGCCCCCACTACGTAGAGTTACCGCACCATAGACACATCAAAATTATCCGAATGAAAATGACTGTAGAACCGCCCGTTCTCCGCCGTAAATCTCAGCACACAATAGTCCGGGTCGGTCACGCCGAGCGAATAATAGTCCGTGTCGCCTTCACGCCAGATCAGGTCTTTGGATGCCTGGTCCTCCAGCACCTCCATCGTCCCTCTCAGCATAACTCCCTTGAACGTGCGCGGATTGCAAAAATACACACAAGCCCGCGGATTGTCGCGATACTGCCGGACCCGCATGGAGGAAGTGTTGGTCGTGAAGTAAAAGACCCCTTGTCCTTCTCTGCGGCGCGGCGGCAGCATGGCCTTCATGTTCGGAAATCCTCCGTCATCCACGGAACCGATAAACGACACCTCGGCCTGGTCGATTAACTCCTCAATCGTCTGCTCCATTTCCACCCTATTTTCCTCCCGGCACATAAGAATGACTTGCTCATTCTTCCATTTTAAGGGAGAGGAAGGGGACTGTCCATGACCCATTTTTTATGAAAAAGCAGGCTTTATTCCTTGCTATGCTCCGCCAGCTGCACCTCAAAACCGTCCGGGTCCAGCACATAGAAGAATCGCAGGTACGGATTGGGCGCAATCGGCCCGCGGGCAATTGGAATGCCCAAACTCTGCAAATACTCCATCGCATCATCCAGGGACTCCACCTCAAAGCCAACGGACACACCGCATTCCAGCTTCAGCGCCGGATCGTTTCCCTGAATCAGTTCAAGCTTCGGCTGTTCCTCTCTCCCCAGCATGGCGATCTGCTTGCCCCTGCTCTCGAATCTGCGTTGAAGCGGCAGCTTGAGAATTCCGTGATAGAAATTCAGGGACGCCTCCAGATCCCGTACCCGGAGTGTAATCCAATTCAGGCTTAAATTCATGAGCTTCTCCCCCTTTTTCCTCTATTGTACCTGACGCCGCCGCTCTGCCAATGAACAAAATTATAAGAGAAGCTTTCGGATTAGAGCATCTGATTGTAGGGCCGGACGTGATCACAGACGGTATGTCAAAAAAGCACCCTCGCGGGCGCTTTCCTCATATCCATCCTATTTGATGTCCATCCTATTTCAAACGACCAAATATTCCGCGTTCTTCTCGCACTCCGCGCATTTGGCCGGCGGGTCCCAGTCGGAGAATTCGGTGTCCTTCAAATCCACGATGTCGGGCGCATCCTCATATTCGTCCACGAACATGTCAATGGCCAGTTCCAGATGTTCTTTGCATACGACGTACATTTACTGCAAGCATCCCTTTCTCTTTGGCTTGGCTTCAAGCCGTTCTCCTTCTGTTCTACCACAATTCCGTCCAAAAAGGAATCCATACGCGCACGATAAACGCCCTGCGATGTCCTGTACCTGACGCGCCATGCGTTTACCGAGAAAAGTAAGAAAGGATGAGCTCGGCTTTTTCCCTCATCTTTCAAGGTTATCGGCTCTTTGGATGCTCGGCGGGCAGCATGCCTCTTCGCTCCTCCAGCAGACCTTTGGAACCATGGGCCGCGTAAATGTCGCGCCAGCGCTTGAGACAGGCTTTTGGTTTGCGGTGGCCGATCAGATCGACATTGAAGCCCGCCTTCACAAATATCTCCATTGGCGACAGCCCCGCCTCATAAGCCTTGACGGCTGCCAGCTTGAAGGCCGGGGCATAGGTAATGCTCTTCTCCGACACATTCAAAATATACGGATTGCGCCGGAGCTCCCGCCTCTCTTCGTCCGAATACCCTTTTGCCCGGTTCATAGGGTTACCTTCCTTTCTTTGGACATTCGCTCGTAACTTAACAGCTTATGTAACGCAAATAACCCGCAGAAGAGAGCGCCGGGCGCTCGTGCTTATGCGGGTCTTATGTTGCTCTATGAAGTTACCGGAGTACAGCGTACGTCCTTACCGGCCAATCGTCAAGGTCTCGTTCGCGAAGCCCGGGCGGTCCAGCTCATACAGTCTGCGATAGCGCGGCTCAGCTGCCATCAGTTCATCGTGAGTGCCGCGCATGATGATTTGTCCATGTTCCATAAAAATAACTTCGTCCATACTCTCCGCGCCGACGAGGTGATGGGTGACCCACACCAGCGTCTTGCCCTGCATGGCGGCGAACATCGTCGACAGCAGCTCCCGCTCGGTGCGCGGGTCGAGGCCGACGGTCGGCTCGTCGAGCAGGACGACCGGGGTGTTCTGCAGCAGGATGCGCGCCAGCGCGATCCGCTGCCGTTCACCGCCGGAGAAGCGCTGGCCCGCCTCGCGAACCGGCGTATCATAGCCGGCCGGAAGCGACGCAATCAGGCCGTCCAGCTTCGCCAGCGCGCCCGCAGCGGCGATATCGGCCTCGGACGCATCGGGGCGGCCGAGGCGGATGTTATTCCCCACCGTTGTATCGAACAGGTGGGGACTTTGGTTCAGAACGGAGATAAGCTTCGGAATGTCGTCTCCATAGGAGACGGCAGGCTTGCCGTTAATCTCCGCATGCCCGGCGCCCGGCGACAGGGCGCCCTGGATCATTTTCAGCAGTGTCGATTTGCCGGCGCCGCTGCGGCCGATAATGGCAATCCGCTTGCCCTGCGGAATGTCGAGGTTCAAGTCCTGCACCGACCATTCCCCATCCTGGCCGTAGCGGTAGCCCGCCTGGGTAATGGAGATATGGGCCGAGCGATTGTTTAAGCCGCCGGAAGCGGCTTCTACAGCATCTGAGACAGTTCTTGCGGATGCGATGGCTCCGGCAGTTCCTGCACCAGTTCTTGTGGTTGCCGCGGTTGCGCCCGATGCGGACTCCGCGATCCCGACAACGGCTGCGGACCCTGCCCGTTCCACCCCGGCGCTTGCAGTTGATCCATCCGCTGACGCGGGAGACCAACCTACCGATCCGGCAGCCGTCTTCCCGCCGCCATCCGCCCCGGCGACCGGAGCGGCAGCCCGACCGGCCGGAGCAGCTAAACCAGCCGAGCCTGCCGCTTCAGCCTGCGGATCCTCCACTCCCTGCAGCCGTTCCAGTGAGTTCCGGTACTGCGGAATCTTCTCGATCGCCTCCGATACCGGAAGGAACGCGTCGGCCACCGGGAAGACGACCAGCGCGAACGCGGCAATCAGCGTTCCGGGGATGGCCCCGTCCGCGAACTCGCCGCCCGCCCACCAGATCATGGAGAGGACGCCGAGGCCGATCACCGCCTGGCCGATGAAGGTCCGAGTGCGCGCCCAGCGGCGCAGCGCGGCGTCGGTGCGGGCCACCGCCCGCTCGTCCTGCTCATACGTCTCGACGAACTGGCTCTGCCGTCCGCTGATCATCCAGTCGCTCATACCGAGTACGGCGTCCGTCAGCTTCTGATACAGCCGGTTCCGCTCCTGCTTCACCTCGCGCTGGCGGCGCTGGGTCAACAGCAGCGACAGGGCTGGCAGCACCGCAACCAGCACGAAAATATACAGCGCCGTCACAAGCGCGAACCTTATATCGAAGGTTCCGATGGCAATCACCGCTCCCGCGTAGACGATCAGCGAGATGACAGCGGGAAATACGGTGCGCAGATATATATTTTGAAGATATTCAATATCATCCGCCAGCATGCCGAGAATGTCGCCCGTGCGGAAGCGCGAGGACAGCAGCAGCGCTTGCGGTTCCAGAATGTCGTACAGGCGCTGGCGCATTTTGGAGAGAATGCGCAGGATCGTGTCATGGCTGACCAGACGCTCCACATAGTGGACGACCGCACGGCTCGTACCGAACGCGCGGACGCCGACGATCGGTACATAGATCATCAGAATGTTCTCCGGCGGGATGGATGCTTTGGAGATCAGGAACCCTGATGTATACATCAGGGACGAGGCCGTGAAGATCGTCAGCGTTCCGAGCAGCACGATCAGCAGGAAGCGCCAGAAATACGTAGAGACGTATGCAGTTAACCAGCCTTCCTTCTTCATCCGATCGCCTCCAATTGCGCCATCGCCAGCTCATAATAGGCTCCCTTGCGTTCCAGGAGCTCGCGGTGGGTGCCGACCTCGGCGACCCTGCCCTGCTTCATGACAATTATTTGGTCCATATCCGCCATCCAGTGCAGGCGGTGCGTAGCCAGGAAGACCAGCTTGCCTTCAAACAGCGGCAGCATCGTCTCTTTCAGCTCATACTCGGTTTCGATATCGAGGTGGGCTGTCGGTTCATCGAGCAGCATGATCGGCCGGTCGCTGAGCAGCGCCCGGGAGAGCGCCACGCGCTGCTCCTGCCCGCCGCTGAGTCTGCGTCCGCCGCCGCCGATGGGCTCGTTCAGGCCGCCCGGTAGGCTAGCGGCAAGAGGCGCCAGGCCCGCCGCCGCAACGGCCCCTTCGACAGCTTCCATCGAAGCCTCCGGATGGTAGAACCGGACGTTATCGGCAAGCGTACCGCTGAAAATATACGGCCGCTGCGGAATGTACGAGGTCTGGCGACGCCAGGCGTCATCTGTCAATCCGCTGACCTCCTGGCCGTTGATCGCAATCGCACCTTTCCCTGGATGCAGGAAGCCGGCCAGAATATCGATCAGCGTCGATTTGCCAGCGCCGCTCTCGCCGATGATGCCGATTTTGCCGGTTCCGGCGAACTGCAGATGGACATCGGTCAGCGAAGCCGGACCGTCCGCCTCATGGCGCAGCCCAATGCCGCGAAGCGACAGGGTGCCACTATTGTTCCACGTGAAAACCTCAGCCTTGGGCGAAACAGACAGAGCGCCCGAGACGGTCGGGGCAATTGTCTGACCGGCTCGGCTCTTTCCGTCTCCTATGGACGGTTCACTCCCCTCTATCGCTCCGGAGAATTCCGTCCGATCGCCTTGCTTCGCTTGTTCATGCTCAGCCGGTCGTGCCTGTTCATGTTCAGCCTGCACTGCTTGTCCTGCCGTTACTGTCTGTCCGGAAGCAGCCGCTACCCCGGCTTCCCCGGCCTGAACCGGGCCGGTCTTCTCCCCGATCAACGAAGCCTGCACCTCAACTTTATCAATAATACTCTTCATCTTCTCCCCCGCTTCCTTGCCGTCCAGCGTGGCGTGGAAGTCCGCGCCTACGAGCCGCACGGGCAAAAAGTACTCCGGGGCGAGAATCAGAATCGTAAGTCCGGTCACGAGTGTCATATCGCCGTTCACCAGGCGAAGACCGAGGCTGACGGCGACGGAAGCGACCGACAGCATCGTGAAGAAGTCGAGCGCGAACGAAGACAGGAACGCCACCCGCAGCGTCTTCATCGTCGCCGACCGGTAGCGGTCGCTGACCTCGGCGATGGAGCGCTTGTGGCTCTTGCTCCGTCCGAGGAACTTCAGCGTCTCCAGGCCGCGCAGCGAATCGACGAAGTGATTCGACAGCGTCCGGTACGACGCCAGCTGGCGGTCCATATGCTTCTGTGCGGTCGTGCCGATCAGAATCATGAAGACCACGATGATCGGCATCGTCAAGGTCAGAATGATCCCGCTTGTCTTGTCCTGCAGGAACACATACAGCAGCAGCACCCATGGCGTCACTCCCATTCCGACCATCCGGGGAATGATCAGCTCCAGATAGGTGCGGAACTTGGTTACGCCTTCAAGCGCCAGCGTAACCAGCGTTCCCGTTCCCTGATCTCCGGCCATACGCGGTCCGAGCCGGAACAGCTTCTCCATCATCCTCCGGCGCATATCGCCGCTAGTCTTCTCCGCGAACCGGTAGGCCAGCCCGCTCATGAGCTGTCCGCACGCATGGCGGACCAGAAACGCAAGAAGGAACAACAGCGCAGTGCCCCATTGTTCCTTCAGCGGATCGCCCGCGAACAGCGCGGAGATGACTTCCGCGAGCGACTTCGCCAGCAGAAGGATGGATAAGCTTTGCACCAGGGTCAGGAAGCCTACCGCCAGAAAGACCGGCTTGACTCCTTTATACCCAAGCAAATTTTTATCCATTAATATTCCAGAGTCTCCTTGTCGCTAAGCCGTTTGTGGAAGATGAAGTAGCTCCAGATCTGATAGCCCAGTACGAATGGAAGCAGCGTGAGCGCCACAATCGTCATGACCTTGAGCGAGTAATGACCGGAAGCCGAATTTGTGATTGTCAGGTTGAACGCCTCGCCGAGCGAGCTCACCATAACCCGCGGGAACAGGCCCACGAAGACGGAGATTACCGAGAGGCCAAGCACCGCGCCCGTCATGCCGAAGGCCCAGCCGTCGCGCTTCTTCTTGCAGAAGTAACCGGACAGCACGAACGCCACAATGCCGAGCAAGACAATCGCCCACAGCAGGATTCCGCGAACTTCAAAAATATCGGTCTCGAAGTACGTCATGATGACGAATGCCAGCAGCAGTGCGCCTGTCGGCAGCAGCAGCACCTGCGCCCGCTTGCGCGCCCGGTCCTGCAGCTCGCCGAAGGTGCGCAGCGCCGTAAAGAGCAGGCCGTGCACATTGCAGAGCAGAATAACGGTCAAGCCGGCAAGAACCGTGTAGACATTGACGATATCGCCGAAGAAGGAGGCATGCATCTGCATATCGCCGTCAATCGGCAGCCCTTTGATGAAGCTCGCGAACACGATGGCCAGCAGGAAAGGCGGCAGGAAGCTGCCGATCAGAATGGACAGGTCCCAGGTTTTTCTCCAGCCCGCCGACTGTGCCTTGCCTCTGTATTCAAAGGCGACGCCGCGCAGAATCAGGCCGAACAGAGCAAATACGAACGGCACGTAGAAGCCGCTGAACAGCGTCGCGTACCAGTTGGGGAACGCCGCGAACATTGCGCCCGCCCCAGTGATCAGCCATACTTCGTTGGCATCCCAGAAAGGGCCGATCGAGTTGATCATGACCCGCCGCTGCTTCTCATTGGCCGGCAGCAGCTGAGACTGCATGCCGACTCCGAAGTCGAAGCCTTCCAGGAAGAAAAATCCGACGAAGAGTACCGCGATCAGCACAAACCATAGTTCATTAAGTGAGAGCATGGTATCACTCCTTCGTATTGTAAGGATCTGTCGAATGCTCCGACTCCTCGTCGACGCCATTCGGTCCCTTTTTGATTACCTTGACGAACAGATAGATCAGCACGATAAGCAGTGCGGCGTATGCAGTATTAAAAGTAATGAGCGAGAACAGCACCTGCCCGGATGTAATATTCGGCGAAACGCTCTTGTCGGTCGTCAAGAGGCCGAATACGGTCCAAGGCTGACGCCCGAATTCGGTCATCGTCCAGCCTGCGGTGTTGGCGATCGGCGGCAGCAGCAGACCGGTGAGGCAGATCCGCATGAACTTCGTGTTCGGCTGATCCATTTTTTTGCGCCACATCAAATATATTGCCCACAGCGTAATGAAAATCATGGCCATACCGGCCGCAATCATAATACGGAAGCTCCAGAACGTTGTGCGGACCGGCGGAATATAGTCCCCGGGACCGTAAGCTTGCTCATATTCGCTTTGCAGCGTGTTCATCCCTTTGACCGAACCTGAGAACTTGCTGTAAGACAGGAAGCTGAGGACGTACGGAACCTTGAGCTCATGCGAGCTCACCTTGTTCTCTGGGTCAATGCTGGCCACAACAGTCCATGGCGCAGGGTCGGCGCTGTCCTCCCAAAGTCCTTCGGACGCGGCCATCTTCATCGGCTGTGTCTTGACCAGATACTGAGCCTGCCAGTGTCCGGCAAAGGCAACGCCGATGGAGGAGATAACACCAACAATCACGGCAATTTGGAAGGAGCGCTTAAAGAAGTCCGTATCCTGCTTCTTCAGCAGCTTGAATGCGCTGATGCCGATAATCAGAAACGCACCGGTGGCGAAAGCGCCGAGCACCGTATGCGGGAACTCTACCAGAACTTGGCCGTTCGTGATCAGGGAGAGGAAATCGTTCATTTCCGCCCGCCCGTTGTTAATCGTATAACCTACCGGATGCTGCATGAAGGAATTCGCAGCCAGAATCCAGAACGCGGACAGCGTTGTGCCGATGGCTACGAACCAGATGGAGAGCAGGTGGATTTTCTTCGAGACCTTCTCCCAGCCGAAGATCCAGATCCCGATGAACGTCGATTCCAGAAAAAACGCAAGCAGCGCTTCAATCGCCAGCGGCGCTCCGAAGATATCTCCGACAAATCGGGAATAATCCGACCAGTTCATACCGAACTGGAACTCCTGAAGAATACCGGTAACCACGCCAATAGCGAAATTGACCAGGAACAGCTTGCCCCAGAATTTCGCCATCCGTTTGTATACCTCGTCCCCTTTGCGCACATACATGGTCTCCATGATCGCGATGATGAATGATAATCCGATCGTGACAGGCACAAAGAAAAAGTGAAAAATCGTTGTCGACGCAAACTGCATACGCGACAGCATTAGAACGTCCATGGTTTCCCTTCCTTCCCCCCGTTTAATTGCTTTTATTCTGTCAAAATTTAAAGCGATAGATTGTGATATATGTCACACATCCACGGGCTTTTTATCGGTTAAAATCAATAAATTTGTGACATTGATCACAAAAGATGTAGAAAAAAGCAAAAAAAATAAGACGGTTTTCCGTCTTTTGTCTTTTTATCTCTATTGACGTTCTATTTCTCTATAGCGAGGAACAAGATGTTCGTTTAGGAAATGGAAATTCCTTTTTTCAGCGATTTCAGATCGCCGTTTGAATTGTACAGCTGGGGAAGCATCTTTGTTCCCTGTTCCATCGGAGCCTGGCATAAAGGGCAGGTCGGCGCAGCTTCAAACGTGAAGTTGTCTCTCATCCATCCGTTGCAATCATCGTTCGTGCAGGACCATACGGCCGTCATCTCTTCCGGTATCTCTTCCATGGGCTTCTTCCGGTAGTTCATTGCCGTTCCCTCCCTTTCTCTCGCTAAACTGCTTGGGCAAAAGGTTAGACGCATGCATCTATAGGATCAAAGCGGCACCATACATCCGCTCTCCTACCCGCAGGAAGAAACCGCTCCATCCTTTAGGACAGTGCAGCCAATACATTCTTATATCCAAGGATAAACGCCTGGCCGCGCCTTGTAGGAGCGTTTACCGCGAAATAGAAAGCCAAATATAAGCGTGAAGTTCGTGCATTCTTACATTTTAAAAAAAGGCCGCCCCGACTTTATGACAAGCGGGACGGCTGGGGTGATTTACAGTTTTACAACGTTCTCAGCTTGCGGTCCGCGGTTGCCTTGAACAACGTTGAATTCAACTTGTTGACCTTCGTCCAGCGTTTTGAAGCCGTCGCCGACGATTGCGCTGAAGTGTACGAATACGTCGCTTCCGCCTTCAACTTCGATGAAGCCAAAGCCTTTTTCTGCGTTGAACCATTTAACTGTACCTGTTTGCATTTGTATAGCCTCCAAAAGAGAAATTAACATGTTATTTTTGTCTTTGAACAAAGAAAAAATTCACACATTGAAAAAGGCTTTCCGCCAATCCGACAACCCTTTTCAATGTGAAAATTCGGGTCTAAGCATAACATATGATTTAGATCATAGTAACACATCACAGCTCTAAAGGCAAGCTGAGTTAAGGCTCAGCACCCCTCGTAACAGGCCGCTCCCCTCATTCATAAGGGGCTGCGACCTGTCTTGAAAGGAACGCCTTATCATTATATCCGGGATCTTCCGGAATTATTCCTCCGGTTTCTGTTCCAGCTTCACGGTAATCTCTTTCTCGACTCCATCCCGGTAGAACGTGATGACCAGGGAGTCGCCAACCTTCGTGTCGTCGTACAGGTATTTGCGCAGGCTGATGGTCGAATCGATCGTCTGGCCGTTGAACTTCGTGATTACGTCGTTCAGCTTGAGTCCCGCTTCCTTCGCCGGGCCTACGACATCGAGAACGACTACCCCTTCGGTTACACTGCTCGGCAGGTTGAGCGACTTGCGCTGGTTCTCGTCGAGCGGCACGTAAGGGTTGTTCAGATCCATGGAGTATACACCAAGATAGGAACGGACGATCTTACCATTCGCGGCCAGCTCCTCGGCGATCTTCTCGACATGGTTCGCCGGAATGGCGAATCCGAGACCTTCAACGCCGGTATCGGAAATTTTCATGGTGTTGATGCCAATAACCCGGCCGTTCAAATCCACAAGCGCGCCCCCACTGTTGCCTTCGTTGATAGCCGCGTCGGTCTGGATGACCTCCTGCTCCCAGTCGTACACACCGTCCTGGTTCAGCGACACCGGTATCGTCCGGTTCGTGTAGCTGACAATGCCGGAGGTCAGCGTGTCGCCCAGACCGAGCGGGTTACCGATAGCAATGACCGTTTCACCCAGCTGCAGTTTGGATGAATCGCCCATCTTCGCCACAGTGTTAATGCCGTCCGCATTCACCGTAAGCACGGCCAGATCGCTGACCTTATCCGCTCCGACGAGATCGGCTTTGCGGGTCTCCCCGTCCACCATGACGATCTCCAGCTTGCTTGCGCCGGAAATGACATGGTTATTGGTGATAATGTAAGCCTTCCCGTTCGCTTTCTTATAAATCACGCCCGAGCCGAGCGCCGACTCGTCAAGCTGGCTCTTTGCGGTATCTTCTTTATGGTTGATAATGCTGACGACCGCAGGACGGACAGCCGCCGCCGCTTGCACAATGCGGTCATAAGGATCGCCGCTGCTCGGCTTGACGTTCTGAATGACAGCGGGCAGGACGGACTTGTCATGGGTCAGCTGTCCGGTCACGAGGCTGAACAGCAGAACCGCAACAACCGCGCTGATGATTGAGCTGATGGCGGAAATCTGCAGGGTGGACAGATTGCGGCTCTTGCTCCGTGCCGACCATCCTCGGGGCATCGGCTGCTTGGAGGCCTTCTGCTCTCTCCTTCTGGACACTTTGGTTGAATAGAAATCGTCATCAAACAGTCCCATTCGTCATTCTCTCCCCTCTGTAACTCCCGCATCAAGCATGAAGCAGCATTTCCGTGCCCGTTCATCATAATCTCAAGGAATATATGGCAGCAGCCTCGACTATACTAATAGAAAATAATAGACGCAAAGTGCGAACATTCATAGCTTGCATGCAGACGGAGAACGCCCCCAGACGCTCTTCCATACAGCATCCGAATCTCTGGGCTCCGCTTCGCCTTCCTATTGTATCACAGCGGCGGGAAGATGCGGTCTGTTCCGGCAAAAATAAAAATTCCCATATAAAGGTTGTGAAATGAGGCATGGAATCTTCACTCAACAGTATGGATCTGGTGCAGTTTATCGGCAAGCTCGGCGATCTCAAGGACGAGCACTACCATCTCACGCTTACTCTAAGCGCGCTGATCGAGCTCATGATCGAGAAAGAACTCATTACCCGCCGTGAGCTTGAGGGCAAGATGTCCGAGCTGGACCAGCTTATGATTCGCTCACCGTATCCCATGGCGTAGGCCGGTCATAGTACGTATCGCATAGCCTGAACTCACTGTCCTTGTAGAAGCAGCCTCGGTCCTCCATTGCCGCGCGCACCGACATTCTCGCGAGATCGATCATGTTATGATCGCGGCTTAGATGGGCAAGATAGGTCCGCTTCGTGCGTCCTGTCAAAATCTCGCTGAGCGCAGCGCCGGCCGCGTCATTGGACAAATGGCCCATATCGCCGAGAATCCGCCGCTTCGTATTCCAGGGATAGCGCCCCATCCGGAGCATTTCAATGTCGTGATTGGCTTCCAGCACGAGAACATCAGCGTCCGAGATTGCCAGCCGCACCTTCTCACTGACATAGCCCAGGTCTGTCGCCACGCTGAGCTTCTCCTTGCCAACATAGAAGTTGTAGCCGACCGGCTCTGCGGCGTCATGCGAGATGGCGAACGACTCGACCCGCATGTCCCCAAAGTCAAGATGCTCCCCGGTCTCCAGAGTATGCCGGTTATGCTCTTCGATGCTGCCGATGCTCTTCTCGATTGCTCCCCATGTGTTCGTATTGGCATAGATCGGCAGATTATATTTGCGCGCCACCGCTCCAAGCCCCTTGATATGGTCGGAGTGCTCATGCGTCACGAGGATGCCGGCTAGTTCATCGCCTTTCATCTCGCGCATGGCCATCAGCTCATCAATCCGCTTCGCGCTGAGGCCCGCATCAATCATCAGCGTCTTGCCGCCGCCCCGTATGACCGTAGCGTTACCGGTGGAGCCGCTGGACAGCACCGTAAATGATATTCCCATCGTTGTCTTCCCCTCTATATTCATCCCAGACTACTTTGCTCAAGGCGTCTTGGGACTGATGATATCGGCGCTGATGCCGTTCACATAATACGTTCTGCCGTCCTCCAGCATGAACCGCCACATCGGCGCCGCCACCTGGTTCTCCGAATTGAACAGCTCGCCGTAATAACCGAGCTCGATTTCCTTCACCGCTGCTCCCTGCGGAAAGAACTTCTCAATCAGACTGCCAAGCGCCTTCGACGCCGGCAGCACCTTCTGAACCTTGCCTTCTCCATTCTCGCCGATCTCGATCTGCGGACGCCGGTAGGCGACGATCTTCTGATTGTCATAGATCAGCTCCAGCTTCACGCTGAACAGAGGCCACTTGCCGTCAACCAGCGGATGGAGCACGAACACGCCGCCCTCGCTCTCCAGCGAATCGAACCGGAAATTTCCGATATCCGGAATTTCATCCTGAAGTGCCGCGCTCAACTCGGAGAAAGTGAAGATCAGCTTGCTGTCGACCGGCTGGTCCAGCTTCACCGTCCCGTCCCCCTCGCCTGCCGAATAGCGGTAGGTGATGTCGGGAAGCTGCGGCGTATTCGCCGGTATCGGAGACAGGATGCGGATATCCTTCTGCTTCATGATCTGCTGGGTAGCGTCCGACAAGGAGGTGAAGTCCATGCTGGCGCTCGCCTGATCGCGCAGATCAACCCACAGCTGGTAGCACAGCAGCAGATTCAGCAGCAGAAACGAGTAGATCAGCACGCTTTTGGCTCTTCCCCAATCCATGAACTTCCCTCCTTGTCTCTATAGTCATCATTCCAGCGTCACGGTGTTTCCATTGCCGAGCACGACCTGCCAGACCGGCACCAGCTCCAGATTCTTCTCCTTCTCCACCGGCTTGTACACCGGATACAAATCAGCAATTGACGTGCCCTTGGAGACTACCGCCAGCTTCGCGCGGAGCTCGTCCCCTCCCGGCAGCTCGGTCACCTTCTTGGTGCCCTCAGCCTCCTGGCTGTACATGAGGGACCGTTCATAGGCCGTCACCGTGCCCTGCTGAAGCTGAAGGTGAATCAGCCCGTAATGAAGCTGCGGCTGATCCAGCACCGGATAGGCTCCGTATGGATAGGAGCCGAAATACCGCTGGAAGGTGACCGTCCGGTCCTGGTCGCTCTCCTGCGACGACTGGAACCGGTACGTTCCATTCCAGCCGCCGTGCTGGTTGACGAAATCAACCGCCTCCAGCACATCCTTGGCATCGGTGCTCTCCCCGGCCGGCAGTGCCGTCGGATCGCTGTAGCTCATCCATTTCCGGTCTTCGTCGACCTGAAGACTGCGCTTGCTGTCCGTGTAGATTTCCGAACCATCTTTTTCCAGTATATACCGGGTGCTGCCTGCGTCAAAGAAGAGACTGCTCTGCATCTGCTCCACCGTATACAGCCCGGAGGGCATCTCGGCCTGAAGCAGAGTGAGGCTGCTCTCCGGCACATAGTAACTGCCGTTCACTGTCGTATAGGGCGTCCACGACTTGCCGAAATCCACATGCTGCTGCACGTCCTGAACGGTAAGGTCCGCCTTGGCGGCCTCGTAGACGATATCTCCCCTTGTGCTGAAAAAGACGGCATGCGGCTTCGAATCATTCTTCGCCGTATAGATCCAGATCCGGTCGATGCTCTCCTCCTCGAACAGAGAGTCCGGCGACAGCTGCATAACCCGCTGCAGCAGCGCGACGGGAATCCCGGAGCCGAAGGATAGCTCGATGCCCGGATTCTCGGTCCGGATTTTGGCCCAGTCGAAATCCTGGACCGAACGGCGCTGAAAGCTCTCAAAGCTGCGCCCCTTCAGCCGCGTCAGGATCAAGTTATAGAAAGTGGAGCTCGGGTAGAAGAGCGTATGCTTGCCGTTCCCGAGATGAATGACCATCCTGCTCGGGTACAGCAGGTTCTCCGCCTTCTCCTCAGGACCCATATTGTCGGTCTTCACATACAGGTTCTCGGAGAATACGGCCGAATCGCTGCCCGGCAGCCGGTAGACGAGATAATAGCTCTCGACCAGACTGCTCAGGACCAGCAGCGCCAGAATCCAGGATTTCACCCGTTCCTTCATGCCCGCTCCCCCCTTTGCGTGTTAAGAGGCAGCGTAAAAGTTACCTTGGAGCCCTGGTTCAGCTCTGATTGAAGCCAAATCGCCCCACCATGCGCCTTCACAATTTCCCGGGCAATGGACAGCCCGAGTCCGGTGCCGCCCATATTGCGCGAGCGGGCCTTGTCCACCCGGTAGAAGCGCTCGAAGATGCGCTCGATATCCTTCTTCGGGATGCCAATGCCGGAGTCCTGAACGGACACCTCCAGCATCCCGAACTCACTCTTCCCCGCTTCCAGTTCAATACGCCCGCCCTCGGGCGTATACTTCAGCGCGTTGGAGACCAGATTGCCAAGCACCTGATCGATCTGGTCGCGGTCCAGCCAGGCCGTTGTGACGCCCCGTCGCACAACGGTGCTGATCGAGATCCGCTTCTGCCGGATCTGGAAGGAGAAGCGGTCCGCTACATCCTCCAGCATCTCGGCGATATCGGTCTCCTGGTAGCGCAGCTGCGCTTCCCGCGAATCGAAGCGCGACAGATGCAGCAGATCCGTAACGAGCCGGATCATCCGCTCCGTCTCGCTGCGGATGACGCCGACGAAGCGTCCGGCGAGCTGCGGGTCCTCCAGCGCGCCGTCATCGAGCGCTTCCGCATAGCTCTTGATCGTTGTCAGCGGCGTCCGCAGCTCATGCGAGACGTTGGCGACGAACTCGCGGCGGGACGCCTCGAGATTCTCCTGCTCGGTCACGTCCTGCAGCACGGCGATCGTGCCCGCTGTACCGCCCTCGCGCCGGTGAATCGGCGTGAAGGTGACCCGGACGATGTTCGGATTCTCTTCCTCCTCCTCGCCCAGCCGCAGCATGGTCGACTGCGCCATGCCGCCTTCCAGAGCCATCGTCTGGTCAGGGGCCAGGCCGAGCAACCCCTCCAGCCGCAGTCCTGCAGGCAGCGACTTCTCCGAGCAGCCCAGCATCAGCGAAGCCCGGCGGTTCATCAGGATGACCCGGCCGGTCTCATCGGTTGCGACAACCCCGTCGCTCATATTCGTCAGAATGGAGGCGAGCTTCTCCTTCTCCTCCTCGTTCTGGGACAGCGCGTCTCTCAGCCTGCCTGTCATATAGTTGAACGCTTTGCTGAGCTGGCCGATTTCATCGCTGCCGAAGATCGGCATCTTCCGGTCGAAGCTGCCCTCGGCGACCGCCGTGGCATGCCGGGTCATCTCCTTGATCGGCTGCGTTATCGTATGGGCCAGAATGACGCCCAGCACCGCCGTCAGCGTCAATGCAATCAGCATGCCGGAGATGAACACGCTGTTGATCCGGCTTATCGTCGCATACAGATCCTTCATGTCAGCGGCGATGTAGATGGCACCGACCACCTTGCCGCCAAGCCATACGGGCTTGGCCACAACCTTTTTCCGCACATTGTCGTCGCCGGTGATATATTCCTCGTTGTCGCCAATTCCCTGGAGCGCCCGGCTGACCACGGTCTGCGTGTTGCGCTGTCCCACATAATCGGTCTGCGATGGAACCGAGGTCGTGATGATTTTGCCGCTGGCATCGAGCACCTGAATTTCCGCGCCGCTGATGTACAGATTGTTCACCATGCCGCGGAGGCTGTCGACCGAGGAGTCCTCGTCCGCGCCGCCCGCTTCGCTGCCGAACTTATCCGCCGTCAGGATGGACAGCATCTCCGCCCGGGCCTTCAGATCCTTCGTGAAGTTGTCGGTCAGCGAATTCTTCATGGAGCTTACAAAATACACGCCGATCAGCTGCATCGCAATCAGAATCAGCAGCACGTAAATGATGATCAGCTTCGCTTGAATTGTCCGGAAGAAGGACATCCCTTTCATCACAATCCTCCGTTTTTGGGACTGTGCATCAAATAACCGAGCCCGCGGCGCGTGAAGATATATTCCGGCTTGCTCGGATTCTCCTCAATTTTCTCTCTAAGCCGCCGGATGGTGACATCGACGGTCCGGACGTCTCCGAAATATTCAAATCCCCACACCGCCTGAAGCAGATGCTCCCTTGTCATGACCTTGCCGGCATGGCGGACCATATAGTGCAGCAGCTCGTATTCACGGTGCGTCAGATCGAGCGGCTCCCCGTTCTTATAGACGGTATACATGTCCGTATCGATGAACAAATCGAAATGCTGGATGCCCTGCTTGCTCTCCTCAGGCCCGTTGGCTGTCTCTGCCGGAACCGGCTTGTTCTGCCGGCGCATCTGCGCCTTCACCCGGGCCAGCAGCTCGCGCGTGCTGAACGGCTTGGTCACATAATCGTCCGCGCCCATCTCAAGGCCGAGCACTTTGTCGATCTCCCCGTCCTTGGCGGTCAGCATGATGATGGGGATATCCAGATGCGCGGAGCGTACCTCGCGGCACACATCCATGCCGTCCTTGCCGGGCAGCATAAGATCCAGCAGCATGAGGTCGGGCCGTTTGGACAGAGCCAGATCCACAGCGCTGATCCCGTCAAAGGCGCATACTACTTCGTATCCTTCTTTTTCGAGGTTAAACTTCAAGATATCTGCAATCGGCTGCTCGTCGTCTACAACCAGAATCGTTCCCATCGCCATAATTCCACCGTTTCACCCTTCATTGTTACTATAGGATTCTTCCTTCTTATTTTAACATACCTGCTCTGGCGTCACATCCTACGAAGTATACACGCAGTCCCCCTGGTAGCAAAATAACCCCGCACCGTGAAGCCTTGGCTAAGAAGCGTTTGTAGTAATCGAGGCAATCAAGGTAGTTGAAGCCATCGAAGCGGTCAAGGCAGTCGGGGTGATTAGGGCAGTCAGGGCAGTTGTGGCAGTTGTGGCGGTCGGAGCAGTCAAGATAATCAGGGTGGTCACGGAGCAGTCAAGGCGAACAGGGCAGCCAAGGCAGTCGAAGCGGATTCAGGTGTTTACGGAACCCCCGCCGGTCTGTAGCATTCTCTCTTCTCAACAAAAACCGCCCGGCGGCTGCCGGACGGCTCTTCCAAATCCTATTGCGATTTTAGTTCAAAAATTTCAGCGGGTTCAGCGCCGTGCCGCTCTTGCGGATTTCGAAATGCAAATGAGTGCCCGTAGAGCGCCCCGTGCTTCCCATAATGCCAATCGACTCGCCCTGGCTCAGCTTCTGGCCGGTGGAGACGAGGATTTTGCTCAAGTGGCCGTAGTAGGTCTCGTACCCGTTGCCATGGCTGATTACGACGACATTGCCATATCCGTTCTGGACACCGGCAAAGGTGACGGTTCCGGCATCGGCCGCTTTGATCGTACGATTGCCGGAGACGAGATCGACGCCTTTATGCGCTCTTCCCCAGCGTTCGCCGAAGCTGCTGGAGATCACCGCTCCGCTAACCGGCCAGGCGAAGCCGCCCGAACCGACGCCGACCACCTTCGTTCCACGGTACACGACAGTCGGCAGCGAAGCCTTCAGAACCGTCTGTCCGAGCCATTCCTCCTTGACGACTTCTCCGTTCTCCTTGGTCAGCCGGTACTGCATTTCCTTCAGTCCGGTCTGTCCCGGACGCACGACCTTGACCTTGCCCTTCGGCAGCAGGCTGCTTGTGCGAACCTCCACCTCGGGCTCTGTGACGATGGTCTCCTTCGCCGTCTCGGTCGTTACGACCGTTACCGGAGGCTGGGGAACCGTCAGCTTCAGCTCGTCATCGATCTGCAGCGTCAGTTCCTTCACATCAGGGTTGTTCTGATAAATCTCCTTCTGTGTCACGCCATAGCGCTTGGCGATGCTGGAAATCGTGTCGCCTTCACGGACAGTATAGACAAGCGGCGATTCGACTCCCTGGGTGAGCACCTTGACGGCTTCCTTCACATCCAGCACTTTATTCGGATCGGCCTTAATGGGCACGATGGAAATCTTCTCGCGAATATCCGCCGACTGTACATCACCTCCGGAAGTGGCGGAAGCCGTTGAAGCGGCCGTCCGGGTCAGCTTCGACTTGGCGGCTGCAGCCTCCGTCTCTCCGGATATGTAATAGTCCTTCACGCCCTTCAGGACGGCGCTTGCCGTCTCTTGGTCCTTCACAACGCCGATCGTTTTACCGTCGACCACCAGCTGTACGCCTACGGCATAAGCCTTCAGCATATCACCCAGCTTATCCAGCGTCGCTTCGCTATTCACTTCCGGCTTGTAGGCTCTCGCCGCTTCCGTCGTAATGCCGTCCGTCTGAAGCACCATCACTTCATCCGGGTACTTGTCCTGATATTCCTGCTGCTTCGTCTTGAAGAGGGTCTGCAAATCATCCTTGTTATAGAGCGTTCCGATATCCTTGCCATGCAGCAGAACCCGGTAATAGCTCTCCGTATTGGCTTCGACGTAATGCTCGCGTACTCCGGCGGCGGAGACGGCCAGCAGCGCAACACCGGCAACGGCACCCAGCCAAGCGAGGCGCATCCGGCGGCGGGAACGCTTCTCCGGCGGCGTATGCACCATGCCGGCTTCGTCCTCCGATTGTCCGGTCACCAGGCCGGAAGACGGCTCATGCCCCTTCCAATCCTGGAAGTCGTTCTTCCCTATCATGAAACTCTCCCTTTCAGCCTGTCCCTTATACCGCCTTAAGCAGCCGGGACTATGGTAAGACCGCTTGATCTCTTTTTTGTGTGAGCAGAAAGTATATGCTGAGCGCTTAAGCAAGCGCATTCGAATGACGTGGAATAAGTTACAAAAAATTAACCAAATCAGGTCCCTGTTTACTTTAACACAGGCGAAAGAGACATTTCAACTTTGGCACGGCACACAAAGAACCGGCATGAAAGCTCGTACTTCCGCTTTACGTGCCGGTTTCTCCCGGTTTTATTAGGCTCGTTCCCTCTTCACCTACAAGGTGCTCAACGCAATTCTGCTTGAAATTGCCATGCTACGGCGTACTGGAATCCGCAGTCAGCATCGCCATCAGCTTGTTATATTCCTCCTGGGTGACGTACTTGGAAATAATCGACTGAATCTCCGCGACCTCCTGCTCCGTCAGCCCGTTCTCCATGTCGGCGGATATTTTCTGCATCTCTTCCTGAGGGACCTTGTTCATCAAAATGTTGAAAATACTCACCTTATCCTCGGAAGGCAGATTCTTCTTGATGTCCTTCATATCGTCCGGTGTTATGACAAGCTGCTGGTCGCTCCCGGCTGCACTGTCTTCAGATACGGCGCCCATAACAGGCAGCGCATCGTCCTGAGCCTGCTCCTTCCCGCCGGTGTCTCCGCTTCCCTGCGCTGTTGCTGCTGGCATCGCCCCGCCAGAATCCGCTGAAGCCACAGCGGCCTCATCACTGGATGAACCGGAAGCTGATGGCGTAGGCCCGGCCTCGGCCGTGCCCAGTGCCGTCTGCGAACCATCCCGCTTATCCTTGTCTGCCGCGACGCCCTTGTCGGCTGTCTTGGAATCTCCAGTCCCCAGCAGCGCGCTCAGCATACCGCCAAAGCCCGGACCCGGCGTCTCCACCTTCAAGCCGACTTCATTCAGCACAGAACGGACATAGGCGTTGACGACTACACCCGTTGTCAGTATGGTCAGACTCCCGGCCAGCACCGCGATCAGGCAGATGCCCAGCCCGCGTGTTACCCATTTCATGTTCATCTCTCCCCTGTAACTGGCACATGATCTCGCGTATTTCATCATGCCCGGTTGGGCATAGATCAGCTATTCTTCAGTATGCCCGATAAGGGCCGGGAGAAACGTATAGGTTGCCAGGCTACCCAAATCGCCAGTTGCCTGTGGCGGGCATCCGGAGTGTACGGAACGATGTGATTGCGATGTGATTGCGATGTGATGCGATGAACTGGACGCCGCTTACGGGGAGTTGGCCTAATAGATAAAAAACCCACCGGAGCGCTAGCTCCGGCGGGTTGATCCGTACTTCATCCGTACTTCTGCTGGATTATTCGTAAATCGGCAGCACCTGGTTCGTCTGCTCGCGGTTGCGGCCGACGGAGAAGATGGCGATCGGGATGCCCGTCAGCTCGGAGACGCGCTCCACATATCTGCGGGTATTCTCCGGCAGATCCTCCAGCGTCTTGGCCGAGGTGATGTCCTCGTCCCAGCCCGGAAGCTCTTCATACACCGCTTCGCATTCGGCCAGCATCTTCAGGCTTGCCGGATAGTGGGTGATGATTTCGCCGCGGTATTTGTAGCCTGTGCAGATCTTGACCGTCTTCAGACCGCTCAGCACGTCCAGCGAGTTCAGCGACAGGCCGGTCAGGCCGCTTACCCGGCGCGCATGGCGGACAACGACGCTGTCGAACCAGCCTACGCGGCGCGGGCGTCCGGTTACGGTTCCGTATTCATGTCCGGTCTCGCGGATCAGATCGCCGATCTCGTCATTCAGCTCGGTCGGGAACGGACCGTCGCCGACACGGGTCGTGTACGATTTGGCTACCCCGATGACCTGCTTGATCTTGGAAGGTCCGACTCCGGAGCCGATGCAGACGCCGCCCGCCGACGGATTGGATGACGTGACGAACGGATATGTGCCCTGGTCGATGTCTAGCATGACACCCTGAGCGCCTTCGAACAGCACTTTAGTGTCCGCATCGATCGCATCGTTCAGCACGACCGAAGTGTCAGTGACATAAGGGCGGAGCACTTCCGCGTATTCCAGATACTGCTTCAGCGTCTCTTCGACATCCAGCGGCTCGCCGCCGTATACCTGGGTGATGACCTGATTCTTCTCGTTCATCAGGTGACGCAGCTTCAGCTCGAACTCCTCCGCATCCATCAGATCGGCGATCCGGATGCCGCCCCGGGCTGCTTTGTCCATGTAAGCCGGGCCGATGCCTTTGCGGGTTGTGCCGATCTTGTTCGGACCCTTGCGGTCTTCCTCCAGCGCATCAAGCACCATATGGTAAGGCATAATGACATGGGCGCGATCGCTGAGCTTCAGATTATCCGTATCGAAGCCGTTCTCGTGAATATAGTTGATTTCGTCGATCAGCGCGGCCGGATTGATCACCATGCCGTTGCCGATAACGCAGGTTTTTTCCTTATAGAAGATGCCTGATGGGATCAGGCTGAGCTTGAATTTCTTGCCGTCAATCAGAATCGTGTGGCCGGCATTGTTGCCCCCTTGATAACGGGCGACCACATCCGCACGCTCTGCCAGAAAGTCCGTGATTTTGCCTTTGCCTTCGTCTCCCCATTGTGTTCCCACAACGACTACCGTTGACATGTTCATTCCTCCGTAGGTGCTGCTGTCGGCACCATTATTTTCTTATAGGGCCTCTTAAAATCATACTGGTTAAGCAGCCCCAAACGGTCGCCTTAGACGGTTTAATCCGCTAAAGCACAATTATCAGTGTAACAGCCGTTATTTTCAAAGTCAAATAAAAACGAACGATTGCACGGGTAAATGTGCAATCGTTCGGAAATTGTCAGAACTATCCTTAACCGGCGAACGGTTCGGCATGAGTACGCTCGTAGTTAACGAACTTGTTGAAGTTTTTCAGAAATACCAGCTCCACGGTTCCCACAGGACCGTTACGCTGTTTGGCAATAATGATCTCGATAATGTTCTTCTTCTCGGTCTCCTGATTGTAGTAGTCGTCCCGGTACAGGAACGCCACAATATCGGCATCCTGCTCGATCGAGCCCGACTCGCGAAGGTCCGACATCATCGGCCGCTTGTCCTGCCGCTGCTCGACGCCACGGCTCAGCTGGGAGAGCGCAATGACCGGAACGTCCAGCTCACGCGCAATCTGCTTCAGTGTCCGGGAAATATCCGAGACCTCCTGCTGGCGGTTCTCCCCGCTCTTGCCGCGGCCCTGGATCAGTTGGAGATAGTCGATCAGAATCATCCCGAGCCCCTTCTCCTTCTTGAGTCTCCGGCATTTGGCCCGGATATCGGCTACAGTAATTCCTGGCGTATCGTCAATATAGATTTCCGCTTCCGAGAGCGATGCAATGCCCATCGTGAGCTTGGACCAATCGTCGTCGCTCTTGAAGTCGCCGGTACGCATCAGATTCGCATCCAGGTTCGCCTCTGCGCAGATCATACGCTGTACGAGCTGGGCAGCGGACATTTCCAGACTGAATATGGCAACCGTCTCCTTGGCCCGCACGGCCACGTTCTGGGCGATATTCAGCGCGAACGCCGTCTTGCCGACGGAAGGACGGGCTGCCACAATGATCAGGTCATTGCGCTGGAAGCCGTTCGTCATCCGATCCAGATCGGCGAAGCCTGAAGGAATGCCTGAAGTGCCTCCCCGGTTCTGGTGAAGCAGCTCGACCCGTTCGAACACCTCCATCAGCACATCCCGGATAGCGATAAAGCCGCTGCCGCTCCGGCGGTTGGAGATTTCAAGAATGCGCCGCTCCGCATCGCTTAACATGCCGGCAACATCCTCGCCGCCGCTGTAGCCTTCGCTGACAATCTGCGTCGCCGTGCGAATCAGCCGGCGGAGCATGGCCTTCTCTTCGAGAATTTGAGCGTAATAGTCCACATTGGCAGCCGTCGGCACGGCATGCGCCAGCTTGGCCAGATAGCTGACCCCACCTATATCCTCGAGCTCTCCCTTATCCTGAAGCCTGGCTGTCAGGGTCACCAAATCAATCGGCTGATTCTCTTCTCCGAGCTGTATCATCGCTTCAAAGATCATTTGATGCGGCTTGTCGTAGAAGTCTTCGGTGCTCACCCGCTCCATGACGGTAATCAGCGCTTCATCCTGCAGCAGAATTGCGCCGATGACCGCCTGCTCCGCTTCCAGATTCTGCGGGGGAACCCGATCGAAAAAGAGATCTCCGCCCATACTATTCCTCCGTAACCTGGACCTTCAGCACAGCTTTGACTTCCGTATGAAGCTTCACTTGAACCTGAGTCGTTCCCAGATGGCGGATCGGCTCCTCAAGCTCGATTTTGCGCTTGTCGATCGTAATGCTGTTCTGCTTGGCCAGCGCTTCGGCAATCTGCTTGCTCGTAATGGCGCCGAACAGCCGGCCGCCTTCCCCGGCTTTCGCTTTCATGTCTAGCGTCAGGGCACTCAGCTTCTCGCCAAGCTTCTGCGCTTCTTCCTTCTCCTGCTCCTTGCGGCGCTGCTCGGCTGCTGCCTGATTCTCCAGCGTCTTCACGTTGCCATCCGTTGCCGGGCGCGCCATGCCGCGCGGCAGCAGGAAGTTCGTTGCATAGCCTTCCGATACTTCCTTGACTTGTCCCTTCTTGCCTTGTCCTTTAACATCCTTGATGAATATCACTTTCATTCGAACAGACCCTCTTTCGATTCAATTTCTGCCAGTACCTCCAGCAGTCTGGCCTCTGCATCCTTGCATGTTCCTTCCAGCTGTGCTGCGGCATTCGTCAAATGGCCGCCTCCGCCCAGCTTCTCCATTACAACCTGCACATTCATTCGTCCCAGGGAACGGGCGCTGATGCCGATCAGGCCATCTGTCCGCTCGCTGATCACGAACGAGGCCAGAACATTCGTCATCCCGAGCAGCGTGTCTGCCGTCTGGGCGATCAGCAGCTGTGGAATTTTCATGCCGGCCTCCGTCACGACGAGCGCAATATGGTCGTAGACCATCCGGGCATGCTTGATAATTTCCGCTTTGGAGATGTACTCCTGAAGGTCTTCCTTCAGCATCCGCTGTATAAGGACGGTATCGGCCCCCAAGCGGCGGAGAAATCCTGCCGCTTCGAACGTCCGTGACCCCGTATGCAGCGCGAAATGCTTGGTATCGACCGTAATCCCCGCCAGCAGCATCGTCGCCTCCAGCGTGCTGAGCTTGACCTTCTCGTGGATATACTGCAGAAGCTCGGTCACGAGCTCACATGTCGAGGATGCATATGGCTCCAGGTACACAAGCACCGCCTCGTTGATAAACTCCTCGCCCCGGCGGTGGTGATCCACAACCACGATCCGGCTGGCGTACTGCACAAGCCGCGGCTCCATCGTCATGGAAGCCTTGTGCGTATCGACCACGATCAGCAGCGTGTGTTCGGTCATGACCTGCAGCGCCTGCTCCGTGCTGATGAACGAGCTGTACAGCTCCTCATCCCGCTTCAGCTGCTCCAGCATGCGCGTAATGGAGGGATTCGGGCCGTCCAGCACAATATCGGCCTCGACATTGTACATCTGGGCCGCCCGCAGAAGGCCGATCGACGCGCCGACCGCGTCGATGTCGGGATTGCGGTGGCCCATAATGATGACCCGGTCGCTCTCCTGCATCAGGTCGCGCAGCGCATGCGCGATGACCCGTGCCCGCACCCGGGTCCGCTTCTCGGCGGCATTCGTCTTGCCGCCATAGAAGGACAGCCGCTGGCCTGCCTTGACGGCGGCCTGGTCACCACCTCTGCCGAGCGCCATATCAAGGCTCGACTGAGCCAGAGCGCCGAGCTCGCTGGCGGACTCGGCGCCGAAGGCAAGGCCGATGCTAAGCGTCATCGGCACCTTCAGATCGGCCGTCATTTCCCGGACTTCGTCCAGAATGACGAACCGGCTCTCCTCCAGCGCCTGCAGGCTGCGGTGGTTCAGAAGCATCAAATACCGCTCCGACGACAAGCGGCGCAGGTATACATCGAATTGTCTCGCCCAGTCGGTAATTTCACTTGTAACCTTCGCGATCAGCGAGGTTCGCTGCTGGTCATCCATTCCCTGAGCGGCTTCGTCAAGGTTATCCATCAGAAGGATGCCAAGAGCCAGCTTCTCTTCTTCATAGCGCTGCCGCAGATCGACCAGATCGGTGATTTCGAACAAATACAGCAGCCGTTCGCTCGGTACGAGCACCACCTGATAGTAACGTTGGTCAACGCCAATTTCCAATCGGATGTCCTTCTGAACTCCGTCCTTGCCGACTTCCCGCTTCACGGGCGGGACCATCACAGGCCCCAAATCCGGCAGCAGATCGGGCAGCAGATCACCTACCAGCGATTTCCGCGCAAAGATCTCTCCGGCGTAGCGGTTACTCCATTCGACATTCCGGTCCTCGCCGTACAGAATGATGCCCAGCGGCAGTGTGCTGACCGCTTCGCCTTCCACCCGCTTGATGCGGAAAGTAAGGCTGTTGATGTACTCCACCAGATTGCGCCGAAATGACAGCTCTGTCTTCAGCATGGTGATGCACAGCGTGCCGGCCAGGAACAGACAGACTACGCCAAGCACCCAGTTATATATACTGACGGCAATAACCAGAACCAGCAGCAGCAAGAACGCCCAAACGGTGTGATAGCCGTGCCAGCGCCGTTGCAAAAATTTTGGCATGAGCACTCACCCTATCGTTTCGATTTGGACACCATTTCACGCACCGGCGCCACCAGATCAATGATCCCGATAATCCAGATCGGAGGCAGCAGGATGGCGATTACCGAAAGCGCAACCGGAAAAATCTTGTTCCAGTTCCGCTCATGGGCGACGAAGAAGAAGAAGCCGATTGTCTGCAGAATGAAGCAGATCCGTAAGAGCGGCACCAAATTATCCGTAATCATGAGCACAAAGTTATTGCTCGAATTATAGAAGAACAGCTGCAGCACTGTAGCAATCAGATAGTACCAGATGAACGACTTGGGAATTCTCCACTCCCTTGCGGGCTTCAGCTTCGGCAATGCATAGCCCATGCTTGCCAGAATCGGTCTCACAATCGAATGCGTGACCACCGTGATCAGGGCAGAGCCCATAATGAGCGCAAGCGGGATAACCTGGATAAAGGCCCGGCTGTTGTTGCTGATATCGGAGCTATCACCCAGAATGCCGCCCATTCCGAATTCCTGTATCGGCGACAATGCCATCGTGCGCATTTCGTTGAGCACATCATAGACGTAGGAATACAGATCGAATTGAAACAGCGTCTTGCCGAGTAGCAGAAGCAGCAGGAACTCGCCCATCAGCGTTATCGCGCCAGCCAGCATCGTTGACAGAGCCGGAGCTTTCCTTTTATACCACCGTCCCATGACAAGAGCGGGAATAATCAGGTAGGCGGCAATCACGATATATATCGGACTGATGATCCCCAGAATAAGCCAAACCGGCAGAATCGTTAAGATAAACTGCCTCACGTTCAACGTCGCGAACAATACAACGGCCGGTACCATCAAAAACAAAGTTGTAATAATAATGAATGGGGTTGACAGCGATAACAGCAGGAGCAGATAGGCAACACTCCAGGCCAGGGATGTCCAGCGATATTTCAACTATGTTCACCTCTTACGCATATGTTCTTCTAGTGCGGATATATCCTGATACCAATCTTCCAACTGGTGACCTTCCTGCCGGTGCTTCTTCAGCTTCTCCAACAGCGCGTCGTCCAGGTCGCGATATGATATGCCAAGCCTGCGCCCCAGAATATAAGAGCTCATAATGAGGCTCGCCAAGCTGTCGCTGACCCGTGAGGTGCTGCCCTCCCATAATGCTTTGAACAACCGTGATACCTGATCGATGACCTCGGTCTTCAGCCATTCAATGACCTTGGCCCGCTTGGCTACATCCAAATCCTTCGGCATATTGGACACGTCTCTTCTACCTCCGGGAAAAAGCTTTATTCTCCATTATATCATAAATGATACCATGCCACACTGATGGCCCCTACCCGGTGATGACGGCTCAATGTTAAGGGCTGGCGATATCGTTCAGACACGAGCGTTTAGCGGGATATATTCCTGTTTTTCAAGGATAAACGCCTTACGGCGTCCTTAGACGCCATGCGTTTACCGAGAAATAGAAGACTGTGATAAGTGCGCAGCTTATACTTTCTTATATTTTGAAAAAAGCCCGCATTCCCTCGGCTGGAAATGCAGGCCTGATCGGCTTCAGGGCGGCCCGCCCGCTACATGGACTCCAGCGACTGGCGGGTAACAAATTTCTCGCAGTATTCAATAATTTGGCTGCGCCGCACGATTCCGATAAAACGGTTCATATCATCGACAACCGGCACAAAGTTCTGCACCTTGGCCAGATTGATCAAATCCTCCATATCCGCATCGATGGACACTGCTTTGTTGCTCATTCTCAGCGGCACGTCCTTCAGCAAAAATTTAGAAGCATTCTCGAACGTAACCTTGCCTCCCGAGTCTTTCATATACCACAGAAGGTCGCCTTCCGTTACCGTGCCGGCGTATCCGCCGTCCGAGTTCAAAATGGGAACGGCCGTGTACCTGTGATGCTCCATCCGTTCCAGCGTCTGGCGCAGCGTGGAGTCAAGCGTCACACAGGCCACCTCCTGCTTGGGCAGCAAAAAAAACGCAATATTCATTATCCAGGTCCTCCTCAAAAGTCCCCCAGGAAATCATTTTTTGTTCCAGTATACCATACGAACGGCAAGCAGCAGCCGGTTACCTAACCTGGGCTGCTGCTTGGTTTGATTCTATGTTCGCTCAATGTTCATAAATTGAAAGGGCTTTACTGAGCCGCGGAGGTCGCTTTTGCTTCCAGCGCATTGCTTGCCTTTCCGGGCTCGATCAACTGGTCTACCGGAGTGGAGGCGTTCATCCAATTGTCAATCATGGCCTTCGCTTCCTTCAGGTCTTCTTCATCGACCAGATCATAATAAATGCCGTCAATCTTCGTTCCTTCACCCATTACGGTAAAGCTTGAAATATCCGCTTCCTTGCCGCCGATGAACTTCTTGGCAAGATCGGTAATCATCGTCGGAGGCATATCCGTCTTGAAGTTCTCGCCCAGAATGCTCAGCAGATCATTCACCTTGCTGATCTGCCCCAGCGACAGCATCTTGTTCGCCAATACATCCATGAAGACCTGCTGGCGCTTCGTACGGTTAAAGTCGCTGTCTTCCCGGTAGCGGACATAGTTGAGCGAATCCTCACCATTGTACAGATCCTTACCGCCGACAATGGTGAACTTCTCATGGTCCTTGCCTTTGTTCTCGATCGTCTTCTTAATCGGCAGCGGCAGCCCGCCCAGCGCATCGACAACATCCTTGACACCATTAAAATTGATGGTGGCATAATACTGAATATCGTGACCGAGCAGCGCCTCCATCGTGTCTTTCGCCATCTGTTGACCACCGAAAGCATAGGCATGGGTGATCTTGTCTTTCTTGTTGTCGTCATGACCGATAATTTCCGTGTACGTATCACGCGGTATGGAAATCAACAGCACCTTATAATCATTAGGTCTTACCACTGCATAGATCATCGTATCGGAACGAGCCGTCTCGTTCTTGCGCTGGTCGGTACCGAGCAGCATCACGGAGAATGGATCGCTCTTATAGACAATCGGCTCAGGCTTAACCGTTTTGTCCTCGTTCAGAGGCTGATACGATTTCTCCTGAAGCGTGGCTTCCACTTTATCCGACAGGAACAGATCGAAGGCCAGAACCGTCAGCGGCTTGCGGAACAGAAATGCACCCGCGGCCAGAACCAGTACAACTAGATAAGCAATATATATTTTTTTCCACTTTTTTTTCATATCAATTCCTTCTTTATCATTAATAGATTAGACAAGGATGAATGCACCTCTTCGTTTATATTTGCAATACCGCTCCCCGGCACGCGTCACAACTATACGTATGGGATCAAAGCTGATTTGCCATTTTGCCGAAATAGACGTCGCTTGATCTCCACAGATTTAGTGCAACAGACGTACCAACTCCCATGGAACAGGCATGAATTGTAGTTAGGCAATATTACTATTGTAATCACAATGAGATGAAAAAGAAACAACAAAATCCGACACCCTTGGATAAAAAAGCATCCTGCAGGAATTGGATTCCAGCAGGATGCTCCAATAACAGCCCCGCCGAATAGGCTTGTGGCATAGCTGACTATAAATACCTCAACTATATGCCATCGCTTATTCAAACATTCGATCAGGGCGATTAAATATCCGAATCTTCTTTCTCCTTCACAATCATTAATCCTTCTACATGCTTGCGGCGCATCAGATTGCGTTTCTTCCGGTCTGCTTTCGATTCAAAGACGATATCCAGATCATAATCCTCCGGATACAGTTCATCTTTGGACAAGTAAGGCTTCAGCCGTTTATGGTTAAATTGCATTTTATGCTTCTGCACCATGACGCCGACCATCCCTTTGGCATCCCGCTCACGATAGACGATCCCCGTTCTTCCCAGGGCTGTAATGTAGACTGCATCCCCGATTTGATAGACAGGAAGCTTCGCCTCAGGCTCCGGTTTTTTTTCGTTCATTTTCTTTCCGGCCGATTTCTCTTCCTCCCCATATTCGAAATGAAGCGGCTGCCCCTCTGCTTTCATTCCCTTTTGAATGCCGGTAATTTGTCTGGCCCGTTCAATAACCGAGCGCTGCAGCCCCAGCTTCTCGGCAATTTGCAGCGCATAGCTCTCCCCGGCTTCGCCGATCGTCAGCCTGTACAGCGGCTGCAAGGTTTCGGGGTCGAATTCCATCCTCGCGTTCTGGAAATGCGGAGCCGCCGCCGCGAAGGCTTTCAGTTCGTTATAATGCGTCGTTACCATCACATTGGCGCCCCTGCGGCTTAACTCCTCCAATAAAGCAATGGACAAGGCGATGCCTTCGCCGGGGTCTGTTCCAGCCGCCAATTCGTCAATCAGAAGCAGAACGCCTCTTCCGGCCGCTCTCAGCATGTCATCCACACCCTTCATCTGTGCCGAGAACGTGCTGAGCGACTGGGTAAGGCTCTGGCCGTCGCCGATCAGGCTCATCACGTCCCAGAACACGGGGAACTCGCTTTCCGGTCCGGCAGGAATCAGCAGGCCGGATTGTACCATCAGCGCCAGCAAGCCCACCGTCCTCAGCACTACAGTCTTTCCTCCGGTATTCGGTCCTGTAATTACCAGCGAACGGTACCCTTGACCGAATTCCACGTGAATGGGAACCATTCCGGGCAGCTTCGGATGTCTTCCCGCGATCAGCTTCAGAACGCCTTTGTCGTTGCAGGCAACAGCCTCAGCTCCCATCGTAAGCCCGTACTTGGCCTTTGCGAAAATAAAATCATACACGCCCGTGATTTCGATGTTAAGCCGCAGACTGTCCTGCTCCCGTTCGATCAGGCCGGTCAGCATGCTCAGAATAACATTCTCCTCCCGGGCTTCCTCTGCCGTCAGCATGTCGAGCTCATTCTGGAGCGCGGCTACTTCTTCCGGCTCCATATATACCGTCTGCCCGCTTGTCGACTGATCCAGTATGTGCCCCTTAACCTGCTTGTGGTATTCCCGCTTAACCGGGATCACATACCTTCCTCCCCTAACACTGTACAGATTCTCCTGTAGAATCGAAGCATGACGCGCCATCACGCTCTCGATCTTCTTGATCAGCCGCTCCTTCGCGGTCCGCTTGCGCTTGCGCACTTTCTCCAGCGCTTTGCTCGCTCCATCCTCGATAACGCCGAAACGGATGCAGCGCTCGATTTCCGCCTTGACCTCTTTCAATTCGTTAAGCGAGGAGGCATAAGCACCGATCCGCGAAGAGGCATCCTTCGAGGCCATGTACTTCCGCAGCTGGGCACAGCTGTTCAGGAAGACCGCCACCGCCGTCATATCCTGCTCGTTGAAGAGATATCCGGTGCCGAGCAGAGACATGACCCACTCGATCCCCTCCATCGAAGGAAGCGGCACACTGGAGCCCTTCATCAGCAGTTCTTTGGCTTCGGCTGTCTCTTCCCCGGCTTTCTTGATCCGGGACAGCTCCGTCATCGGCTCCATTTGCTTGACCAGCGATTTGCCGGCATAGGATACGGCGTAACGTTCGAGCTCTGCCTTGATTTCGTTGTATTGCAGCATTTCCTGACTTGCGTTATGCATGGTTTAATCCTCCTTTTTAGGTACAAAAAAAGGCAAAGAGAGCCACTGCGGCTTCTTTGCCTTTATCTCTAGGAATGTTCTCCTGCCTTGGGATGATGAAATGTTCTGCGTCTTGTTGCAGCAAAAAAGCCGTGCTCCAAGAGCACGGCTTCATCATTTCAGGCGAAAGAACAGTCCCCGAAGAGGCTGTTGTCGCTTTGCGTGTTCTTAACTAACTCATTCACCATCCTGGATCTAAGCGCACTTAAATAAGCTTAGGTGCAGCTTGAATACATCCCATCAGGCAATATGAAATTGCTTAGTTAAGAACGCTCACCGACATCAAAATTTCCCCTTCACTATAGGTTGCTTTCAATTTACACCATTTTGCAGGTTCGGTCAATCTCCAGCTTCCGCTTCCTAGTAAGATATAAGAAGCTGATTTTCCATTGCCGCCCGTGCCATACAAAAAACGACCGCCTGTCCTCATCAGGAGGATAGACGGCCGTTCTTGTTGCCAGCTTACTCTGTAGTGTAAGGCAGCAGTGCGATCTGACGAGCACGCTTGATAGCGATTGTCAGGGCGCGTTGGTACTTGGCGCTCGTACCGGTTACACGGCGAGGCAGAATCTTGCCGCGCTCGCTGATGAATTTCTTCAGCAGTTCCGTATCTTTATAATCAATGTGAGTAATCTTATTCACAGTGAAGAAGCATACTTTACGACGCTTGTTGCGGCCGCCGCGGCGAGCCGGTCTCTTGTCGTTGTCTCCGCCTTCTCTTTGTTTAAAAGCCATTGTCTGTTCAGTCCTTCCGTATTAAAATGGCAAATCATCGTCCGATATATCAATCGGCTTACCGTCGCCCGAAAAGGGATCCTGATTATTGTTGCGCGAGAAACCGCCGTTTCCGTTGCCGTTTCCGCGTCCACCGCCGTACGATGGAGGTTCAGGCATGGAGCCACCGCCGGATGCGTTGCCGCCTTCACGGTTCTGGGTGGATTCCAGGAACCGGACATTATCCGCAATAACTTCGGTTACGTATACACGCTTGCCTTCGTTATTCTCGTAATTCCGGACTTGTATGCGTCCCTCTACCGCCGTCAGCCGGCCCTTGCGCAAATAATTGGCACAGGTCTCTGCCAGCTGTCTCCAAGTAACGACCGGAATGAAATCCGCTTCACGTTCGCCGCCTTGGCTTGTAAAAGGTCGGTCTACGGCAAGCGTAAACTGGGTTACGGCAACGCCTTGAGGCGTATAACGCAGCTCAGGATCACGGGTCAGTCGGCCGATCAGGATGACACGGTTCAACATAATGGGTTTCCCTCCTTTGGAGCGATGTTCTTACAAAGCGAACATATGTGTCTTAGGCAACAACATCGTTCGTGATGAGATAACGAATTACTTCGTCGGAAATCTTCATGATACGTTCCAGTTCGGCTACTACTGCAGGTTCTGCAGTGAAGTTAACCAGAACATAGACGCCATCACGGAATTTCTTGATCTCATACGCAAGACGTTTCTTACCCTGCACATCGTGCTTCGTAATTTCTCCGCCGTTGGAGATGATGCCTTGGAATTTTTCGACTGCTGTTTGAACGGCTTCTTGTTCAATGTCAGGACGAATAATGTACATCACTTCGTATTTGCGCATAACGTTCACCTCCTTATGGTCTAAGGCCCCTGATCGGGTCAGGAGCAAGGATCGAGCACAAACTCGAACTATAATAATATACCAAATCCGGAGCCGCTATGCAAGCCTGCTTTCTGTCTGAATATGGGACCAGGCGTACGCACATGAACCTCCACCAGGTCGCGCACACTAAAGCGGCAGTTCCACTACAATCTAGACAGGAGGAATAAGCATGGGTGAGCAGACTGAATTTGAAGAAGGCCACAGAGCCCCCAATCCCGGGCTTTATGTGGAAGTCGGAGAGGCCCGCAGCTTCCATACTCAGATTCAGAATCCCAGACACATTCAAATGAAGAAAGGCGATACGTTTCCGGAGACGTCCAACAAGAACCGTAAATGGAAAAAAGTCGAGAAAGCCCGGGTTCACTAATTTATTTTACGGCGATGTATAAAAGCCCCCGTTCTTGTCCATTCTATACTTAGGCAGCGCGAGAGAGAGGTGTGGTTCCGTTGGACATCGTAAGCCGACACAATCACGAGGATACTGCTGCAGTCACTACAGTAGATAAAGGTAATACGTTGAAGGAGCGGTTCTAAAAAAGCCAATCCGGAGTGTTCCTGACTCGCTTTAGCGTTTTGTACAGAGAGATCCAAAAATCATTCAAGCGCTGCTGACGGAGAGGCCCGAAAGGGCCTCTCTTTGTGTGCGAAATTGTTTAAGATGCACAAAAAAACCTTCGTCTTCAAAGACGAAGGTTGTTCGTTAGCACTAGGTGGCGGAGAGAGTGGGATTCGAACCCACGCACGCTTTGACACGCCTAGCTGATTTCGAGTCAGCCCCCTTGGGCCTCTTGGGTACCTCTCCGCAGCAAGATTTATTGTATCACGACTCCACTTAAATGACAAGCTTTAATTTTGTCCAAGCTCATTTTCTTTATTTTCGGCGGACCGCAGCACCTTTTTTAAATTCTTCTCGAATTTGGCTCTCGGAATCAGCACGCTGTGCTGACAGCCTGTACACTTGATGCGGATATCCATTCCCATCCGGATCACTTCCATCTCATTCGTTCCGCAGGGATGGGGTTTCTTCATCTGTACGATATCACCCAGCTGAAAGCTTTTACGTTCCATCCGGCTTTCTCCCTTCTGTCTGTTCCTCACCAGCCGACTGCTCCAATGCGCCTCTACGCGCCTCTCTTCGAGCCTCAGCATTCCTTTTCTCCAGTTCGAGCTCCTGCTCTTCTCGGCTTTTAGCCTTCCGCTCCTCTTCCGCTGCGGCTCTCGCTTCTGCCTCCGCCTTTTCGGCTTCCTTCAGCAGTTGAAGCTCAAGCGCCTTCTTGATGTCACTCTGGATTTGACGCTCGGCAGCCTCCCTCCGGTTCGGAAGCGTGTTGGCTGTTACCCGAACCACATATTCGGCAGTGGTCATAGATTGAATTCCGAGAATATTCGGCACCGCCACCACATTCTCGTTGCGCTCCTCAATCCCTTCCATCGCCTGGCGGATCAGTATGAGCGTCTCTTCAAGGCTGCGTTCGATTTTGACCGGAACATCAACAACCGCGAGCGCATTCGACATCGAATAATTCGTAACATTAGCGATGGTGCCGTTCGGAATAATATACATTTCCCCGTTGCTGCCGAGCAGCTTCGTCGTCCGTAGTCCGATCATTTCGACGGTCCCCTTTAAGCCTCCGGTTGAGATCACGTCCCCCACTGCGAACTGATCCTCAAGAATGATGAAGAATCCTGTAACTACATCTTTGACCAAGCTTTGCGCGCCGAAACCGATCGCAAGACCGAGTACACTCGCACTCGCCAGAAGCGGACCGAGTTCAAAGTTGAATTCAGACAGGACAAGCAGGATCATAATAAAATTACAAATGACCGTAACCGTATTTTTCAGCAGTTCCCCTACAGTAGAGAACCGTCTCGTATTCCCCAGAAACCGGCTGTCCGTCCTTCGCGCTATCGATTTATCAATCACTCCATAGACGACTCTGATCACAATTCGGGTTACGATAAAAATAAAAAGAATGCGCAGGCCTGCGAACAGCACATTCGTCCACATGTCGACATCCGTGAACCAGTTCCATATTTTGTCCTTGAATTGTGTCGCCTGGTCGACAGCCTCATCGACGGTCTTTTGAGGGGTTTCTGATTCCAGCAGCATGTTCAGACCCAGCCTCATTCTTACTCCTCCTTATTCTGCAACAGGGTATAACCGCCTTCTTGTTCATTTTTGGCATAGATACCCCGTATTTCGATATTCTGCTCCTCTATAAGCTTCTCCACATCCGCCAGCGCTTCGCTGAAGAATTGAATGGACATGGCACAGCCTGCTGTAATTTCCTTTGGTGTCGGGCAAATATCGATTTCAATCTCTGCATACTCCAGCAGCATTTCTGCCCGCAGTGCCTGCTGGGTGGAATCAAAGGCAATCAGCATTTCCTCGTTCATTAGTCACGCTCCTCCTAGGCAACAGGGCTCATCTCTTCCTAGTGAAGTATAAAACCGTTCTTCCATCCATATACTATCTATCATCAAAGGCAATCACCCGGAAAGGAAGATGGTATGATTCGCTCCGCCAACCCTGCGCCCCTGCATGAAATGTCTTGTTTAAAAATATCACATACCGACCCTGAAATCTATTCGGCTCTCATCCATCGGCTGCTATTCCATCTTTCACAGGTTCGGCCGGGATCGCCTGTTGTCATCGTCTGTATCGGCACCGACCGTTCTACCGGCGATGCATTGGGACCGCTAGTAGGCACGGCATTGTCACGGTTTCACAGTCCTTTATTCGCTTTATATGGCACATTGGATCAGCCGGTTCATGCCGTCAATCTGGAGTCGACTCTCACCCTAATTGAATCCACCTATTCTCATCCCTATGTAATCGGCATAGACGCTTGTCTGGGACAATCCTCCAGCGTCGGTTCCATTCAGATCGTGGAAGGCCCTCTCCGCCCCGGAGCCGGCGTTAATAAACAACTGCCGCCGGTCGGCGATATCCATATGACGGGCATCGTTAACGTCGGCGGCTTTATGGAGTATTTTGTCCTTCAGAACACCCGTCTCAGCCTTGTTATGAGGCTGTCAGAAATCATTGCTTCCAGTTTATTTTCAGCATTGAAACAGTGGCATACCCACTCTAAGTCCGCTGCAGCGCAAGAGCAATGACTTCTTTCTCTTCAGGAGATAACGCATGGGACGACTCCCCCTGCTCCAGTGGTTTGGCATAAATGTATGAATTTTCGCGGCTATGGAGGTTTGTAATCACGATTCCGCTGCGCCGGTCATCCAGGATCGCTAACGAGAAGCTGAGATCATTACCACGCTCTCCAAATGCGTTATAACGCTTGAGAGCAACCTGACCCTTCATCCCTTTCAGCTTCTCCTGCACATCCTTCAGTGCGTCCTCATGACGTCCATGCGCTTCTTCAAGCATTTCGTTCTGATTTTTCAAATCGATCAAGAGACTTTCCAAGTTATCGATCCCTGTCCCCGACATCATGGCCTCATATTTCCGGCGCATCGTTCGAATTCTGCCTCCCTGGACTAGAACAAGAATTAGCAAGACAAGCAGTATCAGAACTATCCCCGGAACAAACCACTGGAGTTGATCACTTATGAATTGATTCATTTCTGACATCGAGGCAACCTTCCTTTTTGTTTAACATTGCGCAGCAGCATTAATCTCCACATTAACGGCCCTGGTATACAGCGATCTTTTTTATCGACGGCCGAACATTTCCTTCATTGCATTCACCATCGTCTCTACATCTTCCCGCGTGGTGCTTACACCTACACTTGCCCTGACAGCACCGCTTTCCAGAGTACCGGCAGACTGATGTGCCAAAGGCGAGCAATGCATTCCCGACCTAACGGCAATCCCGTATTCACGATCCAGTCTATGCGCGACTTGGGCCATCTCCTCTCCCTCAATTACAAAAGAGAGTAGTCCAGTCCGTTCTCTGCCAGCAGCAGGACCAAGCATAGTGATCCCCCGAATTCCACTCAAGCCGTCCATCAAGTACTGGACAAGCCCCCATTCATGCTCGTAAATCGCTTGGGTCCCGATCGACCTCACTTTTTGGACACCGGCAAGCAGCCCTGCAATCCCAACACCGTTTTGCGTTCCGGCTTCATACTTATCAGGTCTGATATTGGGCTGTTCACTATTCTCCGATTGACTCCCTGTCCCCCCCTGCATTAGCGGTTCCAGATCAACCTCAGGTGAAATATACAGCCCGCCCGTCCCCTGCGGCCCCAGCAATCCTTTGTGTCCCGGGAAGGCCAGCATATCGATATTCATCGTCTGAACATCAATATCAACAGCTCCGGCACTCTGAGCCGCATCAACCAGAAAGACTGACTTATGCCTCCGGGCAATCTCGCCAATCTCGCCAATCGGCAAAATACTGCCCAGGAGATTGGAGCTATGGCTGCAAATAACCATCCGGGTGCGAGATTGAAATAAGGACTCAAGCTCCCGCAAATCGAGCCGGCCTTCCGAGTCTACCTTCACATAGTCTACGTCGATCCCTTTCGTTTTACGCAGATACTCCAGCGGTCGGCGCACCGAATTATGCTCAGTCATTGTTGAAATCACATGGTCGCCAGGATGGAGCAGCCCGTGGATCGCCATATTAAGCGACATTGTCGTGTTATGCGTAAAGGCGATGTCCTGTGCATTTTTCACACCAAATAATTCTGCGAGTGCCGATCTTGTTCTTACCAGTACTCTCCCGGAACCCATCGCCAGGGAATGATTCCCTCTCCCTGCATTTGCGCCGGCATGCTCCATTGCATCCACCATTGCCTGCACAACCTCAGGCGGTTTGGGCCATGAAGTTGCCGCATGATCTAAATAGACGACTTTTTCCACCCTCGCACCTCCTTCCGAAAAAAACATACCCATACCTTATCCCGCCAAGGACAGATCGGATATGTTCTCGTGATTTTTTATTTACTAAGCAGCTCCAGCAGACGCTCCAAATCCTGGGTGCTGTAATAGTTCAACTCGATCTTCCCTTTTTCTTTGCCATGCTTGATTTTTACTGTCGTCTTAAACCGTTCTCTTAGCACTTCCTCAACATTATCAATATATGGATCTCGCTTTACCGTCTTCGCCTTCAGCCCCGCAGCCGGCTTGCGATCCAAATTCTTGACCGCCTCTTCCAGCTCTCTAACGCTCCAGTCCTGATCAACACATTGATTAGCCAATTGCTTAATCAACGCTGGTTCTTTCAAACCCACAATTGCTCTCGCATGACCCATCGAAATTGTTCCACGTGAAACATATTCTTTCACATCGTCCGGCAATGTCAGCAGACGAAGGAAATTCGCGATGTGGGAACGGGACTTGCCAACCTTGAGGGACAACTCTTCTTGCGTTAAGGAAAATTGATCCATTAATCCCTGATAAGCGACTGCCACTTCCATCGCGTTTAGATTTTCCCGCTGCAGGTTCTCGATCAGGGCAATTTCCATCACTTGCTGATCGGAGAAACTCCGAACGACAGCCGGGATTGTGGCCTTGCCGCAATACTGAGAAGCGCGGAACCGACGCTCACCGGCGATAATTTCGTAGCCCTTTAATACACTTCTTACAATGATCGGTTGAATGACTCCATGCTGACGAATCGACTCCGCCAGCTCCTGAATGCTCTCTTCCTTGAATTCTTTCCGAGGCTGGTAAGGATTGGCACGAAGCTGTGCCAGAGGAATCTCAACAACCTTGTCATCCTCATTGATTGATAAGGAAGGGATTAAGGCATCCAGCCCTTTTCCCAGACGCTTACTCATAAGATACCACTTCCTTTGCCAGTTCAGTATAAACTTCCGCACCTTTGGAACGAGGGTCGTAAGTGATGATAGACTGTCCATGAGATGGTGCTTCACTTAAGCGAACATTGCGTGGAATAATTGTACGGTACACCTTTTCCTGGAAGTACTTCTTCACTTCTTCGATAACTTGAATGCCCAGATTAGTGCGGGCATCCAGCATCGTTAAGAGTACGCCCTCGATACTAAGGTGAGGATTCAAATTCTTTTGAACCAGACGTATGGTGTTCAGCAGTTGGCTTAAACCTTCCAACGCGTAATATTCACACTGAATCGGAATAATCACCGAATCGGCTGCGGTTAAAGAGTTAATGGTTAAAATACCCAATGAAGGTGGGCAATCAATCAAAATATAGTCATACTGCTGCTTCAGTGTATTCAGCGCTTTTTTTAAACGCAGTTCACGCGATATGGTCGATACCAGTTCGATTTCCGCACCTGCCAGCTGAATGGTGGCCGGGATAATGTTCAAGCCTTCAATTTTCGTCTCAACCACAGCTTCTTGCGGTACGATGTCATCAATCAGAACGTTATATATGCAATTCTCCACATCAGCTTTGTTGATCCCCACGCCGCTCGTTGTATTGCCTTGAGGATCAATATCTACGAGCAGCACTTTTTTGCCTAATGTGGCCAAGCCGGCACCCAGGTTCACAGAGGTTGTTGTTTTGCCGACCCCACCTTTTTGATTTGCTATGGCAATGATTTTGGACACTAATTTCACCTCGGATTGTCGGAAAGATCATGTAGTAAATTCAGGTTGTTATTGCGGCGGTTCAACCGCATAAAAAGGCGGCCGATCACCTCAGGGCCGCCTTCAGCATTCCACATCTGTATTATTTTTTGGGGATCTGAATGACAATTTCATAATGATCGCCACGGTCATTTTCGGAGGTTTTGATTTCCATTCCAGACCCTGTGACCATTTCGATCGATTGACGAATCGTATTCAGTGCAAGACGGACATCCTTGGTATAGGAAATGCGTTTTGCTTTCTTAATCTTCGTCGCTTCTTTGTAAAAAGCGATCCGGGCTTCTGTCTGCTTCACATTCAGCCCCTTGGAAATGATCTCGCCCAGAACCTTCAGCTGCATTTCCTCATTATCGAGAGATAGCAGCGACCGGGCATGTCTTTCGGTGATCTTCCTTTCCATTAGGGCCGTCTTCACTTGTTCAGGCAATTGAAGCAGACGAATTTTGTTGGCAATGGTGGATTGGCTTTTACCCAAACGCTGCGCAAGACTTTCCTGAGTCAGTTGATGAAGATCAATCAGCTTTTGGTACGCGATCGCTTCTTCAATCGAAGTCAGTCCTTCTCTCTGCAGATTCTCGATCAGCGCAATGGAAGCAGCCTGCGAGTTATTGAAATCACGGATAATGGCCGGAATACTCTCCATCCCAAGCTTCTTCACGGCCCGCCACCGCCGCTCTCCGGCGATGATTTCATACTGGGAGTCTTTCATCCGCACCACGATGGGTTGAATGATGCCATGGGTTTTAATGGTCTGGCACAATTCATCAATCTTCTCGTCGTCAAAGATCGTCCGGGGCTGATAAGGACTGCTGATGACTTCATTAACGGGGATTTGTTTGATCTCTTCTCCGCTGCTTCGCTCGGTAAACCCAAACAGTCTGGTGAATTGTTCTTTCATTCCGTTCATTACCACCTAATTTCATTATAGTACGATGCTGCCCTTACCCGGAAAACCAATCGTACAAAGCTTTATGTCTCGGCACTTCTGGCGCTGCAAACATAAAAAGTCCCCTCATGATCCTGAAATGGTCATCATAAGAGGGTTCACCCTGCTCAACCAAGGCGAATCGGTTCTGTTAGCTATATGTGCCTCTCTTGTTGTTTATTAACTTAGCGGTTACTCTATTATTCTATCACTTTTTGGTGGATAATCCTATTCTTCGAATGGCCTTATTTTTCCTTTCTTTTCATCATAAAAGGATATATTCTTACCGATTTCTTATTATTATCTGTTTTTTCGAGAATATCGTTTGGGTGATTTTGTGAGCGGATTCCATTGGGATATCAAAAAAACCGTCACTCAATTGAGAGACGGTTTTTGCTTTTGATAATTGGTAAATGTTTCACGTGAAACATTAAAGCAGAGGCTGCTTGGCAGGCAAACCTGCTTTGCGCGGGTACTTGGCTGGGGTGGCTCCATTCTTGCGAATCAGTACAATATGTCGGTCTGACTCTTCGACGGGAAGCTTGAATGACTCCACCTTCACCAGTTCAGCGCGAAGCTCTTTTAGACTGAATGAGGCCTCAGCCACTTCTTCCATTGGATCGCTGCCTTTCATAGCGGCAAACTCTCCACCTTTTCGGGCAAAAGGAAGACAAAATTCATTGAGCAGCGCCATACGTGCCACAGCACGAGCCGTTACTAGATCATAATGGTCTCGATGTGCCGGCAGGCGGCCAATATCCTCTGCCCTGCCATGTACAAGTGTAACTCCCTTTAAACCAAGTTCATCGCACACATGCTGGAGAAAAGAAATGCGTTTGCTTAATGAATCTACGATCGTGAGCTGCAAATGCGGAAAAGCAATCTTAAGCGGTATCCCGGGAAATCCGGCTCCGGAGCCAATGTCCGCTAGCGACTCAACTTTCTCCATGTTGACGAAGAAAGCAAGAGACAAGGAATCAAAGAAGTGCTTCGTGTAAACCTGATCCCTTTCGGTGATGCCTGTAAGATTCATTTTTTCGTTCCAGCTTACCAGTTCACGGTAATACGTCTCGAATTGATCGATGGCATCCGAGACATTAAGCTGATGTTCGCTCAGCTGCCGGATAAACTGTTCCTGTATCGCGTCCATTACGTGTTCATTATCCTTTCGCCGCGGCAGTTACCCGGTTGTAATGCTCCAGGTGAACCAGCAGAATGGAAATGTCGGCCGGAGTGACACCCGAAATCCGGGAGGCCTGTCCGATCGAGAGCGGCCGGATTTTATCGAGCTTCTGACGGGCTTCAATGGCCAGGCCATGTATGACGCTGTAGTCGATGTCTTCCGGCAGCTTCTTCTGCTCCATCTTCTGCAAGCGTTCCACGTGCTGGAGCTGCTTCTCGATATAACCGGCATACTTGATTTGAATTTCAACCTGTTCCTTCATTTCATCATCCAGTTCAAAAGGCGGCGGCGAAATGCGTTCGATAACGGCATAATCGACTTCCGGACGGCGCATCAGAACAAGCAGGTTGCTTCCATCCACAATGGGGGCTGATCCCTTCTCCTCCAAAATGGCATTCACTTCGATAGGTTTAACCTTCGTGTTCTGAAGGCGTTGAATCTCCTGCTCGACCTTTGCTTTCTTATCCAGGAATGCTGCATAGCGTTCTTCTGAAATCAAGCCAATTTCATGACCGGTCGGCGTCAGCCGAAGGTCGGCATTGTCGTGACGAAGCAGCAACCGGTATTCGGCACGAGAAGTCAGCAAGCGGTACGGTTCGTTAGTTCCCTTCGTAACCAGATCGTCGATCAGCACGCCGATATAGCCTTGGGACCGGTCCAGAATGACCGGCTCCTTGCCAAGCGCCTTCCGGGCGCCGTTGATGCCTGCCATAATGCCTTGTCCAGCCGCCTCTTCATAGCCCGAGGTTCCGTTGATTTGTCCGGCTGTGAACAGACCTGGGAGCTTCTTCGTCTCCAGGCTTGGCCACAGCTGGGTTGGAACCATGGCATCATATTCAATCGCATAACCGTTGCGCATCATCTCTACTTTCTCCAAGCCGGGAATCGAACGCAGTATCGACAGCTGCACATCCTCCGGCAGGCTGGTCGACAGCCCCTGTACATAATACTCCGCCGTATTCTTGCCTTCCGGCTCCAGAAAGATCTGATGCTTCGGCTTGTCGCTGAAACGAACCACCTTGTCTTCAATCGAAGGGCAATAGCGGGGACCGGTGCCTTCTATAATCCCCGTGAACATCGGAGCACGATGCAGATTGCTGTTAATGATGCTGTGCGTCTCCTCCGACGTATAGGTTAACCAGCAGGGAAGCTGTTCATTATCCGAGGATTTGGTCTCATACGAGAAAAACTTCGGATGCTCGTCGCCCGGCTGAATTTCCGTCTTGGAGAAATCGATAGTGTCCTTATGCACACGCGGCGGCGTTCCGGTCTTGAACCGGACAAGTTCAAAGCCAAGCTCGCGCAGATGCTCGGACAGCTTGATGGACGGCTGCTGGTTATTCGGTCCGCTCTCATACGTCGTTTCACCCATAATAACCTTTCCGCGCAAATAAGTGCCGGTTGTCAGAATGACGGATGTAGCACGATAAATGGTTCCGGTCTTCGTGATGACTCCGCAGCATACACCATCCTCAACGACGAGCCGTTCCACCATACCTTGGCGAAGCGTCAGGTTAGGGGTATTCTCCATTGTTTCCTTCATCGTGTGCTGGTACAAAAATTTATCTGCCTGAGCGCGAAGCGCATGAACCGCCGGCCCCTTGCCGGTGTTCAGCATGCGAAGCTGGATGAAGGTCTTATCGATATTACGGCCCATCTCCCCGCCAAGCGCATCGATTTCACGAACGACATGACCTTTAGCCGGTCCCCCAATGGAAGGGTTGCATGGCATAAAGGCGATCATATCCAGATTGATGGTAACCATCAGCGTATTGCAGCCCATGCGGGCGGCGGCAAGAGCCGCTTCGCTGCCGGCATGGCCTGCGCCGATGACGATAACGTCATAGCGGCCTCCTTCATAACTCATTTCCTTGTCCTCCTCTATATTGAAGGATGAGCACTCGCCCATCCAGTTCCTCTTACTTGCCTAAGCAGAACTGCGAGAAAATTTGATCCAGCAGCGAGTCGGCAGCCGTATCACCGACAATTTCGCCAAGCTGTTCCCAAGCCAGCCGTACATCGATTTGGATCATATCAATTGGAATCAGCTGCTCGGCAGCCTCATAAGCATCCGTCAGAGACTGACGGGCTTTATTCAGCAGCGCAACATGACGGACATTGCTGACGTAAGTCATATCCCCCGATTCCAGCTTGCCGCCGAAGAACAGCTCGGAGATGGCCTCCTCCAGCCGGTCAAGCCCCTCTTCTTCCAATACCGACATGGATACGATGGCAGACTCGTCGAAAAATTGCAGAAGCTGCCCCTTATCCAGTTGCTGCGGTAAGTCCATTTTATTCATGATACATAAAACTTGTCTACCGCGGATTTGTTCCATAAGTTCCAATTCATCGTCATGCAGCTGCTCGCCGGCGTTCAATACGAGCAGGATGAGGTCCGCTTCGCTGACCGCGGCCTTGGACCGCTCGACGCCGATCTTCTCAACCACATCCATCGTCTCCCGGATCCCTGCGGTATCCAGAAGCTTGAGCGGAATCTGATTGATCGTGACATACTCTTCAATCACATCGCGCGTCGTCCCCGGAATATCGGTTACGATCGCTTTATTCTCACGGGCAAGTGCATTAAGCAGGGAGGATTTCCCCACATTCGGCCGTCCAATGATAGCCGTTGTTATGCCTTCTCTAAGAATTTTACCCTGCGAAGCAGTCTTAAGGAGACGGTCGATTCCGGCGATGACCTCCTCGCTCTTCTCCTTAATGAACGCAGCTGTCAGCGTCTCCACATCATGCTCCGGATAGTCGATGTTCACCTCGATATGAGCGAGAAGCTCAAGCAAGGACTGCCGCAAATCCCCGATTCGTTGTGATAAGGAACCTTCGACCTGTTTCAAGGCGACAGAGAAAGCCCGATCCGACTTCGAACGAATCAGGTCGATCACAGCCTCTGCCTGGGACAGGTCGATGCGTCCACCCAAGAAAGCCCGCTTGGTGAACTCGCCTGGTTCCGCCAGGCGTATCTGCTGCCGCAGCAGAACATCCATCACCCTGCGGACAGAGATGACGCCGCCATGGGTACTGATCTCCACCACATCTTCGGTTGTGAACGAACGGGGCGCCCGCATAATTGTAACCAGCACCTCTTCGAGCACCTCTCCGCTCTCAGGATGCACAATATGTCCATAATGAACGGTATGGCTCGGCGCCTCAGTCAGCTGCTTCCCGCCGCGAAACAGGGCCGCCACCTGAGGAATGCTGTCCGGTCCGCTGACCCGGATGATCGCGATTCCTCCCTCGCCTACCGCCGATGATACTGCGGCGATTGTATCGCTAATCATAATTAATTACCTTCACTTTCCGAATAAGTTGGTCTGTACCGGTTGAAAAAAACAATGACTCCTTAATGGTCAAGGAGTCATTGCGGCTATAATCTCTACTTCAAAGTTATAACGACCCGGCGGTTCGGTTCCTCGCCTTTACTGAAGGTGTTCACCTGGCGATGGTCCTGAAGTCTGGAGTGAATGATCTTCCGCTCCTGCGGTGACATCGGCTCCAGTACGACTTCCTTGCGGGTCCGGACGACCCGGCCGGCCAGACGGTCGGCCAAATCTTCAAGGGTCTTCTTGCGCCGATCACGGAAGTTCTCGGCATCCAGAATCAGACGGACATAACTATCTGAATAACGGTTGGCTACAATATTGGCCAAGTATTGCAATGCATCAAGGGTTTGTCCTCTTCTGCCAATCAGCTGTCCGAGATCGGGACCTGAGATTTGCAGGAGATCGGCATCTTTACCCGGTACAACTTCAACTTGAACCTCAAGCCCCATCGTAGCGGCAACATCCACTATAAAGCGGACAGCCTCCGGGTAGGCTTCATTCGCTGGATTTCCGGAATCTTGGCGGGCCACACCGCCGGTCGCCTCTTCTCTCGTCTCGGTTTCATTCTGCTGAGGCAGTGACGGAGCACTCGCCGCTGGAACCGGTGCCCGCTCGGGTAGAAGCGCAAGCTCTACCTTCGCATCTTTCGCACCGATTAATCCCAGGAATCCTTTGGAGGGCTGTTCAAGCACGTTGATTGTAACCTTATCCTCGCTGACTGCGAGTTCCGCGAGTCCGCGCTTTACAGCTTCTTCAATGGTTTTCCCTGTTGCGACGACCTTGTTCATTTGGACTTTTTGGCCTCCTTCAGCTTCGCTGGTTTGCCGTTACCGCCGGAGCCGGTATCCGCGGCAGCCGCCTGCGGGGCGCTGCCGTGATTCCGGTACAGGAAGTAGTTCTGAACGATCGTATAGACGTTACTGAATACCCAGTACAGCGGAAGAGCAGACGGGAAGTTGTAGGACATGACGAAGATCAATACGGGATAGACCATCATCATGAACTGCATCGGACCCTGCATCTGGGAAGGGTTCATCTTCGTCATCATCCGGGTCTGCAGGAATGTTGTAATAGCTGCAATTGCCGGAAGGATGAAGTACTTGTCCGGCTTGCCAAGGTACAACCACAGGAAATTGTGGTCACGAAGCAGCGGATTATAATAGATGGAATTGTACAGCGCGATAAAGATCGGCATTTGAACAATCAGCGGAAGACACCCGGCCATCGGGTTGACCTTGTTCTCCTGGAACAGCTTCATCGTTTCCTGTTGAACCTTTTCCGGATTGTCTTTATATTTTTTCTGGATTTTCTGAAGCTCCGGCTGAATGGCCTGCATCGCCCTGGAACTCTTGACTTGCTTGATGGTTAACGGCAAAATGAGGGTACGGACGATAATCACCATGACCAATACAGCCAGAGCGTATTCTCCGTTAAACCATTTGGCGAATGTGTCCAGAGCTACGGCAAAATAATACACGACATTGCTCTGCCAGAAGCCCCCGTTCTTCAAATCTTCCGTCGTATGCGTAACTGTAGCCGATTGACCGCAGCCTGACAGAACAGCCACCATCAGGATCATTACGGCGATGAGGAGAAATCTTTTTCCTCGTCTAGTCTTCAATAGAGACACTTCATAACCCCTCTCTTAAACATTCCACTGCATCGTAAATCATACCATAATTATGAAGACAAATAAACACGTCCACCGGCTCCCCTATTTGCGCGAGGCCTTGAGCAGCTTGGCTTTTCGCAGCACATGCAGCACGCTTTTCTCAAGCTCGGCATAGCTCATATCGAGCGCGCCTTTTCGCACAATGAACACCATATCCAGCCCGCCGGCAATCTCTGGTTCATGATGCCTTACAATTTCCTTCACAAGCCTCCGCATCCGGTTGCGCACGACGGCATTTCCGACCTTTTTGCTGACCGATACGCCTACCCGGAACCGCTCCACCTGCTTTCGGTTGAACCAATACACCACGAATTGATAGTTCGCAAACGACTTGCCATGTCTGTATACGCGGCTGAAGTCCGCACGGTTTCGTAAACGCAAGCTTTTTTGCACGGAAATCTCCTTCATCAAAGACCCTTCTGCAGGATCTTCGAATTTTTTTCTTCTAATATATTATAGGCACCGGACCCTAACGCTAAACGGATTCCCTTTTGCCCTTCTAAGCAAGAAGAAACGCCTGGCGGTATGGGTAGACGCCCGTGCGTTTCTGTCATAAAAATAAGCCGCCCCTCCTGCATTACCGAAAAACCTTACATCCTCTCCCTCTTTTTAGCGGAGATATTGCATTTTCAGAGGCGAGCAGCTTATTCATCTCTTATATTTGAAAAAAAAGACCACCGTAGTGGTCTTATCAGCCTGACTTACGCGCTCAGAACTTTGCGGCCCTTCAGACGGCGGGCAGCCAGAACTTTGCGGCCGTTCTTCGTGCTCATTCTTGCACGAAACCCGTGCACTTTCTTGCGCTTGCTCACATTCGGTTTGAATGTCGGTCTCATGTATTGCACCTCCCTTACTGGAACTTAAATGATTGTCTATCAACGGCTCGGCCGTCCCTCACGGACAGTAACTGCAGCTCGTCATTTTATTATTCTGGGAAAGTTTTCACAGAAAACACCTTTATATATTAAATCATAAACCGAAACCGTAAGTCAACTGTTTTAGTTGTAACATAGCTTCCTCTCTGCAAGTTGAGTTTATCCACAATTCCGCGGCTAATCACGCCTCATAGCGCTTATTCACAGACCTTCTCTGTTATCCACCGTTGTCCACAATCCTCAGACTCACTCTCCCGACTGCCGACAACCTGTGTATAAAAAAATCGGGATCTCTGGAATCATGTCGAACCCTATACAAATTATCAACAATATGTAGTGTTGTGGTTATTTTTTATACACAAGTCATTGATTTTGTGGATAAAATCGGCGCGTTCATTGAAAAACAAGGTTACTTTTGCTATGATGGTATTACTTTTGAATGTGAATAGATTTGATTGTCCTCCATATTATCAACAAGTTGTGGATAAAGTTGTGAACAATTCAAGTTTATCCATATTTTTTTGTCTTTTCTTCCTGCGTACTGGGGATAATGTCTCCATCAATTTATTTTCTTCGACATTTCCACTTCATGGCTCAAGCCACATTTGGAAGACTTAAAGGAGTGACAGTGTGTGGAAAGCCATACTTCCGAATTATGGCAGCAGATTTTATCAATTATCCAAACCAAACTAAGCAAGCCCAGCTTCGACACCTGGTTTAAGGCAACCAAAGCGATTTCCCTCAATGCGCAGTCGCTGATTATCTCGGCGCCGACGACGTTTGCGGTTGAATGGCTGGAGAGCAGGTATACGAAGCTGGTCGGAGCTACTGTATATGAAGTAACCGGCAAGCAGGTCGACGTCAAGTTTGTGATCGAAGAGAACAAGCCCGCCGAGCCTGTCGTGCAGGTATCCCCCGGACCTCCCGCTGTCTCCCGCGAAGAAGCCCAGACGCATATGCTGAACCCCAAATATACGTTCGATACGTTCGTTATCGGTTCCGGCAACCGGTTCGCGCACGCTGCTTCGCTAGCTGTGGCGGAAGCGCCGGCCAAAGCTTACAATCCCCTGTTCTTGTACGGAGGGGTGGGACTCGGCAAAACCCATTTGATGCACGCGATCGGCCATTACATTTTGGAGCATAATCCCAGCAATAAGGTAATCTACATTTCGTCAGAGAAATTCACGAATGAGTTCATCAATTCGATCCGTGACAACCGCGGCGAAAGCTTCCGCAACAAATACCGGAACGTAGACATCCTGCTGATTGACGACATTCAATTCCTGGCGGGGAAGGAATCGACCCAGGAGGAATTTTTCCATACATTCAACGCCCTGCATGAAGAGCGCAAGCAGATCATCATCTCCAGCGACCGTCCGCCAAAGGAAATTCCGACGCTTGAGGAACGATTGCGTTCAAGGTTCGAATGGGGCCTGATCACCGATATTCAGCCTCCGGATCTGGAGACACGGATCGCTATTCTTCGCAAGAAGGCGAAGGCGGAGAATCTGGATATTCCGAATGAAGCGATGATGTATATCGCCAACCAGATCGATACTAACATCCGTGAGCTGGAAGGCGCTCTCATTCGGGTCGTCGCCTATTCATCCCTGACAAATCAGGATGTAACGACGCATCTGGCCGCCGAAGCACTGAAGGATATTATCCCATCCAGCCGGCCGAAGATGATCACGATTCAGGACATTCAGCAGAGGGTCGGCGAATATTACAATCTAAGACTGGAAGATTTCAAGGCGCGCAAGCGGACGAAAGCTGTCGCATTTCCTCGGCAGATCGCCATGTACCTATCCCGCGAGCTGACGGATTATTCGCTGCCGAAGATCGGAGAAGCCTTTGGAGGAAGAGACCATACAACGGTCATTCATGCCCATGAGAAGATCAGCCAATCGCTCAAGGTCGATCAGGATCTATATAAAGTGGTCAACAATATTTCAGAGAAAATTAAAAATCCTTCCTGATCCGAAGGAATAAACAAGCCTATACACAATCTATTCACATGTGCGTAGGCTTAATTTTATGTTGTTCGCCAGGCTTATCCACATATTCAGCGCCCCTACTACTAATACTATTTTAAAAAGATTAAAAACATTCTTCATTCAAGCCATTATTGATCTAGGAGTGAAAATATGAAAATCAGCATTCTTAAAAATGAGCTCAACGAATCCATCCAGCATGTATCGAAGGCCATATCCAGCCGTACAACCATTCCGATTCTTACCGGTATCAAGCTGGAGGTTACGCATCAGGGCGTTACCTTGACTGCAAGCGATACGGATATTTCCATCCAATCGTTCATTCCAACCGAGGATGAGAACCAGCAGATCGTGCAAGTGGACAGACCCGGCAGCGTTGTGCTGCCAGCCAAATTTTTCGTTGAAATCATTAAGAAGCTGCCGTCCAAAGAAATTCAGATGGAGGTCAAGGAAGGCTTCCACACCTTTATCTCTTCCGGAGCGACGGAAATTCAAATGGTGGGCCTCGATCCGGAAGAATTCCCGGTACTGCCGAACATCGAAGGCAACGAAACCATCTCGCTGCCAGGCGATCTATTGAAGAATATGATCAAGCAGACGGCTTTCTCCATTTCGACTCAGGAGACGACGCCAATCTTAACCGGTATTCTGTGGAATCTGGCCGAAGGCGAATTCAAATTCATCGCGACAGACCGCCACCGGCTGGCCACAAGAGCCGCCAAATTGGAAGGAACCGAGGACGTCAAATTCAGCAATGTCGTCATTGCCGGCAAGACGCTGAACGAGCTGAGCAAAATCATCCCCGACCAGAATATGCTGATCGATATCGTCGTGGCTGATAATCAGGTGCTGTTCAAGCTTGACCGCGTGCTGTTCTACACCCGCATTCTGGACGGTGTCTATCCGGATACTTCTAGAATTATTCCGACCGTGTACAAAACAGAACTGACGCTGGAAACAAAAAAATTAAGCGAATCGATCGACCGGGCTTATTTGCTGTCCCGCGAGGAAAAAACGAATATCGTCCGTCTTCAGACGCTGGAACAGGGCGGTATTGAAATCTCCTCCAGCTCCTCCGAGCTTGGCAAGGTGCGGGAAGAACTCGATCTCATTGATTTCAAGGGAGAGCCGCTGAAAATCTCGTTCAACTCCAAATATATGCTGGACGTGCTTAAAGTAATCGACAGCGAACAGCTGACGATTGCTTTTACCGGAATGATGAGCCCGATTATTTTAAAACCGCTGGATGAGAGTCAGGCATTGTATGTCATTCTGCCGTATCGCACAACAAATTAACGCCCGGTTCACGGCTGTGGATAAGTGGCGGAGAGGAATAAAACGATGAAAAAAATAGTTATCCACAGTGGATATATCAAACTGGATTCGTTCCTGAAGCTGGCGGATTGTGTATCCACAGGCGGGATGGCGAAGGCGCTGCTGCAGGAAGGGCTTGTAGCCGTGAATGGAGAACGGGAAGAGCGCCGGGGAAGAAAGCTGTATCCCGGGGACAAGGTGGAGGTTCAAGGCGAAGGCGTGTTTGAGGTGGAAGGCGAAACGAGCGAGGCTTAAGAGTTTAGCCGAAGTTTCAAAAAAAGTGGTATAATGATGGTTAAGAGTCCCGCAAAGTACCCGGTCATGCTCAAGGGCCAGGGATGCGCTTTGCGGGTTTCTTCATGGAAGATCGCAGCCGCGCTTCTAAAATGGGGGAGGAACCTTCTAGTGTTTGTGAACCGAATAAGCCTTCGCCATTACCGCAATTACGAAGCGCTGATGCTGGAGGGACTTGGGGATGTCAATCTGATTCTCGGGCAGAACGCGCAGGGCAAAACGAACCTTGTCGAAGCGCTCTACTGCCTGGCGATGACCAAAAGCCACCGGACTTCCAAGGACCGAGAACTGATCGCATTTAACGCTCCGGACGGAGCCGCCCATATAGAAGCCGAAGTGACCCGGAAATACGGGAATCTGAAGCTTGAGCTGGCCTATTCGCCGCAGGGGAAGAAAGCCAAGATCAATGGCCTGGAGCAGCGCCGGCTGAGCGAATTTATCGGTTCGCTGAATGTGGTCATGTTTGCTCCGGAGGATCTCGAAATTGTGAAGGGCTCTCCGGGAATCCGGCGCCGGTTCCTGGATATGGAGATCGGTCAGGTTCAGCCGGGCTATCTGTTTCATCTGCAGCAGTATCAGAAGGTGCTTCTCCAACGCGGGAATCTGCTGAAGCAGCTGTGGGGCAAGAAGGATGGCGGCGGGGCCATGCTGGAAATTTGGGACGCCCAACTGGCAGAGCATGGTGTTAAAATCGTCAAAAAAAGGAAACAATTCATTAAGAAGCTGCAGATCTGGGCGGAGGAGATCCACAGGGGAATTACGAACGGCGGAGAAGAGCTGAAGCTGCGGTATATTCCCTCCTTCGGGGAGCGCGAAGAGGAAGATGAAGCTGTCTTATTGGACAAATTTATGTTAAAGTTATCACAAACACGTGAACAGGAAATCCGCCGTGGCATGACGCTGACGGGCCCTCACCGGGATGATTTATCTTTCTTTATCAACAGCCGGGAGGCGTCGGTATACGGCTCGCAGGGACAGCAGCGCACGACTGCCCTATCGCTGAAGCTTGCCGAAATCGAACTGATTCACGAGGAAATCGGAGAGTATCCCGTTCTGCTGCTGGATGATGTTCTGTCGGAGCTTGATCCGTACCGTCAGACGCAGCTGATCGAAACCTTTCAAAGCAAAGTGCAAACGTTCATTACGGCGACAGGGATCGAAAGCCTGAACGCCGATAGACTAAAAGGCGCCTGCCAGTTTCAAGTCCATGGAGGAAGAATCGATTCTTAATCGATCGGGGGAAGAAGAGCATGTACATTCATTTGGGCGGGGAAAAAATAATCCGGTCATCCGAAATGATCGCTATTTTTGATATATCCATAGAGAAATCCTCCAAGCTGTCCAAACAGTTCGTGACTGCTGCTCTTCAGGATAAAAGGCTGGAGCGGATCGGCGAAGAAGAAGCGAAATCGATAGTCGTTACACAGAACGCCGTGTATTATTCCCCCATTTCTTCTTCCACTCTCAAGAAACGCTCCAAGATATTGGCCGACAGCTGAGCTAGGCAGGACATTTGAGTTAATCTGAAAGAAGTAGGTGAAGGCATGTCAATGAATCAACCGACATATGATGAGAGCCAGATTCAGGTGCTTGAGGGGCTGGAAGCCGTCCGCAAGCGCCCCGGCATGTACATCGGTTCCACCAGTGTAAAGGGCTTACACCATCTCGTGTGGGAAGTCGTGGATAACAGTATCGACGAAGCGCTGGCCGGATACTGTACCCAAATCCAGGTGATCGTACATGAGGATAACAGCGTCACCGTAATCGACAACGGGCGCGGAATCCCGGTTGGCGAGAATACGAAGCTTAAGAAATCCACGCTCGAAGTCGTCATGACCGTTCTGCATGCAGGCGGCAAATTCGGCGGTGGCGGATATAAGGTGTCCGGGGGTCTGCACGGGGTAGGTATTTCCGTCGTGAACGCCCTTTCGGAGAAAGTTATCGTTACGGTTAAGCGCGACGGCCATATTTACCAGCAGGAATACCGTAGAGGCGTACCTCAGTATGAGATCCGCACGATCGGTGAGACGGAAGAAACCGGAACCAAGACGACGTTCTCTCCGGACCCGGAGATTTTTACCGAAACGACCGTTTTCGAATACAACACACTGCTTACCCGTATCCGTGAGCTGGCGTTCCTCAACAAAGGCATTGAAATCATGCTGAAGGACGAACGCACAGGCATTTCCAACAACTTCAAGTACGATGGCGGCATCATGGAATATGTGAAGTTTCTCAACGAGAAGAAGGAAGTGCTGCACGAAGAGCCGATTTATGTCGGTGGGTCCCGCGAAATGATCCAGGTCGAAGTAGCTCTGCAGTACAATGATTCCTATACGGAGAATATTTATTCGTTCGCCAACAACATCAATACCCATGAAGGCGGAACGCATGAATCGGGCTTCAAAAGCGCGCTGACGCGCATCATCAACGATTATGCCCGCAAATCCGGCATGATTAAGGATAACAGCTCCAATCTAACGGGGGACGATGTCCGCGAGGGTCTGACGGCGATTATCTCCGTCAAAATTCCTGAGCCCCAGTTCGAAGGACAGACCAAAACCAAGCTCGGCAATAGCGAAGTACGCGGGATCGTCGAGTCGCTGTTCGGCGAGAAGCTGCAGGAATTCCTCGAAGAGAACCCGGCCGTCTCGCGCCGGATTCTGGAGAAGTCGCTGCAGGCCTCCCGCGCCCGTGAAGCGGCCCGCAAGGCCCGCGAGCTGACGCGCCGCAAGAGCGCGCTTGAAGTCAGCGCCCTTCCGGGCAAGCTGGCGGACTGCTCCTCCAAGGACGCTTCGATCAGTGAACTGTTCATCGTCGAAGGGGACTCTGCCGGCGGATCGGCCAAACAGGGCCGTGACCGTCATTTTCAGGCGATTCTCCCGCTTCGGGGCAAGATCCTGAACGTGGAGAAGGCAAGACTGGACCGAATCTTGTCCAATGCGGAAATCCGGGCCATTATTACGGCGCTTGGAACGGGGATTGGCGATGACTTCGATCTGTCCAAAGCCCGCTATCACAAAGTGGTCATCATGACTGACGCGGACGTCGACGGCGCGCATATCCGGACCCTGCTGCTGACCTTCTTCTACCGGTACATGCGGAAGATTGTCGAAGCCGGCTATATTTATATCGCCCAGCCGCCGCTCTTTAAGGTGGAGCGCAACAAAACCGTGCGGTACGCCGGCAGTGAAACGGAGCGGGATGAAATCATCGCTTCCTTCGGCGAGAATGCCAAATTCAACATCCAGCGCTACAAAGGTCTCGGTGAAATGAATGCCGCCCAGCTCTGGGAGACGACGATGGATCCGGAGAGCCGCAGCATGCTTCAGGTCACGATTGAAGACGCCATCCTCGCGGACGGCATCTTCGATACTTTGATGGGTGACAATGTGGAGCCGCGACGCGACTTTATCCATGAACACGCCAAGACCGTCAAAAATCTGGATATTTAAGTGAGGCAGGGCACTCGCTCCTATGCTTATCATCCAGCAGCCTTCGGAACTTCCGGTTACCCGGGAGTTGCCGGAGGCTGTTTTACGTTAGGAGACTACCGGAGAATGTCTTGGAAAGTTGTTAGACGGGCGGATGGCGGCGAAGGCTTGAATCGGGACTGAAGCCGGATCGGCCGTAATGAGATGCATAGCGGCGGATTTTTCGATAGGTTGAAGGATCTGAGAATTTCTTGAATGCAATGAGGGAAGGCATCGTATTGATCTCAATAATCCAGATCTCATGGTGATTGTCGATGGCCACATCGAGACCGAGTTCACGAATGCCCGGATAAGCCGATTGCATCCCGCTTCCTACGCGAACCCCCAGATTAGCCAGCTTCTTCAGGGTACGTTCCAGTTCGCCGGCGCTCATATGGCTGCCAAGCGGCTCATGTGGAGCCAGAACCTGTCCTCCGCTGTGGTAGTTGGTAATGATTTTTTGCGGTGCGGCCATTCTGGTCAATAGTCCTGTAGTCTCCCAATTTCCCTGAGGCGTTGATTGAACGAGCACCCGAAGGTCGAAGGGGCGTTTTTTATACTTTAGAAGATCAATTCCTTTTTGGATAATATACAGACGGCTTCCGATGCGATCGGATATGGCCCGGTGCAGTTCCTCTACAGAGCGGAACACCTTGGCTTGCGTGCCGTAACGGAGAATATAGACGGACTTCTGGACTAGCTCGATGTTCTCCGATTCGGACTTTGTCAGATCTCCGCTTTTGGATGCCGAGGACAGGCTTCTAAGTTCTGCTCTCATGACTCCGTTGCCGTATGTCCCGTGATCCGGTTTGATATAGACCGTTTCATACGTCAAGAGCATGTCGCTCAGCGATACGTCGTCAAACTTACGGGTTTCTGGAATATAAGGTGCCAGCGAGCGGTTTGCCATCATGACTTCCGTCTTGGCCCATTTGCTGGCGACCCGCTGAATTCTCATGCTACTCCTCCCTCTGTGCGTTTGAAATTTAAGGACAAGTGTTCTAAAGAATGTTATAATTAAAAGATATGGGATGGTGTCTTAGTGAACGGTTTGTGCATTTGACTGCGGACGGCTCCATAGCAGTCTATGGCGTCTACCGGCTTGCGGACAGGGCTGATATCCCGGCAGGGGCAGCAAAAAAAGTTATCAACCCTCGAGTGGCCGGCGGGGACGTTTAAGTGCGAGTTTTTTTAGAAAATACTAAGAGATAGGCACCAAGGAAACGGGCACCCGTTTCTTCTTAACCGAAGGAGGTCCAGCAACTCATGGCTGAACAAAATAACCCTCAAATCAGGGATAGGGACATCGGTACCGAGATGCGCGAATCCTTCATGGATTACGCAATGAGCATCATTGTCAGCCGTGCGCTTCCTGATGTGCGGGACGGACTTAAGCCGGTGCATCGCCGTATTCTGTACGCGATGTCGGAACTCGGCATGTCCCCTGACAAGCCTTACAAGAAGTCAGCGAGAATCGTGGGCGAGGTTATCGGTAAGTACCATCCGCATGGCGACTCGGCCGTATATGAGACGATGGTCCGGATGGCACAGGACTTCTCCATGCGGTATATGCTCGTTGACGGGCACGGGAACTTTGGCTCGGTCGACGGAGACATGGCTGCGGCAATGCGTTATACGGAGGCGCGCCTTTCCAAGATTGCGATGGAAATGCTGCGCGATTTAAATAAAGAAACCGTTGACTTTAACCCGAACTATGATGGCGAGGAACAGGAGCCGGATGTGCTTCCTGCCCGTTTCCCGAACCTTCTGGTCAATGGTGTCGGCGGTATTGCCGTCGGTATGGCTACCAATATTCCGCCGCATAACCTTGGTGAGGTTGTAGACGGTGTGCAGGCTATGATCAAGAATCCGGACATCACACCGATGGAACTGATGGAATACATCAAAGGACCGGATTTCCCGACAGGCGGATTCATTCTGGGCCGTGAGGGAATTCGTCAGGCTTATCGTACGGGACGCGGTTCGGTAACGATGCGCGCGAAGGCTACTATTGAGGACAACAATGGTAAGGCACGGATTGTCGTCAACGAGCTTCCTTACCAGGTTAATAAGGCGCGCCTTGTGGAGAAGATCGCCGAGCTGGTTCGTGAGAAACGGGTTGACGGCATTACGGACCTGCGCGACGAATCCGACCGTAACGGAATGCGCGTCGTGGTGGAGGTTCGCCGCGATGTGAATCCGAATGTTGTGCTGAACAACCTGTATAAGCATACGGCGATGCAGTCGACCTTCGGTATTAACATGCTGGCCATTGTCGACAAAGAGCCGAAGATATTGAATCTGCGCGACGTGCTGTACCATTATCTGCAGCATCAAATCATCGTCATCCGCCGGCGGACCGAGTACGATCTCAAGAAGGCGGAAGCCCGGGCTCATATTCTGGAAGGCTTGCGTATTGCCCTTGATAATCTGGATGAAGTCATCGCACTGATCCGGGCGTCGCGTACCGTGGATATCGCGCGCGACGGACTCATTTCGACCTTCGATCTTAGTGTTGAGCAGGCCCAGGCGATTCTGGATATGCGGATGCAGCGTCTGACCGGTCTGGAACGCGACAAGATCGAGAATGAGTATAATGAGCTGCTCGCCAAAATTGCGGAATATAAAGCCATTCTGGCTGATGAGACGCTTGTTCTCGAGATTATCAGCAACGAGCTGCAGGAAATCCGTGAACGGTTTGGCGATGACCGCCGGACTGAGATCACGATCGGAGAAGAGAGCATCCTCGACGAGGACCTTATTCCACGCGAAGAAGTTGTAATTACGGTAACGCATACCGGCTACATCAAGCGTCTCCCGGTAACGACTTACCGGAGCCAGAAGCGCGGCGGACGAGGCGTTATAGGAATGGACACCAAGGAACAGGACTTTGTGGAGCATCTCTTTGTGAGCAATTCCCACAACTATCTCATGTTCTTCACCGATAAAGGCAAGGTCTACCGGATCAAAGCCTATGAAATACCGGAGCTTGGCCGTGCCGCTCGGGGAACTCCGATTATCAATCTGATTCAGATTGAACAAGGGGAGAAGATCAGCGCCGTCATCCAGATCGAGGAGACCGACAGCGACAAGTATTTATTCTTCGCCACCCGCGAGGGCATCGTGAAGAAGACGCCGCTTGAGGATTACAACAATATCCGCAAAGGCGGCCTGATCGCGATCAATCTTCGTGAAGAAGACGAGCTGATTGATGTGAAGCTTACAGACGGTAAGCAGAAGCTGATTCTCGGGACCGCGGACGGTATGTCCATTACCTTCTCGGAAGAAGATGTGCGTTCCATGGGAAGAAGCGCTACCGGGGTTAAAGGCATCACGCTCGATGACAAAGACCATGTGATTGGGATGGATTGCATCGACAAGGAATTGGACGTGCTGATCGTAACCGCTAACGGATACGGCAAACGTACCCCTGCATCGGACTATCGCCTGCAGACCCGCGGTGGCAAGGGGATCAAGACCATTAATCTCACAGAGAAGAATGGCCGTGTGGTCAGCCTCAAGGTCGTCAAGCAGGAAGAAGATTTGATGATTATCACAACCGGCGGTACGCTGATTCGAATGAGCATGGATGGCATCTCTACAATGGGACGTTATGCACAGGGCGTGAAGCTGATCAATACAAGAGACGATGACTCCGTGTCGACCGTTTGCCGTACTGATAAGAGCGAAGAGGAGAACGAGGATGAAGAATCCGTTGAAGGCGAATCTAACGCATCAGTAGAACCGGAAATGGCATCGGATGAGACTCAAAGTGATGATGAAGGTTCTGAAGAATAATACTAAAGATTGAACACTCCGAGAGTACCTGCGGCTAAATAGCTGCCAGGTACTTTTTTTTTGAAAAAAAATTTAGAAGAATAAACCTTTCATACTAGTCTCTTCTTCTTATCCA
>RCUS01000119.1_pt1 | contig 62416 bp, 64 predicted proteins | sample 2166221 | NCBI WGS metagenome assembly RCUS01 (sample SAMN09932758, study PRJNA488358) | compost metagenome | isolation source: compost soil in cyclohexanecarboxylic | place: Germany: Experimental Botanical Garden
ACTTAAGGTGAGATCAGCCCGTTGAGCCAAGTGCATTGGACAAAGTGCATTGGACCGAGTGCATTGGATGAGGTACTCGGAGAATGCCACAAACGTATGAATGCCGCATAAGAAAGCCCGGATCGCGCTATGGACAAGCGCTCCGGGCTTTTTGCATATAATGAATGGTTAAGCCTCCCCCGTAAGAACCGCCAACTGGGCTCGTGCATAGTGTATAGCAGCAGTTGGGCATTTGAAGGGGGCTTTGCGGTATGGACATCACGTTATCGGCGATCCATTACGTATATTTGGCGTTTATTGTCTTTATTATGGCGCTGCTGATCCGGCGGCGCGATACGACCATGATCTGTGTGGCGGGGATCTTCTCCCTCGGCCTGATCGCGACGGAGACGCTCGGCGGCTCGGTATCCGGGATCTTCAACTCCTTCGTCTATGCGACCAAGGAGCTGATGGGCACGATCATGATTATCTCCATCATCGTGGCGATGAGCCGGGTGCTGGGCGTCACCGGCATTAATGAGACGATGGTATCCCCGCTGACCCGGTTTCTTCGCACACCGGCTATGGCGTATTGGGGCATCGGGATCATTATGCTGATCTCCTCCCTCTTTTTCTGGCCTTCGCCGGCGGTTGCCCTGATCGGCGCCGTCCTGCTGCCCGCGGCCCTCCGGGTCGGTCTGCCGGCTCTTGGCGCAGCCATGGCCATGAACCTGTTCGGCCACGGCATCGCCCTCTCCGGCGACTACATTATCCAGGGCGCGCCGAAGCTGACGGCCGACGCGGCCGGGCTTCCGGTCGGCAGCGTCATGGAAGCGAGCGTGCCGCTCGTCATCGTCATGGGTGCGGTGACCACGATCACCGCCTTCTGGATGATGCGGCGGGATCTCAAGAACGGAACCTTCCGGGACGGATTGGTTCCGGCGGCGCGGACGGGCGACCTGCTCGGATCATCTCCCGAAGCCGCCTCCGGGCAGGCCGTCCTCGGTCCACGGACCCGGAGAACGCTCGCGGCCGTGATTCCCTCCCTCTTTTTGGCTGATGTAATCGCCATGGTTGTGCTGAATCTACAGGGCGGCGACGCCACCGCTCTAATCGGCGGAACGGCAGTGCTCATCCTGATCTTCGTCACTCTGCTTGCGCATCGCAATCAGGGACTGGAGCAGGTCACATCCTATCTCATCGACGGCTTCGGGTTCGGCTTCAAGGTCTTCGGTCCTGTCATCCCGATTGCCGCCTTCTTTTATCTTGGCGATTCCGCCCTCACCGAGCTGTTCGGCAAGCAGGTGCTTCCCGCCGCCTCGCACGGCATCGTCAACGATCTGGGCGTCGCCCTCGCAAATGCCGTGCCGCTGAACGGCAGTGTCGGCGCCGTTACCCTCGCGGTCGTCGGCGCCATTACCGGCCTCGACGGCTCGGGCTTCTCCGGCATTTCACTCGCCGGCTCCATCGCCCATCTCTTCGCTACCGCCATCGGCTCCGGCGCAGCGACGCTCACCGCACTCGGCCAGGTTGCTGCCATCTGGGTCGGCGGCGGCACGCTCATTCCGTGGGCGCTCATTCCTGCGGCCGCTATCTGCGGCGTCAGCCCTTTCGAACTGGCCCGCCGCAATCTCAAGCCCGTTCTTATCGGTCTTGCCGTCACGACCGTCTTCGCCATGTTCCTCATTTAGCGCCGTTTCCGTCTCCTTGAATCGGCGGCGTTCTTTGAGAAGCGACGCTTTTCGACAACCTTCGGCACATATTAGTTCTTTTTAGTACTACTAATTTCGTCATCATTTTTAAGGCTTCCTCTGCGTTGCGGGGCGGCCTTTTTGTATATAATAGAGAAGATGCAATACTTACAGCGGCCTCAAGCGGTCGCGCCATTATTTCATACAGAAGAGGCGGATGTCAGATGCTGACGATTTCAGAGTACAGTGTGGAGAAGATCCGGGACCCTTTCGGCATTATTTCCGGGAACCGTTATGAATTTATGGTCAAGCTGGATGTTCCAGAGGACGATGAGCTCTATTCGGAGAACGGCGTCAGCGTGCGGGCCGTTGTGAAGGAAGAGGACGGAGCGGTCAGCGTCGTGACTTACGATGTGATGGAGACGACGACCCAGAAGCTGCTGGATTTTGATCTGGAGGATGACGAAGAGGAAGAGCTTGCGGTATTCTGCCGGGAGCATCTGCCGGAAGAGTGAGCCTGGACCAGGCCCGAACCTGAAATGATAATTGAACGCCAAGCAATACCCCGAGGCTTCTGCATTCTGCCCCGGGGTATTTGGCATGTATGGGGGAGCGGCAATCTGCCAAGGGCGTACGTTCACAGATCATTTTGCCGAGAAACTTATAAATATGTCATGTGTAATAGGTATAGGCTATAAAGCTATTCGTTACAAGTCTTGGACGGATAAATGGTCAGGGGGTATAGTGGGGGAAATTCGATGATGATCGGGGTGTCCTGCTTGATTCAGACTGTTCTGTCCACGTTATACGAAGTCATTGTGCCGCTGTCGATTCCCGTCCTCGCCGGGGCGCTGCTCTACCGCTACCAGAAACTCGACACGAAGCCGCTGCTGACGCTGTATCTGTACTTTCTGAGTCCTGCAATTATTCTGGATACGCTCGCACATGCCGAGATATCATATGATGACATCTATTTGACGCTGGCGTTCGCGCTGCTCAACCTGCTCGTCCTCTGGGTGGTGGCTTCCGGGTTAGGAAGACTGCTGAAGTCATCGGCAGCCGACCGGGCGGGGCTGACCCTGATTTCCGCGCTGACCAACAGCGTCAATTATGGTCTGCCGCTCGTGCTGCTCGCATTTGGTCAGGCGGGTCTGGACAAAGCCTCCGTATACGTAATCTCGCAGATGATCATCGCCAATACGGTCGGGGTGTATTTCGCGGCCCGGTCTTCTTTTTCCGTAAGGAGCGCCGTGAAGTCGGTCTTCTCGCTTCCCGCCATTTACGCCGCCATTCTGGCGCTAATCCTGCGGAGCTTCCATCTTCATCTGCCTGCGGAAGTGGAGAGAGGGGTCACGATGGCCGCAGGCGCGTACTCTCCTGTCGTCCTCGCCATACTGGGCGCCCAAATGATGAAGGTCGGGACGATGCCCGCCGTCAAGGAAGGGCAATCGGTGTTCTGGACGGGCCTCGTTATGCGGCTGGTGGGCGGTCCGCTGCTCGCGCTGGCTGTTCTTACGCTGCTCGGGGTTACAGGCACGCTCCGTTCGGTGCTGTTTATTCTCGCCTCCATGCCGGTGGCGGTGAATGCCGTCGTGCTGGCTGAGCGCTTTGACGCTTCGCCTTCGCTCGTGTCGAGGTGCATCATGTGGACGACACTCGCTTCTTTTGCTGCCCTGCCGGTTCTGATCTCGGCGATAAGCGGATGAGGAGCGGGTGGGTGCGGAATTTGACATGAAACCATATGGTTATATATAATGCTAATGTACAACTAAAAGGTGTCATAAAAAGCTGTAAAAGGAGATCAAAATCCATGGATTTGAATAACGAGCAGAATCTGCCTGACGTCGTGCAGACGGTAACGATTGAAGCACCGATTGAGAAGGTGTGGAGCAAGGTTTCAACCACCGAGGGTATTGCCCAGTGGTTTATGCCGAATGATTTCAAGGCAGAGGTCGGACATGAATTTCATCTTCAATCGCCGTTTGGGGCTTCGCCCTGCAAAGTAACGGAGGTGAATCCGCCTTACGGGCTGTCCTTTGACTGGGATACGGAAGGGTGGACGGTTACATTCAAGCTCAAGGATCTGGGAGACCGGACGGAATTCACGCTGATTCACGGCGGCTGGAAGCGGCCGGATGAGCTGGTCGGCAAGGCGAAAGAGAAGACTTCCGTTATCCGCGACCGGATGGCCGGCGGCTGGGTTGCCATCGTGCAGGAACGCTTGAAGAAAGCGATCGAAGCCTGAGATGGAGGCGGCGGAGAAGCATGATGTGTTCCAGGCGATTGCCGATCCGACCCGCAGACAGGTGCTGATGCTCCTCGCCGAGAAAGAACGGCCGATTTCCGACATCGCGGCTCATTTTCCCGTCAGCCGGACTGCCATTGTGAAGCATCTGCATGTCCTTGCCGAAGCGGAGCTGGTCAGCGGCCGCAAGGTCGGCCGGGAGAAGCTGTATCGTCTTCAGCCCGGTCCGCTGGAAGAGATCAGGGATTGGCTCGCCTACTATGAGCGCTTCTGGAGCAATAAATTGTCCATTTTGAAGCATATCACCGAGAACGAGCTGTAACAGAAAGCCGGCTGCCGCACGCAGGAAGCGTGACGGTGCCGGCTTTTTGCACCTAAAACGGTACTTCAGGCTGTGTGCGGTCTTTTATTCAAAAGGATAGGAGAGCCCCCACTGTTCTCTGACCCGGCTCATAATCTCCATCACGTCAAGCGACAGCCCGAGCGTGCTGCTTCTCCCCGTGCGGATGGCTTCCTCCATATCCCGGATCTCATACTGCAGCGCCAGAGCGGTATCTCCGGCCAGAATCATGTCCTGTGTTCCGTCCAGATACTGAACAACCGCTTGGGAAGCGCGGGGGAAATTATCAACGGTAATGAAGCCGTTCTCTCCGGCAACGATGCCCCGCTTGGGCATCTTGGCCCGCATGGTCAGAGAAATGACGGCCAATTCATCCGCCGAATTCTTGAGCAGAATGCCGGATTGTTCGTCGACACCGGTTTCGAATGGCTTGTAGGTGGTAAGTACTTCATTAGGCTGACGCGACAAGAAGAATCTTGCGAACGACAGTGCATAGGTGCCGATGTCGAGCAGCGCCCCGCCGGCAAGCTCTTTACTGAAGAAACGGTTGTTCACGTCATATTCTTTATGGCTGCCGAAGGATACCTGGATCATCTTCAGCGGTCCGATTTTGCCCTCCTCGACGATCTTCCGCAGTTTCGCATACAGGGGCATGTGGTAAATCGTCATCGCTTCAGCCACGACTAGACCGTTCGCCTTGGCGAGCGAGGAGATTTCCCGGAGCTGGCCGATATTGACGGTTATCGCTTTTTCTGCAAGCACATGCTTGCCCTGCCGCAAGCTCTCTATAATATATTCGTAGTGGTTGCTGTGCGGAGTGGAGATATAGACAGCGTCGATTTCGGAATCGCGCAGCATTTTGCGGTAATCTCCATAAGCTCCTGCGGCGCCGTATTGCTCGGCGAAGCTCTTCGCTTTCTCCAGGGAACGCGAGCTCACTGCATTCAGCGTCCCGCCGGTCTCCTTCATGGCCTGGGCGAACTCCTGCGCAATGGCGCCCGGGCCGATAAGGCCCCATTTGATGCCGCTCATTGTAACTCCCCCTCCGTGATCGGATATTTCGACAGCCAGGAGATTCCCTCTTCGGCTGCGATCAGCACATCGGTTACTTCTTCGGTGAACAGCGATGTCTCCACAACGCCGGGAATGGATTTAAGCTGCAGCTGCAGCTCGCTGATATTGTCTACATGGCTGAAAAAAATATCCAGCAGCGGGTTGCCGTCCTCGGTGGCTGTGTACCCGTCCTTGGCTTCGCTGCGGCGAAGAACCGCTCTGCCGCCGAGTCTGACGGCTTCGGTTTCCGTATAGGCGAGCGCGTCCTCCAGCACCTCCAGCACGACCGGCTTCCGGAAGGTTAGCTGGTTAACGACTTTGCCGGCGTCGGCCAGCAGAATGTAGCGGTCCGCCATCCGCGCAACAAGCTTCTCCCTCGTATGAATGCCTCCGCCGCTCTTCAGCGCATTGAAATCCTCGTCGACTTCATCGCATCCGTCAAAAGCAACAGCCAGCTTGCTGACAGAGCCTGTATGCAGCACGTTCAGGCCGCTCTTCAGGCACAGCATCCGGGTCTTGAAGGATGGGGTGACCACCTTGACGTTAATGCCGCTCTCCTTAATATAGCCGATCAGATAAGAAACGGTGCTTCCGCCCCCAAGCCCGATTACGGTTCCGTCTTCGATAAAAGAAAGCGCCGCTTTGGCGCATGCTTGCTTCAGTTCGTCGTCTTTCATCCGTTCCGCTCCTTCCGCATTGTTCGTTAGCACAAATGTGCATTATAATAATTAATGTGCTAAATCGGCGCCTAAAGCATATAACTGTGAGGTCCGCCTGTCAAATGCAGTCTGCCCTGGAGACGGATCGCGAAGGAGAGCTTGGTATGGATGCAAAGCCTGATCGAAAGCTGCTGGTTACCATCGCGCAGATGTATTATGAAGACAATATGACACAGAGCGAAATCGCCCAGAGGCTGGGCATCTACCGCACAACGATCAGCCGTCTGCTGAAGAGAGTCCGCGAGGAGGGAATCGTCAAGATTACCATTAATTACGAAGCTGGCGGAACTTCCGGACTGGAGCGGCGTTTGGTGGAACGGTTCGGCCTCAAGGAAGCCGTAGTGGTGCCGGCGCCCAGCAGCGATACCGGTGCAAGATTGCGGGCGCTGGGGGAAGCGTGCGGGCAATGGGTAGCGCGGCTCGCGCGCAAAGACGAAGTAATCGGTTTCTCCTGGGGAAGCGCCATGTCCATGGTAGCCGGCAGCTTGCCTTATGCGGGCAGGCCGTTTGTTACCTTCGTGCCGATGGTTGGAGGACCGGCGGGTACGCTGGACAGCGAATACCATGTCAATACCATCTGCTATCAGGCTGCTGCAAGATGGGGAGCGAGGTCGAGAATGATTGATCTACCGGCCGTCTCGGAGCGGGATGAAATGCGGAAGCTTTGGGCGGAGTCCAGGCATTACAGGGAAATATCCGGGCTGTGGGACCGTCTGGGTATAGCTGTATTTGGGATCGGAGCCCTGCGGCAGCGGGGCAGAAAAGAGTGGCAGGCGTTCTACGGCGAGGAAGCGATCCGGGAGCTTGTGGATGGCCGGGCGGCAGGCGACATCTGTTCCCGCTTTTTCGATCAGGAAGGCAATCGGGTGCGTACGGTTCTGGACGACAGACTGCTGACAATTATGCCGGAGCAGCTGAGCAGAGCCAGATACACAATAGGTGTCGCCGAATCGCCCGAGAAGGCGGAAGGAATCCTCGGGGCTCTGCGCAGCGGGTGGATGAATATGCTCGTAACGACGGAGGAGACGGCCCAGATGATTTTGGATATGGAAATAGTTGATTAGCTGTTAAAATTGCGGCGGGTTTGCCTTTCCCTTTTTCACTTTGGGTCTCGTAAGCTGAAAGCTATGCTGCACCATTTCAAAAATATCATCATCCTGCATGCTGCCATCCAAAATAACGGTGTTCCAGTGCGTTTTGTTCATATGGTAACCTGGTTTTACATCTTCAAAAATGCTGCGGAGGATATCGGCTCTGGCAGGCTCACACTTGAGGTTCATGCACAGATGCCCGTTATAGTTGTAGATCATTGCGAAAATTTTGTTGTTGCCCTTGTGGCGAATTGCCGTCCAATTCTCATCAAAAGGATAGTCTTCATATACAGCTGGACAAGTCAGACAATAATCTATTATTTTCTCTTTATCCATCGGCCCTCCAGGAAACTTGTTCTTATTTACTACAAATCTTCTACTTTTTAAGTTTACCATTTATTGAATTATCCTGCCCGTTTTAGCCTGGTTGCCGAGCACTGCGATTCGCTATAGTAACGCCCGCAATAATTAGTGCAGCGCCGAGATAACCGTTCAATCCGATCCTTTCCTTCAGAAAAATAGATGCAAAGATAGGGATGCTTGGCAGCACAGGATTTTCGAACAGAAGTGTGCTTGTCGCAGCAAAAATTGCAGCAAATCCAAACTGCTAGAATTTTATTGAAGAACACAGAAGCCGAAAATTTCCTTGTACGGATAAGGGCGGGCGTGTAATATAAAGGGCGTGCCCAAACAAGCAACTCATATAATAATGGGGATAAGGCCCATAAGTATCTACCGGACGACCATTGCAATTGTCCGACTATGAGTGAATAGCGCAGCCGGTGCCTTTTGCGAGGGCGATATCCGGATGCGGACACGCCTGCCGTGTTTGACCATAAGGGAATTACACCCCAAAGGACAAATTCACTTGAGAGACTCAGGGAATCTGTCCTTTTTTGCGTTGCGTCATGAACGAAGGAGCGAGAAGAATACGATGAAGGTATTGGAAGAGCGCATTAGACAGGACGGCCGGATTTTGTCGGATACGGTGCTTAAGGTGGATTCATTCCTCAATCATCAGGTGGACACCACGCTGGTGCTGGAGATTGGCCGGGAGTTCGCAAGGATTTTCGGCGGCAGGCCGATTACGAAGGTGTTGACGATCGAAGCGAGCGGCATCCAGTTTGCGATGGCGGCGTCGATAGCGCTGGGTGTTCCGTTTGTCTATGCGAAGAAAAAGAAAGCCGTCACCCAGGAAGGCGAAGTCTATTCGGCTCCGGTGCATTCGTTCACCCGTGGAGAGTCGTACCTGGTGAGCATTTCGCGGCAGTATCTCGGTCCGGACGACAAGGTGCTGATCGTCGACGATTTCCTCGCCACGGGAGCGGCGCTGGTCGGCCTGGCCGATATTGTACAAGAATCGGGCGCCGAGCTGCTGGGCGTTGGTTGCGTCATCGAGAAGAGCTTCCAGGAAGGACGCGGACTGCTCGAGGAGAGAGGCATCGAGGTACATGCGCTGGCGCGGATCGCCTCCATGGCTCCGGGCGAGATTGTTTTTATCGGGAATGAAGCGGTTATCGGGTAAGACGCACCCCTCCCCCGAAACTTTTTCCTGAAATTTCCGTCTATGCTGATGATAGAGTTGCAGGCAAAGGAGATGGCAGGTTGATGAAAGCAAGAAGACTAACGGCCGCCTTGCTGGCCGCGGCACTTGCGCTTGGGGCAGGAGAGGCTTACGCGGCGGGATCGGCGCCGATTTTGCTGAATTATAAAAATTTGGGTTTGTCAGAGAAAGCGAAGGTATCTGCGGGAGTTACCTGGGTTCCGTTAAAGGCTCTTGCCGCGGATATGGGATATTCGGTGGTCTGGAATCCATCTGCGAAAATGGTGGTGCTGACTCGTCCGGACCGTCAGATCACATTGACGGCAGGGTCCCAAGAGGCCAAGGTGAATGGAGTGGCGGTGAAGCTGGCGCAGCCATTCCGCAATGATGCGGGAGTTCTGAGCGTGCCTCTTGTCGGCGGCGCGGTTCTGCTGGGCGGCAAGGTGTGGCGCGATCCGGCAAGCGGAAATTTGAACATTCTCGATGCACCCCGTTATGTGACAGCGGCGGCATCCGGAACGGTCTACTGGGTGTCCCAGCAGTCGGGCGAGGTGTATGTATCGAGTGGCGGGGAGCCCAAGCTGGCCGGCAAGCTTCCGGTCAAGGCTTCGTCGTACTTGCATGGACTGGAAATCCAAAGACTGTCTGGGACGGCTAATCTGCTGACGCTCAGCGACAATCATTATGCTATGTTCACGAATTTCAGCAATGTGTATCAGGCGGTCATTCAGGGCGGGGTCATCACGCTGCAAAAAGACTACCATCTCTCCATGTCGGCTTACGACTTGAAGCTGGCCGTTCCTTCAACGCAAACATTCCTCCGGGATGGGGAAAGCGTGCAATATCTGGGTAAAGACGGCGCTCCGGGCAAAGCCTACGATATACTTGCTCTTACGGGCAGCACCGGCCAGTTCACTGTTGAATACGCCGCTCCCGACGCGCTCTTGGTTCGCCTCGTCGATAACGCGCATCTGTATGTGATCGATCCGTCAACGGATAAGGCCGTCAATTTGACCAAGGAGCTAACGGAGCCGGAAGATTGGAGAGATTGGGAGCATTCCGACGGGCGGGATGTGTATGTGCTGCAGCGCATGCTGACATTGAAGAAGCGGGAAGGGGATGTGCTGACCTTCACCTACGGATCTTTCACCAACGATACGGTGTGGAAAGTCACCTACAAGTTGAAATAAGCTGAAGCCATAAGGGCTTTGACGGAACCGCGGGCTTGCGGCTGGCTCGCGGTTTTGTCATGTAATAAAAGGATGGAAGCATAACTATGAAAATCATTGCTTCCAGGCAGGGGAACCTTTATTCTGTTATGGGAAGCTTTTACAATGACAGAAGCGTCATTCTGAAACATCGAATGCTCTCCATCCGTATGAACACGAAGAATGCACCGATTACAATGAAAAGGCGGGGAAAGACTTTGGATAACGGAATGAGCGTCATTTTATATGAGAAGATGCAGGACGGGGAGCTGAAACAGATTGAGGAACGCCCCTGGAGCGCAGCGATGATCACCGCTCTGGAGCATGTGAACTATCTGGTTGTAGGCGGCCGCGAATTCGAGACTGTTGAGGGACGCCTCAATCTGGACGAAGGCAAGCTTGAGCTTCTGCTAGTTCCGATGCGGACGGAATAAACCGTTCGAGCTGTGAACGTAACGTATTCGGTCAATTAATGAAAGATCCGATTTAAAGGAGGCGCCCGTTTTGGGTAGAGAACAGCAACCTGAGAATGAGAAGAAAGAGAGCAGGGGCTTCGATCCTGCCAGCAAGCCGGTTAAGGCGCTGTCGACATCGCTTGGCGTCGCATTGTTGGCGAACGCGCTGTTTGTTCCGGCGCCGCCGGCCAATGCGAGCAGCGGATCAGCGGATGAGCCGAAGCTGGTATCCTGGTCCACGGAGGAAGTCAAAGCGTATTTTGACCAATACGTGGACTGGAACATTCCGTATCCGGAGGATACGGGGGGAGAGACGGCCCAGCCTACGGCGTCGCCGGGCGTAAGCACGTCGGGCGGCACGACCGTCATCAACAATTACGGCGGCTACAACTCCGGCTTCGGCTGGGACGATCTGCTGCTGTATCATTTTCTGTTCAACAGCGGCTCGAGCTATTCGCCAAGCCGGTGGTATGACGGACGTCCGACGTATTACGGCGGAACCCGCACCGTCTACAAGCCGCGCACTTATGACAGCACCAAATTCCAGAACAAGCCGGTGACGGGGTCTGTAGTGAAGCCCAAGACGTCAACCTCCACGACCGGCACCATTACGAGACGGAAGACTTCCTCGTCGTCGGGCGGGGTTGGCGGAACGTCCAGCAGCCTCGGCTCCAGCTCATCGAGCTCCAAGTCATCGAAATCCTCCAAGTCGAGCTCAAGATCAAGCTCCCGTTCGAGCTCCAAGAGCAGCGGTTTCGGCGGATGACAAGGCCTGTATTTGAATGGATCGGCCATCAGGGAGGCGGCCGCGAGGAAGCGGTGGAGAAGCTATGGGAGATGGGCTTCACCTGGGCCGATCTTGAAGACGAGGAATACTGGCTGGACGGCGTTGCGGTCATGCGCGGAGATGTCTATGAGGAGCTGTATCGGGCTTCCGGGCGTTTGTGGAATGTGCTCGACAAAGCCGCCCGCTATGTGCACGGACGCCATGATCTGTACAGTCTGATTGGCATTCCGGAAGTGCTGTGGGAGATGCTCGATCTGATCCCGATTCCGTCCGAGGGACTGATCAGCCGGTATGCCCGGTTTGATTTTGCCGTGTCGGATGAAGGCGTAATCAAGCTGCTGGAGCTGAACGCGGACACCCCGACAGGTTACGTGGAAGCGTCGATCGCGACGCCCTGGGTGTGTCAGAGAGAGGGCGTGCCCACGGTTAACGGGGGAATGCCGGAGCAGGTTGCGGCCGCTTGGGGTGAAGAGTTGCCCGATACCGCGGCTTGCGTCGATTATGGCACTCATCTCGAGGATTCGGGCACGATTGAAGCACTGGTCCGCCACAGCGGTCTCGATATTGCCTGCGTGGACTGTCTGGAGCTGACCATTGACGATGGGGTCGTCAAGGACGGTCAGGGCCGCGTCATTGAGCGGATGTTCGCGCTGTATCCGAAGGAGTGGATGGCCGTCGATGAAGGCGGCGATGCGCTGGCTTATTCGGTTGAGACCGGCCAGCTGACGCTATTCAACAATCCCCATAGCATTCTGCTTCAGTCCAAGGGACTGATGGCCGCGGTATGGGGGCTGTATGAGCTCGGTCTGCTGTTTGACGCCGAAGACCGCGAAGCGATAGAGAACTATATGCTTCCGACCTACAACAAGCCGGTCTTCTCCGGGAACTTCGTCTCCAAGTCGATGTTCGGCCGCGAGGGCGGCTCCGTCCGGCTCTACGACCCTGCGGGAAGCCTGGAGCTGGAGGATGAAGACGGATTCGACAGCAGCGTGCTGTTTCCGTCCGTGTACCAGAAGCGGGCGGAGCTGGCGAGAGTCGAGACGCTGGAAGGCGAGCTTCATCTGTTGACCGGCATGTTCGTGATCAACGGGAAGCCGTGCGGCCTGCTGGGCCGGGGCGGCGGACCCATTACCGGAAATACAAGCCACTTTATTGCCATGGGAGTGAGACCAATTGCGCAAGAACTCTAGCAAGACGGCTGCGCGGCGCGGCCGGAGCCTGCGTCTTGTTCTGCTGCCGCTGCTGATCGCAGCGGTGCTGGGCCTGACCGCCTGCTCCAATAATCCGGACAGCGTCTTCTCCACGAATCCGAATGCCGATACGACGAGTGATGTGGCGCGCGTTCCGTGGGATTACCGGGTCGTGGAAGGCACAGTCGGGGATCTGGTCGGCAGCGACATGACGATCCTGCCCGATAACGAGCTGCTGCCCAACGACAACAACTATGCCACGGGCGACAAGGTATGGACGCTTCAATATATGGATGCCGAAATGACGACGGACGCCGACCAGAAGAACACGGTTAAGCTGTCGGCCTGGTCCACGATCAAATCGTATAAGGATCTGCAGTCGGCTACGGACGACCTGAAGAACCTGAAAGTGTCAATCACGACGGATGTCGACCTTGTCGGCGTGTACAAGACGGAGTACAAGGGCAAGACCCGGAACTTCGCCGTGGTGGAGCTGCCGTCGGGCAACCGGATCAAGCAGCCGATTGACGACAAACGCTATACCGACATGGAGAAGAAGAAAGAGGTCTCCGTCGTGCTGGAAGAAGTTCATGATTTTGCGGACTACGATTTGGCTTATGCAAAATTTCGGGGGTGGGCGAAATGACGGATGTGATCGATATTCTGGTAAGTGTGGCCGTAATCATCGTGCTCCAGCTGGTTGGGATGCTCATATTCAGCTGGATGACACCGTTTAAGGATCTGGAAGAGCTGAAAAAAGGCAATACGGCTGTCGGCCTGGCGATGGGCGGGAAGTTTCTCGCAACTGCCATTATTCTCGGCGTGGCGGCCTATACCAATACATCGATCTGGTTCATGGCGATGTGGTTCGCGGTCGGATATGTGTGCCTGGTGGCGGCATACTGGATTTTTGAATTGGTGACGATCAATTTCCGGGTGTCGGAGCAGCTGAAAGAAGGCAATGTGGCGGTCGGAACGCTGCTGTGCATGGTGTTTATCGGTACGGCCTTTGCGATCAGCAGTCTGATTATTTAAGCGGGATTCCCGGCGGGAGGAGAGCACCATTCATTTTTTGCTCAAGCTGTCCACAATTATGACGAATATCCGGAAACGAACGATCGGGCTGATTATCCTCCTGTTCGTCCTGCTCAGCGCGACGGCGGCTTACCTGCTCGAACCGGGAACTTTCGGCAATTGGTTCAATGCGTTCTATTGGGTCATGACGACCATGGCCACAGTGGGCTACGGCGACTTTTTCGCCAAAACCCATGCCGGTCAAATCTTCTCGATCTTTCTGTACATTTTCGGCATCGGGCTGCTCAGCCTGGTCATTGGCAAGGTCATCGATTCCCTCGCGGAGATCGGGAGACAGAGGAGGGCGGGCAAGCTGTCTTATGTAGGAAGAAATCATGTTATTCTTATTAACTGGAGCAAAAAAGCGCAGTCGGCGGTGGAGGAAATTCTCAGCTATAACCCGGACTGCCATATTGTGATCATCGACGAATCGGGCCAGCATCCGCTGGAGCAGCTGCGCCAGGTTCATTTCATCAGCGGCGACCCGTCCTCTGACGAAATTCTGGATAAGGCGGGCATCGCCCGGGCGCGGGCCGCGATTATCTTCGGCGATACGCGAATTGATGAGGCTTCGCTTGTCGACGGCAAGACGCTGCTGATCGCTTCGAGTATCGAGCGGCTGGCTCCAGACGTGCATACGACGGTGGAAATTCAGCAAGAGAAGAACGTGCAGAACTTCCGGCATGTCCGGGTCAATGACTTCGTGCTCTCCCATGACGCGGTCTCCCGTCTTGCCGTGCGGGCCGCGCTGCAGGAGGGGAACCCTGAAGTCATTGCGCAGCTGATCAGCCGCGCTCACGGCGATGACATTTACGAGGTTCCGGTCGACCGGTCGTGGAAGACTTATGAGGATGCTTTTCAGGCGCTGCTGCGCCAGGGCGCGACGCTTATCGCCGACCGGAATGATCTCGGGATCAACCGGAGGCTGGGCGATCCGATCCCGGAGCAGGCCCGGCTGTATGTCGTCTCGGATGAGGCAACCTACCGGAAGATTGCGGGACGGACGGTGTAGGCGGCGGTATGTTTTGCCGGAAATCCGGCCACAATGTTGAGAGGTTTGTTCCGTTTCAGGGTATATGATACTTGAGCTTCAATTAACGGAAAAGAGGGATAACCATGAGAGAAGGTATTCATCCGAAGTACAACCAGGTCATTTTCTACGACGCCAGCGCAGACTACAAGTTCCTTAGCGCCTCCACGAAGTCTTCGAACGAGACGATGGAATGGGAGGACGGCAATTCCTATCCGGTCATCCGGGTGGATTCCAGTTCCGCTTCCCATCCGTTCTACACCGGCAGACAGAAGAACATCGACACCGGCGGCCGGATCGACCGTTTCAATCAGCGCCTGAATCAGAAGAAGCAATAAGAGGAATAACGAAGGGACCCTTGCGATGTGGCGGCCGGACGGCTGCTGTGGCGAGGGTCCTTATTTTATTGATGAATAAGACCTGTCTTACGAGATTTTGCGGAACAGCGACCGCCAGCCGAACACCTGCACCCGAACCATAAGCCTGGAGGCCCAGTGAGCCAGTACGTAGAGCAGCAGAAACAGCACCACTAACGGACGAAAGACGAGCCAGAGCACGATCCAGATCAGCAGGAACTGCCACCTCGCAAGCCGCTTCTTCACGACGAATGGCATCAGCAGCACCCGGTAGAACCAATATTTCTTCTGCAGGCTGCTCAAATATTCGGCCCGGATCTGCTCGTCAGCGGGGTCGATGCGGACCGCATTCTTCATGAATTCGAGTTCCTTGCCGTAATCCCCTCTGCGGTTCGCGGCCCAGGCAAGATGCAGAAAGGTCTGGTCATCCTCGGGGTCCTGGAAGAGCGCCATGCTCTCCGAGGCGAGCGAGCCTTCGAAATCCCGGGAGTTGGCCCGAAGATAGCTGTCGGCTGCAAGGTACAGGGCCCGGTCCGGATCCAGCCGGAGCGCCTGGTCCAGCTCCTCTCTCGCTTCCTTGAGACTGCCTTTCTTGTGATAAAGATTGAATTTAAGAAACGGATAATGGCTCTCCAGGGGATCGATCCGCTGCGCCTCGACCACCGCTTCCATGAACAGCTTCTCCTCGCCCTGCGAATAGAGCGTAATGGTTCGCACGAACCAGGCGATGGGATTCTCGGGATCGCAGCGCAGACTCTCGGACGACCAGTGCAGCGCTTGATCATAGCTGCCGGCCTTCAAGTGCACCTGGGCCAGCATCCCGTAGGCGTCGGAGTTCTCAGGGTCTTCCGCGATCCAATTCTCGGCTTCGCGGATCGCTTCCGGGAAGCGGCGCCAGTTCATCAGCTGGTAGACCCGCACACCATGCAGAGCGCCCGATTCACTCGTATTCACGGACATCACCGCCTGTTCATTTGATTCGGTGGGTCTTCGCGTAGTCGAGCACCTGCTCGTAATCTTTGTTGATGTCGCTGAATGTTGCGTAATTCTTCGCTGTCGAGAACCAGTCCAGCGTTGTCGGCTTGCGTCCGGCGATGCTCGCCTTCATGTCGTTATCGGTAATCGGCTGGATGCTTCCCGATTCGAGCGAGCGCTCGATCGCCTTCTCCACCGCGTCCCTTACGATCTGCTCCAGATCGGCTCCGGAGAAATGTGTGGTCATATCGGACCACCGCTTCAGGTTCAGCTTCTCCTGCGGCTTGCCCGCAAGCTTGAGGCCGAGAATGAGCTCCCGCTCCGCCGCTTCTGGAGGCGGAACGAACAGAAGATGGTTGAACCGGCCCGGACGGCGCAGCGCGGAGTCCAGATACCACGGCGTATTGGTCGCCCCGATCACCAGAACCTCGTGATTGAACGACTGGAGCCCGTCCAGCTCGATCAGCAGCTGGTTGACGAGCATGCGGTTATGATGCTGGGACATTTGATGCCGGCTTCCGCCCAGGGCGTCGAGCTCGTCGATGAACATGACGCAGGGCTTCTCCATACGGGCTTTCTCAAAGAAATCATGCAGATTATGCTCGCTCTCTCCTATGTACATGGATAGAATGGCCTGAAGCTCGACATGCAGGAAGTTGGCGTTGATCTCGCCCGCGATCGCGCGGGCCAGAAATGTTTTGCCGCAGCCCGGAGGTCCGTACAGCAGAAGGCTGCCGCCGGCAGACTTGCCGAAGGCCTGGAACATTTCCGGCTGCTGAAGCGGTAAAATAAAATTGAGGCGAATCTTCTTCTTCAACTCTTCCATTCCGCCTACATCCTGGAAGGTTACCTGCGGCTGCTCAGTCTCCACGAGGCTGCTTTCGTTGTTGTCGAATGAGATGACTTTCAGCTTAGGTCTTGTCCGGTTCTTGTCCTGATCGTCACGAGGCACGTCTATCACGCCCTTTCTCTAGTTCTTCATCATTATAAGCAATCAAAAAAAGAGACGCAATTTAATGAAGGCCAAGTTCAATTGTTGGAAGTTATAGGATATAATGAGTCGAAGCCATATAAAAAATAGGAGAAATGTCCATGCCGTGGATGAAAGGATATCCGTACTACTTGTTGCTGGTTGGAATTATCAGCCTGTATATGGGAATTATGTCCTACCGGTTCAGAAGGCTGCCGGGCAGGCGTTATCTGTGGATTCTGCTGCTGCTGATCGGCCTCGCTCTAACGGGTGCTGCCGCGGAAATCATGGCTCCGATGTTCAAGGTTAAGCTATGGCTCCGGAATATTCAGCAGATTCCTTTGTTCCTGATCGACTTGTTCGCTTACGCCGCGGTGAAGAATTACACAGCTCCCTCGCACAGCATTTCCCGCAAAAGGCTCGCTCTGCTCGCTTCTCCAATCCTTCTCTACTTCCTTCTGATCTTTACCGATTCCTATCATCATCTGATGCGCAGCGCAGTAGGCGTGGAGACCGTCGCCGGCATCAGCGGCATTTATGTGAAGCCGACGCTGCTCAGTATGGGACTTATTGCGTATGACCAGCTATTCAGCATGTACGCCGCTGTTCTGCTTCTCACTTCGCTGCTCCGCCTTCCCCGGGAACGGCGGAAGCCTCATATACCTATTCTTATCGGCATGCTGATTCCGGTCGCCTGCATTGTGGTGACTCCGGCGCTGCATATTACGCTGCCTGGCTTCACCGCGCTTGTCATGCTCCCGGCGGTGGTTGCGATTTATTTCACAGTGTACCGCCGCTCGGCACTTAATATGGGGCCGTCTGTGACTGATTACGGGGAGAATAGCGCCAGTCAGGGAGTGGCCGTGATTGGCCCGGACGGAGGTATTGTCAGCGTGAATGAAACGGGAGAGCGGCTGATGAGCCGGGTATTCGGACCCGTATCGGGAAGCTGGGCCGGGCGGTCCGTCATTCCGTATTTGCAGGAGCATCCTTCCCTTTTGACGAGCTTTAATGAGCGAAGAGGCGGGGAAATCAAGCTCCATATGGGCGAGAACGAGGATATCTGCTGGGGCGTATCGCTGATCCCGCTGGGTGGCGAAGGCTTCGGGCAGGCTTCCATGCTGCTTATGCTGAAGGATTATAGCGATGAGAAGCGCCATGAGCGTGAGCTGAAGTACCAGGCCTCCATGGATGACCTCACCGGGCTGAGCAATCGGCGGCATTTCCTGAATACATTCAATGCATGGAAGGGTCCGGACGGTGACGGACTTGCAATGCTGTTGATGGATATTGACGATTTCAAATTGGTGAATGACACCTACGGTCATTTGGCCGGCGACCAGGCGCTGATCTCCTTTGCCCGGAAGCTCCGGCATTTGTGCCGGAACGGAGCGTTCGCCGGACGCCTCGGGGGAGAGGAGTTCGCGCTCTGTCTGCCGGTTTCGGGCAGGGACGAGGCTATGGAGTCGGCGGAAGCGATTCGGCATGCGCTCGTCCCCCATAATGTAATGTTGGACGGGGGAAGACTGATACAGCTGACGGTCAGCATCGGTGTCGTCTATGCCGAGGAGCCCGATGCGCCCTTTGAGGAGCTGTACCGTCAGGCTGATCAAGCTTTATACATATCAAAGACAAACGGCAAGAATATGGTTACGATGAGCGGAGAATTTACCGCCTCCTGATTCCGGCGGGCGATGCTTGCGGCATGAACGGAACCGGCGCGGATTGTGATACAATGGGGCTGCAGCCCAACAGGAAAGGATGAACCCCATTGAAAGAGCGCGTCAACGAGCAGGAGCTGATCACCTATATTGTGAAGGAGACGAAGGCGGATCCCAAGGCAGTGGCTCTGGTGCTGAAGCATGCTCAGGTCTTTATAAACGGTGCGAAGGCGAACGCCAAGGGCGAGGTCGATATCGATAGTGACGATCTGGTCGATTATGTGCTGAGCCGCCGCGACGTCAAGCTGGACGAAATTACCGTGGAGGACATACTGGAAGCGGAAATGGATTATTTGATGAACAAGGGGCTGGCGGGCTACCTGGATTAGGGTGAGTATCCGGCAGAACCATAAGGAGCGCGAGTGCGCCCCTGGACAGGGGCTGCATTTCGATGTTTTGATAAAGTCCGGTTCATAGAATGAGCCGGGAATGCACGAGCGCATTGCGCAGATGAAGAGCCTGTTCCCTGTTTGGGGAGCGGGCTCTTTCAGATTCACACCTAACGCCCAATAGTATCCCCGGGGTAACTACGCCACGGCAAAGTGCCTACTTCCGTACGGGAAGCTTAGGCTCTACAATAAACTCCAACACAGCATTCAACATGCGTAAATGTAAAGGAGATAACATACAATGAAACTTCAACTGGCGCTTGACCTTGTAGATATTCCCGGAGCGAAAGAGGTAGTTGCCGAAGTGGCCGACCATATCGATATCGTAGAGATCGGCACACCGATCGTTATCAACGAAGGGCTGCATGCCGTAAAGGCGATCAAAGACGCGTTCCCATCCCTGACCGTTCTGGCCGATCTGAAGGTGATGGATGCCGGCGGTTACGAGGTGATGAAGGCGGCTGAGGCGGGAGCGGACATTATAACGGTGCTTGGCGTATCCGACGATTCAACGATCAAGGGCGCGGTGGATGAAGCGAACAAGAGCGGCCGCGAGGTTCTGGTCGATCTGATCAACGTCAAGGATATCAAGGCGAGAGCGGCGGAGGTCGATGCGCTGGGAGCGCACTATATTTGCGTGCATTCCGGGTATGATCACCAGGCGGAAGGCAAGAACTCCTTCCAGGATCTTAAGGCGATCAAGAGCGTGGTCAAGCATGCCAAAACGGCCATAGCCGGCGGCATCAAGCTGGAGACGCTGCCGGAGGTGATCGCGGCGCAGCCGGACCTTGTTATCGTAGGCGGTGGCATTACAAGCCTGACGGACAAGAAAGCCGCTGCCGCCGAGATGAAGCGCCTCGTGAGCCAGGCGTAAAAGACTATGGAGACGGTTCGGTACACGCAGGAAATCATGAACGAGCTGGGGCGCTCAACTCTGCTTCTGAATGCGAAGGAAGCGGAGGCGCTGGTTGCGCTGGTGCAAGAAGCGGACAAGGTGTTTGTAGCCGGGGCGGGCCGTTCCGGGCTGATGGGCCGCGCCTTCGCCATGCGGCTCATGCATGCCGGTAAGGAGGTCTATGTGGTCGGCGAGACGGTGACTCCCGGCATTGGCGAAGGCGATGTGCTGGTCCTGGGATCGGGATCGGGCGAGACCCGCAGCCTGGTCGCTGTGGCAGAGAAGGCGAAATCGGCAGGGGCGAAGATTGCCGCGGTAACGCTGGCACCGGAGTCCACGCTCGGAAGGCTGGCCGATCTGGCCGTGAAGCTGCCGGGCGCTCCGAAGAGCCGAAGCGATGAAGGAAGCCTCACGATTCAGCCGATGGCCTCCCTGTTCGAGCAGACGCTGCTTCTCTTCTATGACTCGGTCATTCTTCGTCTGATGGAGCTGACCGGACAGACTTCAAGCCGGATGTTCGGCAAGCATGCCAACCTGGAATAGCTGTTTTTTATGAAGTGAAGAGCGAAGGATTTCATTAAGGGACGGCCTTCTCCTTATTGGAGGGGGCTGTTCTTTCGCATTTTGCTTTGGACTTCGGCGGAGGTGTATCATAAAGGATAGACGAAAGGAGGCCTGCCTAGCTTTGGCGACAGACATCAGAGACCGCATCAACCTTAGAGAGATTAACTGCGAGAAGGAGCTAACGCTTGCCGTCATCGGAGGCAAATGGAAGCTCATTATTTTGTGGCATCTTGGCCTTGAAGGCACGAAGCGGTTCAGCGAACTCAAGAAACTAATTCCCCATATTACCCAAAAAATGCTGACCAACCAGCTCCGGGAGCTGGAGGAAGACCAGCTGGTCCTTCGGCAGGTGTATGCAGAAGTGCCGCCGAGAGTAGAATACTCATTGACGGAGTACGGGCAGAGCCTGCTCCCGGTGCTTCGCATGATGTATGACTGGGGTAAGAACTACGGGGAGAAGGTAATCTGGAAGACTGATGATACGTCGGTCCGGTGCCGACCATCCAACTGATAGATTTGCGAGGAGGCAGAATCCAAAGATGACGGAAAGAACATTCCAAGAGCTATTGGAGCCCTACGCTTTCGCCAATGGGGCGGCTTTGAAGAACCGGGTAGTAATGGCGCCCATGACTAATTTTGCTGCGAATCCCGACGGAACGGTATCGGATGAAGAGCTCGCTTATTACGAGCGCCGCTCAGGAGGCGTTGGCATGGTAATTACAGCCTGCGTGTATGTGTCGGTGGGAGGCAAGGGCTTCCCGGGCGAATTCGGGGCGGATAAGGATGAGCTGATTCCCAGCCTGAAGCGGCTGGCGGACACGATCAAGGGCCAGGGCGCAAAGGCCGTGCTGCAGATTTTCCACGGCGGCCGCCAATGTCCGCCAGATCTGCTGCCGGACGGCCAGACGGTCAGCGCGAGCGCCGTTCCGGCGGAACTGCCGGGCGGGGGACAGGGACCCGTGCCGCGCGAGCTGACTGATGCCGAAATCGAGAGCATCATTGCCGCTTTCGGCGAAACGACACGCCGGGCGATCGAAGCCGGCTTTGACGGAGTAGAGATCCACGGTGCGAACGGGTATCTCGTGCAGCAGTTCTTCTCCCCGCATTCCAACCGCCGCGAAGACCGCTGGGGCGGCAGCCTGGAGAAGCGCCTGACCTTCCCGCTCGCCGTGCTGCGCGAGGTGAAGAAAGCCGCGGCGAAGCATGCCGGTCCGGAGGCGTTCATCATCGGCTACCGCTTCTCGCCCGAGGAGCCGGAGACGCCAGGCATTACGATGGCCGAAACCTTCGCTCTGGTCGATGCGCTGACGGCGGAAGGACTGGACTACCTGCATGTCTCCCTGCGCGAATTCTGGTCACTCCCGCACCGGGGAACCGAGGATAAGCGTTCGCGGATCGAGCAGATTGTCGACCGCGCGGGCGGCAAAGCGCCGGTCATCGGCGTCGGCTCACTGTACAAGGCGGAGGACGCCGCTCAAGCGCTGAACAGCGGCGTGGCTCTTGTCGCGCTGGGTCGTCCATTGCTGATTGATCCCGACTGGGTGGAGAAGGTGGAGGCAGACCGTGCCTTGGACATTGAGACGGAGCTTGATCCTGCGGCGCAGGAACGTCTGGTTATTCCGAATTATCTCTGGGGCGCGATTACGAATACACCGGGATGGATGCCGGTCAAGGGCTAGAATATAGGCTGTTCTGGTATAAGCCGATGCTTCGTCCGTTGACCCCATCCGTTCCATCGCGAATAAACAGCAGAAGCCTCCCTCTTCGATCTGCGAAGAAGGAGGCTTCTTTGAGTTGGCTGCCGCAAATGGAGCCAGTCTGTGCCCATTTGACGGTAGATATTCTAAGCCTGGGCCTCGAATAGCTGCACGATTTCGACAATGACCTCGGTCGCCTTAACCATGGTGTCGGCCGAGATGTATTCATATTTGCCGTGGAAGTTCTCGCCGCCGGCGAAGATATTCGGTGTCGGCAGTCCCATATAGGACAGCTGGGAGCCGTCGGTGCCGCCCCGGATCGCCTTGACCACCGGTTCGATGCCGAGATTGGTCATCGCCTTATGCGCAATGTCGACAATGTGGCGGACAGGCTCGATTTTTTCTCTCATATTGAAATACTGGTCCCGGATCTCCAGCTCGATGCTGTTCTCACCGTAGGTCTGCCTGAATTCCTCGGCCAGGGTGTGCAGGAACGTCTTGCGTGCTTCGAACGAGGTGCGGTCGAAATCGCGGATAATATACGATATGGTGCTTAGCGTCACACCTCCCTGGAAGGAGGCCAGATGATAGAAGCCTTCCCGTCCTTCGGTGAATTCCGGTGCTTCTCCGGCCGGCATCCGGTCCACGAAGGCGATCGCGACCTTCGCTGAGTTGATCATCTTGCCCTTGGCTGTACCGGGGTGGACGCTGATTCCATGAAAAACAACCTTCGCAACGGCTGCGTTGAAGCTTTCATATTCCAGCTCGCCGAGCGGACCGCCGTCCATCGTATAGGCATACTCGGCGCCGAAGGCTGCTACATCGAACCGGTGCGGTCCCCGTCCGATTTCTTCGTCGGGGGTGAAGCCTACCCGGATCTTGCCATGCTTGATCTCCGGATGCTGCTTCAGGTAATTCATAGCCGTCATGATTTCGGCGACTCCCGCCTTGTCATCCGCGCCGAGCAGCGTGGTGCCGTCGGTTGTAATCAGGGTCTGGCCGACATATCCGGCAAGCTCCGGGAAGCTCTTCGGAGAGAGCACAACGTTCAGCTTCTCATTCAGCACGATATTCCCGCCGTCGTAAGCGTCGACTACAAGCGGATTCACGCCGGCTCCTGTAGTCTCGGGGGCGGTGTCCACATGAGCGAGGAAGCCGATGACGGGAACCTCCTTCTCGGTGTTGGATGGAAGAGTTGCGAACAGGTAGCCGTTGTCGTCGATCGAAATGTCTTCCAGGCCGATTTCCGCCAGCTCGTCCGCAAGCTTCCGTACCAGCTCCAGTTGGCCCGGAGTCGTAGGGCAGGTCTCGAAATTCTCGTTCGCCTGTGTATCGACCTTCGCGTATGAAATGAATCGCTCTATAACCTCTTGCTTCAAATTCTTCATCTCCTCTATGACTTCGTCAGCCCTTCTATTTTATCATGTTCAGGCCGGAAACCCTATTTGTGCAGGGTGGCGGAACAAGCAGGAGGGGCAGCGCCCGGAGACGGGACCATTAGGGATGAGGGCGGCAGATTCATCGCTTGACTTTAATCCTTTTGAAGATGATAAACAGGAGAATTACGGCTGCCAGTATGATCAGGACCCAGTTGTACCAGGCGCCCGCGACTTGCCGGAGAAAGATGTACGGTTGACCCGAGGCGGCGGACAGGGGAGTTTCAGAGGGGGCGGAAACGCTTGCGTTTCCTACAACGAACGACAGGGGTTTGGCTGCGGCGGGCAAGCCGCTCGCCATGCAAGAGACCTCACAACCTAACATGAACTCGCTCAGCTTCCTTTCCCAAAGGAAATCTTCAAGGCTCCTTCCAAATGCGGACGCCCTTCCCAAAGCATCCTTCTGTTCTCTATTGCGAATTAATATAGTATAAAGTAAGGGAGCCGTACAATACTCCTTAGGGCCGGGCTATACGGGACAAAAGGGGGGGCAAGTGGTGTATATCGGTGTAACTCCATTAAAAAGTCCGGCTCCTGCGCAGGAGCCGGACTTGATCGGAATGAAGCATACAAGGTTTCGGGTCAGACAACCAGCACCTTGGATAAAATTTCATAGGAGCGGAGCCGTGCGGTATGGTTGTAGATTTGCGAGGTCACGATCCACTCGTCCGCGTCCGTCTCCTCCAGCAACTGCTGCAGGCGATCCCGCACGGTATCCGGACTGCCGACGACAGCGTACTGCTGCCGGCCGAGGACGAGAGATTTCTCCATCGGATTCCAGAGCTCGTCCATGCTGTCTACCGGCGGCTTCAGCTTCCCCGGACGGCCGCGCACAAGGCTAAGCGCCTGCTGCTGTCCGGAGGTGGCGAGCCGCTGCGCCTCCTCGTCGGTATCGGCGGCCACAACGTTCAGTCCGACCATGGCATACGGCTTCTCAAGCGTCTCCGACGGCCGGAAGCCTGTGCGGTACAGGTGCAGGGCCGGGAGCAGATAATCCGGCGCGAAATGGCTGGCGAAGGCGAACGGCAGGCCGAGCCGGGCGGCAAGCTGGGCGCTGAAGCCGCTTGAGCCAAGCAGCCAGATGGGAATGTTCAACCCTTCGCCCGGAACGGCCTGTACGCCCCGGGGACGACGGTCCGCTCCCTCGGGGTCGAAGTAAGCCCGAAGCTCCGCGAGCTGCTCGGGGAAATCGCTGCCGTCGCTTCCGAAGCCCCGGCGGATTGCCCGCGAGGCGGGCTGGTCGGAGCCGGGCGCGCGGCCGAGGCCGAGATCGATCCGGCCGGGAAACAGCGACTCCAGCGTGCCGAACTGCTCCGCCACCATCAGCGGCGCATGGTTGGGCAGCATAATGCCGCCCGAGCCGACCCGGATGCGCTCCGTGCCTGCGGCCACATGGCCGATCACGACCGAGGTGGCCGAGCTTGCGATGCCGGGCATGTTGTGATGCTCGGCAAGCCAGAAGCGGTTATATCCCCAGCGCTCGGCATGCTGTGCGAGATCCAGCGTGTTCTTCAGCGAATCGGCGGCGGTGGCGCCTTCCACAATGGGAGCGAGGTCCAGCACGGAGACGGGTACATCATGAAGCTGTTTCATAGAAGACCTCCTGTATATCAGGTTTTATGGATTATTCAGCAGTATTCACGACTGCAACAAAACGCAGTACTGCGATTATATCATAACTTATCATCATTTACCTACTTTAAGTAAGAATGGGAAGGACTCCCCGCCGGTACGCGAAAAAGGACTGCGGCTTTCAGCCGTCAGTCCTTAATCGGGTTCTGATACTTTTTCCGGTCAGTTCCATTCTTCAATCCCGCACACTTGCAATTCCACACGGATGCCTTCATGCCTTCATGTCTTCAGGGCTTATGTGTCGAAGTCGCTGGCTTTACGCCGTGCCGCCTTCCACCAGTTCGACCGGAAACACATGCTCCATCTCCACCTGGCCGCCCTGCATTTGCCGGATGATGAGATCCACGGCGCGGCGTGCCATATCCGGAATCGGCTGCGCCACGGTTGTCAGGGAAGGCGAGAACAGGTCCGTCAGCTTCACGCCGTCGTACCCGACAATTCTAATATCGTCCGGAATTTTGCGTCCATGCTCCCGGCACACCTTGAGCGCGTAGGCTGCGATCATGTCGCTGCTGGCAAAGATGCCGTCAATATCGGGATGCTCCTCCAGCAGGCGGGCGGTTAAGGGCCCATATTGCGGATAATGAAACACATCGACATCCGTATGGATTTCGATATGCGCAATTCCCCTCTTCATCGCAACCGCCTTGAAGGCGTCCAGGCGCTTTAGTGCCAGCAGATCGGGGTGGGGGTGCCCGCCGATATGGGCGATTTTGCGGCAGCCCTTGTCCGCGAGGAGCGTCGTCGCCAGCTCTCCGCCCCGGTAATTGTCGGAGCTGATATAAGGGATATCGTCCGATATCTGCCGGTCGAACGTTACGACAGGCAGGTGGATATGACGGTAATCCTCGACCTCCAGCGTATGGCTGCCCAGAATGATGCCGTCGACGCGGCTGGAGCGGAGCATGTCGATGTATTCCGCTTCTTTCTTGCGGTCCAGAAGGGAGTTGCACAGCAGCAACCGGTAACCCTGGTTGTAGGCATACTCTTCAATATGGCTGATCAGTTCGCCGAAGAACGGGTGGGCCGCATTCGGAACGATCAGTCCAATGAGGTTCGATTTGGAGCGGCTGAGCGAACGGGCCAGCTCGTTGGGCCGATAATGGAGCTCGTCCATGGCCTGATAGACCTTCTTCTTGAGCTCCTCGCTTAAATAGCCGCGGTTGTTCAGCACGCGGGATACAGTAGTAACGGATACGCCGGCCCGTAAGGCGACGTCTTTGATCGTAGGCATCTCTAATCGCTCCTGTCACCGGGCTCTGTGCGCAGCGCCGCCCGGTCCTTGCCGTTATTCCAGTCCATTCTAACTTGGATGCTCTCCCTGTGTCCATAACCGCTAAGCTATGTTTCAAGTATGGGAAACGCCTGCGGACGGCGGCCAAGCGCAGACATTCGGCCGAGACCATCTTCAGGGCAATGGTCGGAATGTATGCTTGATAGCTGGGATGGCTCGCTGTACACGTTGTATAAAAAGAAGAATTTGTCTATAAATTTTCAAGCTTTCTTCCGACAATAGAAGGAGGGGAAATAGCTGGAAGCGAATCTATAAATGTCGAAAATTCCCGGTTGTCCTCCAGACGGAGGAAGGGATCTAAATAAGTGGGGTGTGCGCGATGGGTCTTGGGTCTGATCGTACAAGCAGGCGGCGAAGAGGTGTCGGATTAGTACTCTTGCTCCTTATGTTGCTCTGCATTACACCGAATACCGCTGCTGCTTCCGATGCTCCTGCGCAGAATGTGCTGGTCCTTCACTCTTACCATAAAGGCTTTGAGTGGACGGACGATCAGAATGACGGACTGGTGGACCGGCTGGAACAGGCGAAGACGGTTCCCGTCATTTATACCGAGTATTTGGATTGGAAACGGTATCCGAGCAAGGAGAACCTCGAGCGCTTCTACGAATTGGTCAAGGGCAAATACGCGGATGTTCGTATCGATGTCATCGTGACAACGGACGACGCCGCTTTGGATTTTGCGCTTAAGTACCGGCATGAGCTGTTTAACGATGCGCCGATTATTTTCAGCGGTGTCAACGAGGTCAGCTATTCCAAGCTTCCGGCCCATAGTAATCTGACCGGCGTCATTGAGAATTTGCCGACAGCCGAGACGGTTAAAATGGCGCTGTACATTAATCCTGCTATTCGAAACATTTATTTGATTTTTGATAATTCCGAGAGCGGTCTGTCAACAGGAGAAATGGTCGAAAGCCAGATCAAGGCGCTGAATCCCGATCTCCATATTTATCCGATGAACCGGTTGTCCGGCGAGGAGATGAAGAGAAGGGCGGCATCGCTCGGTTCGGACAGCATTCTGCTGATGACAACTTATTACAGTGACGCCACGGGACGAATTATCGAATTCGACCGGATGTCGAGCGAGCTTGCCGCAGCCAGCGCCGTTCCGGTCTATCATACTTATGATTTCGGTTTGAATCACGGAGCGTTCGGCGGAAGCCTCCTCAGCGGCAAGCTGCAAGGAGAGAAGTCCGGTAATCTCGCGCTGCGTGTGCTTGGGGGAGAGAACCCCGAGAGCATTCCGGTCTCCTACGCCGGGACAAGCCGCGACGTGTTCGATTATAACGAGCTGACGAAGTTTCACGTTTCGCTGAAGAGCCTCCCTCCGGGCAGCGAGGTGGTCAACCGGCCTTTTTCATTCTATGAGACCTATCGGACGCTTGTCCTGACTCTGATTGCGGTGTTCGCCGCGCTGCTCGTCTTTATTCTGCTTCTGCTGATTCATGCCGGAATCATCCGCAGAATCCGCAAGCAGCTGACAGCCAGCAACGAGCGGTTCAGCCTGGCGGCTTATGGAGCCGACTCGGTCATCTGGGATTTTGATATGACGACAATGACCTATTATTTCTCGGACCGGTGGTATGAACTGCTCGGCTACCAGCCAGGCGAACTTGAAGAAGCCCATAGAGGCTGGACGCCTATTCTTCATCCCGAAGACCTTGAGGAGGATGAGCAGCAGCGCAAGGACCATCTGGAAGGCAGAAGCGCTTACTACTATTGTGAATCCCGGTTTCGCTCCAAGTCCGGCATCTATTTGTGGTTCCAGACGAGGGGCAGGGTGCTGCGCAATGAGGCGGGTGAATTCATCCGGTTCGCCGGTTCCATGACCGACATCACGGACCGCAAGGGCTTTGAGAGCAAGCTGCAGGTCAGCTATCAGGAGCTGGAAATGACTTATGAGGAGCTGACCGCTCTGCAGCAGGAGCTGATGGAGCAGTACAACAAAGTGGTCGAGAACCAGGAACTGCTGCAGGCGAGCGAGGAGAAGTATCGGATTCTGGCCTACAACGACGAGCTTAGCGGGCTTCCGAACCGTCTGTCGCTGGCCGAGGAGCTGAAGGATTTTATCGACGAGTCTCCGGATGCCGGAGCGGCGCTGTTTTTTATGGACATCGACAATTTTAAATATATCAACGACAGCATGGGGCATACGTTCGGCGACCGGCTGCTGATGCAGGCTGGAGAGCGGTTAAGGAAGCTGGATCTCGGAACGACGAGGCATTACCGGTTCGGCGGCGATGAATTTGTGATCTTCCTGAAGAATACGGCATCCCCGGAGCAGACGGTGTTCTATGCCGAAGCGCTGGTTCAGAGCTTCAAGGAGCCGTTCCAGCTCGGAGACAGCACCATTCATGTCTCGGTAAGCGTCGGAGTTGCCCAGTATCCGAAAGACGGCACAACCGCCGAAACGCTGCTCAAGAATGCCGACATCGCCATGTATAAAGCGAAGCAGGCGGGCAAAGGCACCTATATTTTATACGGAAAAAGCATGCAGCAGCATTTCGACGAGCGGGTGGTGATCGAGAAGCATCTGAGACATGCGATCGACAATGGAGAAATGTCTCTGCATTACCAGCCGCAAGTGAACGGGCAGACCGGAGAAGTATGGGGATTCGAAGCGCTGATCCGCTGGAACAGCCCGCAGCTCGGCTTCGTGTCGCCGCTCTCTTTCATCCGGATTGCCGAGGACTGCCGCCTCATTGTGCCGATCGGAGAATGGGTGCTGCGAAGCGCCTGCTGCTTCATTGCTGAATTGAACCGGAAGGGCTTTGGCCCATGCCATATCTCGATCAATATTTCTGTTATCCAACTGCTGACGGATGATTTCACTAATATGGTGCTGTCCGTTGTGAAGGAGACAGGTCTAAACCCGCATGATCTTGAACTCGAAATTACGGAATCCGTCGTGATGGAATCTTTCGAGGAGATCAGCACAAAGCTGGAATTCCTGAAAGGCAAGGGCATTGGAGTGGCGCTGGATGACTTCGGAACAGGCTACTCTTCGCTCAGCTACCTGAGACAGCTGCCGATTACAACGCTAAAGATCGACAAATCCTTCATCGACGGTGTCCCCGGCAGCGGGGACAGCATGCCGCTGGCCGGCTCCATTGTCGCTATCGGACATGATATGGGGCTGAAAGTGACGGCAGAGGGTGTGGAGACGGCGGATCAGCTGGACTTTCTTGAAGAGGTAGGCTGCGACAAAATTCAAGGCTACCTGATCAGCCGCCCGATTCCGCAAGATGAGGTGGAGGATTGGATGCGGAGATACGAACCGTGGACCGCAGATATGAGAAAAGTGTAGAGAATTTTCTAATTCTTTTGTCGAATCGCCTGATTCTTCCACGAATACGCTAGTAAAACGGCAATCGCCAATACTATAATGGATAAGAAAAATAATCCAACCAAAGAAAGGGTAATGTGAAATGCTTAAGAAGCTACTGACAAGCACTGCGCCCCTCATGCTGGTGCTCTTCCTGATCAGCGGGTCCGTATTTGCTTCGCCGGTACCAAGCAGCACAACCGAAGATCAACAGAAGGCACTGCAAATTATTGAGCAGGCCAACACTCAAATTGAAACCAAGATTGAAAATGCGGTAGCAGCAGCCGATATATTACAACAGAACTACTTGCAAGATATTAAGGCTATTGAAGAAAGCCAGGCCGCCAATCAGCTGAACGATAAGCTGGATGATCTGAACGTGAAGCTCGACAAGGAAAAAAATGCTTCCCAAAAAGCTCAGATCGCTGCCGAAGCCGCCGAGGTTCAGAACAAGCTTGATCAAGAGAACGCCAGCATTGCTGCTGATATTAAGGAAATCAAGGCCGCATCGGATGAAGTGGTTGCCCAAATGTTCAATGCACAAGGCAGCGGCTCCTCGCAGGTTCAGGCCAGCGTGAATGAACTGAATCAGACCGCTTCCGCACTGGATTCTCTGATTGCCGCAAGAACGAAGCAGTACACGACCGAGCTGGACAAGCTCATCACCGACCTCTATAACGAAACCCTCCAGATTGCCGATGACGCGATCGCACAGGCCGCCGAGCTTGGAGTAATCGCTGACCATTTCTGGAAGCTTGTGAAAATCGCCGACCGGGAAGTGTGGATCGATCCGCTGGTTGTAGGTTTATAGTCGATTTGAGAAGGGACTGAAGTTATGAAGGGCCTGAACATAGGGAAAGAAGGAGTCAGCATTGCCAAAGAGCACCAGGGAAACTCTGAATTTTTCCTATTGGCAAGAGGTGATGGCTCTGAAATAATTTTGCAGACAATCGATAAAGACAAACCTTTTTATGTTTCTCCAGGTGAAGAAGCGGATACAATGGAGTTCTTCTACATACTTGATGGCAGCTGCAGCTATAAAGGCGAGAATGAGAACATTGTTTTAGGGAAAGGCGATTATTTCTATACTCATTATTTGAAGGAAACAGCCTATTTCAGCTCCCTGACCGAATTGAAACTGCTGTGGTACACGACTAAGCCCGCTTTTCATCTCATCAGCCATCGGGTTAAAAAGCTGGAGGATGTTCTCAAACAAGTTCAGAAGAAGGACAATTACACGTACCAACACAGCGCAAGAGTCCAGAAATTCTGCATTATGCTAGCCAGAATGCTAAAAATGTCGAAGGATCAATTGGAAGACCTGTATTATGCCGCCGCTTTTCACGACGTGGGGAAGATTCATATACCCGAGGAAATCCTAAACAAGGAAGGGCGCTTGACTCCAGAGGAGTTCGACATTGTCAAACGTCATTCCTACGACGGGTATGTTATGGTAAAAGAGTTGCACTACAACAATATTTGCATTATCATTCTCCAGCATCACGAACGACTTGACGGCTCGGGATACCCTTACGGAATCAAGGAGGACGAGATCTTGCTGGAGGCCAAAATTATCGGAATCGCCGATACCTTCGACGCCATGACCTCCGACCGTCCGTACCGCAAGGGGCTTCCGGCCGAAGTCGCGATGGACGAGTTGAAGCGGCTATCAGGCATTCACTATGATGCCGAACTGGTTCGTCTGTTTGAAAAAGCATTGATCGCCGACGGCCTGCTCGAGGCCACGGAAGAAGAATGACCCTCCCGAATCGGGCGGGTCATTTTTTATATGCAGGCAGCTCCGCAACGGTGCAGCACCCTATCTGCCCGAGTCCAGCAGCTCCTTGAGCCGTTCCCGCTCCAGCAGCGTCACTGTGTTCCCCTTAAAGGCAATCCAGCCGTTATCGCGCAGGATGCCCATCTCCCGCGACAGGGAGGGCCGGGCCGCATTCAGATGCTCGGCCCACTGCTTGCGGCTGAACGGAAGGCGAATGCTGTCCGTTCCTTGCCGCTGAGCCAGCTGGAGTAGATGATGTGCGATCCGGCGGCGCAGCGGCCCCGCCGACAGCATCTCGATCTGCCGGTTCACCATGACAAGCCGCTCGGAGAGATTCTCCATGAACCGGGACATCATGTCGGTGTCCTCGGCGAACAGGCGCAGCAGCTCCTGCTTGCCGATGAACATGACCGAACTGCGGCCTGATGACATGATGGTGGCGGGGTAGCGGTTATCTCTGCGGAACAGCACCGCCTCTCCGAACGTCTGCCCCTTGCCCAAGCGGGCAATCGTGATGCCCCCGCCTCCGGGCTGAAGCTTGTGGACTTCCACTTCTCCGGACAGGACGATGCCGAGCCGGTCTGCCGTCTCTCCCTCGCTTATGATCATTTCGCCCTTGCGGCAGCTGCGGACGGAGAACCGCATCGTATCCAGCAGTCCGTCTATTTCATCCGGCGTTTTACCGCGAAAAAGAAGAGAGGTCCTCAGCACCTCCGCCTCCAGCTTCATCTGCAGCCCCCAATCCCCAGTCCCCAGTCCGGTATTGTAATTGACAGGTTATCCGACTCTCAATTTTTTAAATAAACGGTAACATGCGTTACCGAATGTTTGGGGCCAGTCTACTACAATCGGTACAACAAGTAAAGATGCCGACAGAAAGGACTTACCGCCAAATTAAAAGGAGTGGATAACGATGAGCAGCATGTTCTGCTTTCAATGCCAAGAAGCCGCGAAAGGTACGGGCTGCACCATACAGGGTGTATGCGGCAAGACCGATGACGTCGCCAATCTGCAGGATCTTCTGCTGTACACGCTGAAAGGCATTTCCGTGTATGCGGCGAAGGGCCGCGAGCTTGGGGTAATCGATTTCGCATCGGAGCAGTTCATCGTCAAAAGCCTGTTCGCGACCATCACCAACGCCAATTTTGACCGCGAAGGCTTTATCGCCCGGGTTAGAGAGGGCTTGGCGATTCGGGAGCAGTGGAAGAACAGACTGGCCGGTTCCCTGGCCGCTATTCCGCTTGGAAGCCATGACGCTGTTCAGTGGTCGCTGGCGACCGATGCCGAGCTTGAGGACAAAGCGGCTCAGGTCGGCGTGCTGGCGACGGAGAACGAGGATGTCCGCTCCCTGCGGGAGCTGCTCACCTACGGCATCAAAGGGATGGCCGCCTATATGGAGCACGCTGCGGTTCTCGGTTATCACGACGCAGAGGCTCAAGCCTTCCTGGAGCGCGGCCTGGCCGCTACGCTGGATAACGGGCTCACAGCGGATGAACTGGTCGGACTCGTGATGGAATGCGGCAAGCACGGCGTTACCGTCATGGCGCTGCTTGACCAGGCCAATACGGAGACCTACGGCAATCCGGAGATCACAAAGGTCAATATTGGCGTAGGCAGCCGTCCCGGCATCCTGATCAGCGGTCATGATCTGAAGGACATGGAAGAGCTGCTGAAGCAGACGGAAGGCACGGGCGTTGATGTGTATACACATAGCGAAATGCTTCCCGCCCATTACTATCCGGCTTTCAAGAAATACAGCCATTTTGTCGGCAATTACGGCAATGCCTGGTGGAAGCAGAATGAGGAGTTCGCGAGCTTCAACGGCCCAATTCTCATGACGACCAACTGTGTCGTGCCGCCGAAGGATAGCTACAAAGACCGGCTCTACACGACCGGCAACACAGGCTATCCAGGCGTGAAGCATATCGAAGACGGCAAGGATGGAGCACCGAAGGACTTCTCGGTGATCATCGAGCAGGCCAAGACCTCCGCGCCTCCGACGGAGATCGAGACCGGAGAGATTGTCGGCGGCTTCGCTCACGCAGCTGTGATGGGTGTGGCGGACCAGGTTGTAGAGGCGGTACAGACCGGGGCGATCAAGCGCTTCTTCGTCATGGCCGGCTGCGACGGGCGGATGAAGAGCCGGAACTACTATACGGACTTTGCCCAGGCGCTGCCGAATGACACGGTCATCCTGACGGCAGGCTGCGCCAAATACAAGTACAACAAGCTCGACCTCGGAGATATCGGAGGCATTCCTCGCGTGCTGGATGCGGGCCAATGCAATGACTCCTATTCGCTGGTCGTTATCGCCTTGAAGCTGAAAGAGGTGTTCGGTCTGGACGACATCAACGACCTGCCGATCAGCTACAACATTGCCTGGTATGAGCAAAAAGCCGTCATCGTGCTGCTGGCGCTGCTCTATCTTGGCGTCAAGAACATCCATCTCGGCCCGACGCTGCCGGCCTTCCTGTCGCCGAACGTGGCGAACATTCTGGTCGAGACCTTCGGAATCGGCGGTATTACGACCGTGGACGAGGATGTGGAGCGTTTCCTGTCGGTTGTGTAAGGAATTGAAGAAGCCTGAGTTCTGTATTCATAGGGACTCAGGCTTTTTAACGTCCTAATTTCTACCTTTACGACGCCTGCATTGCAGAACTAATTTCTGGAATTTTCCCGAATACTCCGCCGCATCCTCCGGGCCGCGTAATTAAAATTTTGAATTCGAAAGTTTAAAGAGATAGAATGAAAGAATTACCTAATCGCGTGGGAGGATCGTAAGAGTGGAACTTGGAATTAGCAGCTTTGTAGAAACAACTCCCGACGTTCAGACGGGTGAAACGATGAGTCATGCGCAGCGTCTGCGCGAAGTGGTGGAAGAGATGGTGCTTGCGGATGAGGTGGGACTGGATGTTTTCGGCGTGGGTGAGCATCATCGTCCCGATTTTGCCGCTTCCTCGCCGGCGGTGGTGATGGCGGCTGCCGCTGCCTTGACCCGGCGCATCCGTTTCACCAGCGCGGTCACTATTTTATCCTCGGCCGATCCCGTCCGGGTATTTCAGGATTTTGCAACGCTTGACGGTCTATCGGGAGGACGTGCGGAGATCATGACCGGCCGCGGCTCGTTTCTGGAGTCGTTTCCGTTGTTCGGCTATGATCTGAAGGACTATGAGGAGCTGTTCGAGGAGAAGCTGGACCTGCTTCTGAAGCTGCAGCAATCGGAACAGGTCGACTGGAGCGGCAGGCATCGGCCAGCCATCCCGAATCTCGGCGTATATCCGAGACCGGTGCAGAACCCGCTGCCGATCTGGATCGGCAGCGCCGGAAGTCCGGAATCCGCAGTCCGCGCCGGAGAGCTTGGATTGCCATTTGCACTGGCGATCATCGGCAAGGTGAATCCTTCCGATTATGCCGAGCAGGTGCGGCTCTATAAGGAAGCGGCGGCAAGGGCCGGACATGATGTTTCCCGGCTGCCGGTGGCGTCGCACTCGCATGGATATGTCGCCGAGACGAATGAAGAAGCACTGGAACAGTTCTTCCCTTCCACCTATGCCAGAACGAACGTCCGGGCAATCGAGAAAGGACTGCCGCCGTATCAACGTTCGGATTACGAGGCCGCCTGCCGTTTTGACGGCGCGCTCTATGTGGGAGACCCGATGACCGTTGCCCGAAAAATCATCCACCTGCGCAAGCATGTGGGGATTACGCGGTTTTTGCTGCATTTGCCGCACGGCACGATGCCGCACGCGGAGGTAATGAAGGCGATAAAGCTGTTCGGAACGAAAGTCGCGCCGCTTGTGCGGCAGGAGGCCCTGGATTGGGAACGCCTGAAGGGATAACCGACCGATAGCCTCACTTAGGAGATATAGCGATGCTCCGGCAATGACTTCCAAGTGGAAATGGGCGCCTCTGGAGACGAGAGCTTGAAGACGGTAAGTAAAGCTGACAAAGCGGGTACACCGACGCACTTCTCATTGCCTAGGAATCCCCCTGTTTCTTCTCCCCATATGAGCCGTTGCGGTCATTTTGGTCTACACCTGCCCTGGACTGCCGGCAACTCGGCGGCGGCCGTTCGGCCTATTCACAACGATTCCGTAATGTGGTTTTCTGAATGATGGCAGCTTACTCTACTACTTAAAATGCCATATGAATATCAGGAGGCCCGGAAATGACAGGACAGGTGCTAAGACGAATCGGAAGAAAGGGTGTGCGGATACTGCCGGCGATTTGCTTGCTGACCGGTTTAATCGGGACGGCCGGGATTGCCGGGGCAGCAAGCGGAACAACGAGCACGGCAACGCCAAGCGCCGCATTCAAGGATATCAGCGGACATTGGGCGCAAAAAGAGATTGAAACAATGGTAACCGATGGGATTTTGAACGGATATCCGGACGGGACATTTCGGCCTAACGAGCCGGTCCAGGTGGACCAGTTCGTCAAGATGCTAATTTTGTCGTTCAGTGACCTTCATCCCAATCAGGAGCGAAGTTGGCGCACCTCCTTTCTTGCTTCGCTCACGGAAGAGAATCGCACGATCCTGAAGCAGGATTACCGGTATTTCGACTTCAAACCCGCTATGACGGGATACTGGGCCAAGCCCTATATCGATGTGGCGAGTGACTTGAATTTTCTGAACAAAAGCCGCTACAACGATTTTCAGAGTGATATGACCCGGGAAAATGTGGCGGAGGTTTTGTTCTATACGCTTCAAGAAACCGAGTTCCTCGAGGATGAGCAGTTCAGCCGTTCGGTGGCTGCGGCATATGGAGATTTGACCAGCGCGAGCGAACGCGAGCAGAGATTCATTGCGGAATCGCTGATCAAAGGGATCATGCAAGGGTATCCGGACGGAAAGTTCGGCGTAGGCCGCTATGTGACGCGAGCGGAATCGCTCGTGCTTTTGAACCGCCTCATCGACAAGACGAAGCGGATTCCGATCCAGCCCCAGGCTGACAAGCTGCAGCGGCTCGTGCCGACAGCTGGCGGGCAGAAAATCGTTGTGTTCCCGGACAAGCAAATGTGGGATGCATATGACACGCTGCTGAAGGCCGGACAGCTTCGCGGCTCCAATTATGATCTGCTGGACACGACGCTTCGATTATTTAAGGATGAGAAAGAGAAGATTGCGGTTCAGCAGAGCGGAAGCATGGGCAATACCGGAGCGGGAAGCGTGGCGGCGACGGAAGAAGCGGCGATTTGGCTCGATCCGACATACAATACATACGGCATTACCGTTCGGCTCCGTGAAGGGACGCTGGCGCGGAATGAAGAGCCGATCAGGCTGTTCGCCAATCAATTGTTTACATATGATGCAAGCACTTTTCATACCTTCTTCGCCTCCATTTGCGCCGACATGGAAGCAGGGAAGCAGTTGGCCGACAAGCAGGTGACCGTGGGCAACTACAGGGTAAACGTCCTCGTGAACAATGCCGAAAAAACGCTCGTCTTCTCAATCGCAGCCCAATAAGGATGGCGGATTAAGCCACAGAGCGCCTGGCGTTGCAGGATAAGGATTGCCTGGCAAGAGCAATAGGCGGTAACCAGGGCACTGCCCGGAGCCATTCGGAGTTTTAAAAAAAAGGAACGCTGACAGCATAACTGCGCAGCGTTCCTTTTTGTGTGAAAGATTATCGCCGTTAGTCCTGCGGCAGCCGGTACACGGCAAAAGGCTCGCCGCCTACAAACGGGCGGCTGATCTCGTCCAGCCGCTCCATGATCTCGGCGCTTAGCTCGAGAGCAATGCTCTCCAGGCTGTCCTCCAGCTGCCCGGCGCGCGTCGCGCCGACAATGACTGTCGAGACAGCCGGACGGTTCATCAGCCAGGCCAGCGAGAGCGCGGTCGGAGTCGTTCCAAGCCCGGCGGCAAGACGGCTCGTCTCTTCGCCGAGCGCAATCCGCTCCGGTGTCAGGAACCGGGCGAAGTTCGGGTCGGTATCGGCCCTGGAACCGGCCGGAGCGCCCCCGCCGCCGCTGTACTTGCCGGTCAGAATGCCTCCGGCGAGCGGGAAGTAGGGGATGATGCCGACGCCCTGGTCAAGGCAGAGCGGCGTATACTCGCGCTCAGGCGTTCGGTCGGCGAGGGAGTAGCTGCACTGAAGCGAGACGTAGCGCGTCAGCCCCATGCGCTCGCTGATGCCGAGCGCCTTCATAAGCTCCCAGGCGGCGTAATTGGAGGCGCCGATATAGCGCACCTTGCCGGACGACACCATGTCGTCCAGCGTGCGCAGTGTCTCCTCTAGCGGCGTGTTCGGATCGAAGGTGTGGATCTGGTACAGATCCACATAGTCCGTCTTCAGCCGCCGGAGGCTGTCCTCGAGCTCGCGCATAAGGTGGAAGCGCGAGGAGCCGCTGCCGCCGGGCCCGGGGCTGCGCACAAGCCCGGCCTTGGTGGCCAGCACGGCCTCATGCCGCCGGCCGGCCAGCGCTTCGCCGATAATCCGCTCCGATTCGGTGCCGGCGTAGATGTTGGCCGTGTCGATGAAGTTGATGCCGCGGTCAAGCGCGGTGTGCAGCACGGCCGTGGAGGCCGCCTGATCCGCCCGCTTGCCAAAGGCGTTGGTGCCTAGTCCAAGCTGTGATACCTGTAGTCCGCTATTGCCTAGTCGTTGGTATTTCAACAATGATCGCTCCTTTAGTGTTAGGCTGCTCTTCGATGCCGGATTTCTCCTGTAAGATCGGTCTTCTCCATTTTAGTATCGGTTAGTATCGGAGATTGGCGGCTGCATGTGCGCCTTTCCGGTCTCTTTTTGTATATGGCTGGCATGAATGCGCGCGCCGGGCTTACTGGACACCGGTTGTGCCGTAAGGCTCGTTCCCGGCCTCGCTGAACATTCCAGTCGCCGTGTCCAGAAACAGCCGGACCGCAAGCGATGCGCTTCCGGCTGGGCTTACCGCAAGAACGATGTCGCGGGTAGCGGGCGGATCAAGCTCCCGGATGGCGACGCCCTCCGGCGGAGCCAGCAGGGACAACCGGGACATGACTGCGCAGGCAAGGCCTTCCTTGACCATGTTCAGCCCTGTGTGATAGTTGCCGATGATATACTTGGCAGACAGGTCCGCATCCGCCCGGCGGAACAGATCGACGACCGGCGGCTCGTAGCCCGACCTGCAGATAAGCATCGTCTCATCCGCCAGCTCTTTGGCCCGAACGACAGGCTTCGCCGCAAGCGGATGGCTGTCCGGCAGCACCGCATAGAGCTTCTCCGTGAACAGGGGGTAGGTCTTGAAGCCGTCAAACGGCGGAATGAGGATGCCGACATCGATGACTCCGTTCTCCAGCCACTCCTTGATCTCCGCAATCGAGCCTTCATGAAGCCGGAAATCCAGGCCCGGATATTTACGGGTGATGGCGCCAATGATGGGCGGAATGAAATAGGCCGCCGCCGCCGGAAAAGCCCCCACGGAGATGAGGCCTTTCTCCAGCCCTTTTTCCGCAGCGATTTCCTGATCGACAAGGTCATAGCCTTTGAGAATATCCCGGAAGATCACGAGAATCCGCTTCCCGATCTCCGTTAGCGAAATGCCGCGCCGGTCGCGAACCAGCAGCATGACATCCAGCTCGGCTTCCAGTGTGGAGATTGCCCGGCTTACGGCAGGCTGGGTCATGTTCAGCTCCTGGCCGGCCCGGGTGAAGCTTCCGCTTTCGGCGATTTTGACGAACAGCTCCATTTGCGCTTTGTTCATAACAGTTTTGGTATGCTCCTCATAAGTAATATTCATTTTATTTATGGTTGCAGTTATTGTATCATCTAAACAGATCATCATACAAGGAGGGCCGAACATGTCCCGTTCCAAAACGACTTTTCTGCTGCTGATGTTCCTGATTCTAGTCTGGGGCATCAACTGGCCATTATCAAAAGCGGCGCTTGCCTATGCGCCCCCGCTGCTTTTTTCCGGCATCCGCACCGTCATCGGAGGAGTGCTGCTCATTCTGATCGCTCTGCCAAAAGCGAGGCTTCTAAGGCTCAGGCAGCTGTGGCCTATATATCTGATGTCGGCTCTGCTCAGCATCGTGTTCTATTACGGTTTCCAGACCATCGGCCTGCAGTATGTGGCGCCGGGGCTGTTCTCGGCCATCGTCTTTCTGCAGCCGGTGCTGCTCGGGGTGTTCTCCTGGCTGTGGCTTGGCGAGTCCATGTATGGACGCAAAATCGCGGGCCTGGTGATCGGCTTCCTCGGTGTGGCTGCTTTAAGCGCCGGCGGATTCTCGGGCAGCATCTCCCCGATTGGCATTGTGCTGGCGCTGCTCAGCGCGCTGTGCTGGGCGCTCGGGACGATCTACATCAAGCGGAACGCCGCAAGAGTAGACATTCTGTGGATGACGGCCATGCAGATAACGATTGGCGGCGTCATTTTGCTGGCGGCCGGAAGTGCGACCGAATCTTGGGGGGCGATTACCTGGAACGCCGCATTTATCTCCGAGACGTTGTTTATTGCCGTATTTGTGATTGCTCTCGGTTGGCTGGTATACTTTAAGCTAATCAATGAGGGCGAAGCGAGCAAGGTGGGGTCCTACACTTTCCTGATTCCGCTTGTTTCCATCGGCTCAAGCGTCCTCTTCCTAAATGAACAGATAACGCTGAATCTGGTAGCGGGTCTGTTGTTGGTCGTAATCAGTATAGTGCTGGTTAATGTACGGCCAAGAACGGACCGGCTCATAGAGGTGGCGTTCTCGAAGGAGGATAACCATGATTATTCCGGTAAGCGGGCAGAGTATTCATGACAATTACAAAATCCTGATCGGCAGCGTCGTGCCGCGGCCGATCGCGTTCGTCACTTCCATTGATGCGGATGGAGTCGTCAATGCGGCGCCCTTCAGCTTCTTCAACATCGTGAACGATAATCCGCCGATGATCATGTTCTCGTGCGGCAAGCATGCGGACGGAACGCTGAAGGACACGGCGCGCAACATTCTGCGCAGCGAAGAGTTTGTGGTGCACATCACGGATGAAGACAACATCGAGGCGATCAATCATACGTCGATCAACGCTCCGGAAGGCGTGAGCGAGCTGGAACTGGCGGGCCTGACGGCTGTTCCGTCGGAGATTGTGGCCGTTCCCCGCGTTGCGGAGAGCCCGGTCGCGATAGAGTGCCGCCTCGTTCACCATGTGGATCTTGGCCACTTCGACCTGTTCGTAGGCGAGGCGCTGAGCTTCTACGTACGGGACGATCTCATTCATAACGGCCGGATCGACATCGCGGGCCTGAAACCGGTCAGCCGGCTGGCGGGAAACTCATACAGTCTGATCGGCCGCATCTTCGATCTGGAACGTCCAGTCTACGGGGAGTAACGGGAGAGGAGCCGGCGGGAGGAACAGAAGCTTACAGGATAATCAGCGCATAAAAAAAGGGACGCTCCCAAGCTTAAAGCTTGTGGGAGAGTCCCTTTTTGAAATATAAGACTTTATAAGTTGTTGCTTACAACAGGTCTTCTATTTCTCGGTAAACGCATGGCGTCTGGAGGACGCCGTAAGGCGTTTATCCTTGGCGAAGCGTACAGCCCGGTTCGCCTGGGCCAGCGCCCGCTGCGGGGCGGCGGAGCAGAAGTCGTAGTCGGCGCGCTCCACTTCATTCAGCAGCCGGTTCAGATGGGAGAAGACGGCGCCGAGATCGCGAATGGCGGTCAGCGAGCAGTTCCCCTGCAGCTCGGAGAAGCTGGTCAGCTGCAGCTCCCGTGCCAGCCGGAGCTTCTCCGGCAGCACGCTGCCGCAATCGGCGGCTGACAGCGCCTTGGCGCCGAAGAGGGCGATGCAATCCGCCGTGGCTTGCAGATTCTCCTTCATCCAGTCGGATGCGGCGTAATGCGCCGGAAGCAGCGAAATTTCGGTTGCAATTTCTTTCACATAGCCGTGCATCGTCTTCAGATGGGAAGTCGATTGCTTCAGCATGCTCAGTTCATAGCGGTTCGGCAGATGGCAAATGGTGAAGTGCAGCTCGGCCTGCTTGCGTGTGCTGGCCTTGAGCAGTTCGTCCGCCCGCTTGAGGGATTCCGCCCGCATGGCTTCATCCCGCCCCGGCGCGATGCCGTTCAGCCCGTCCGCCAGCAGCAGGCTTCCTTCGAGCGCGGATCCTCTTGCGCTGCCGAAGCTCTTCGGAGGAACGATAATCATATTGAAGACCAGCGCGATGACGACGCCGATCAAGGTTTCGGATGCCCGGTACATCACGTAGTGATCCTGGATAAAGGTAATCGCCAGAACGGAAGTAACGCCGACCTGGGTAATGGCCTGGAAGTTGATCTTGCAGGCGGTGGCGATACCAAGCCCGACCAGCAGAATCAGCAGGATGGACAGCGGACCGACGTTCATGAAATGCCCGACCAGCAGGCTGACGGTTCCGCCAAGTACGATGCCGAGCAGCCGGCAGAGGCCTTTTTCCAAAGAGGCTCTCACGCTGCCCTGCGTAATCAGGATTGCCGCCAGCGGAGCGAAGTAGGAGAACTCGCCGCCGTAGATGGCGTGCACAACCATCCAGGATATCGAAGCCGCAAGCGTGACCCGAATCATATATAAGGAAAAACCGTATTTTTCAAGACGCTCCTGCAGCCCCTCGTGCATGACACTCATCTCTTTTCAAAAATTTTAGCAAGTTTACGCTGTTTTCAGACACTTTTCATTATAGCACCGCCGGAATTATGGGTCAGCAGGCACTTATTACAACATTACGAACATCAAGCGGCTGAAGCGAAAGAATTGATGCCGTAACCGTCAAAACGGGGTATGATAATCTTAACCGAATTCATACATAAGCAAGGGGGCTGACAAAAATAGCCATTCAGGAATCTATCATTATTTCATTTCAGAATGTTACGAAGCGTTACGACGAGGATGAGGAGCCGGTGCTCAAGGGCGTCAGCTTCGACATCGAACGCGGTAAATTCTACACGCTGCTCGGACCGTCAGGCTGCGGCAAGACGACAATTCTGCGTCTGATCGCCGGCTTCGCCGAACCGACCGAGGGAACCATAACGATGGAAGGCAAGGTCATGAACCGCATTCCCGCCAACGAGCGTCAGGTCAACACGGTGTTTCAGGATTATGCCCTGTTCCCGCACCTGAACGTGTTCGAGAATGTGGCGTTCGGTCTGCGCGTCAAGAAGCTGAAGAAGCCGGTTATCGAGCAGAAAGTCCAGGAAGCGCTGCGCTTCGTCAACCTGGCCGGATACGGGAACCGGTCGGTAAGCGAAATGTCCGGCGGCCAGCGCCAGCGGGTCGCGATTGCCCGGGCCATTGTCAACGAGCCGCAGGTGCTGCTGCTGGACGAGCCTCTGTCTGCGCTCGATCTGAAGCTGCGTACCGAGATGCAGTATATTTTGCGGGAGATGCAGCAGCGTCTCGGGATCACCTTCATCTTCGTTACCCACGACCAGGAGGAAGCGCTGGCGATGTCGGACTGGATCTTCGTCATGAACAAGGGACGGATCGAGCAGAGCGGCACGCCTAACGACATTTACGATGAGCCGATCAACCGTTATGTCGCCGACTTTATCGGCGAATCCAATATCGTGCCGGGAGTTATGATCGAAGACTATTTGGCGGAGTTCAACGGCCGCCGCTTCGAGTGCGTGGACGCCGGTCTGCGGCCGAATGAGCCGATCGAGATCGTCATCCGGCCGGAGGATCTGGAGATTGTGCCGCTCGATCAGGGCAAGCTCCGCGTCCGGGTGGATAGCCAGCTGTTCCGGGGCGTGCATTACGAGATCAGCTGCTACGACGAATCGGGCCAGGAATGGCTGGTCCATTCTACCCGCAAGGCGGAGGTGGGCGGCGAGATCGGCCTCTATTTCGATCCGGAAGCGATCCATGTCATGAGGTTCGGCGAGACGGAGGAGGAGTTCGACAGACGGCTGGAAGCGTACGGCGAGGTGGAAGCTCATGGCAAGTAAGAGCAAGCCGTTCTATCTTATCCCGTATTATCTGTGGATCGCGCTGTTCGTCGTCGCGCCCGTACTGCTCGTGCTGTACTACTCGCTCTTCGACATCGAGGGCAACCTGACACTGTCCAATTACGCGGACTTTTTCACGCCGGTCTATTTGCGGATGACGCTCAGCTCGTTCTGGTATGCCTTTCTGATCACGGCGTTCTCGCTGCTGGTGGCTTACCCGGCTGCCTGGCTGCTGACAAGAGCGAAGCACAAGCAGCTCTGGCTGCTGCTCATTATTTTGCCGACATGGATCAACCTGCTGCTGAAGACGTATGCGTTCATCGGCATCTTTGGCACGTTCGGACCGGTGAACAGCATTTTGGACGTACTGGGCATCGGCTCGCAGCAGATTCTGTTCACGGGCTTCAGCTTTGTGTTCGTCTCGGTCTATATTTTTATCCCGTTCATGATTCTGCCGATCTTCAGCGCGCTGGAGGATCTCAATCCGTCGCTGCTTGCGGCGGCGCGCGATCTTGGCGCTTCGGGGTGGACAACGTTCCGCCGGGTGGTCTTTCCCCTGACGATCTCGGGCGTTCGTTCGGGCTGCATGGCGGTCTTCATCCCGGCCCTTTCGCTGTTCATGATCACCCGCCTGATCGCGGGGAACCGGGTCATTACGCTCGGCACGGCGATCGAGCAGCATTTTCTGGTGACGCAGGATTGGGGCATGGGCTCTACAGTTGCGATGTTCCTGATCTTCGTCATGGCGCTGGTGATGGTGCTGCTGGGCGGTCGGAAGGAGGTGCGGCATGGAAAATAAGCGAAACCGCTGGTCCAATCTGTATCTGGTCCTTGTCTTTGTCGTGCTGTATGCACCGATTTTCTATTTGATGTATTACTCGTTCAACAGCGGTGGGACGATGCATAAATTCGAGGGCTTCACGCTCGAATACTACCGCGAGGTGTTCCAGGACACCCGGCTGATCATCATCGTCATCAACACGCTGGTGATCGCGCTGCTGTCGTCGGCAATCGCGACTGTCATCGCCGTGATCGGCGCGCTCGCCATTCAGCGGGTCCGGAGCCGGAGAGCCAAGAATACGCTGCTGTCGCTGAACAACGTGCTGATCGTCAGCCCCGATGTCATCATCGGCGCGTCGTTCCTGATTCTGTTCACGATTGCGGGCGTGAAGCTCGGCTTCTCATCCGTGCTATTGTCGCATATCGCTTTCAGCGTGCCGATCGCGGTTCTGATGATTTTGCCGCATCTGGAGGAGATGAGTCCAAGCCTTGCCGACGCTGCGCGCGACCTCGGCGCCTCCAGCACCGATGTGCTGACCAAGGTTATCCTGCCGGTCATAAGACCCGGCATCTTCAGCGGCTTCTTCATGGCGCTGACCTATTCGCTCGATGACTTCGCGGTGACGTTCTTCGTAACGGGCAACGGCTATTCCACGCTGTCGGTCGAAATTTATTCACGGGCCCGCCAGGGCGTATCGCTGTCGATCAATGCGCTGTCCACGCTCATTTTCCTGTTCACGGTGCTGCTTGTGGCGGTGTATTACGTGCTGACGACGAAGAAGGCCAAGCAATCTCCGGCCGAGCCGGCGGCGGATGCGGGGGTGCCGAGATGAAGCAGCTCGTGAACGCTTTTCTGGCGATTATGATCGCGGCTTTCGCCCTGATGTATCTAGGCTCATGGATGAACAAAAGCGAGGGCTATTCCGGCGGCAACACCCTGACCATCTACAACTGGGGCGACTATATCGACCCGGAGCTGCTGACGCAGTTCCAGAAGGAGACAGGCATTACCGTCATCTACCAGACCTTCGATTCCAATGAGGCGATGCTGACGAAGATTGAGCAGGGGGGCACGAATTTCGACGTGGTGGTCCCTTCGGATTATGCCATCGCCAAGATGAAAGAGGAGAATCTGCTGCTCCCGATCGATCACAGCAAGCTGCCGAATCTGTCCCACATCGATTCCAGGTTCATGAATCTGTCGTTCGATGAGGGCAACAAGTACTCGGTTCCCTACTTCTGGGGAACGGTCGGCATTATTTACAACCCGGAGCTGACGCACGGGATCAAGTTCGACAGCTGGGATGATCTGTGGGACAGCCGACTGAAGAACAATATTATGCTCGTGGACGGCGCGCGGGAGATCATGGGCATGGCGCTGAACAGTCTGCACTATTCCTTGAACGACAGGAATGAAGAGCATCTGCAAGAGGCGCTGACCAAGCTGAACAAGCTGTCGCCGAACGTCAAGGCGATTGTCGGAGACGAGATCAAGATGCTGCTCGCGAACGAGGAAGCGGCCGTCGGGGTCGTCTGGTCCGGGGACGCTTCGGAGATCATGGACGAGAATGACAAGCTGGATTATGTGGTGCCAAAAGAGGGCTCGAACGTCTGGGCCGATAACCTTGTCATTCCGCGTACCGCCGCCAATGTAGAGGGAGCGTACAAGTTCATCGACTTCATGCTCCGGCCGGAGGTGGCGGCGCAGAATGCCGAATATGTCGGCTACTCTACGCCGAACAAGGACGCGCTGGCGCTGCTGCCGGAGGATATTTCCGGAGATGAGCGCTTCTATCCGCCGAAGGAGCTCACCGACAAGCTGGAGGTCTACGACAATCTCGGCAAGAAGATGCTCGCCCATTACAACGAGCTGTTCCTGAAGTTCAAGATGCATAACGATTGAAGATGCTTCTGCCAAAAGATCAAGAGGCTCAAGAGATGCCGGGGACTGCCCCGCTTCTCCATGAGCCTCTTTTTTGCCGAGGACAAGGCCGCCCTTGTTTCTCGTGCTCTTGTCTTTCGTGCTCTTGCCTATCTGCTGTAACCGTGTCTTCCCAGCATCTGTACATTCCTGGTCCAGGTTATCCGCCGGCTTATTTGATCCCGAGCCGCATCCGGTAGGCGAACATCGTATCCAGCGTCCGCCCCGCAAAATACTGCTCCACCGCCTGACGGTACAAGGCGATGTCTTGGTCCAGCTCGCCGCCGCCCAGCCTGAGAATGGTCTGCATCCCGCCCTGGCTGAGCGTAAGGCCGACATACCGCTCCGCGTCGCAGCGCTCCATGTTGTGGAAGACCAGCTCCCGGCAGAAGCTGAAGACCCCGCTCTCGCAGATTCGGCTCAGATGCTCATCCTTGTTGCGTTTCAGGGCCCTGCTCTCAGGCGGCACCCGGCCTTCGATTACAGTATCCGCCTTGCTGATCAGGTCGTTGTACATGTTCTCGATAGCCGGCTCAAGCACCGGCGGCCAGTCGCAGTCGTAGGCGGCGAAGATTCCGCCGGGACGCAGCACCCGCGCCGCCTCCTTCAAGGTGCTGACCGGCTCCATCCAGTGAAAGGATTGGGAGCAAGTGATAATGTCAGCCTCTTCCACCCCAAGCTCCAGAGCGTTGGAGTAGCCCTGGATGAACGAGATATGCTGCGGCTTGCCCAGGGCGTCCCATTTCTCCAGCGCCCGGCTCCGCATGTCGTCCCCCGGCTCGACCCCGATGATCCGGTCGGCTCTTCCCGTCCACAGAAAGGTGGACAGGCCGGTCCCGCAGCCGAGATCGACGACAAGGCCGGGTCTTGCGCCCAGGTAGCCTGTCAGCAGTTCGGCAACTATCGGCGGCGCTTCCGGCCGGTACCGGTCGTATTCTTTTTGAAAACCCTTGAATCGCTCGACATTGGAATACAGATTTCCTTCGGGGATCATGGCTTCACGCTCCGTTTCTTTATGACCTACAACTATTGTAGCATCCTCCTCCCAAGGTTATGAGAAATTCTGTAATTTCTTCTATAGGCGGCCCCGCGCCGAATTCGGTAAAATGGAAGGGGAGCTAAGACATAACGCTACAGGAGGAGATCATGGAACTGCAGGATGCAGCTGAACAAGTAAGCCGTGTAACCCGAAGCTATTGCAGCAAAATTGATGTAGAGCCAAGCAATGAATGGTTCCTTCTAAAAATCCAGGAAGAGCTCGGAGAGCTGGTGCAGTGCTACCTGGAGCTTAACCATAAATCCAGAGCCAGAGGAAAGACCGAAACCGAGCTGCGGGACAATTTTGAAGCCGAGCTGGCCGATGTGCTGGGGCTGGTGCTGTCGATGGGGAAGCATAATGATATGGATATGGATCAGGCTATTTACAATAAATGGCTCAAATGGTTAAATGATTAAAGGCGGTGGCGACGCATGGACTCCTTGTTCCTAAGAATCTCGTTTCATCGAATGACTGATCTGTATTTTCCTAAACTGAAGGAAGCACTGCAAGGTTTGAGTCAAGAGCATTTATGGCAGGAGCCGTATCCGGGCGGCAATTCGATCGGCGGTATCGCTCTGCATGTATGTGAGCATATCGCCAGAAACTGCGTTCGTCTGGAGAGCAAGGACCCGAAGCTGAAACCGGATTTTGAGAAGTATTTTCCTATCAGTGATCAGACCGCCGATGAGCTGCTCATGAAGTTCGGGCAGCAGATTCAGCAATGGGATGCCGTGATGTCGCGGTATATGGACGGGGATCGACTGCTGGAGGAGGAGCATATTCACCAGATTTATCATCTGGTCGAGCATACCGGTTATCATCTGGGTCAGATCATTGACCGTGTTCAGCAGGCAACCGGAAAGAAATTCAATTTTGTTCAAAAGGGTCTGCATGAAGCGTATTTGCGGAGTAAAATCGGATGAAGCCTGAACAAGGCGGATTCATTCCAAGGCTGGTGAAAGCAAGAAATGCTGGAGAACAGACTGGAGAATAGACTGATCAAAATATTGTACAACTACAATCTGATCCGGGACCTGCGGGTGGTGCAGCAGCTGCATCTGCCGAACTGGTGCATCGCCGCGGGATATGTCCGCAATGGGGTATGGGATTACCTGCACGGTTACGCAAGCCCTACGCCGCTGAGCGATGTGGATGTGCTGTACTACGACCCGGCTGATCTTAACGAAGACACCGAGAAGCGTTACGACCAAGCCTTAAAGGAGCTTCTGCCCGAATACAACTGGTCCTGCAAAAATCAGGCAAGAATGCACCTGAAGAACCAGGCGGAGCCTTATCTGTCGGTGGAGGACGCCATGCTGAGATGGCCGGAGACGGCTACCGCCGTCGGCGTCAGTATGGATCGTTATAAGAGAATCAACGTCATCGCTCCACATGGCCTGCATGATCTGTTTGATCTGATCATCCGGAGAAGCCCTTATTGCCACGACGAAGAATGTTTCCGCGAGCGGGTGCGGAGCAAGAACTGGCTGGAAATCTGGCCCCGGCTGCGAATGGCCGAGTCCGGGCCGGGAGAGCCGGGAGAGCAAGGCGAGCGCTTAAAGGTTTAAGGCGGATATGCCGAACGAAATTCAAGGCCGCCGCTTGTCCGCCCGGGCCGGCAGGGTGGAATCGGCCGCGGCCGAAGAACAGGAAGGGCAGTACAGCCGGCTGCCTGAATTCATCATGAAGTAATCCGAATGCAGAGGAGAGCGCCTATGTCCGACTACTATTGGGATAAGCAGATCGAGTACCTGAACAGCACCCGCTGTTTGTATTACAACGATGATTATCTGGAATTTCTGGTCAAAGGCGTTTGGGGAATCGAAAGGCCGGTCAGCCTGGTCGATTACGGCTGCGGCTACGGTTACTTGGGGCTGAAGCTGCTCCCCCTGCTCCCGAAGGGCTCCCGCTATACCGGGATCGACAAAGGGAAGGATTTGATCGCCAAGGCCCGGGAGATTTTTGCAGAGCTTGATTATGAAACCGAATTCATTGAAGCTTCCGTTGAGGATATCCGGCCCAAGCGGCGGTACGATATCGCGGTCTGTCACGCTTTTCTGCTTCATATGGCCGATGTGGAGGATGTCCTTGGGAGAATGGTCGACAGCGTGGTTAACCAGGGGATGGTGATCTGCTTCGAGCCCCACTGGATCGGGAACATCTCCAATTATGGGCTGGAGGGAACTCCGCAGTCCAAGATCGCGAACCTCGGCATCCTCCAGCGCCTGTACGAGAACGATGCGCAGCGGACGGGCAAGGACGGGAATATCGGGCTGCGGCTGCCGATTCTGCTCAGCGAGCTGGGGTTAAGCCGTGTGGAATGCCGGGTGAGCGACAAGGTGAATTTTCTGGATCGGCGGATGGACCCGGAGAGCCGGAGCAGACTGTTCCGCTCTCTCAAAATCGAGGGCCTGGGCCAGGAGCCCGGCGATTACCAGCGAACGGTGACGCAGCTGATCGCGCGGGGCTTAAGTCATGAGGAGGCGCGCCGGCAGTATGATGCGGAGATGCTCTTCTCCAGGGAGTTCACGGAGGAATCCTGGTTAACTTACGCGCCCAATATGAAGATTACATTCGGTACGGTGGAGCGGCCTTGCGATGAAGATTAACCTGTATCACTATTACGAGCGGGAAAGGGGACCCTTCCGCAATCTCTCCAGTCTTTCCAGGGAAGAGGCCCGGGCGGTCTCCCGCGAATTGAAGTCGAACGGGGATGTATTCGCCAGCCGCCGGCAGGACGATTATATGGAAATCCGCCGGGAGCTGGAGCAGCGGGCAAGAGAGCTGTTCCTCCGGAAGGGCGGCAGGCCCGTTCTTCCTTTTCCCCATTACATGACCCTCGGCGAATGCCTCTGGGTGAAGAGCTGGTACAGGGAGGGGAGGGAAGTTGCCATCGGTCTGGATGACTTTGCCCCGGGGACTGTCAGCTTCACCTATGGCGATCTGTTCCCGGCTATGCGCTTCCGGGATGGCAGGGAGTACAGGGGGCAGGTCTATACGACCGATGAAATACCGGGGCTGATCAGCCGCTTCGGGCTTCCGCAGGAATGGAACCCGGCCGGCGAGCAGGGACCGGAACGGTACATCGAGGCGCAAATTTGGGACGACGCCATTCTGAAGCGCTATTTGTAATATTAACGAACCCGGGAGGTATTCCATATCATGTCTGACGAAGCTGTAGTTCGATTGATTAACCGCCAGGAGCTCCCTGGGCTCCTTCAGCTGTACCGCCATCTTCATCCCGATGATCCCGAGCTGGAACCCGGCTCGCTGCAGGAGCAGTGGGATGTCATCATGAACGATCCGGGCATGAAGATCATTGTCGTGGAGCGGGACGGGATGCTGGTCGCTTCCTGCGTTCTGCTCGTTGCCCTGAACTTGACCAGAGGCGCAAGACCCTTCGGCTTGATCGAGAATGTGGTGACACACAGCGGGTTTCGCAAGCTGGGATATGGCCGGATGGTGCTGGACTATGCGGTTGAATATGCGAGGGGGCAGAACTGCTATAAGGTCATGCTGCTGACGGGTTCGAAAATGGAGGGCGTCCACACGTTCTACGAGAGCTGCGGCTTTCGGAAGGGCACCAAGACCGGGTTCGTCCTGAGCCTGTAGGAGAAGCGAGGTTCCGTTGGGGGGCACCTGATATGCAGAGGACGTCTGTTCAAGGAGAGCAGGCGTTTTTTGCGTTTTTGCATCTGTCGCTCTTCCTGGCGTTGACTGGAACGGGTTCAAGTTAAGTTCTTGTTCGCAAATCGGGAAGTGAACGAAGCCGCCGCGTACGCACGCAGCGGCTTGTTGCCGGTTATCCCATCTTCTCAAGCAAGCCCTTGATTAGCCTGAGGGCCCGATAGTCCAATTCCTTGCATGTGCGGATGAGCCTGGCGATCGCCTCCCGGTTGTCCCGCAATGCCAGCGCTTTGGCCTGCGGCTCGCCCATACAAAGATCAGCGTGATATTGCTGCATCTTCCATGCGGTCTGATGCTCATTATGAAAGATCTCTGCAATTTCGCGAAGATCGCTGCTATGCTCCGGGAAACTCTCCGCCGCCTCTGCCAGGAAACTACTGGCATACGCGCGTCCCTCCGACACCATAGTGAACGCATCGCCCTGACACATCAGGCGCTCCATCAGCATCGGAAGCGGCGCGTCTTTCGGGAACTGGGTTTCGTCCAACAAGGAGCGTTCCCACTCGTCAAACGCCGATTGACCTCCGGCATACTGATTCACGTCATGCGCTTCCATCATTTCGACGGCAAGGCGAAGCGTGTTCTTCAGGAATGATCTCTCGTCCGGAAGAGGACCGGCATCGCCGACTGCCATAACTCCAATAGTCTCACTGTGTTCATACCAGCCGCGGCGGATAAAGTATCCGCATGGATCGGTATCGAGCGAACCTTTCCATTCAGTGAAGTCCTGGAAGAAATTCCAGCCGAGCAGAGCGTCCCCGTTATCCCGGTAACCTGTAATGACACAGGCCTCCGGCGGACCAATAATTCCGAATCCGATGACGGGGCGTCCGGCGTTGATCTCCTGGCGGATCAAAGCGGCCATTTCGCTTTGGTTGCCGTCCTTTTTCTCGAGAAATACGCCTGTACGTCCCGCCGCGGCAAATGCCAAGTGTATGGGTTCCATCGGGTCGTGACGGCTTACCAGGATATCAACATTGCCCCCGTCCCACATTTCCCGATTCCACATCAGGCGGAAAGCCGCGCCGGACCCGGCCAGCAGGCGTGCATAGGAAATGGATTGTCCCGCATAGGTCAGACAGGCCCTGAGCGAGGAAATGAAAGGCGTGAGCTCGGGCGGATCGTTGTAATAGCTGACTTTGGGGACACCGTATAACACGATGCCGCCACCTGAAGTATCTTGCGTCGTCATTGTTTCATCATTCTCCTTTTGGACAATGACAGGGGCCATCATGCCCGGTACAATCACAACGCCGCGCACCACAGCGTCCGATTGACGGAAGGCGGTCGGGGTTTGACCTGTCATGATTCGAAACGCGCGTGTGAACGCATCATGCGAAGCGAAGCCGTAATCCAGCGCGATCTCCGTAACGCTTCGCCCGGTGTTGCGCAGAGCGAATGCGGCACCCGACAGCCGTCTGGAGCGGACATATTGCGCAATGCTCTGCCCGGTACCGTTCTTGAAGATGCGGCGGAAGTAATCCTCATCATACCCGGCGACCTTTGCCAATACTTTGCTATCCAGAGCTTCGTTGATATGCGTTTCAATGTAGGAAACCACCGATTTGAGCGTTAGATCGTGAAACATAAGCCACCTGCCCTGCACTTGATTGTCCCCGGAGACAAGTAAATTTTATCATGGCCGGCGGCGAAGCACTCGACGATTTTGAACCTTGCTAAGGAACAGTCAGTCCATCTGGAGCTGTGCTCATTTCCAGCTGGAAACGCCGATTGGGCCTATCTTTGACGTACGAATCACAACTCTCTTAATAAAAATATTATTTTGCGCAAAAACACCGTTTTGCATAGGTAATACCAAAGTATTATATGAATAGTCATATAGATAGAAGAAAATAGTAGGCCAATATACCTATCAATATGAACATAAAGGTCCGATATCCGGGATTGTATATAAGCTTTTTAATAATTATGGCAAAAAAACATATTCAAAGTGTGGCGAAGATTGTCGATAAGGACTATAGATGCCTGGTTCCCATGGAATGGGATGAGAGTGGGAATTAAGGTGTAAATGCAGGTGCGATCATGTAAAACGGGGGGAGTAAGTGTATGAAGTGGTTTGGTAACTTGAAGACGGTAACAAAGATCATTTCCGCATTTTTGATCGTTGCGCTGCTGTTGGCGGCGCTGGGGGTCTACTCGAGTCTGACGATGTGGAACATGAACAAGAATGCGATCGAGCTGTACAGCAACAACCTGATTTCAGTGAATACGTTAGGAGGAGCGCAAGCCTCTTTTCAGAAGGCGAGAGTGCTGGTCCGGGATTTGAGCACCTCGGCTTCGGCTTCAGATCGGGAGAATTATGAGAAGGAGCTCAACGCTACTGTTCAGGATATTGAGAAAAACATCGAGCAGTATCGGCCCCGGGCGGCTACGGCGGAAGAACAGGAACTTTTGAAAAGCCTGGACCCGGAATTCTCCATATATAAAGATCTTCTTAGTCAAGGGGTGCAGATTGCCAAAGAGAAGAGCCCAGAAGCATTCCTTAAATTCAGAGCGGAGTCTTTAAAACCGCAGACAGATAAAGTTTCCAATCTGTTGGATCAATTATCGGATCTGAATGTCGAGATTGCAGCGGCAACGAATGATGAAACCCAAAATTACTATTCAACGGGCATCACTGTAACTGTGGTCATCGTCATTGTTGCCCTCGTTCTCAGCATTCTGATCGGCACCTTGATCGCCAGATCCATTTCGAAGCCGCTGCTTCAGATGGTCGGGGTCGCGAGCAAAGTGGCGGACGGCGATCTAACCGAGCAGGTAGCGATATCCACCAAAGATGAAGCGGGGCAGCTGGCCTCGGCGGTTAACCGGATGGTAGACAATTTAAGAGGACTGGTTGACGGCATTGTGATGAACTCGCAAAGTGTGGCTGCATCGTCGCAGCAGATTTCGGCGAGCACTGAGGAAATCGCCAGCACAAGCACCAGCCAGTCCACTGAGGCGGGGAATATAACCCATCTGTTCAAGGAGCTGTCCACCGCTATCGACTCTGTGGCCAACAGCGCGGAAGAAGCGGCGGATCTGTCCAATGAAACGGTGGCGACGGCGCGTGAAGGCGGTAAGGTAGTTGAGGCTTCGCTGATGGGAATGCAGGCAGTCAACGGTAAAATGACCCAACTGGAGAGCGACTCCCAGAAGATCGGCGACATTATCGAAGTGATCGACGATATCGCCGAGCAGACCAATCTGCTGGCGCTCAATGCGGCGATCGAAGCGGCGCGCGCGGGCGAGCAGGGACGCGGCTTCGCCGTTGTGGCCGATGAGGTGCGGAAGCTGGCTGAGCGAAGCGGAGAAGCAACGAAGGAGATTACGACGATTATCAAGGCGATGCAGGAAAATACGAAGCAGAGCGTACAAGCGGTCGCCGATAGCGTGCAGCAGTCCTCCCGGACAGGAGAGGCGTTCGAACGGATTATCGGCATGGTTAATGATTCGTCGATCAAGGTTAATGAAATCGCCGCGGCTTGTGAGGAAGAGTCGGCCCAGGCGGCGGAAGTCATGCAGGCCGTACAGTCCATCGCCGCTTCAAGCGAAGAGTCGGCGGCCGCATCGGAAGAGACGGCAGCAACCTGCCAATCGCTTGCCCAGCTGTCCCAGGACCTGGCCGCAGCAGCGGCGGTATTTAAAATCCGTTAGAGGAGGGATGGCTATGACCTCGCTTCAGCAAGACCAATATATTGAACTTGCCGTAGGTGCCGAGACCTGCGCAATGCGCATTGAAGACGTGCATGAAATTATCAAGATGCTCGCCATTACGGATATCCCGTTCAGCCGCCATGAGGTGAAGGGAGTCGTCAATCTGAGAGGAAAGGTCGTTCCGGTCATGAGCCTGAGGAATCTGCTCGGCATGCCCGATGAGCCGTACACAAGGGCGACCCGGATCATCGTCGTCCGTTACCGGGAGGAGTTCGTCGGCATGATTGTCGACAAGGTGAACCGGGTTACGACCTATGGAGAGATTCACCCTCCAACCGGACAAACCGGCATCCCCCATGCGGGAGTCTATCAGGGGATCGGCCAGCGTGACGACCGGCTGATCGGCATTCTGAAGCTTGAAGATATCCTGGGCGGATAGGGGGAAAAGGCAATTATGATGGACTTATCGGCGTACCGGGATATTTTCATAGAGGAGTTGAACGAACAGCTGGAGCGAATGGACCAGACGCTGCTCTCGCTGGAGCGTTCGCCTTCTCCGGAGTATGTGCAGACGTTGTTCCGCTCGGCCCATACGGTCAAAGGCTCCTCATCCACCATGGCCTTCGGTGAAATGAGCGAACTGACCCACCAGGTGGAATATGCGCTGGAATGGGTTCGGGAGAATAATGCCGCCATCGGCTCCGAATTCATCGATCTGATGTTTAGAGCGCTGGACGCCATGAAGACGCTTCGGGACGAATATATCGGGGGCGGACCGTTCTCCGACTTCTCCGCGCTCGTATCGGAGATCCGCTCGTTGATCAGCCGTCCTTCCGGAGAGATGGCGGCTGCGCAGCGGAAGCAGCTGGTGCTGGGACCGGAGGAGACGCTAAAAGCGGACGAACAGGCAGCAGCGGGACGAACGCTGCTGGAGGTCCGGATCGAGCTGGCCGGAGACTGCCTGATGAAGGCGGCGAGATACCAGATCGTGATGAACCGGAGCGAGGATGAGCTCGGAACCGTCATTGCCTCGACACAGCCGCTGCAGGGAACCGGCGCTACAGAGGAAGAGGATGAGACGTACCGGCTGTTCGCCTTCGTGATCGGGACGCAGTTGGAGGCCCAAGCGCTGCAGGACAAGCTGTCGGGATTCTCGGATGTGCAGTCGGTAGAGGTACTGCCGTTCACCGCCGGGGCTGCCGCTGCGTCCGCATCGTCAGCGGCTTGCATCGAACAGTCCCCAGCTCCTCATCCCGCAGAGGCTTCGGCTCCGGCCCAGGCTCCGAGCCGGCAGGCCGCGCCTTCCGGAGGAGAGCCTGGGAAGGGAGCGTCCCAGACCGTTCGGGTCAGCGTGGACCGGCTTGACCACCTGATGAACCTGGTCGGGGAGCTGCTGATCGACCAGACCTCGCTCGCCGATCTTCGGACTGAGGGCCTGCGGGGCGACCCGGCACAGGCGCTTAATACGATCGGCGGCGTATCGGATCACATGAGCAGGGTGATCAAGGAGCTGCAGGACGGGGTCATGAAGACCCGGATGCTGCCGATCGACCAGTTGTTCAGCCGGTTCCCCCGGCTGGTCCGGGATCTGTCCCAGAAGCTGGGCAAGCAGCTGGACCTGGTCATACAGGGCGGAGAGACGGAGCTGGACCGCACGATTATCGAGGAGCTCGGCGATCCGCTGATTCACCTGATCCGCAACAGCGCCGATCACGGAATCGAGAGCCCGGAGGCGCGCGCCGCCGCGGGCAAGCCGGAGAAAGGCCGCATCTCCCTCACCTCGTTCCATGAGGAGAATCATGTTGTGATTATGCTGGAGGACGACGGCAAGGGCATTGATGGAGAGATCATCAAGGCCAGCGCCATCCGGAAAGGGCTGATTACGGAAGAGCAGGCCGTCCGTCTTACCCAGGCGGAGGCAGTCAATCTGATCTTCGAGCCCGGCTTCTCCACCGCCTCCCAGGTCAGTGAAGTATCCGGGCGCGGCGTCGGCATGGATATCGTCCGCAGTCAGATCGGCAGACTGAACGGCATTATCGACATAGATACCCGGCCCGGCGCCGGCACGAGATTCACGATCCGTCTTCCGCTTACACTGGCCATCATCAAGGGGCTTCTCGTCAAAGTGGCGGGCAGGCTGGTCATTATCCCGATGTACAATGTATCCGAGATCGTCCGGATTTCGCCGGATGACGTGCAGAGCATTCAAGGCCAGAGAGCCATTATCAATCACGGCAAAATCGTTCCGCTGTATTGGCTGCATGACAAGCTTCATTATCACCGGACCGAGCGGACCGCGAAGTCGATTCCGGTGGTCATTGTGAAATCGGTGGAGAAGAGCGCCGCCTTCGGCGTAGATGAGATCATCGGCAACCAGGAAGTGGTTATCAAGTCGCTGGGAACATATCTCGGCAAGATGAATCATCTCTCGGGAGCTACCATCCTGGGCAACGGCAGCGTGGCGCTCATTCTGGAGGCGCCGTTTCTGGTGAACGGATAGGGTTTTTGGCAAGAAGCGATGCTTCGAACATTCTTCGATGTTCGGAGCAGCTGAATGCCAAGTGAGTCGTTGTGGAAAGTCATGCTCCGAACCGTCCGCAAGCATCATGCGGAATCCCGGCTATGGCCGGGAGGCGGTGACTCTCCGATTACTTGAGGATCGCTGCTCTGCGTTTTTGGTCTACTGCAGCTTGCTTTCGTAGATTATGGGCAGGCGCCAGCCACCTTTTGAGGTGGTTGGTGGTACTTTCGTTTTTCCCAAAAGGGGCGATTTCTTTTTTGTGATGGTAGAGAGGTTTGTAGACTCTTTTTCCGCTTAAGGTAGCGGAGAGGACGGAACGACCTGCGGAGAAGCGGCAGCGGTCGCCTTGCTCTCCGGATTTTTACCGTTAAAGGGAATGAAAAAAATCTGGAGAGCACAGCGATTGGAACAACGGTCCGTTCGCGGAGCGTCCATTTAAGCGACTACGTTGATCCTAGTATAAAAAAGAAGCTGGCCCAAGCAGCCATTTCATGGCTTTTGGGACAGCCTCAAGGAATGCCTTAACACCGAGAGGGAGAGAACTGCGGGTGATGCTTGCCGGCTGCGGCGTAGGATGTTAGAAATCGGAAGTGGCGACCTGGATGAAGCCGAAGACCGGGCCGGCTGCGGTAGCGAGCAGAGCGGCGACGAGAAGCAGATTAACCGAGAGCGTCAGGCTGTTGCCGGCGGGAATCGTGTAGGTGATAACTGGCGCGTTGACGCGTGTGATGACGAGATTGACCGGGAAAGTGGAGTTGTTCTGTACAGTAACGGCTGCGTTGATTCCACCTGTGAGATTTTCGTAATAGGATTTGCCGGTGCCTGCTGCGAGGTTGAAGAACTGCTGCGGCAGAAGAATAGCCATTTCGGAAGACCCCCTTTGCTGTTTGATAGTACATGGTATGCTTGAAATCTAGCAAAGCGGCGACGAATGGCATGGCTTGTTCGCACATTTTGATAGAAAAGACTTTTCGCTGAATTTTCGTTCCCGATGCAGAAAGCCCCCAACCCTTTCATAGCAAGGGGTTGGGGGCTTTTGCAGGCTTTGCACTGATCCGCTATTGCGCCGATCAGCAAGGTCGCTATCAGGCGTGAAAGAAGGCGGCTAGCGGAGAAGACCCGGGTCGATCCGGGGCACAAGCCCTTCATCGGCTGCCCGATCCAGCAGGCTGGAAATGGCGTTATATCCGCTATCGCCCAGCTCCATCGTAAAATCATTCACATAGAGGTCAATATGTGATTTAGCCACCTGCGGCGACAGCTCCTGCGCGTGGCTCAGTACATAATCCTGCGAGGCTTCCGGGTGATCCCACGCATAGCGCAGCGAAGCCCGAATCCAGCCGCTGACGGCTCCGGCGTCCAGGTCCCGGCGGGCGATGATGGCGCCGAGCGGGATCGGAAGCCCCGTATCGGTCTCCCACCAGCTTCCCAGATCTACGAGCATATGAAGGCTGTAAGTGGAGTAGGTGAAGCGGGCCTCGTGGATGACCAGTCCCGCGTCGATGATGCCGTCTCTCACGGCCGGCATGATTTCGTGGAACGGCATGACGACAATTTCGCCCACCCCGCCCGGAACATGGCTGGCCGCCCAAAGGCGGAACAGCAGATAGGCGGTGGAGCGTTCGCTCGGCACGGCAACCCGCCGCCTTGACAGTTCTTCAGGACGACGGATGGCGCCCGTTCCGCCGCCTGTCAGCAGCAGCGGGCCGCAGCCCCGGCCAAGCGCGCCGCCGCAGGGCAGGAGCTTGTACCGCTCCAGCACCCAGGGCAGAGCGGCATACGATATCTTGAGCACCTCCGGCCCCGCGCCTTCGGCGGCGAGACCATTGGTGATGTCGATATCGGCATAGGTTACGTTCAGCTTGGGCGCTCCGGGAACGAGCCCGGCGGCCCAGGCATGAAAGACAAACGTATCGTTGGGGCATGGCGAGTAAGCAATATTCAATTCTGCGGTCATTTCAGCACCTCCGATAGTATGGGCCCGGCGGCGGCGAGGGCGGCAAGCGCCTCGCCGATCCGCCAGGCGTCCCGGTCGCGCGGCCCGACCGGGTTCGAAATGGCGCGAATCTCCAGCACCGGGAGATTCAGCGCCGCTGCGGCTGCGGCGACTCCGCAGCCTTCCATGGCCTCGGCGGCCGCGCCGGGTACGCGCGCCGCGAGAGCGGCGGCCGTCTCTGCTGTGCCGGTCGCCGTCGAGACCGTGAGCACAGGACCCGTGCTCACGGGGAGGCCCGCCGCCTCAAGCGCGGCGGCGAGTCTTGCGCCCCGGCCGGTGTCGGCCGGGTAGCGCACGCGGCCGAAGCCGAGCTCGTCCGCGCCGCGGAAGCCTTCCGCCGTCTCGGCTCCGAGATCGGCGAAGATCAGCTCGCTGGCTACGACCAGCGAGCCCAGGGGTGCGCGGCCGGGGAAGCCGCCGCCGATGCCGGCGCTGACGACGCAGGCATAGCGTCCGGCGCCGGAGGCAAGGGCGGCGGCCGTACCGGCTGCCGCAGCGGCCGGACCCGCCCCGGCCGCGATCACGGTGAAGCCGGGCGCGCCGCCGAGACCGCGACGGACGGCGTCGGCTTCCGCCTCCACCGCCGTGACGATCAGGACGCCGGCTTCAGGTTCCGGCCGGCTATAGGCCTGCTGCCCGATATGGTCCGGGCGCGGCTCCTTGGCATCGTTCATCAGCTAAGCCTCCTTCGGCTTATTCTTTCTATAAATAGAAGCATAAATGGTTTCATATCGAAGAAAAGGATACACCCCTTTGCCGGGCAAGGTCAATTTGGCATAATTTTTAAACAAGGTGTTGACAATAGAAAAAACGGGGTGTATATTTATCTTAAGTTAAAGATAATTAATTCAAAGATAAATGACGGAGGTGAGAGGGAATGAGCGAAGCGAATGAGAAGCAGGTTGTGGCCGAAGAGATTAGCGGCCGGGATGAGGCGGCATCGCTTAAGCTGTTCGTCGTATTGTCCAAAGCTTACCGGAGTCTGATGGACCGGGCGGTCAAGGATATGAAGAGCCACGGGCTGTCCTCCGCCGAGTTCATGGTGCTGGAGGTGCTGTACCACCGCACCAGAATCCCGCTTCAGCAGATCGGTGAGAAGATTCTCGTGACCAGCGGAAGCATCACCTACAACATCGACAAGCTTGAGAAGAAGGGGCTGTTGAAGCGCGTGCCGTGCAGTGAGGACCGCCGCGTAACCTACGCCGAGATCACCGAAGAAGGCCGGGCGCTCTTCGACGAAATCTTTCCGAAGCATGTGGCGACGCTGCATGAGATGATGGGCGGACTGGATACGGCGGAGAAGGAGCAGGCGATCGGGATGTTGAAGCGTCTTGGTAAAGGGGCCGGCGTTTAGCGGGCCGCATATGCGGCCTAAGGATAAGGGTCCCGTGAAACGCTAGGTTACCATGGGACCAGCGGAATCCCGCCTGGAATGAAGACAGACTGGCGGCGGATAGCGAGAAAGGCTTTCTTTTTCGCCTAATATCTTAAAGTAAAGATTATTAAATCAAAGAGAATGGAGACGATCTAAAATGGTAAGTGTAGGATTATTGCTGATTCGTTTATTTATTGGTATTGCGTTTATCGGTCATGGGGCTCAGAAGCTGTTCGGCTGGTTCGGCGGTTACGGCCCTAAAGGAACGGGCGGCTGGATGGAATCCGTCGGCATCAAGCCCGGCGTGGCGATGGCGGTGCTGGCAGGCGTGCTGGAGCTGGGCGGCGGACTGCTGCTGGCGCTGGGATTATTCACTCCGGTTGGAGCCGTGATGCTGGTTCTGGCGATGGCGGGAGCGTTGAAGGTTCATGCCGGCAACGGCTTCTGGGCCACGGCGAACGGTTATGAATACCCGCTTACGCTGCTTGTAGTTGCGGCTGCCATCGCGCTTGCGGGACCGGGCTCGCTGTCTCTGGATCATCTGCTGTTCTAATTTAATCACGTGGGGCCGCGGGGCCAAGAAAGGGGAAATAAATCATGAAACTTCAAACGGCTGGCATTCATCATATTACGGCGTTCGTACAGGACGCGCAGCGCAATGCGGACTTCTATGCAGGCATTCTGGGACTTCGTCTGGTGAAAAAAACAATCAACTTCGACGCTCCCGAAGTCTATCATCTGTACTTCGGCAATGAGGCAGGGGCGCCTGGCACTATTATTACCTTCTTCCCGTCTCCTGTGGGCCGGAAAGGCCGGATCGGCAGCGGACAGGTTGGCGTAACGGTGTATGCTGTCCCTGTCGGCTCGCTCTCCTTCTGGGAGGATCGGTTGAATGCTTACGACATTCCGGTTACGAAAATTCAGCGGATCGGCGAGACGTATTTGTCGCTGGCCGATTATGACGGCCTGCGCGTTGAACTGGTCGAACGGGAGGAAGGTCCGCTGAGCACCTGGTCGTTCGGCGGCGTTCCGGTCGAGCATGCCATCAAGGGCTTCGGCGGGGCCGTGCTGTACAGCGCCGCTCCTGCGAGCACCGTGGATACGCTCGTGCATACACTTGGCTTTGAACGTGTAGCTGCCGAAGACGGATATGTGCGGTTGCGGTCAGAAGGTCCTCTGGGCAATGTCGTCGATATCAAAATCGATCCGCTGCCGCTCGGCGCCGGCGGAAGCGGCACCGTGCATCATATCGCCTGGCGGGCGAAGGATGACGCGGAGCAGCTGGAATGGCAGGATTTCGTGGCAAGCCGCGGCTTCCATCCTACACCGGTTCAAGACCGCCAGTACTTTAACGCCATCTACTTCCGCGAATCGGGCGGCATTCTGTTCGAAATCGCGACCGATCCGCCCGGATTCGCCAATGACGAAGAGCCGGATAAGCTCGGTCAGAAGCTTATGCTCCCGTCCTGGTATGAGCCGCACCGTGCGGCAATCGAAGGCAATCTGGCACCCTTTACGGTGCGCGAGCTGGAGGTGAAGCGTCAATGATTCATATCTTCAAGCCTGGAAGCGATGCTTCGAAGCCGGTTCTGGTTCTGTTCCACGGAACGGGCGGCAATGAGCGGGACCTGCTCCCGCTCGGCGAGATGCTGTCTCCGGGATCGGCTCTTCTGGGGATTCGGGGCAATGTGTCGGAGAACGGCATGCCCCGTTTCTTCCGCCGGCTGGCGGAGGGGGTGTTCGATGAGGAGGATCTCGTCTTCCGGACGCATGAAGTAAAGCAGTTTCTGGATGAGGCTGTTGCCAAGTATAATCTGGATGCTTCCAAGCTGATTGCTGTCGGCTACTCCAATGGAGCCAATATCGCGGGCAGTCTGCTGATGCATTACGGCAGCCTCTTCTCATCGGCGGTGCTGCTGCACCCGATGGTTCCGCTGCGCGGCATGGACCTCCCTTCTCTTGAAGGGACTCCAGTCTTCATCGGCGCCGGTCTCAATGATCCGTTGATCCGTAAGGAGGAGACGGAGGAGCTTCAGGGACTTCTCGAAGGAGCAGGCGCAGAGGTGACCGTTCATTGGGGCAATCAGGGCCACCGGCTGAGCGCTCCCGAAGCGGAAGCGGCC
>RCUS01000120.1_pt1 | contig 62266 bp, 55 predicted proteins | sample 2166221 | NCBI WGS metagenome assembly RCUS01 (sample SAMN09932758, study PRJNA488358) | compost metagenome | isolation source: compost soil in cyclohexanecarboxylic | place: Germany: Experimental Botanical Garden
TATGAGGTGATGATATCACCTCTATTCAGGTGGCCAAATTCACTATGCCACTACAGTCTCTGGGGCGAAACGTTGTGTAAGAAAGTTTCACCACTCCGAATTCTTATTTTTACAGAGATACTCGGGCTGCTGGCACTTATTTTTCCATTGTATGGTTTGCTACATCATAATATTCCCGCTTTGCTGGCGGTGCAGTGTTGGGAAGCTCTGTTTACTGGCATGAGTTATCCCGCTTTGACACTGCTGTTTAAACGCGGTTTACATCATGACGAATTACCTGCAGCAACCGCAATGGAAACAATAATTTTTGCTTCACAGGTTTTACTTGGCACCGGATTGGGCCTTTTACTGTTCGACCAGGTTTCTCTTCTGAGTCTCCTTGTCATTGATGCGCTGAGCTTCGCTGCTTCTGTGGCTTTGCTTTTGATGTCAGGCTCAGTTTTTAAAGGGATTGCGCCACAACCTGAAGAGACTGCGCCTGTTACGCAGAGGCTACTCTGGCGATGTTTATCTCCTTTGCAAAAACGGAGCATTATGCTCTTACCTGCGCTTGCCGCTGTGGGTTCCCCCGCAATGGCACTTTTGCCTGCTCTGGCACAAGAAATCAGGCCTGAAGACTCAGCCGGATTGGCACTGCCGCTGATTTTTGCGCGAAGTCTTGGACAGCTCTGTGGGCCGCTCATTCTTAATCCCGATAAATTGCAGCGATATTCCGCCAATAACGGGCTGTTAATGATATGTCTGGGCGGGTTCATCGGAAGCTATTTTTTATTACCGCTTTCCGCCAGTTTTACCTACGTCGGGCTGGGTATGATCTTTAGCGCGCACATGGCTTCAAACATTGTGTTTGCTTTAGGCACGTTCGGCGTGCTTAAAAATTTCACAGAAACCCAGGTTGCGAAAGCCAGTGCAATGACCTGGCGTGGGCAGATTCTGACAGCGACTTTCTCTACCGGAATAACCAGCGTAATAGCGCAGAACTTTGGTGCTTTTACTGCGCTTTATAGTATTTCAATGTTTAGTCTGGCAGCCGTCGGAGTTTTGCTGTGGATTAATGGACTGCGCAGAACCCGCTAAAACGGTGAGATGCGTAGCATCAAGTAGGGGAGTTGAACCCGTAGGCCGTATAAGCGCCAGCGCTATCACAGAAAGGCCGCGTAATGCGGCCTTAATTGTTTATATGCTCAAATTTCTTCTTCTCAACTATCCATTTTAACGAGCCTACTACGCGCAAAATATTCATGCTTTCTTCTTCGCTATCACCTTTTGAAAATAATTCATCAGGTGTAAGGGAATGGCAGAATTTAAGCAGCGCCGAAGTTTCTGCTTTTGTTAGCTCAATGTGATACGAAATTAATTCCTTATGTCTGCTTTGTGCCAGGCGCGACTTGGCTTTTTTTTATGCATCGCCAAACCTAAACGCGTAGTAAGAAATGATTACTATTGACGATAGAGGGCTGCATCGTTATTAGTATATTAATATTTTCAGTACGATAAGTTGAGAGGCCCTTTGTGATTTCTTTCCGACCAATGACAAAAGATGAGTATCCTGCTTATCTCGAATACTTTATTCATGATTATGCGTGTGAAATCGAATCAAACTACAGAGTATCCCTTCGTGATTCTCTTACCAGAGCGAAGCAGGAGATTTCGGAAATGCTTCCCGAGGGAGTTAACACACTCGGGCAAGTATTAATGTGTATTGTTGCTCACTCGGACAAGGCTAACAGCCATGTAGGTTATCTCTGGTACAAGCCCGACGCGACTAAGCGCACTGTTTTTATCTACGATTTTCATATTTTCAACTCCAGCCAAGGGTTGGGCCTTGGCAAACAATCTTTAGGTGCTTTTGAAGCGTATCTGCAGGAAAAGGGTTTTAAAGAGATCAGATTGCGTGTTGCAGGTGATAATGCTCGCGCCCGGCATGTTTATGAAACCAGTGGATTCGGGGTTACGGGTGTGAATATGAGTAAATCGATTACGGACTAAGACACTGACACTTGATCAATCCCAGCATTATCATCTAGATCCGACCTGCTTTTCGCTCCCAGCGGACTTTCAGCTCAGTTTGCTTGTCCGCTGAGTGTCGGGAGCGGGCATCGATGAGTATTACCGTGAATTAAATGCCGCAGTATTTCTCTAATCTGATATCAGTGTCATTGATATTCGTTTTATTCCCCCAGCCGAGTTGCACATAGAATTGCGCCGCACGACTATTTTTATCCGTTTCAAGCCAGGCAATCTCATGATGTTTGAATAATTCATGCTCGGCTAGCTGAACAAGGCTACGGCCAATACCTCTGCCTTCGTATTCCGGCAGAACAAACGCCGCAAAAAGACAGCCGTCATCCGGCAAAATCATTGAGAAGCCAATGACGTTGTCGTTTACGGTGGCAACCCATGCGCATTGACTCTGCTCAATCATATCGGCAACGACACTTTCGTTAATCCCCATCTGCTGCATTTCTTCACGGCTCAGATGATTCTCAACAACCGAGGTTCTGACGTCGAAGATACTATCAATATCAGAAAGTTGAGCTGCCCTTGTAGAGATATTCATAAGTTTTAATCCATGTATGACAAAAAAATAATGCCCGGCACGTCCTTATTTACACCGCGGTATCAGGCATGATTTTTCTCCACCATTCAGGTTTCATATCCTCAAATGAGTGAGATTGTGGCGAAAACAAGGCGCATTCATTATGGTCGAAAATACCGCTGAGCAAAGCAGTCACCGGAGTGTCATCAATCGCACCGAGTGAACTGCCACATCTGGCGCAAAAGGCTCTGGATGAAGACGCAGATGAGCGGAAAAGAGAAGGCGTGCCTCCTTCGCCAGTCCATTCAACATCTGCCGAGTGGAATTCAAGCCATACTGCGGTCTGGCAACCAGAATGCTTCTGGCATATATCGCAGGAGCAGGAGTGAGATGACGCAGGGTTTATCGCTGTGAATCTGATAAATCCACATAAACATCCACCTGACAATTTCTTATCCATATCAGTCGATACCTTATCAATGCTCAGAGAGTGACAAAGATAGCATCGTCCGCTCCTCGCTGCTCACACCAGACCTGACATTAGCCACATTGCTCAGGAAGCAGGGAGGTCAGTGCGATCACCTCGCGTAGTGGGCTGAGAAATGACGATAAACTCTACGGGAGATTGAGTGTTGTTACTGGCTTGATGCGCTGAACCCGGGGGGATTTCTATTCCCTGCTGGGTCTTGATTTTATGCATCTCACCTTCAAGCTCCATGCACAATTCGCCCTGAAGCACAAAGAAAAACTGCCGGGAAACGGAGTGGTAGTGGCGTTTTTCGCAGGTTCCTGGCGGCATTTTTTCATGAATAACCAACATGTCCTTGCGGTTAACGAGATACCAGCCGTCACAATTATCGCCCCAGACATAATGCTCGGCATTGTCCTTTGAAATCATGGTTATTGTCCCGTTTTGGCGTCTTGGTTTTATAGGTTTTCACTATTTATACAGAAGAGGATTATTGAATCGCAACAGGCTTACTGTGTTACTTACCCAGTGGGACTAACAACTTAGTCAATAATCCAATGCAACTCATTGATTAAAATGATGCAACCACCCAAAAATAATTACATTCCACAACGAGATCCTCCTTCCAGTAATACCAGATGTAGATATCTGGCTATCGCCGTATTATTTCCCGGCACCTGCAACATCAGGTGCCGGGATTGGCCTCCTGAAATCCTTAGTGACGACATACCGGCGCGTTAGCGCCTTTTAAAAATCACTGAATGGAAATGACCTAATGATTCCCTTTATTACCCTCGCAGAAAATTTACTGAGCGTCCCGTTCACCGCCGCGACAGATTTCACCGATCTCGCTGACTGCTGCGACCGTTTTGCCGAAACCCTGATGGAATGTAACGAACCCGCCTACAAACTGGCGCTGCTGGGCCGAATCGGCGCGTGCCTCGCACTGCTGCGCCCGACGCTGAGTGAACCTATCCCGGCGCATCTTATCGAGCGCTTTACCGTCGATGCGTTGCCCGGAACGCCGTCATATTTTGAGCCGGATGCCGAAGCGTTGTGTGAATACTGCCAGACGTTGACCAAGGTGCTGTGCCAGCAGTCGCTGTTACCAGAAATGGAAAAATCGCTGCGCGGGTTGTTGTGTGAACTGATGTGGATGTTCGCGGGGGAGTTAAACGCGCCTCGCTGGGCTCGCCAGCACACAGAACACTAAAAAGTCATCCCTCCCCAGAACCGAAGGCCCTGATTATTCAGGGCCTTTTTTGTTGACGCCTTCATCCTATATCGCCCGGTGGCGCTTCGCTTACCGGGCCTACGAAACCCTGCATTTGTAGGCCGGGTAGGCGCAGCCGCCGCCCTGCTTTTTTTTGACGCCGCACCTATATCGCCCGGTGGCGCTTTGCTTACCGGGCCTACGAAACCCTGCATTTGTAGGCCGGGTAAGGCGCAGCCGCCACCCGGCTTTTTGTTGGCGCCTTCACCCTATATTGCCCGGTGGCGCTTCGCTTACCGGGCCTACGAAACCCTGCATTTGTAGGCCGGGTAAGGCGCAGCCGCCACCCGGCTTTTTGTTGGCGCCTTCACCCTATATCGCCCGGTGGCGCTTCGCTTACCGCGCCTACGAAACCCTGCATGTGTAGGCCGGGTAAGGCGCAGCCGCCACCCGGATTTTAGTTGGCCCCGCACTAGACTTCGCCCGGTGGCGCTTCGCTTACCGGGCCTACGAAACCCTGCATTTGTAGGCCGGGCAAGGCGCAGCCGCCACCCGGCTTTTTAATGATGCCCGGCTTATTCATCCACGAACAAAACGTAACTATTACCCGGATAACAATTTTCCTCCGGTGTTTTTGTTTCTGACGCAATGGGAAAGAAATGTTCCGCCCGGGTTAATTCATTTACATCAGAATTAGGAATTTTCTCAGATGGCAATGAGCGGATGTCGTTTTTTGATTCTTCTCAAATAAAGTTGAAGAAATAAAAAATAGTATGCGTTCGAAACAATACACCACAAACAGCATCACATCCGCTCGAATCGCCATGTTCATCCCGTATATGGCGATATTTCATTTCCATCTATTGCCTGTTGAGTGACATATCGCACTGCTTACGGACAGGCGGAAAGGTTAGTCGCAAATGAACAAAATTTATCGCGTTGTCTGGAGTGCCGCTCTGGGGCTCTGGGTTGTTGCATCCGAAACCACCCGCAGCCGTAAAAAAGGGCGAGTGCGTCGTGCGCTCCAGGTGGCGACCGCCAGTGCGCTCACCAGCCTGGTGATCTCATCTTCGGTGCTGGCCGATGAAACTCTGAACTGGAGCCAGGCGGGCAGCTATATTCCTGCGCCGGATAAGGATGGGGTGATTGATGACTACGGCTATTTCGCCACTCTCAGCGATGCGATTGCGTCCCTGCCAGATGCGCAGCATAAAACCTACGCGGGTGGGACAAAACTGACGATCAACGGCCCGATCCCCAACATCCAGATGGGGACCAACGGCACCTCGCAAAACAAAACGTTGAAAGAGCTGCTGGCGTCCGGTGCGATTAAATCGATTACCGACAGCAAGGGTAATAACATCACGCTCGCCAATATCGATCAGTTCGTGGTCTCTTCCGGGTATAACGAGCCGAATGCGAATCAGAACATGGACCTCACGATGCCGGGCACCAGCGGCGGGGTTGAGCAGATCACCATTTTTAATTCCGCTGATTTTCAGAATAGCGGGACCAATACCCTCGGGGATATCAGCGTCCCGATCTACGATTTTGACAGCATCTATCAGTACAACCATTTCGGTATCAGCCACATCACCAACGACGGCGGCGACGTCACCCTGGATATTGGCGCGGACACCAACGGCAGCACGGCGATTGCCGATGCGAAAAATACCCTGCGTCTGTACACCAAAAATACCAAACTGACTCTGGCGGAAGGCGCTGCGGGAAACACCAGCCAGACCCACTGGCAGTCGGATAACTACATTCAGTTTGGCGGGGCGATCACGCTGCCGACTGAAACCAACAGCGGCAGCGGTTCGCTGAATGCCTGGAACAAAACGATCGAGCTCCCGACCTACACCCAGGACGCTGACGGCAATGTGGTGGCCGGGCCAACAAAAAGTTTCACCATCAACTCGCTGAGTGATATCGCTGCGGTAAATGATTTCCTCACGCAGTCGGGTAAGGGTCAGCCTTCCCAAATCCAGCTGTGGCTGCTCGGCGAAGAGACAATCAACGGCAATAAAGTGACCGACGGCACCGGCGTGCAGAACGTCTATCAGGCAATCATTAAAGATCTGCTCGACGCCAGACAAACTCAGGATGTGAACTGGACTTACAACCTGTGGTCGGACGATCAAAGCCACAGCGGCAATGCCACCCAGGGCGCGGGTACCGTCAGCGTGATTTTCGCCACCGGGAAAGACGCGCTGGGCGAAATCACTGACAAAGGCAGCCTGGCGGTTTCCGGCAGTCACCTTGGGGTGATGCATGCGGAAAAGGGCGCACAGATTATTAACAACGGCGCGCTGAATACCTGGAATGATACCGGCGCCCGCGCCGATGGCATGTTCGCCAGCGACGCGACGGCTATCAACAACGGCACGCTAAACGCCGGGCTGTTTATCGAAAAAGACGGCTCGCGCGTCAGTCATATTGACGTCAGCAATGTTGATCTCAGCAACCAGGGTTCAGTGGGGATCTTCGCCACGGGCCGCAGCACCGTCACCAACAACGGCAAGCTGAACGTGGCGCTGGCGGATAATGGCAACGGGCTGGCAGAGGGGATACACGCCGAAGGCAAAACCACGGCACTTAACAACAGCATCATCAACGTGGTGAATAACCCGCGCAATACGCTGGGCAGCGCCACCGCGTACGGCGTCAACGTCCTCGGCGATTCAACCTTCACCAACGCCAGCGGCGGGACCATTACCCTTGGGGTGAAAATGGACAGCGCCACCGCCAGCAGCGCCGACGGAGTGATGGAAGGCGGCAGCGCGCAAAGTGCGGCGATCCGCAGCCAGAGCACCGGGGATGTGATCAACGACGGAATGATCCTGCTCGCCAAAACTGTGCGCAACGCCGTTGGCATGCTCTCCGAAGGCGGCGCGGGGAAAGTTATCAATAACGGGCGTATCGACGTGTTGGGCACTGCGCTTCCTGGCTCCAGCAATATGGCGGGTAACTATGGTCTCTACGCGCATGATGCCTCCGGCGTCATTAACAACGGTGAAATTAATATCGGCGGCGCGGGGAATAATGGCCTGCGCGTATATGCCGATAACGCCGATGCCCACGCGGATTCCACGGCGACTGGGGCGATCACCGTTATCAAAAATACCGACGGCTCTGATGATCTGAAATACCGTAACTATGCGGTGTATGTCGCCAGCCGCGATCAGAGCCATCAGGCTACGGCGAACATCGACTCCAGCATTACCCTCAACGCTCAGGGCGCGATTGGCGTTCACGTGCGTAATAACGCCGAGGCCGATCTGGGCAAAAACACCACCGTCGCGTTTAATAATAGCGATCAGATTGGTTACTACGCGTATGGCGAAAACGCCCGTATTAATCTTGATAATCTGACTCTGAACGACAACCAGCAGACCAACACTACGCTGTTCCTGCTCGATCACGGCGCACGTTTTGACGGGGATAACATCGGCTACGATTTGACCCTCACCGGCGAAAAATCCGTCGGCGTGCTGGCGAACGGCACCGGGACCACGGTCAGCACCGGCAAAGCCAAAATACATGTCGATAACGAGGGCGGCGTCGGAGTGGAAGTGACCGGCGGTGCCAGCGGGACCATTGCCGACGGCGCAATTGTGCTCGACCACGACAACACTACCGCCGTGGTGGTGGACGGGCAGGGTCACGGTCTGGATGGTGCGGACAGTGGCAAAACCTTCGCCACATCGGTCACCTCTGACGCCAGAATAGCCACGCTCGACAGTCAGACGGGTGTGACCGGGTATGACGTCAGTCATCAGGGCGTGCTGACCCTGACCGGCACTTCCAGCCTGGATATTCGCGGACAGAACAATATCGGCGTGAACCTGGATACCGATGGTACGCTGGATAACCAATCCTCTTCCGCGCTGATGGTCAGCGGCAATGGCCGCCAGTCCGGGAATATCGGCGTACTGGTCAACGGCGCGAACGCTATTGTCAAACAACTTGGAACCGTCATCGCCAACGGCGGCGAAGCGGCGGTGAAACTGCAAAACGGTGCGACGCTGAACATTTCTGGTTCGAACAACCACATTTCTGCCGCCGACGGCGCAGATGCGATCCTGCTCGCCAGCGGTGCGAAGCAGCTGACCGCGGCCAACACCACCATCGACGTGACCGGCTCCGGCGCAGGCATCCAGAACGATGCCAATAATTCCAATATTCAGCTCAATAACGTCACCATCAATGCAGGCGACGGTCCGGCGATCAGGACCTCGGTTTCCCTTAATGCGGGCGGTTCGAATAACGTTCTGAATGTGACCGGGAATGATGCCTCCGGCAGCGGGGCGGGTTTTGCCTTTGAGAATAAAAACTCCAGCGATCTGATTCAGGGTAAAGATCTGAACATCGGCGGGAGCTACGTGATCAACGTCGGGAACGCCGCAGGCGATGCCACCGGGAGCGGCATCCGCGCCAGAACGACCGGGAATGTCACCACCTCGACCACCATCAATATCAACGACAAAACTGGCGGCAGCGCGCTGCTGGCTGAAAACGCTAAATCGGTGACCAACAGCGGTAAAATCACCACCGCCAGCGACGGGGCGGCGGCGATCAACGCCAAAGCTGCGACCACCTTCACTAACACCGGCGATGTGGAATCGACCAGCACCGGCAGCACCGCGTCGCTGGTGGATCTCTCCGGTACCGACGCCGACACCGGCAACAGCAAAACGGTGCTCAACAGCGGGGCGCTGAAAACCGCCAGTCAGAACTCGGTGGTGCTGGATGTCAGCAGCAATACCAACAACACCATCACCAATCGCGGGGATCTGATTGCGGCGAACGGTGGCACCGCGCTGTTAAGCGGTGCAGGCAGCGACGCTATATTTTTTGAATCCGGAAATGTTACCGGTAACGTTCTGGCGGGTGATGGCAATGACACGTTGCAAATTTCCGGCGGCAGCGTCGCCAGCCGCATTGACATGGGCAACGGCAGCGATACTTTCACCTGGAATGCGGGTTCGCTCGCGGGCAGCGTCGACTTCAGCGGCACTCAGGGGAACGACCGCGGGAATATCGGCAACGTCGATTTAAGCAAAGTGACGCACGTGCTGACCGCGTCCAGCAGCGGCAACGTGCTGACCTTCACCGACACCCACGGCGCGGCGGCGAAAATCGGTAGCTTTGGGGTCGACGATTTAAGCAAAGGCACCAACATCGGCAGCGGCTGGAACAGCCTGACGGTGACGGGTGGGCAAGCCGATATGCGCGTGGTGGATAATCTTGCAGGCGTCAGCGCACTCAGCGTTACTAACGGTGCGACGTTGCGTTCAGGCGATAACGCGGTGACTGCCGGGCAGCACAGTATCGGTAATCTGAATGTCACAACCGCGGGGGCGAACAGCAAACTGGTGCTGGACGGCGACAGCAACATGATTTACAGCGGCGTCATCAGCGGCGACGGCCAACTGGAGCGCGCGGGTTCGGCGACCACCGTTCTGCTGGGTGATAACACGTACACCGGGCAAACCACCATCGACACCGGATCGGCGTTCCAGGTCGGGAACGGCAGCACTGCCGGGGCATTATCCGACGTGACCCGCATTCTCGACAACGGTCTGTTCACGGTCAATCTCAGTAAAGAACAAACTCTCGGCGGCGCGATCACCGGCAGCGGCAGCTTCCACCAGGACGGCAGCGGCCTGACGCGTCTCAACGGCGATAACGCGTATAAAGGCGCAACGCAGATTAACCAGGGCTCGCTGGTGATTAACGGCAACCAGAGCGCGGCAAACGGCGATGTCACCGTGGCGGATAACGCGCTGCTTGGCGGGCACGGTACGATTGGCGGGAACGTGGTGATGGGCGACAACGCCACGCTGCAGCCAGGCGACGGCGGCACCGGAACGCTGACCATCAGCAACGGCAAATCCCTGACGCTTGGCAAAAATACGGTTTCTGATTTTGAATTCGGCGAAGCCTTCAAACCGGGTGGCAACCTGAATGACCTCGTCGACGTGGCGGGCGATTTAACGCTTGGCGGTAAGCTGGATGTCAGCACCGCGTCCGGCGGCAGCTTCGGCCCTGGCGTGTACCGCATCTACAACTACGGCGGCGCACTGCACAACGACGGCAAACTGGTGCTCGGCTCCTTACCGGGCGGCACGGCGGGCGATCATTACTACATCCAGACTGATATCGATCATGAGGTCAACCTGGTCAACGACGGCGGCCTGGCGCTTCAGTTCTGGGACGGCGCGGAGACAAACGGCGACCACGGCCCGACCGGCATCGAAGGGGATAATCACATCGACGGCGGAAACGGGGAATGGACTTCACGCGGCGATCTTGGGGATAACAACTGGACTACCGCCTCCGGGAAAGGCGACGCGCCGTGGGCGCAGTACGCGTACGCTATTTTCCAGAGCAAAGCCGGGATGGTCACGGTGGACGATAAAGTCGGCGATGTGCATTTTGCCGGAGGCCAGTTCGCCAGCGACGGTTACGTTGTCACGGGTGATGCGTTATACGCGGTCGATACGCTGACTGCGGCGTCTACCGACGGTTCGGTTCCGGCGGATTCTCCGCTGAAAAAAGGCGATCTGTGGCTGAACGTCGGCGACGGCACCGCCAGCTCAGAAAACTGGAAAGCAACCATTGAATCCGACCTTATGCAGGCCAACGCGGGCGATAACATCGCGCTGGTCAAAGGCGGCACCGGGGTGCTGATCCTTAAAGGCAACAACGACTATCTCGGCGGGACGCGCATCGAGGGCGGCACCTTGCAGGTGCAGGGCAATCAGAATCTCGGCGCGGCGGATTCCACTATCACCATCAACAATAACGCCACGCTGCAAAACGGCGCGGACTGGGACACCACGCGCGGAATTATTCTCGGCGATGCGGGCGGTCAGCTCGATCTCAACAGCCATGCGCTGAACGATAACGGTGTCATCAGCGGGAAAGGAAAACTGACGGTGCGCAGCAGCACTGCCGATGCCGACAGTCAGCTGACGCTGAACGGCGATAATACCTTCCAGGGCGGCACGGCGATTATTGGGACCGATCATCGTTCTGATGTGGTGGTGGACGCCGAGTCAACGGCGGCGCTGGGCACGGGCAGCAGTAAGGTCGATCTCAGCCACGGCGCAACGCTGAACATCAACAATGCCAGCTCGACGCAAACGCACCACTTCACCGTCGACGACAGCCTGTTGACCCTCAACGACACCAGCCGTACCGCGGATTCGGTTATCGATATCAGCAATAAAGGCCAGGTGCAGTTCAACGACAACGCGCAGGGCGATAATGCGAAGATTAACGTCGGCAGCGGCGCATCGATGGCGATGAATAACGGCTCGGATGCGGGCAACGCGCAGATCGTCAATAAAGGCCGGGTAAGCTTTAGCGATCAAGCTCAGGGGCGCAGTGCGACAGTCGATAATCAGAAAGGCGGAACGGTGAATATCGCCGGAGCCGACGACCAGACGGCGATCGGCTCTCTTTCCGGGGCCGGGAACGTCGAACTCGGCGGCAACACGCTGCTGGAAGGGGCGCTGGAGCGTGCGGATGAGATCAGCGGTATTATCAGCGGCAATGGCGGTAGCCTGGTAAAAGAGGGTAATGGCACGCTGACCCTGAGCGGCGATAACACCTACACCGGCACGACGCACGTCGAACAGGGCGTGCTGCTGGTGAACGGTGATCAACACGCGGCGACGGGCGATGTGACGGTCGATGCGGGCACCACGCTCGGCGGGAACGGCGTTATCGGCGGGGATGTGACCATCGCCGATAACGGCCATATCGCGGCGGGGGCGGATCTCGGCAGCGTTGGCAAACTCACCACTGGCAGCCTGACGCTGGCGCAAAATTCCCAGCTCGATTATCAGCTCGGCGAAGCTTACATCGTCGGCGGTAAGCTCAACGATCTGATCGACGTCAACGGCGACCTGAATCTCGACGGCAAGCTGAACATCACTCAAACCAGCGGCGGCAACTTTGGCGTTGGGGTTTATCGCCTGATTAACTACACCGGCAGCCTGAATAATAATGGCCTGGATATCGCCAGCGCGCCGGAAGCGGCGGACAGCCTGTACGTGCAGACCTCGGTTAATCATCAGGTCAACCTGGTGAACCGTGCGGGCCTGCAATTGCGCTTCTGGGATGGCGCGGGCGGTAAAGACGGCGTGCAGAAGAATAATAACGTCATCGACGGCGGAGACGGCGTCTGGCAGAGCGGCGCGGGGAACGACAACTGGACCACCGATGGCACCAATCCATCGGGCGCACTCAACGCGCAATTTGACGACGATGCATTTGCGGTGTTCGAAGGGGCAAAAGGAACCGTCACTGTCGATAAATCGTTGGGCGACGTGTGGTTAAGCGGCGCGCAATTCGCCACCGACGGCTATGTGGTGCAGGGCGATGCGCTCAACACCCATACCGCCGATACCATTCTGCGCGTCGGCGACGGTACGGTTGACGGTGCGAAGATGACCACCACCATCAACAGCGTCATCCAGGGAACCGGCGGCATCGACAAAACCGATATCGGCACCCTGGTGCTGAATGGCGATAACACCTACACCGGCGGAACGACCGTCAGCGGCGGGGTGTTGAACGTCAGTGCGGATAACAATCTGGGCGTGCATGAAACCAGCCTCACCCTCAATGGCGGTACGCTGCAATACGGCAAAGGCTTCGACACCGACCGCCTGGTGGTGCTCGGCGAATACGGCGGAGGTATCGACACCAATGGCAACAAAGCCACGCTCTCCACGGCGCTCACCGGCAGCGGTAAACTGACCAAACTCGGGAAAGGCACCCTGACGCTGACCGCGGACAGCCAGGCCACGGGCGGGACCACCATCGACGGCGGCGTGTTGCAGCTCGGTAACGGCGGCACCACCGGTACAGTGCTGGGCGATATCGAAGATAACACCGGTCTGGCGGTCAATCGTAGCAATACCCTGACGCTTGATGGCGACATCAGCGGCAAAGGGGAAGTGCAGCAGATAGGTCGCGGCACCACGGTGCTGACGGGCGATAACAGCTACAGCGGTATGACGCGTGTCACCAACGGTACCTTGCAGGCGGGCGGCAAACAGACGCTGAGTGAAAACTCGGTGCACACCGTGTACCAGGGCGCGTTGCTGGATACTCAGGGTTACGATCAGCAGATCGCCGGCATGAACAATGCAGGAACCGTGAACCTGACCAGCGATCGCATCGGTTCGCAGCTCACGGTAAAAGGCAACTACGTGGGCGATAGCGGCACCATTAACCTGGCCGCGCAGCAGAAAGGCAGCGAAGGGACGGCGGATAAATTGGTTGTCGACGGCGGGACCGCATCGGGCCAGACCCGACTGAACATCGACATCTCACGCCTCGGCGCACCGACCCACGGCGACGGTATCGAAGTGGTGGAGGCACGCAACGGCGCGACCACTACCGCGCAGTCATCTCGCGACGCGTTTACGCTTGGAGCCGATCATCTGGAAGCGGGCGCATTTGAATATCATCTGTTCGCTGGGGATCTGAAAGCGCAGGGCGAAAACTGGTATCTGCGCACCGACTATCGCTCAGAAGTGCCGCTGTTCGACGGCATTGCGCAGGCGGTGCGCACCGGCGATATGGCAGTGCTGGCGAATCTGCATAAACGTATGGGCGATGAAAACAGCTTCACCAAAGGTAATCCTGACGATAAACGTGCCTGGGCGCGTTACATCGGCGATGCCGGGCGGACTCGTCTCAATGATGCGGCACACTCCTCCCTCGACACACACCTGAATGGCGTGCAGGTTGGGAGCGATCTCTGGACTAACGCGCAGTGGAAAACAGGACTGTATGCCAGCCTGATGGATAACAATACCTCGGTGAAGGGTCAGTCGGGCGGGAACAACGGCTACGTGGGGGATATCAAAGACCACGCCCTGTATCTCGGCGGCTATGCGACCTGGACGGCGGATAACGGGTTCTGGGTGGATAACGTTGTGCAATATGGTCGCCACTCCCTGCGTGTGAAAACGCACGGGAAAACCTACGAGCCGGACGGCAACAGCCTGGCGGCGTCGGTGGAAATCGGCAAACCGTATCAACTGGGCGAAAGCCGCTGGCAGCTTGAGCCGCAGGCGCAGCTTATCTGGCAGCACAGCAATTTCGACGACATAAGCGTGAAGGGCGATACCAAAACCCAGGCGCAGATCGATGCCGGAGATTCTGTTACCGCGCGCATCGGCACCCGTCTGGTCGGCCATTATCAGACGCGACAGGGCGAAGTCACGCCGTATGTGCGCGTGAATCTGTGGCAGGGAATGGGCGGTTCGGATGACACGCGGTTTAGCAATAAAACAGCCACCACAAGTTTGTCTGCCGGACAGCGCTATTCCAGCACCGAAGCCGCTGCGGGTGCCACCTGGAGCGTCAAACCGACCCTGCAATTCTACGGCGAAGTGGGCCGCGAATGGAGCAACAAAGGCCAGCAGAGCGAGGTGAGCAAAGATGTGACCGGGAGCATTGGCTTTAAGGGGAGTTTTTAGGGTGAGGTAAATTAAGAACCCGTAGGCCGGATAAGCGCGAACGCTTATCCGGTTTTTTTTATATCATGTTCAGTTCAACTGCATCGTATTTTTTGACAACAGTATAAAACTCACCACATCATTAATTTTGTAATTTTCCTGGAAAAACGTTCTTAATCCCGTGCCGCCCATAATTCGTGGTGCCTGAGATTTGTTTGCTGTGCGCTTAATGATTGCCGTGAGTCTTACTGAGCCATCTCTATTGTTTCTGTCATAACATAATGCAATTGTCCCTCCTGCAATTTCCAGTAACCGATTTTGATAAATCCAATATTGAGCAGACGGTCCATTGCGATTAACTCTACGAAAAATATCCTGTAATCCTGTCTTTTTATCAATCAATTTTTTGTCGCCCGGCATCTCTGGCCCGCAAACAGCCTGGGCGCTATAAGCAACATCTCTAGGCCGGATAAGCGATAACACTGGCGAGAAATGGCCGCCAATCGCACCCTAACCGCCACAGTCGGAAACTAATACACCCTGACTTTTACCCCTTAAGAGGAAAGTGTTATGGTATGAAACACGAAATCACACTCATTAATATACAGACAGGCTGTTATGACTGATAAATTGAAAGGGTATGTCTATATACTGGAAGTCGCTGATATTGATCTACCCGTATGTAAAATTGGCATGACCACCAGGGACCCTGTTTCTCGATGCCATGAGATTAATAAAAGCTCAACGGGAGATTTTATCTGGTCTGTGGCTTTTTCTCTGGCGGTTGATGACTGTCAGTCATTAGAAAAATTAATTCATCATAAACTGACGCCATTACGACAAAAAAGACGAGAGTTTTTTAATATTTCTCCAGAAAATGCCTGGAAAGCCGTCATCTCTATTTTTGATTCTCAAAGTGATATAAAAATTGTAGATAAATTCGATGAGATCGAAATTACACCTGAAATGAATACTCACTCCAAAACCAAAAAGAGCACCAGCCATACGACTAGACAGGATGCTGCCGGGTATACCGCTTTATTGCAGACGTTTTGTGAGGTGCTGGAAGTGAAAGGGCGGCCATTTGGTCAGCTGAACAAGCCCTTTTTTGGGATGAGTGACGGCAACGAAGGCGTTCAATGGAACATTTCGGTACACCCGCAGAGCAATACGCTCCACATGGGGGTTAATCTGGAAGGTAAAATGTACAAAAACTGGCCTGTCTCTCAGCTTATACAATCAGAATTAATTGCGCCTGAGTTGCCTTCGCTGATAGCAAAAACAGATCACTCCGATGATATTTTCCTGACGTTTTGGCGAGATGCCTGGCAGGTTGCATCCAGACCCGAAATTAAAGAGAAATATATCGGAGGTCGGCCATTCAGACTAAATGAACTCACTGGGGAAAAGTGGCAGGGTATTTTGAGTGAAGCCCAGGAGTGTCTCGATAAAAAGGCCGGATATCAAAAGCGTAATACCCAAAATGTCACTATTGTTAAAAAAGATGGCACAACCCACTGCCGAACTATGCAGGTCTCACCTCATTTAACGGTGTGGTCACCCTTGTTCATTCACGACAGCATTGAACAGGCTGTGAGAGATAAAATCACGGAACTCACTGGTATTTACAGTTGGATGAAGAAACTGGCCTAAACAGACATTAACAAGCGGTGTAAGCAGAACCCGTAAGCCGGATAAGCGCTAGCGCCATCCGGCTTTTTTTAAAGGGTGTGAGATTTACGCCAGTAACGAACTACTGGCATGTTAACGGCTGGATTCACTCTCCGCACCCGAGGCTTGAAGCCCAACCCTTTGACCGTAGGATAGCTCTAGAGTATTCCCGTCAGGATCAGCGAAAAAGACAAAGTAGCCAACGGGATCGCCAGCCTGAACCGGCTCTTTGCGCAACACGCCCTCTGAACGTGCCATCTCCACTTTTTGGTCGATCTCCTCAATGCTGGCGCATGCGACGCCAAGATGACCAAAATTGCCCAACGGGGTATCGGTCACCACATCGGCCTGGACAAGAACGAGGGCAAACGGACGTGTGCGATCGCTTAGCCAGGCAACTTTGCGCGCCTCCGGGACGTCAGGTTTTCGTTTGTGAACAACATCCATGCCCGCATAGCGGTGATAGAAATCAATACTCTTATCCAGATCCCTTACGACAAATGCCACGTGGGTAAAACCAACATCCACCTCTTTCATAACCTGAGTCCTTTTTTTGAGTTCCGGAGGGTATCTTAAAAGCTCAAGTTAACTTCAGGTCAAGCCTGAGGGCAGCATTGAGCTGCCCACGAGACGGGAGGTTGAAACGGCAAAGCACGAGGGGCAGGGAGCAGGGCGTTTAACATTTCAGCGAGACTTAATGACCATCCGGATCGCACCATGCACTCATCAGCTGTTGCAAAATGTAGTTAAGTCCCAACACCACGAGCAGGGATACTAAGACTGCTGCTACAACAATAATCATCAGAAACTCCTTGTAATCCGTTTTCGTCCTTCAAAATCTTAGATCGTATTTTTGATTTGTCACTCGCTGAAGTGAATTTTCTTATCCTCAACAGGGGCAGGCCATCGCTACGAAACCTATATCTGGTTCTTTTTTGGAAATTAAATCAATAAAAAAGCCCCGTCAGGGGCTTAGTATTTTGTAGAAATAGATGACGCGTCTCGCTGCATCAGAATCGATATTGCAGACCGGCGGTAAGGGTATAGTTTTTGTTAGAAATGCCCGCTGCATCTCCGCCAATGGAACCTGATTCGCCACTGTTGTTATCAATAATCTGAGTGCCGCCTTTACCTTCTTCGTAGCTGCTATAGGCGAATTCGGCAAAGACTTTGGCGTGCGGTGTGACGTAATATCCCGCGTCAATTGAAGCGCCGTAATAGCGTGAGTTCGACGTTTTCTCACGGAAGGTCAGATCACGCATATAGTGCTCGTCGTTATCGTGTGCCCGGACCCAATCGCTGAATTTAAACAGCGCGTTAACTTCAAAGTCATTAAAGCGATATTGTCCCGCAAGGCCAATGTAGGGCATAGAGAATCGCTGGCTATAACCAATTCCCCGTTCACCTGCCGGGAAATTCCCCGTATTAGTGCCGTTATCATAATTGTAAGAGCCGCCGGTAGCCGTCCAGCTGAAACGTGTTTCCTGATAACCTGCGACTACCCCAGCTTTATAATTTTCGTTCTGAAATACCCAGCCTTTTACATTGAGATCGTATTCATTGGCATAATTGACATTCGTCGCCGGATGGGATGAGTGGTCTGTCCATGAGGACTGATTTTCGTTCATCCAGTCGTAGTCATCCATATGTCCCGAGCCTGATGCCAACGACGTCCAACCGCGCGCGTTCAGCGTCAGGAAAGAGTACGCGTCCCAGGAAATATCGCCTTTCAGAATGGCGACATTTTTTATTTTCCAGTCCAGTTGGCTGATTTTTCGGCCTGTTACTTCGTCATAAACCATCTCATGAGATTTCCCACTCAGCATCCCACCGGAGGCTGAAACACGTAAACTGTCTGGGGAAAAATCCGGTGTCCATTGCGCGGCACCCGCATAAACTGCGCCTGAAAACGTGGCCATCATCATTATTGCAACGCGACTTTTTTTCATTATTTTTTCCCTAAATAAAATTTAATCAATGAGTTGCAGAATTATTCTAAAAGTCATACAAATGACAATCAACTGCCAGTTTTGGTAATATTTTAGATCGCGCAGCGGGAATGCATCCTGACATCACAGTGATTTTCCGGTGTGTTTTCTTCCATGAGAGGGAATTCTGATGAGTGTGCCGCAAACAAAAGCTGAATTGCTTTTAGCTATTGATCAAAACTTCAGTAAATTAATCAGTTACCTCAATACCATCCCGCCCGAAATGACGTCCGGTTACGTAATGGAAGGGCACGCTAAAGGGACAGAAATGAGTGTTCATGACCTTGTTTCGTATTTACTCGGATGGAATTCTTTGGTGGTTAAGTGGGTAACTTCTGATGCTAAAGGCCAGCCTGCCGATTTTCCGGAATCCGGTTTTAAATGGAATCAGCTTGGTCTTCTTGCTCAAAAATTTTACGAAGATTATAGCGATTTACCTTATGACGCTCTCATTGCAGAATTGCAGACGGTAAAAAATGAAATTGTGACGCTGATTGATGAGCGTACTGATGATGTTTTGTATGGAAAACCCTGGTACACAAAATGGACGATGGGGCGAATGATTTCGTTTAATACCTCTTCGCCTTACGCCAATGCAAATGGAAGATTAAGGAAGTGGGCGAAAAAGAATAATGTCAGTTTGAAGTAAGGATCGGCGCGAACATCAAGCTTATGTCGATACCTTAAACGCTGAGGGGTCTTCAAGGATGCTGATGATCAAATCGAGCGGGAAGATGATCTCATGCGTCTGTCTTAGCTCGCCGAGTGTCCACCAGCGGTGATCGCGAATGACTTTCTTTTCATTGCTAGTCCACCTTGAGCGGTCAATATCTGATTTATCGGTATGAATAATAAAGAAACGCTCTTGTGCAAGAACCGTTTCCCCGCAGGGGAGCATCATAGTGAAGTTTCTGGACGCTATCTGCGGTCCTGCCGATGTTCTTGTCAGACCCGTTTCTTCCTGTAATTCGCGCAAAGCCGCCTGCTCAAAAGATTCATTGTGTTCAAGTCCGCCGCCTGGCGTTGCCCAGTAGGTTTTTCCGGTTAATGCATCATCGCTATGGCAGAAGCAAAAGAGCAAAACGTGATTTTCAGGCGAAAGGACCAGTAACCGGGATGATGGACGAGTACGCACAAAGTCTCCTTAAATAAAAGGTTAACCCCAATGATCAATAAAAATTGGTAGCTATACATATACACTGAATTACCAGGTAATACAGGTTGGTCATTTTACAGGATAATATCCATGCACTCACATCCGCTACGCCAGATTATTGAATCCTGTGACAGGTCGATTTCCGCTAAAGACTTTGATTCACTGATGGAGAATTACGCTGAGGATGCGGCTCTGGTGGTTAAACCAGGTTTGATCGTTACTGGCAAAGAAAATATCCGCAAAGCCTTTATCGCCATTTCTGATTACTTTCAGGATCAACTTATTGTTGAGCAAGGAGAGATGCAGGTTATTGAAGGCGGCGGCAATGCACTTGTTATCATGGAGACCGTCCTTCGTTTCCCTGATGGTCAGGGGGAAACAGTCGAAACCACGCGGCGTGCAACCTATGTTTTCCGGCAGGAAAAGAGCGGTCGCTGGCTGTGTACAATTGATAATTCCTATGGCACGTCACTTTTAGATGCTGAGACTGCCTGATGAAAGGAGGACGGTTCGGTCATGGAATCCACTCAACTGCAAAAAGTTTACGACGCTGCTAACCAGAAAACGCTCACCCTCTGGCGGGAAAACCCCGGCATCGGTGAAATCAGGACCGAGCGCTACTACGATCCCGACAAGCTGGCACTGGCAACAGGTATACGACCGCAGGTGCCAGCGCCAGTCGAAGAGCTCATTCGTGAGCTGAACACGCTCGTGGAGGGCGATCGGCTGGCCGATATCCTCCCGGTCAGTAGCGTGCATTTTACCTTTCTGCCCCTGACTCTGCCGCTGTACGAAGAAAACGAATCGCTCCCGACGAAGGCAGGGGAATTGACCGATATTTGGCGTGAATATCAGGGGAAGCAAATAGTGATCCGGCAGCTACGGCTAGTGGCTCTGCCCAGTCAGTTACTGCTTGCCGGTATCCCTGATGATCCGGCTATTGCCATGCGCCAGTCATTCTGCGAGAGCGTTTTAGCGTCTCAGTGGAAAGAGGAGTTGCTACAGCGTCATACCGGTAGCCCCTTGCCCGCGCCGTTCTGGCACAGCACGCTATTGCGATACAGCGCGCAATTTTTACCTACATCACTGCGCGAGTATTTTGCCCGGCATCAGGCGGTCGATTTTCGTGAGGTGTCGGGAGAACTTGTGTTAGCGAGAGTGAATTACAATTGGGGAAAGTGCTTAATTTATTGATTTAAAATAGGTAAACCGCGCACGGACGGGCGTTGCCAGAGACGCCGTCGTATTTTGAGCCGGAAGCTGATGCGCTGTGTAAATGATGTCAAAAAACCCGTAGGCCGGATAAGCGTCAGCGCCATCCGGCTTTTTTATTGAGAGGTGTGTGGTTGTTCTTGTGGTCCGCTTTATGCGGTGTATTTATTTGCGCTGAGTAATTACATTGCTTGTTTTTTGTACTAATGACGGTGCTGTTTGGGTATGCCAAATAACGGCATCGATCTTATTTAATCAATATAAAAAGAACGGTTTCTTTTAACTGATTGATTTCAATGGATTAAAATAATGCTAAAATGATTGCAACAATAATAGCCCTGGATCATATGTAAATAGCACAATAACTAAATTATAATTCTTTAACATCCGGTTGATATACGAGGTCAGAATGCGGTTAATTGTCATGCTGTTAAGTTTTGCGCTCTCTACTCAGGTCTGGGCGGGTGAACTTGCCAGACCTACCGGTAAAGTCCTTTTAACGCTGTCTGGTCATATCGAAAATACAAATGAGGGTGGTAAAGCCATTTTTGATCTCGCGAGCCTTGAGAAACTGGGCATGGTCAGCTTCCAGACGACTTCTCCCTGGTATAATGGCCGCACAACCTTTACGGGTATTTCACTACAAAAACTCATGGATTATGTCGGGGCGAAAGGGTCTGTTGTTAAGGTCACTGCGCTCAATGACTACACCACCGAAATCCCGCTCAGTGATTTTAAGAAATACAACGTCATCCTTGCTTTAAAAATCAACGGCGAATATATGCGTATCCGTGATAAAGGCCCGTTGTTTGTGGTTTACCCTTACGACAGCATACCTGAGCTGAATAATCAGATTTATTATTCAAGATCAGCCTGGCAGGTCAGCAGAATGGCTATTGAGTAAGGGGTCATAAGACCAACATGAACAGAATTCTGGCTGGCATCATTTGTTTCCTTTTTATATCCACCGGGTATATCTCTTTCCTTGTGCATGAAAGGCAACAAGAGTTACAGAAATTGACTCACTACGCCGCTTCGTGGTCTGCGGCACAGCTGGTATCAGAATATTACAGGTTCGAATCGTTGCTGGGTCTTTACGCTATCGATGAGACGATGACGCTGGATGATGTGCGCATGCGTCTCGACATCATGCTCAGCCAAAGTGATTTGATGAAACAGGGTGATCTGAGTAATTACATCGAAAGTAGCAAAGCCCATCATGCACTGGCTTTACAGCTTGAAAAGACGCTTGATTATCTGGATGTTCACCTTGAGAAAATGAATCGCTCAGAACTTCAGGCATACCTGCAAATAATGCACACGCTCGATCCGCAACTGGCTCGTCTGTCGTCCGGCGCTTTAGACAAAGATATCAACTCGATTAATGACGCCAACCTCAAAATTAAAACCCTGTACTATATTTACTCAGCGACCTCGGTATTGCTGATAATAATGAGTGCGATACTGGGTGTGCTGATATTTTTCCAGAACAGAAATATTCTGAAGGCACATCTTCAGGTAAAGAGTCTTGCTGAAGCATTGCAGGAATCGAAAGAAAAACTGCAAGTCCAGAATGCCAAGCTGGAGTATGACGTCTACCATGACTCTCTGACAGAAATGAATAACCGCCATTTCTTCTGGGAGAATTTAAATGAAACCATCGAGAGCGCAGTAAAAAGCAATAATTCTGTGAGCGTGATGCTGTTTGATTTAGATCGGTTCAAAGAGGTCAATGATACGTATGGTCATGATGTCGGTGATATGTTATTACGCCAGATATCACAGCGTCTGACTTCAATGGGCCTTTCTTCTGACACGCTTTATCGTTTAGGCGGGGATGAATTTGCGTTTCTCTCAAGTGGCCTGACTGAGAGTCGTGCCATTTCACGAGCCCAAAATATATGTGATGCAATCAATCAGCCGTACACGATATATAACACGATTATTAATATCACCACCTGTGTCGGTATTGTCATCTCAGACACTGAACGCCGTTCCGACTATCTCTATAAATTTGCCGATCTGGCTCTGTATGAAGCCAAAAAAGAAGGTGCGGGTAAGATAAAAGTCTTCCGGCAATGGATGCTGGATAAGCTGCAAGAAAGCCGAACCCTCGAGCATGATATGGCGCTGGCTTTAGTGAATAAAGAATTCGTGGTTTATTATCAGCCTATTGTCGATTCTTTCAGCCGGGAAGTTTACAGCTATGAAGCCCTGATTCGTTGGATGCATCCTCTGAAGGGCCTTCTGTCGCCGGACAGTTTTATTCCTGTGGCTGAAAAAACAGGAATGATTAACGAGATGGGGAAATCGGTGCTTGAAATGGCCTGCCGGGAAGCTGCTTCCTGGGCGATTCCGGCTAAAATTTCCGTCAATGTTTCTCCTGTCCAGCTAGGCAGTAAAGCGTTTGCCGGAATAGTGATGTCCATTCTAAACGAAACGGGACTACCTGCTGATCGTCTTGAACTGGAAGTGACGGAATCATCTCTCTTTACTGAGAATAATACACCGATGAATACGCTTAACAGGCTGCGGGCTTTGGGGGTGAAAATATCTATCGATGATTTTGGTACCGGCTATTCTTCTCTTTCGCGCCTCAGCAGGCTTGCCTTCGATAAAATCAAAATAGATAAGTCCTTTGTGTATGCCATATCGACACAGCAAGACGCCGTTAATATTATCAGGCTCATCACCGGCATGGCGAAATCACTCAATATGAAGGCCGTTGCGGAAGGTGTTGAAACACAGGAGCAGCTGGAAAGCCTTCAGGTGCTGGGCTGCGATTTCGCACAAGGCTATCTGTTTGGTAAACCTCAGCCTCATATAGATGGGAAAATCAGAAACGGTTAAAGGGGAAGTGCTTTAATTCCACATCAGGCATTAAGTTCCTTTGACAGGTGCTGTATGTCATCGCACATCGCTTGTAATTCATTGAACAGTCTTGCTGCATGGAAACCATCGCATACGGAATGATGTACCTGAATGGCGAGAGGCAATAATATTTTTCCATCCTGTTCATAGTATTTTCCAAACGTAAACATGGGAGCGAAGAAGTTCTGCATGTGAGCAACGTTGACATTAAAACTGGTAAAAGTTACCCACGGAATAGACGATACGAAAAATACATTTTCCGGAGACTCTCCCTTAGGCCAATAAGAAAGGTTATTACCATAGCGTGTAACGTCTTGTGAATAAGCGTCCTGGAAGTGATGAATGTTGCCATCGTAGTGACTCCATATTGAAGAGAAGGTCTCCGTTTCATTATGGAAAATGGTATAGCTTGGATGAATTTCACTCCATACGACAAGCTCATTGTTCTTTATGGCCATACGGAACTCTGAATGGCTGTTTACGATTTTTGAAAGGAGGAAAATAATAGTAGGGTAAAATTTCCAACCCACCTCCTTTATATGTTTCAGAAGTGCGGTAATGTCTACCAGGACAGTTTGATTAATTGTACTCTGGGCAAATGACTGAAATACCTCAAAATGCTCTTTTCTTGCCCAACGAGATAAGTCAACAGGGGTATATTCTGGGGTTGTTTTTTTCATTTTATAACCTTTGATTGTACATTAAGCATACTTACAGGCCCCATACCGTTTTGGTAGCGAACGCATTTTGAGAGTAGCGCATCCTCATACAGGAGGGAAGGCGGTTTAAAACATTTTATATATCAGATAATAAAGTATCGCGAGGAGCCATGCGAAGAGGAATAGGGTACTGTTGTGGTCTTTGAAGATATCTCTGGCAACCGCTGGGATCTTTATCAGAGCAGGCAAGATTAAGGTCGCTATTTGTTCACTTTCAAGAGGCTTTCAACATGGGTCATGTAATAAGAAAGAATTATTCTGAGTTAGGTGATGTCAAAGCGCCGTACGTCCATTCCGTCAAGCATGGCAACACGCTCTACATTTCAGGACTGACAGCGTTTGGGACGGCGGCTCAACATGAAGGCATTGCTGAACAGGCGGAAGAAATATTCAGCCAAATCAGGAAAATAGTCAGCGTTGAGGGCATTGATTTTTCAGCGCTTATCAAAGTTACCCTGTTCGTGACCTCATTCGAGGAGATCGACGAACTTCGCAAAGTGCTGTATCGACATTACGGCGATCACTTGCCTGCCAGCTCGCTCGTGGAAGTCAGCCGTCTTTTCTCACCTGATCTTCACATTGAAATTGAAGCGATCTTCGGTCTTTGAACCATTCAGCTCTGGCAAAAAGCACTAAAAAGTGGTGTTAACACAGTATTAGGCCGGATACGCATTAGCGTTCTCCGGCTTTTTGTTTGCGTGCAACTCTCCAGATATTACGCCTGAAAATACTGCGTTGTTACCCCAGCCTTAATGGGAAAACAGCGCAATCAGGATAATGATTGGAATAGGTACGCCTAAAAAGAACAGTAATAATGAGCGCATTTTAAACCTCTCGCATAATTAGGAATTATAAATCACGTTGACGGCCACCGAAGGTCGCACACAGACTGGCGACGAAGGCACCCGCCAGCAGAGAAATGAACGTCCAAAGCATGAGATAGCTCGTGGTTTTACGTGCCGTATCAGCAGCCTGCTGCGCTTTCTCCTTCGCGTCTTTTAATTTAGCCTGGGCCTTGTCATAGGTGCTCTGTACCCGTTGTTCAGCCTCTTGCTGACTGATATCCGTATTTTGAGCAATAAGCTGGGCGACATACTGACGATCTTCCTGGGGTAAGGCGCCGGTGGTAATGCTGTTGGCAAAGATACCGGTCACTTCGCCAACCTGTGCAGGCGAAACGGGCTGATGAGATGCAGAGGGCATTGCAGGAGCAGGAGCCGCAGTTGGCGCAGCGGGATCGGCTGCATCGTTTGCCGGTGTGGCAGGATTGTTCGCCCTGAACAATGAGTTAACGAAATAGCTCATTGACGAACCGGAAACTGCAGACGACCCGTTTGCCATACTTGCTGCACCAGCCGCCGTGGTCACCGCAGCACCCCCGGCAACGGTACCCGCGATTTTAGCCCCCCCTCCCACGATGGCACCGACAGTGCTCGTTAACAGCGCCGCCGATACCAGCGCTGCCACAGCCCAGGCCAAAAATCCATGTGCCGTATCGCGGAAGTAAACTTCATCGGTGTGGGTATCGACCCATTTTGTGCGCAGTCGACCGGCTAAATAGCCTCCCATTCCCGACGCAACAATTTGAGTGAACGTCAACCAGGCAATGGCAGCGATACCCACCGTACCTGCGTCAAGACCGCGACTTTCCCAGGGCGAAACGGACGTAAGGCCTAAACCGGCGCCCAGCATCAGCAAAATCAAAGAGAGGGAAGCCGCTGCTGCCGCGCCTGCAAAAATGGCACCCCAGGATACGGCGCTGCTGCTCGCGGCGGGCAGGGTCAGACGCGTATCGGGGTAGCTAGTGTTAACTGCAGATTGTTCGTGAATGTGAGTCATAGCTGTTGTCCTTTAATTAATCTTTGCGTTCGGAACCAGGAACTGATTGAAAACAGGAAACATTATCACCTTCAACATTGAGGCTCTTCAGAAGCCAGGTGATATCCCTTGAAAAAGGGAAGGCTGTAAAACTGAAAGAAATTAAAACTGATGGTCACAATGGAAATTTATTCCATGAACTAAGGATAGTAGATAGTTTTGCGCTCTTGCCTGCGGGTTGATGAGAAAGCCATGTGCTGCACGATCACAAATGCGAAAGCCCGTTTGTTGTCCTTTTCGTTCGACTTTGCAAAGATGTATCGCACTTAACGTTAGACTGGTTCTGCACTGAGGATTCCGCCATGATCACCTTTCATCAACTGAAGGCCACCCGTCTGCGCGGCCAGCCCATCTCTATGGCTGACTACGCGGGTAAACTGGTTCTGGTGGTGAATACCGCCAGCCATTGTGGCTTCACGCCTCAATACGCGGGCCTGGAAATGCTCTACAAGAAGTATGCCCCCCAGGGGCTGGTGGTGCTTGGTTTCCCCTGCAACCAGTTCGGTAAGCAGGAACCCGGAGACGCCGACGCCATCGCGCAGACTTGCCACATCAACTACGGTGTGAGCTTCCCGATGTTCGAGAAAGTGGAGGTCAACGGCGCCGCTACCCATCCGCTATTTCGTTACCTGAAAGACGAATTGCCCGGCGTGCTGGGTGGACGGATTAAATGGAACTTCACTAAGTTCCTGATCGGGCGCGACGGCAAGCCGCTCAAGCGTTTTGCACCGTTCACCACCCCAGAGAAAATGGAAGCCGCCATCGTTGCAGCGCTTGAAATCTAAGTGCTCCTGGCATTCTACCCCTTCACTTTAGAGAGCTTGTGACAAGCTCTATTATGGTTGTAACCAACCCTATGAATCTCAATCGCTTTTGTTATTTACTCCTGCTCTTCGCGGCAGTCGGCAGCTTTTTTACCTCACACCCGGTGATCATTTGGCTCCTGCTCGCCAACGTATTAACGCTGGTGATTTACGGGGTAGACAAAATGGCGGCGCGTAAGGCGTGGCACAGAGTGCCGGAAACTACGTTGCTGGTGTTTGGGGTGGTCGGTGGATGGCCGGGCGCGATTGTGGGTCAACAGATCTTCCGCCATAAAACGCAAAAACAGCCGTTCAAAACCTGGTTCGTCATCAGCGTAATAGCGAGTATCGCCGTGATGGCGGCGCTTTACCGGTTTGCTCCCGTTTCGCCTTTCTAAAAATGCTCGTCCGATTTTCGGTTGTCGGTGTTTCCCCGAATGCCCTAGATTGAACCTGCACACCGCACAAGGGGATAACCATGAACTTCGCTGAACTTCACCACCAGAACATACCATTACTTCTCGCTAACGTCTGGGATGCCACCAGCGCTCGCGCGGCGGAGCAGGCGGGTTATCCGGCGCTGGGGACATCAAGTGCCGCCATTGCTGCAATGCTGGGTTGCCCGGACGGAGAAGGTATGTCGTTTGACGAGTTGTTCTATATCGTCTCGCGGATTAAGTCAGCGACCGGTTTACCATTAAGCGTTGATATCGAAGCCGGTTTTGGCGAGAGCGCAAAGGAGATTTCCGGGAATCTTAAGCGTCTATCAACGTTGGGCATTGTCGGGGTAAACCTGGAAGACAGCAGAGTGGTTAACGGTGTTCGACAACTCGACGACGCAAGTGTATTTGGCGAGAAGCTAAAAGCGATTTGGGGTGAACTGACTGATATGTTTATCAATGTCCGCAGCGATCCGTATCTTGTGGGTCACGGGCAGGCATTACAGGAAATCCTCACTCGTGGACGGATGTATCAAGAAGCGGGGGCAGACGGATTTTTTGTTCCCTGTCTGACGTCTGAGCTGGATATAGCGACCATTTCCAGAGAGATCGCGTTGCCGCTCAACGTCATGTGTATGCCCGATCTTCCCGACTTCCGCACTCTGGCTAAACTTGGTGTAAAGCGTATATCGATGGGGAATTTTGTACATGCGTCCGTTCAGGCGACGCTGGAAAAGACCTTAAAAACGATCGCATCGCAACAGTCCTTTGCCGGAGTCTTCCTCACCTGCAAACAACTGACTGGCGCTGCGCCAACGGAACAGCGCCAGCAGTTTGAGCTTTAGCTTGATACGCCGGGGAGTGATTTCCAGCGTGTGGTCTGGCAGGGATTACGCGCCGTTCCTTACGGGGAAACGGCGCACTATCAGGCGCTTGCGGAACAGATTGATAAGCCCAATGCCGTACGCGCTGTGGCCGCCGCCAATGGTGCAAACCGGGTGGCTATCGTCATTCCGTGCCACCGAATTATCGGTAAAGACGGCACGATGACCGGCTACGGTGGCGGCATTGCGCGTAAAGAGTGGCTTATTAATCATGAAAAAATTAATGCAATCGCTTATGAAGACTCATGCCCACCAGCAGCGCCGAGCACAGCATCAACGCGATAAACCCACCGACGCCATTCCAGCCGTAGTTATGCCAGAACACGCCGCCGAGCGTCCCGGCGATGCTGGAGCCCAGATAGTAGCTGAACAAATACAGCGAAGAGGCCTGGCCTTTGGCGCGACGGGCGCGCGGGCCAATCCAGCTGCTGGCGACGGAGTGCGCGGCAAAAAAACCTGCGGAGAAAAGCAGCATCCCGGCGAAAATCACCCACAGCGGCGAGAGCAGCGTCAGCAGTAAACCCGCCAGCATCACGCCAGTCGAGACCAGCATCACCGGCCCGCGACCGAACCGCGCGGTCATCGCACCGGCTTTCGGCGAACTCCAGGTCCCGGTGAGATAAGCCACAGACAGCAGGCCGACAAACGCCTGGCTAAGATGCCACGGGGAAAGCATCAGCCGATAGCCAATGTAGTTAAACAGCGTGACGAACGATCCCATCAGCAGGAAGCCCATCAGGAACAGGCGCGGTAACCCCTGGTCGCGCCAGTGCAGGCGGAAGTTGATAAACAGCGTTTTGGGCCGCAGCGACGTGGGGCGGAAATGGCGGGATTCGGGCAGGATACGCCAGAACATCAGCGCCGAGGCGAGGGCGAAGCAGCCGATCACCGCCAGCGCGATGCGCCAGTTGAAAAGATCGGTGAAGACACCGCTCAGCAAGCGTCCACTCATGCCGCCAATCGAGTTACCGCTAATATACAGTCCCATCGAAAACGCGACAAAACTTGGGTGGATCTCTTCGCTCAGATAGGTCATCCCGACCGCCGCCACGCCGCTTAGCGACAGCCCAATCAGAGCACGCATCACCAGAATCCCGTGCCAACTGGTCATCATCGTCGACAGAAGCGTGCAGACCGAGGCGAGCAGCAGCGCCGTGACCATCACCGGTTTGCGGCCAATGGCGTCGGAAAGCGGGCCGGTAAACAGCAAACCGATCGCCAGCATCCCGGTTGAGATCGACAGGGAAATACTGCTGCTGGCAGGCGACACGCCAAACTCATGAGAAAGAACCGGGAGGATCGGCTGCACGCAGTACAGCAGGGCGAAGGTCGCGAGGCCTGCGGAAAATAGCGCGAGAGTAACGCGCATAAACTGGGAAGTACCGCGTTTGATAAACTGGGCTGGCGTGGGTGCTGCGGGTAAATCATCGATGTCGCTTGCCGGGACGATATCAACGGTAGATGTACGACTCACAAAAGTTCCTTGCTTAAACATCCCCGTGATTTCTGGTGACGGGTATGACCACAAGATCAGAGTAGGAAATTGTAAATATTCTGTCTAATATATTAATAATCTCAAATGATACGTTAAACATATGAATATCGAGCTGCGCCATTTACGTTATTTTATCGCCGTTGCCGAAGAGCTGCATTTTGGACGAGCGGCGGCGCGCCTCAACATCTCCCAGCCGCCGTTGAGCCAGCAGATCCAAATCCTTGAGCAGCAGGTGGGCGCTCGCCTGCTGGCCCGCACTAACCGCAGCGTGAGCCTGACGGAAGCGGGGAGGCAGTTTCTGGCCGACAGCCGACATATCCTGAGCCTCGTCGAGGATGCCGCGGCCCGTGCCGAACGATTGCATCTGGGCGAAACGGGTGAACTGCGCATCGGGTTTACCTCGTCGGCCCCGTTTATCAGTGCGGTGTCGGACACGCTATCGTCGTTTCGTCGCCATTACCCTGACGTGCATATTCAGACGCGGGAGATCAACACCCGTGAGCAAATCGTCCCTCTCAATGAGGGTTCGCTCGATTTAGGGCTGATGCGCAACACCCATTTGCCCGATACGCTGGCCTGGGAGGTTATCCTGCGCGAACCGCTGCTGGCGATGATCCCTCGCGATCATCCGCTGTCTTCACAGGCGTCGGTCACGCTTTCGGAACTGGCCCAGCAGCCGTTTGTCTTTTTCGATCCGCACGTGGGAACCGGATTGTATGATGATATCCTGGGCCTGATGCGTCGCTACGGGCTGGCCCCGGTCATCACCCAGGAAGTCGGCGAGGCGATGACTATTATCGGCCTGGTGGCGGCAGGGCTGGGGGTGTCGATTCTTCCGGCGTCATTTAAACGCGTGCAGCTCAGCGAAATGCGCTGGGTGGCGATTGCCGAAGAAGATGCGGTCTCGGAAATGTGGCTGGTATGGCCGAAACATCATGAACAAAGCAATGCGGCACAGCGTTTCAAAAACCAGCTAATTGCAGCCTCAAAGCGACCAATAACGGTCTGAAAAAGGGTAAAAAATGTGCGGTAAATCACATGGCTAAGTTTAAATTTGACGATTGCCTGCGAAGTGCTTCACCATAGCCCAAAGTTTATTTCGAAGCGCGAAAAATAAGGATGTAAGCGGTGGTTGCTGATAGTCAGCCAGGACATATTGATCAAATTAAGCAGACCAACGCGGGCGCGGTGTATCGCCTGATTGATCAGCTTGGCCCGGTCTCGCGTATCGATCTTTCTCGTCTGGCTCAACTGGCGCCAGCCAGTATTACCAAAATTGTACGTGAAATGCTGGAAGCCCATCTGGTTCAGGAGACGGAAATCCAGGAGCCTGGCAGCCGTGGCCGTCCTGCGGTCGGGCTGGTGGTGGAAACCGAAGCCTGGCACTACCTGTCTATTCGCATCAGCCGTGCTGAAGTGATCCTCGCCCTGCGCGATTTAAGCAGTAAGCTGGTGGTCGAAGACCGGCTTGAACTGCCGCTTCAGTCAGAGCAAACCCTGCTTGAACGCATTATTGCCCATATCGATCAGTTCTTTATTCGCCACCAGCAGAAGCTGGAACGTCTGACCTCCATCGCCATCACCATGCCGGGAATCATTGATACGGAGAATGGCATTGTGCATCGCATGCCGTTTTACGACGATGTAAAAGACATGCCGCTCGGCGAAGTGCTGGAGAATCACACCGGCGTGCCGGTTTATATTCAGCATGACATCAGCGCCTGGACGATGGCGGAAGCGTTGTTCGGCGCGTCTCGCGGCGCACGCGACGTGATTCAGGTGGTGATTGATCATAACGTTGGCGCGGGGGTGATTACCGATGGGCGTCTGCTTCATGCAGGCAGCAGCAGCCTGGTGGAGATTGGCCATACGCAGGTCGATCCTTACGGTAAACGCTGCTATTGCGGCAACCACGGCTGTCTGGAAACGATTGCCAGCGTTGAGAGCGTGATGGATCTGGCGCAGCTGCGTTTGAGTCAGTCGATGAGCTCCTCGCTGCACGGCCAGCCGTTGACCATAGAGTCATTGTGCGGCGCGGCGCGGCAGGGCGATCTGCTGGCGAAGGACATCATCACCGGCGTGGGTAATAACGTTGGGCGTATTCTCGCCATTATGGTGAATTTGTTTAATCCGCAAAAAATCCTCATTGGCTCGCCGCTGAATCAGGCCGCGGATATTCTCTTCCCGGCGATTACCGACTGTATTCGCCAGCAATCCCTCCCGGCCTACAGTAAGAATATGGTGGTCGAGAGCACGCAATTTTCCAATCAGGGCACGATGGCCGGTGCGGCGCTGGTGAAAGATGCGATGTATAACGGCTCATTATTGATTCGTCTGCTGCAGGGATAACTCTTTTTCGCTGATCTCATAAAAATTGCGCTATCTCAATCTGGACCGACGGCGCATACCTTAGACTCACTCCACTGAATTATTTACTTGGTTTATATTTTCAAAGCATATGCCCAAAAGGTGGAGTGAGTGATGCTTAAGCGTTTCTTTGTAACGGGTACTGATACTTCTGTCGGTAAGACGGTGGTGTCCCGCGCTTTGCTGCAGGCCCTGGCGGCAGGCGGTAAGAGTGTGGCAGGGTATAAACCGGTCGCGAAAGGAAGTAAAGAGACGCCAGATGGACTACGCAATAAAGATGCGCTGGTGCTGCAAAGTGTCTCAAGCCTTGAGCTGCCTTATCAGGCTATTAACCCTATTGCGCTGAGTGAAGATGAAAGCAGCGTCGCACATAGCGGTTTGATCAATTATTCGTTGCTGTCGAACGGGTTGGCGAATCTCGGTGACCAGGTCGATCACGTAGTCATTGAAGGCACCGGCGGATGGCGCAGCCTGATGAACGATTTGCGCCCGTTATCGGAGTGGGTGGTGCAGGAACAGCTGCCGGTACTGATGGTGGTGGGCATTCAGGAAGGGTGTATCAACCACGCGCTGTTGACCGCTCAGGCCATTGCCAACGACGGTTTACCGCTGATTGGCTGGGTGGCTAACCGTATTAACCCAGGACTGGCCCATTACGCCGAAATCATCGACGTATTAAGCAAAAAGCTGCAGGGCCCGCTGGTGGGTGAACTGCCGTATCTCCCGCGCGCCGAGCAGCGTGATCTGGCGCGTTACATCGATTTGACGATGCTGGACAGCACCTTTTCCGTTGAGAAGGTTGTCGCGTAACGCCAAAACCGGGCAGCAGTCCTGACTGCCCGGCTCTAACACTAGCTTTCGTGAATATTCAGCGCCCGACGGGTACGTCCTGAACTCAGATACTCCGCGATATAATCCTGCGAAATCTCACCGTTATAGCGTCCGTCTTCATCGACGATCGGCATCCAACTGGTATTGCTCTCATACAGGCGCGACAGCACCACGCGCAGGTTATCTTCTGCTTTGCCCGTCATGCGGAACGGGTGCAGCATGTCCGCGCAGGCGCCCGTAGCGTTACGCGCCTCGCGACGTTTCACAAAGCCCAACGGTTTGCCCTCTTCATCGACCACGGTGATAGCACGAATATCGTTGTCGTCCATCGTAGCAAACGCCTCTGGCAGGGCGGTGGATTCGCGCACGGTGATCGTCGGCTGCTGGTCGGTGACATCACCCGCCGAGACTAACAGCAGGCGTTTCAGCGTGCGGTCCTGCCCGACAAAGGAGCCGACAAATTCATTGGCCGGTTTCGCCAGCAGCTCGTCGGGGCTCGCGCACTGCACGATACGGCCCTGGCGGAACACAGCGATACGATCTCCGAGCTTGAGCGCTTCGTCGATATCATGACTGACAAGCATCACCGTCTTTTTCAGCTTACGTTGCATTTCGAGGAACTGATTCTGGATAACCTCGCGGTTGATCGGGTCCACCGCGCCAAACGGTTCATCCATCAGCAGCACCGGAGGATCGGCAGCCAGCGCACGGATCACGCCGATACGCTGCTGCTGTCCGCCGGACATTTCTCGCGGATAGCGATTGAGGAACTTTTGCGGGTCCATCGCCACCATGTCCATCAGCTCTTCGGCCCGCGCTTTGCTGCGCGCTTTGTCCCAGCCCAGCATCCGTGGCACGACGGTAATGTTCTCTTCGATGGTCATGTTAGGGAACAGGCCAATCTGCTGGATAACGTAGCCAATATTACGGCGCAGCGTGACGGTGTCCATTTCGTTAGTATTTTCGCCGTTAATCAAAATATTGCCGCTGCTGGGCGCAATCAGACGGTTGATCATCTTCAGCGTGGTGGTTTTACCGCAGCCCGATGGTCCCAGCAGGACGCACATTTCCCCTTCGGGAACATTCAGATTAACGTTGTCCACGGCTTTAACCAACTGGCCGCCTTTCTGTGAAAATTGTTTAGTGAGGTTTTCCAGTTTTATCATTATCGAATCCCCTTCGGAGTCAGCACGACCTGCAGGCGATGCAGCAACCAGTCGAGCACAATAGCTAAAAGACAAATCATTAAGGCACCGGCAATCAGCATACGAATGTCGCTTCCGCCTATGCCGTTGAGTAACAGCAGACCCAGGCCACCCGCGCCGATCACCGCAGCGATCGCCATAACGCCAATGTTCATGACCACGGCGGTGCGGATACCGCCAAATATCACCGGCAGCGCCATCGGGATTTCCACCCAACGTAGACGTTGCCAGAAAGTCATGCCGATCCCGCGTCCGGCTTCGCGCAGGCCCGGTGACAGGCTGTCCAGCGCGGTGTGGGTGTTACGCACAATCGGCAACAGCGAGTACAGGAACACGGCGGTGACGGCGGGCAGGGCGCCAATACCCTGACCGACCATCGAAAAGAGCGGGATCATCAGGCCAAACAGGGCAATCGACGGGATCGTCAGCACGATGGTCGCGATGCCCAACACCGGCGTGGCCAGCCATTTGTGACGCACGATCAAAATCCCCAGCGGTACGCCGATGATAATGGCCAGCCCGACCGCCAGCGCCACCAGCCACAGGTGCTGGAAGGTCAGCGTTAATAAATAATCCCAGTTATCAATAATGTAGTGAATCGTCTCCATAGCGCCTCCTTACAGCAGCTGTTTGCTACGCAGGAAATCACGGGCGACCTGCTGCGGTGACTGATGGTCGATATCAACCTTTTTATTGAGCTCGGTGATAACGTCGTTATTGAGCTGACCGGAAAGCGTATTGAGCGCTGCTTCCAGACCCGGATTGGCTTCCAGCGTGTCTTTACGCACCACCGGCGTCACGGCGTAGCTCGGGAAGAAGCCTTTGTCGTCTTCCAGCACTTTCAGGTCGAAACCTTTCACGCGCCCGTCGGTGGTGTAGATAAGTCCGGCATCGACAAAGCCGTCGCGCACCGCGTTATAGACCAGACCGGGGTCCATCTGGCGTATTTGCGGGCGGTCCAGACTCATCTGGTAAGCTTCCTGCAATGGCTTCATGCCGTCGCTGCGCCCGGCAAATTCGAGGTCCAGGCCCAGCAGCCAGTTGTTATCTGCGTCGGTTTTGCGGATCTGTTCAATTTTCGCCACCATCTCTGACATCGTATTGATGTGCTCGGCGTCGGCGCGTTTGCGCTGCATGGCGAACGCGTACGTGTTGTTCATGTCCGCCGGTTTGAGCCACACCAGGCCGTGTTTCGCGTCCAGGCGTTTCACCGTGTCGTACGACTCCTGCGGCGACATACGTTTGTTGATGTGGTTGAAGATGATCAGTGAGGTCCCGGTGTATTCCCACGTCATATCAATCTGCTTGTTGATCATCGCGTTACGGGAAATCACCGTCGCGATGTTGGTTTGTGGCTGAACCTGAAACCCTTTCTTCTGCAGATACTGGACGGTCATCGCGGACAAAATATGCTGTTCGGTAAAACTCTTGGTCGCCAGAATCAGCGGTGCGGCCTGAGCCTGGCTGACCAGAAACGCGGCGGCAACCAGCCCCGCAAGGCGTGAAAACAGTCTCATACGTGCTCCTTGTTATTGTTATCGTGCGATATGCGGGCTCATCAGACGGCCCAGCGCAGCCAGTAGCGTGTCCAGAATCAGCGCGAACAGCGCCGTAGCCGCCGCGCCCAGAATCAGCGTCGGGAAATCATTCAGATAGATGCCTGGGAAAATCAATTCACCGTAACTGCTGGCACCAATCAGGAACGCCAGCGGGGCGGTCCCGACGTTGATCGCCGTCGCAATGCGAATGCCTGAGAGCATCACCGGCCAGGCGTTCGGAATTTCCACCTGACGCAGACGCTGCCATTTGGTCATCCCGATACCGTTCGCGGCTTCCAGCAGCGAAGCGGGCACCGAGCACAGCCCGGCATAGGTGTTACGCACAATCGGCAGCAGTGAGGCAAGGAACAGCGCGATGATCGCCGGGGTATCGCCAATGCCCAGCACCACCATTGCCAGCGCCAGCACCGCCAGCGGAGGAAGCGTGTTGCCGACGTTAAAGATCTGCATCACGTATTCGGCGGTGCCACGTGCCGCCGGGCGGCTGAGCAAAATCCCGCTTGGAATCCCGACCAGCAGGGCAAAGAACATCGAAGAGAACACCAAAATCAGGTGCTGTTGACCGAGATACAGCAGGTCAACCTGGCGTGCTTTGATCGTATCCAGACCAATTCCCCACGCAAGGAGCGCGAGAACGGCAACAATCGCGGCGATGAAAAGCAGCGTGCGTTTGAGTAAAGATGAGTGCATTGCGGTGTGTCTCCCTGTGCGCATGCGTTATATACCCGTCATACTTCAAGTTGCTTATGCGTTGGCTGCACCCGCTCACCCCAGTCACTTACTTGAGTAAGCTCCTGGGGATTCTCGGGTTTGCCGCCTTCAAGCAACTTGAATTATTTAGGGTAAAGCAACCCATTGATTGCCTGTTGTTATGCCATGTTTCGGCAGGGGTAATTGAGCTATAGCAAGCGAATGGGAAGGGTTCCAGCGAAGCGCAAAATGAGTTGAGAGACGATAACAATGTAAACAGGCTGTTACGCCTTATGGGATAAGGGCTGAGCGGAAACGGGCAGAATTGTCCTAAAGAGAGAAAGCGAAAAGTGACACCGTAACAAAAAGGAGTTTCGCACGGCACCAGATGTGCCGTGCGAAGAGAGGATTATCGGTAAAGCGTTTTGTCTGCGACCGGAATGAGCAGCGCGGAATGCCAATCGGCCAGCGTCAGACGGGCGAGCTGAGCAATGCCAACGTAAAACGGATGGTTGGCCTGTTCAATAAACACCGTCAAGAAGCGCTGGCTCCACGGCAGCAAATGCCATGCCAGGAGTTGATCGCGTTCGGCGTCTCGTTCGTTTTCGGCAAGCCAGGCGGCCAGCATCAGCAGCGTGCCAAAATGATCTTCCGGCTCGTTCTGCTTCATTTCAAAAGCGATGCTGTTATCACGCATCCACTGGCGCAGGGCAAGGGTCGAGTCACCAAACAGCACCGACTCACGATCGAGCCAAACGGAACCCCACGGCGGCGCGGGCAGTGCCCACGGGCCGATAAACAGACGCTGCCAGGCGTCGGGCAGCGGCTCATCTGATGGAGTGCGCAGGGTTTCAGCGACAGGCAATAAGCTTGCCTGCTCCAGCGGCCAGTCCTGATACCAGTCGGTTGTGGTCAGGGCCGTGACCAGCGGAGCGGTCTGCTCACTTTCCGGTGAGAAGTAAAACAAGGCTCCCAGCACCCTGGCACTTAATGCGAACGACTCGCGGGGTAAAACTTCATTCATCACTGCGTTCCTTTAAACCTTCTCGATCTGCACCAGGTTGGTATGCTGCGGGTTGCCTTTCGCCAGCGGCGAAGGGCGGTGTGTAGTAAGCGTATTGATACAGGAACCATGATCCACGCGGTCGCCGGTCATGTTGGCTTCGTGCCACGCGCCCTGGCCCATTGCGCTCACGCCCGGCATGATGCGCGGCGTGACTTTAGCGGGAATGCGCAACTCTCCACGAGCGTTAAATACGCGCACCAGATCGCCATTTTGAATGCCACGCTGGCCGGCATCGACTGGATTCAGCCACACTTCCTGACGACAGGCTGCTTGTAAGATATCAATATTACCGTAACTTGAATGGGTGCGGGCCTTAAAGTGGAAACCAAACATTTGTAACGGGAACTGGCTGCGTTCAGGGGCGTCCCAACCGTCAAACGTGGAGGCATAGACCGGGAGCGGGCTGATGGTTTCGTCTTTCTCCAGCTCCCAGCTGTTAGCGATTGTCGCCAGTTGGCTGGAGTAGATTTCGATTTTGCCCGACGGGGTTTTCAGCGGGTTAGCCTCAGGGTTGTCGCGGAACTTTTTGTAGGCCACAAAGTGACCGTTCGGGTCTTTGCGCTTGTAAATCCCCATCTCTTTTAGCGCCTCGTAAGACGGCAGTTTAGGATCTTTTTCAAGCATTTTCGCATACAGAAGCTTTAACCACTGCTCTTGCGTGCGGCCTTCGGTGAATTGCTGATAAATATCCGGCCCCAGGCGTTTCGCCACTTCGCTCATGATCCAGTAGATCGGTTTACGTTCAAATTTAGGCGCGGTGACGGGCTGGAGGAAAATCAGATAGCCCATGTTGCCCGCGTAGTCGTTAGGAATAATGTCTTCCTGTTCGACAGTCATCAGGTCCGGCAGCAGAATATCGGCGTATTTCGCCGACGAGGTCATGAAGTTGTCGATCACCACAATGGTGTCGCACAGGCTTTCGTCCTGCAAAATATCATGGGTTTTATTGATATCGGAATGCTGGTTGGTGATGGTGTTCCCGGCGTAATTCCAGATGAACTTGATTGGCACATCCAGCTTATCTTTACCGCGTACCCCATCACGCGTGGCGGTCATCTCCGGGCCACGCACAATCGCATCGGTCCAGCTAAAGCAGGAGATCTGCGTTTTCACCGGGTTGTCCGGCAGTGGCATGCGCTCGATGGTGATGGTGTAGGTGGATTCACGCGCGCCGCTGTTGCCGCCGTTGATCCCCACGTTGCCGGTTAGAATCGGCAGCATGGCAATGGCCCGCGACGTCAGTTCGCCGTTGGCCTGACGCTGCGGACCCCAGCCCTGGCAGATATACGCCGGTTTGGCGCTGCCGATTTCGCGCGCCAGTTTGATGATTCTGTCGACGGGAATGCCGGTGATGCGCGACGCCCACTCAGGCGTTTTCGCCGTGCCGTCTTCACCCTGGCCGAGAATATAGGCTTTGTAGTGACCGTTTGCGGGCGCATCGGCAGGCAGCGTTTTTTCATCATAGCCGACGCAGTATTTATCGAGGAACGGCTGATCGACGAGATTCTCATCGATTAACACCCATGCGATACCGGCGACCAGCGCGGCGTCGGTGCCTGGACGAATAGGGATCCACTCATCTTCACGCCCGGAGGCGGTGTCGGTATAGCGCGGGTCGATGACGATCATCCGCGCATTTGAACGTTCACGCGCCTGCTCGAGGAAGTAAGTGATCCCGCCGCCGCTCATTCGCGTTTCCGCCGGATTGTTGCCGAACATCACCACCAGTTTGGTGTTTTCGATATCCGAGGTGCTGTTACCGTCGTTGGTGCCGTAGGTGTAAGGCATGGCGCAGGCAATTTGCGCGGTGCTGTAGGTGCCATAATGGCTGAGGAAACCGCCGTAGCAGTTCATCAGACGTGCGACCAGCGAGGCGTAAGGCGAGGAGCGGGTGATGTTGCCGCCGACGATCCCGGAGGAGTAGTTGATGTACACGGCTTCATTACCGTATTTCTCCACCACACTTTTCAGGTTTTTGGTGAGGGTATCCAACGCTTCATCCCAACTGATGCGCTCGAACTTACCTTCGCCGCGTTTACCCACGCGCTTCATCGGATAGTTCAGGCGATCGGGGTGGTTAATACGGCGACGGATGGAGCGGCCACGAAGACAGGCGCGAACCTGATGGTTGCCGTAGATATCTTCACCGGTGTTGTCGGTTTCGACCCAGTAAACTTCGTCGTCTTTGACGTGTAATCGCAGGGCGCAGCGGCTGCCGCAGTTAACCGAACAGGCGCCCCAGACCACTTTATCAGCGGCAGGGTTTACGGCCTGTTGCACGGCGGCAGCGGCGCTTTTGAGGCCGAAGGGTAAAGAGATCCCACCGGCTGCGAGCGCCAGTGAGCCAATTGCAGTGGATTTAACCAACGCTCGACGGCTAATCCCGCCGTGATGTTCGACATCGGACATGACTCACTCCATCTTTGTCATTGCGTGTGATAAGCACCCGCGATTACAACCGGGCTAATGATGGAGTGAGTTTTACCTATTCAGGGGTAATAAACCTTAATCCTTATCAAGCTAAGGGAAATTCTGCGATGAAATTACTGCGGTTCGCTCTGGGTATTGTTCTGTGCGCCCGCGCTGCTGGCAGAATTGCCGCTGCTGGTGCGCGTATAAAGAATTTTGAACGTATCGTTGGCGCAATGCCCGACGACCTGCGCGTCAGGTTGATCCGCTTGATCGCCGGGAACGATATTCAGGCTAAATCCAGACTCGGGTACGCCATTGTTGATGATTCGCTGCTGGATGTCGCTTTTCACTCGCTCGCAGGAGTCTGGAGCGGCCAGCACCGCAGGAGAAATACTCGTTAACAGCAGCGCGGTAATCCAGGGTAACCGTTTCATATCTAGCTCCTTATCTCTGTGTGTGGACTTTATTTTAGCAGGGATAATGTAAATAGCTGTATTGCAGAGAAATTTTCTGAAAAATCCGAGTGGTTAATTTACCTGGATTAGGTGCGAGATGTGATTATTTAATTCTGTGATGAGTAGTCATCTAATAGAGTCAATTGCTGGCCATATTAATGTACGCTATTTTTGGTGGCGTGGATTTTAATTGCCATGATGATAAAAAAGAATAAATTTTATTTGGTGGCTAATTTATTTAATCCCATTAGGCTTGTTGGCGGACGTTTCATTTTAATTCTGTACTTTACCTATATCGTCACAGGAGAAACAAAATGTTAAGCCAAAAAAGTTTATCGGATAAAGAACGTCGTGATGGCATGTATGTGTTAGAACAAAGCATGGGGTTTGTCTGGCAAGCCGCGCTACGCACCGCGGCGTTATTACGGATTGCGGATCATCTGAAAGACGAAGCGAAAACCGCAGAACAGCTCGCGCAGGAATTGCACGTGGATTCCGGATTTTTGTATCGGGTGTTGCGCACGCTGGCTTCACGCGACGTGTTTAAAATGACCGACGACGGCCTGTTCAGTCTCACTCCCGCCGCACAGTTTCTGCGATCAGACACCCCGTACTCCCTGCGTGAAGGGGTGTTGATGTTGACGGATAAAACCATGTGGCAGCCCGCAGGCGAAATGACAGATATCGTCAAAGGCAAACCGGTCTTCAACGAATTATTTGGCATGCCTTTTTACGAGTACTGGGGCACGAAAAAAACGCCGTCCGGCGACGACGGTTTTCATGCCGGGATGGCATCTATGTCGAGCGTTGAAAACGACATCCTGGTGGATAATTATCAATTCCCGGAAAATGCCACGGTCGTTGATATTGCCGGTGGATTGGGGAATCTTCTATTAACGGTTTTACGCCGAAATCCAACGCTGCACGGTATTTTATTTGATCGCCCAAACGTCGTGACTGAAAACAGCCTGCATTTATTGGGCGACGATTCGCGCTGGGAAACCGTGGCAGGAAGTTTTTTTGAAGCCTGTCCGGTCGCTGATATTTATATGCTGAAATATATTTTGATGGACTGGCCGGACGACAAAGCCAGCCAGATATTAAAAACCTGTCGCAAAGCAATGAAAGCCAGTTCACGCTTATTAATTCTGGAGCCGATGATTAAAGAAAAGGATAACGAGCAGGGGAGATATGAGATGGATCTAATCTTGCTGTCGGGCTTCGACGGCGGACGGGCGCGCACGGAGAAAGAGTATGCAGAAATGTTGGGTAACGTCGGGCTGAAGATTAATCGGATAATCCACACGCCGTCGTATTTGTCGATTGTGGAGGCGGTTCTGGCCTGACGCTTGCTAACACATAAAGTGATAAATTGCCGATGCGGTTTCGCTATAATGTTTACATCTATATTGGCTAATATGATTGGGATTAATTTCCACGCATCGGTGAGAATGTGAAGAAACTAGCAGTAATGATTGGGCTGACCAGCCTGCTGGCAGGGTGCGATAACGCCTCCGGGCCGCTGTCTTTTACGCCGGAGATGGCCAGCTTTTCAAATGAATTTGATTTTGATCCCCTGCGCGGGCCGGTAAAAGACTTCACCCAGACGCTGTTCAATGAAAAAGGGGAAGTGAGTAAGCGCGTAACAGGATCGCTTTCGCAAGAAGGGTGTTTCGATACCCTGGAGTTGCACGATCTGGACGCAAACACCGGCGTAGCTCTGGTGCTGGACGCCAATTTTTATGTGGATGCCGAAACGCAGCAGCAGAAAATTAAGCTGCAGGGTAAATGCCAGTTAGCCGAATTACCCTCTGCGGGCGTCACCTGGGATACGGACGATAACGGGTTTATCGTGACCGCACACGGTAAGGCGATGGAAGTGAAATATCGCTACGACGCAGACGGTTATCCGCTGGGTAAAACCACGGTTTCAGGCGATCAGCATCTCTCGGTTTCGGCTACGCCTTCGAAAGATAAACGTAAAAAACTGGATTATTCCGCCATCAGCCTGCTCAACGATAAACCGCTGGGTACGGTGAAACAGAGCTGTGATTACGATCGTCACGACAATCCGGTCAGTTGTGAGTTACAGATGACGGACGACAGCGTAAAACCGGCTGTTGAGCATAAGTACACGATCAAAAACAGTATTGAATATTATTGATAAATCGGTGTTGTACGCCGGGTGAGGCTAAGCCGCCACCCGGCAACAAACGCATTACTGCGCCGTAGGCTTCAACAGGTGGGTTCCGGACGACCTGTGCTCTGCCAGATACTTATCCTGGAAAATACACATTCGAATGGTGTTGCGGTACTCGCCGTTAATAAAGAATTCGTGAATCAGTTCGCCCTCCACCATAAACCCAAGCTTGCGGTAAATGTGGATGGCTTTTTCATTTTCTTTATCAACAATCAGATACAGTTTATACAGGTTGAGAACCGTAAATCCGTAGTCCATCGCCAGTTTCGCTGCGCGCGTCGCAAGGCCTTTGCCCTGGTATTCTGGCGAAATAATTATCTGAAATTCCGCCCGACGGTGGACGTGGTTGATCTCAACCAGCTCGACCAGACCGGCCTTTTCGCCGTCGCATTCGACAACGAAACGGCGCTCGCTCTGGTCGTGAATATGTTTATCGTAAAGATCCGACAGCTCGACAAAAGCCTCGTACGGCTCTTCGAACCAGTAGCGCATGACGCTGGCGTTATTGTCGAGCTGGTGGACAAAGCGCAAATCCTCGCGCTCCAGCGGTCTGAGTTTTACTGTTAACGGGCTGGCCATAATCATCCTTCAGGCAGTCAATATTAAGGTGCTACCGTACGCCCGGTACGACGATCCAGGCAGCGCAGCGTATTAGGCTCCCAGTAGGCATTCACGTTCGCACTTTGCTGACAGTTATCCCGTGCATCAAAGGCGACGTCGTCTTTGTCCCACTCTTTTTCGGCACGTTTGTTCACTTTCTGGCGCAGGCTGCGGGTGTCATTCCATTGCTCTTTATCCATCGCGGCATTCTGGCGACTTTGCGCACTGTCACCTGATTCGATGATCAGTTTGCTGGTGTCGGCAGAGGCGGGCGCAGTGAAGGCAAAAGCCGTCAGAGAGAGCATGGCCGCCAGACAGAAGCGTTTGCTTAGTGTACTCATTGCATGTTCCTTATATTGGGTGTACCCGAGACCAATTCTACACCAATCCGAAAAGGGGGCATATCCTCGTGTCGGTTATGGAATTAGCCACGCAATTATCGCGTATCATGGTTAAACCTAATCTCACTCAAACGCCAAAATGATTAAAACCACCTTACTTTTCTTTGCGACTGCCTTGTGCGAAATCATTGGCTGTTTTCTGCCGTGGCTATGGCTGAAACGCGGAGCCTCGGTATTACTGCTCCTTCCGGCTGGGATCGCGCTGGCGCTGTTTGTCTGGCTACTGACGTTACATCCGGCGGCCAGCGGACGAGTCTACGCTGCCTACGGCGGCGTCTATGTCTGTACCGCACTTATCTGGCTACGGGTGGTCGACGGCGTGAAGCTCAGCGCCTATGACTGGGCAGGGGCTGCGATTGCCCTGTGCGGCATGTTGATTATCGTGGCGGGCTGGGGGCGCGCATAAGCGTTTTATTTGTGATCTATGGATGATTTTTTGATCGCTATACTTGTATGGTAGTTGCGTAATTGCGTAAGTTTCTTGCATCACAACGAGCGATGTAAGGAACGGGATCATGAAAATTGTCGGGGCCGAAGTCTTTGTTACCTGCCCAGGGCGTAATTTTGTCACGCTTAAACTCACCACTGACGACGGGATCGTCGGCCTGGGTGATGCCACCTTAAACGGACGCGAGCTGTCCGTTGCCTCTTACCTTAAAGATCATCTCTGTCCGCAGTTGATTGGCCGCGATGCGCATCGCATCGAAGACATCTGGCAGTTCTTCTATAAAGGCGCGTACTGGCGGCGCGGACCGGTCACGATGTCGGCCATTTCTGCCGTCGATATGGCGCTGTGGGATATCAAAGCCAAAGCCGCCGGAATGCCGCTTTATCAGCTTTTGGGCGGAGCATCGCGTGAAGGTGTCATGGTTTATTGCCACACCACCGGCCACACGATTGACGATGTCCTGGAAGATTACGCCCGTCATAAAGAACAGGGATTCAAAGCCATCCGCGTGCAATGCGGCGTTCCGGGCATGAAAACCACCTACGGCATGTCGAAAGGCAAAGGGCTGGCGTATGAACCGGCGACCAAAGGCCACTGGCCGGACGAGCAGTTGTGGTCGACGGAAAAATACCTCGATTTCACGCCAAAACTGTTTGACGCCGTGCGCAATCAGTTTGGCTTTAACGAACATCTGCTCCACGACATGCACCACCGCCTGACACCGATCGAGGCAGCGCGGTTTGGTAAAAGCATTGAAGCGTTTCGCATGTTCTGGATGGAAGATCCTACGCCTGCTGAAAACCAGGAATGCTTCCGCCTGATTCGCCAACATACCGTTACGCCGATTGCTGTCGGGGAAGTTTTCAACAGCATCTGGGACTGCAAACAGCTGATCGAAGAACAGCTTATCGATTACATCCGCACCACCATCACCCATGCGGGCGGGATCACCGGTATGCGGCGGATTGCTGATTTCGCCTCACTCTACCAGGTGCGCACCGGTTCACACGGTCCATCGGATCTGTCGCCGATTTGCCACGCCGCCGCGCTGCATTTCGATCTGTGGGTGCCAAACTTCGGTGTGCAGGAGTACATGGGTTATTCCGAGCAAATGCTGGAGGTTTTCCCGCACAGCTGGAGCTTCGACAACGGCTACATGCATCCGGGTGAAAAGGCGGGGCTGGGCATTGAATTCGACGAGAAACTGGCCGCGAAATATCCGTACGACCCGGCGTATCTGCCTGTCGCCCGCCTTGAAGATGGCACCCTATGGAACTGGTAAATCAGGAGCACACCATGAAAAGTATTGTGATTCAAAAACCAAATGCGCTGCTGATTGATGAGCGTCCATTACCTGTACCGGGCAACGGCGAAGTGCGGGTCAAAATTACCCTCGCGGGTATTTGCGGTTCCGACAGCCATATCTATCGCGGCCATAACCCGTTTGCCAAATACCCGCGCGTGATAGGGCATGAGTTCTTCGGTGTGATTGACGCGCTCGGTGAAGGCGTTGAAGAAAATCGTCTCGGGCAGCGCGTTTCCGTCGATCCGGTGATCAGCTGCGGGCACTGCTATCCGTGCTCGGTGGGGAAACCCAACGTCTGCACAACGCTGGTGGTGCTGGGCGTGCATCGTGACGGCGGCTTTAGCGAATATGCGGTGGTTCCGGCGAAAAATGCCTGGCACATCCCAGATACGATCCCCGATAAACACGCGGTAATGGTGGAGCCTTTCACGATTGCGGCCAACGTCACCGGCCACGTTCAGCCCACGGAACAGGATGTTGCCTTGATTTACGGCGCGGGTCCGATGGGGCTGGTGACCGTGCAGGCGTTGAAAGGCGTTTATAAGGTTAAGCAGGTGATTGTGGTCGACAGGATTGACGAACGGCTGGAGATGGCGAAACGCAGCGGCGCGGACTGGACGTTCAACAACGCAGAACAGTCGCTTCAGGCAGCGCTGGAAGAAAAGGGCATCAAACCAACGTTAATTGTTGATGCGGCCTGCCATCCGTCGATTCTTCAGGAAGCGATTACCCTCGCTTCTCCCGGCGCGCGCATTGTGCTGATGGGCTTCTCCAGCGACCCGAGCCAGATTGTGCAGCAGGGAATCACCGGCAAAGAACTGTCGATTTTCTCTTCTCGCCTGAATGCCAACAAATTTCCGGTGGTGATCGACTGGCTGGAAAAGGGGCTGATCGACCCAGACAAACTGATCACCCACTCTTTTGACTATCACCACGTCACTGACGCCATCGAACTGTTTGAGAAAGACCAGCGGCAGTGCTGCAAAGTCCTCCTCACGTTCGGCCAATAATAACAAACGCGGTTAAGTGGTACGCATCTTACCTTTATTCAGAGATAGCCATTATGACTCAAGCACAACCTCAAAGAACGACATCGGATCTGGTGAAAGCGGCTGTTTCCGGCTGGCTCGGTACCGCGCTGGAATTCATGGATTTCCAGCTCTATTCCCTGGGTGCGGCGCTGGTGTTCCATGAAATATTCTTCCCGGAACAGTCCGCTGCAATGGCGTTGATTCTGGCGATGGGGACTTACGGCGCAGGCTATATTGCGCGTATCGTCGGGGCGTTTATCTTCGGCAAAATGGGCGACCGTATCGGGCGTAAAAAGGTGCTGTTTATCACCATCATCATGATGGGGATCTGTACCACGCTGATTGGCGTTCTGCCGACCTACGCGCAAATTGGCATTTTTGCGCCGGTGCTGCTGGTGACGCTGCGCATTATTCAGGGGCTGGGCGCCGGGGCAGAAATTTCTGGCGCGGGAACCATGCTGGCGGAATACGCGCCGAAGGGTAAGCGCGGAATAATTTCCTCGCTGGTGGCAATGGGAACCAATTGCGGAACCCTGAGCGCCACGGCTATCTGGGCGGTGATGTTCTTTGTGCTGGACCGTGAAGATCTTATCGCCTGGGGCTGGCGCGTGCCGTTCCTCGCCAGCGTCGTGGTGATGATCTTCGCCATCTGGCTGCGAATGAACCTTAAAGAAAGTCCGGTATTTGAGAAGGTAAACGATGAAAGCGGCCCGGTAGTGACCGCTGAAGAAACCTCGCTGGGTGCGATGTTTAGAAGCAAATCATTCTGGCTGGCGACCGGGCTGCGTTTTGGTCAGGCGGGAAATTCAGGTTTGATTCAAACCTTCCTGGCGGGCTATCTGGTGCAGACGCTGTTGTTTAATAAAAGCATTCCGACCGATGCGCTGATGATAAGTTCCATTCTCGGATTTATCTCCATCCCGCTGCTGGGCTGGCTGTCCGATAAAGTGGGGCGCCGTCTGCCTTATATATTGCTCAATATTTCCGCCATTATTCTGGCGTACCCGATGCTGTCGATTATCGTCGATAAAAGCTACAGCCCCGGGGTGATCATGCTATCGATCATCGTCATCCATAACTTTGCGGTGCTGGGCCTGTTTGCGCTGGAAAACATCACTATGGCGGAGATGTTTGGCTCGCGGAACCGTTTTACCCGCATGGCGATTTCGAAAGAGGCGGGTGGTTTGGTGGCGGTCGGATTCGGCCCGGTGCTGGCGGGGATCTTCTGCAATATGACCGGTTCCTGGTGGCCAATTGTGGTGATGATGGTGGTCTATTCGGTAATCGGTCTGATATCAGCGGTGCTGATGCCGGAAGTGCGCGACCGCGATCTGAGCCTCGCGGAAGATGCCGCCGAAAAAGCGGTTTCCACCGTGCCGCTTGGCCATACGGTGAATCAGTAAGATCGCAGGGCGGGAGGTCGATCCCGCCTTTTCTTCTCTTCTTGTATGGTAGTTGATGGAAATCAAAGATGTCATACCAATTGCATGAGATGGTCTACCTCCTCAGATTCGACGACCACTCACTAAAATGAGCCTCCTCATGAATAATAAATTGTTGAATGCCAAAGCGTCACTTCCTGCCTACGACCGTAACAAGCTAGTGCCACGCATCGTGCACCTCGGTTTCGGCGCGTTCCATCGTGCTCATCAGGCCGTTTACACGGATATCCTCGCGGCTGAGCACGGCAGCGACTGGGGTTACACCGAAGTGAACCTGATTGGCGGCGAACAGCAAATTGCCGATCTCAAGGCCCAGGATAATCTCTACACCGTGGCGGAAATGTCCGCCGACGCCTGGACCGCTCGCGTCGTCGGTGTCGTCAAAAATGCGCTTCACGCGCAGGTTGATGGTCTGGAGACCGTGCTGGCTGCCATGTGCGAGCCGCAGGTGGCGATTGTTTCGCTGACCATCACCGAAAAAGGTTACTGCCATGCGCCTGCGACCGGACAACTTATGCTCGATAACCCGCTGATCGCCGCCGATCTGCAAAATCCGCATCAGCCAAAATCTGCGCCGGGCGTGGTGGTAGAAGCGCTGGCGCGTCGTAAAGCGGCGGGTTTACCGGCTTTTAGCGTCATGTCCTGCGACAACATGCCAGAAAACGGCCATGTCATGCGTAACGTCACCTGCGCGTATGCGCGAGCGGTAAACAGCGAACTGGCAGACTGGATTGAAGCGAACGTCACGTTCCCGTCTACGATGGTCGATCGTATTGTGCCGGCAGTGACGCCGGAAACGCTGGATAAAATTGAACAGTTAACTGGCGTGCGCGATCCTGCGGGCGTGGCCTGCGAACCATTCCGTCAGTGGGTAGTAGAAGATAACTTTGTTGCCGGACGTCCTGAGTGGGAAAAAGCAGGCGCAGAGCTGGTGGCAGATGTGATTCCGTTTGAAGAGATGAAGCTGCGTATGCTTAACGGCAGCCACTCTTTCCTGGCGTATCTCGGCTATCTGGCGGGTTATCAGCACATCAACGACTGCATGGAAGACGAAAATTATCGTCAGGCCGCTCATGCGCTGATGCTCAATGAACAAGCGCCAACCCTGAAGGTAAAAGGTGTTGATCTGGGGCGTTACGCCGATCTGCTGATTGCGCGCTACAGCAATCCGGCGCTGCGTCATCGCACCTGGCAAATCGCGATGGACGGCAGCCAGAAGTTACCGCAGCGTATGCTCGATTCTGTACGCTGGCATCTGGCGCATCAGCGCAGTTTCCCGCTGCTGGCGCTGGGCGTAGCAGGCTGGATGCGTTATGTCGGCGGCGTGGATGAAAGTGGAAACGCGATCGAAGTCTGCGATCCGCTGCTGTCCACCCTTCAGGCGGCGGTCAAGGGTAGTGCCGAAGGCGAAAGCCGGGTGAAAGCGCTGTTGGGTATCGAGGAGATTTTCGGTAACGAATTACCGCTGGAAGCCCGCTTTGTGGATGCGGTGATGGGCGCGTATATAATGTTGCTGGAGCAGGGCGCGAAAGCGACGGTGGCACAGACTCTCGCTTCGAAATAAACACGTATCATGCCGCCGTTTGCGGCGGCATGTCATTAGGCCTGTTAGTGCATTCCTAAGCGAATCAGTTCAATCGGTTCGAACTTGCCTTCACAACCTTCCACTTCTACCGTTTTACTGCGGCGAACCTGCGCGGCGTCCAGCCCCTGAGCGTGAATTGCACGGACAGTCCCTGTGCGCCCGGTGCCGTTAATCATCACACGGCTGCCAGTGGTAATTGCGTTACGGTTGCGGTCATACGTCATCATGGTTATTTCTCCTCTTCTCTACACATCACGGCCCTGTTATTCCTGCCGCTGACGGGAGAATATAAATACGCCTGTTGCGTTCACATTTTTTTGTTTTTGATCAAGCTCACACTTTTTTGTCTGCATTTTATTGCCATTGGGCGGTTCAGACGCAAATTGACAAAACGGACAATTGTTTTCATTTATTGATAGTTTCGCCACTGAACGGTTTAGCCTTCGTTTCAAATAGCCATGTCACTCTTAAGTCAGATAACTCATTATTTTATTTGGAATAAGGAAGGGCTTATGTACAAGAAAATATTAATGCCTGTAGACGTATTTGAAATGAACCTCAGTGATAAAGCGGTGCGTCATGCGGAGTTTCTGGCGAAAGCGGATAACGCGACCATCACCTTGCTGAACATCCTGCCCATCAGCAGCCGCTCGTTGCTACGCGGGTTTAACTCTGACATTAAAAAGTTCGAAGCCTATATGGTCACCGAGTCAGAGAAAAAGATGAATGAATTAAAGCGCTTATTTGATATCGCGCCGGAGAATATTCACACTGAGGTGCGCTTCGGTAATGTTCGCGATGAAATCATCAGCATGAGTAATAAAGAGGATTACGAAGTGATTGTTATCGGCTCGAAGACGCCGGGAATGTCCAGCCATCTGCTTGGCTCAAACGCGGAATCGGTTATTCGCTACGCCAAAATACCTGTCTTAGTGGTACGCTAATTATTTAAGCGCCTCCCTGTCGGGAAGGGAGGCGCTTAATATTAATCTTCTGTAAACCAGTCGCTGTTTTCCTGGCGAATAAGCTGCACCGACTCGCCAATTTCTTGCAAATGCACGGTCATCGCTTTGTCTACGGCATCAACGTCACGCTTTTCCAGTGCGGCGAAAATATCGTGGTGCTGACGCAACAGCATTTCCGGTGGCGAGACGTGATCAAGGCTCATATAGCGCACGCGGTCCATCGTGGCTTTGATATTTTCAATCGTATCCCACGCCAGTTGACAGTCGGCAATTTGCGCCAGTTTCTGATGAAACTCATCGTCGAGCTGGAAAAAGTCATTCAGCTGTTTGCGTTCAATCGCAATGCGCTGCTGGTGGAGATTCTGTTCCAGCAAATAGCACTGATTTTCGTCAATCAGAGAAGCCGCACGACGCACCACAGCGCATTCAATCGCCTGGCGGACAAAACAGCCGTTACGCACCTGCGAAAGGGATATTTTATTCACGTAGCTGCCGCGCTGCGGGCGAATTTGAATCAGACCGTTTTCGGCAAGTTTAATGAATGCTTCGCGCACCGGCTGACGCGATACGTCAAAACGCACCGAGACCTCTTTTTCAGAGAGCGGTGTACCAGGCGGGATCAAACAATGGACGATATCACGTCGCAAAATGCGGTAAATTTGCTGATTAACAGGCTGGGTAGGATTCAGTTGCGATTCGGCGGCCATTGGATGTGATTTCTCAAAGAGTTAACACTTCAATACTACCATTCTTTTACCGGTCATCCCAGACCCGACCCGCAGGCCGGGCAGGGAAATAATCAGCCGCGATGCACGCTTAATCCGGCAAAGCTCTGGCTGACTGGCATCATTTCGACGGTGTTAATGTTGACGTGTTTTGGCAGCGTCGCGACCCACCAGACGGTTTCGGTCACATCTTCCGGGGACAGAGCCTCGGTGTTTTCATAGGTTTTGCCTGCTTTCGCGTCATCGCCTTTGAAACGCACGTTGGAAAACTCGGTCCCGCCGACCAGACCCGGCTCAATATCCGTCACGCGGATCGCCGTGCCGTGCAGATCGGTACGCAGATTCAGGCTGAACTGACGCACAAAAGCTTTGGTTGCGCCGTACACGTTTCCACCTGCGTAAGGCCAGCTTCCGGCGGTCGAGCCGATATTAATGATATGACCGCGGTTACGCTCGACCATGCCCGGCAGCACCGCGCGGGTCATGTACACCAGCCCTTTGTTGTTGGTGTCGATCATGTTTTCCCAGTCTTCGACGCTGGCTTTATGCGCAGGCTCCATCCCCAGCGCCAGACCGGCGTTGTTGACCAGTAAATCAATGGCACGCCATTCTGCGGGCAGGTTAGCCAGCATCTCTTCAATGGCCGCACGATTACGCACGTCGAGTTGTGCGGTCAAAATGCTGTCGCCAAGCTCATCCTTCAGCTCCTGCAAACGTTCCTGACGGCGACCTGTTGCAATCACTTTATGGCCGTTGGCGACGAAGCGACGCGTGATGCTTTCACCAAAACCCGCCGTTGCCCCGGTAACTAATACGATCATCTCACTGTTCCTCAACGCTTTTTGTGTTGTACAACCATAGCACGCCATCTGGCACGTCGTTAAGGCAACTTTTGTATCGCTAAATGAACGTGGAGAGGGCACTAAAAGACGACGATTCCTGTAACAGGGGCTCCCGCGCTACGAATTTGGCCGCTGCCATACTGAACGACTTTTCCGTCAACAAAAGTGACGTAATAGTCGCCTTTATCCCAACCCCATCCGGATGCCAGGCGATTGCTATATTGGATCTGTTCTTTATTGCCTTCAACCGCATCACCATCAGGCGTGCCTAACACGTCGATGACCTGTGCCTTAGTCATTCCCGTCTGAACATTATGTATTTTTTCGCCAGTGGTACACCCTGCCAGCAGCAGTAACGCCAAACTGGCTAAAAGATTTTTTTTCATTGTTGTCTCAGTAACGATAAGGATTAAATTTAGAACGTTTAAAAAATCAAATTAGAATATCGAATGCTTTCCTGCCGAAGGCTAGCGAATACGCTGAACATCGACGGATTCGCCATCATCAATGCTGACAATTTTATCTTCATCATCGGTGACGACCACATCTGATGCCGGTAGCCACAAGCCGCTGGTGATAGTGTCATAGCTGGCAACCTGCCATACGGAATTATCATCGAGAATAAGGATTTCCCCATTGGCATTATTACTTTTAATGAAATGCTGTTCAGCGGCTATGGCAGGGGTCAGGCAGAGTAACGATATAAAAAAGAGAATGGTTTTCATTAATAGCTCCAGAGCGAATGTATTTCGACATTAAAAGACGAAGGGTAAATTTGCGTTTAGGTTAATGCCTGACTCACAAGTCGTGTTGATCTTCGTCACGCTTTTTATGATTTGAAATTAATGAAACCGTTCAGAAATTAAACATGCAAACATTAATATCAGGAGAGACATAATATCTGATGGCAATAAATCTGCTCCTGATGGGGATTGCAGCACGCCGCTGGCTGTCCTACTCTGGGGAGATAATTATGTGCCCAGGAGTCAACGATGTCGGTTTCAAATCCGTTATTTGAAGTAAGCGTATTACCCTATCAGGCACCTCGATTCGATGTCATCGAAGACTGCCATTATCGTCCGGCATTTGATGAAGCGATGCGCCAGAAGCGCGCAGATATTGACGCCATTATTGCCCGTTCCGCCGCGCCGGATTTTGCCAACACGGTTTTGGCACTGGAAAAAAGCGGTGCGATGCTTTCACGCGTCAGCAGCGTGTTCTTCGCCATGACCTCCGCGCACACCAACGACTATTTGCAGGAACTGGATGAAGCTTTTTCTACCGAACTGGCGGGATTAGCCAACGATATCTGGCTCAACGACGCGCTGTTTTCGCGCGTGCAGGCCGTGTGGGAAGGGCGGAAATCGCTGGATGCTGAGTCGTGCCGGTTGGTGGAAGAGACCCATCAGCACTTTATTCTGGCAGGCGCAAAACTGACTGAGACGCAGAAAGCCGAATTAAAATCACTCAATACCGAAGCCGCATCGCTGACCAGTCAGTTCAATCAGAAACTGCTGGCGGCAGACAAAGCGGGTGGGCTGGTGGTCGATTATGCGCATCAGCTTGAAGGGCTGAGCGCCGACGAAATCGCCAGCGCCGCACAGGCTGCCGCAGATAAAGGGCAGGCGGATCGCTGGCTGATCTCATTACTCAATACCACGCAGCAGCCAGCGCTTTCGGCACTTCACGATCGTCAGACGCGTGAAAATCTGTTCAAAGCAGGCTGGATTCGCACCCAGAAGAATGATGAAAACGATACCCGTATGATTGTGCTCAGACTGGCGAATTTACGCGCCCGTCGTGCGCAGTTGCTTGGGTTCGAGAGCTACGCTAGCTGGAGTACCGCCGATCAGATGGCGAAAACGCCTGACGCGGCACTGAAATTTATGCGAGGTATTGTCCCGGCAGCGCGAGCGCGCGCGCAACGGGAGCAGGCCGATATCCAGAAAGTGATTGATGACGAGCAGGGGCGTTTCAGCGTGCAGGCCTGGGATTGGGCGTATTACGCTGAGCGCGTTCGTCTGGAGAAATACGCTCTGGATGAATCGCAGATCAAACCTTATTTTGCCCTCGATACTGCGCTGCACGATGGCGTCTTCTGGGCGGCTAGCCAGTTGTTCGGTATTCGCTTTGTCGAGCGCTTCGATATTCCTGTTTATCACCCGGATGTTCGCGTCTGGGAGATTTTCGACCAGAACGGCGAGGGTATGGCGCTGTTTTACGGTGATTTCTTCGCGCGTGATTCCAAAGGCGGCGGGGCGTGGATGGGGAATTTCGTCGAACAATCCCATGAACTCGCTGCACGCCCGGTGATTTACAACGTCTGTAACTACCAGAAACCGGCTTCCGGACAGGCGGCGCTACTCTCCTGGGATGATGTCATTACGTTGTTCCACGAGTTCGGTCACACGCTGCACGGCCTGTTTGCCGATCAGCGTTTCGCCACATTATCCGGCACCAACACGCCGCGCGACTTTGTTGAATTCCCGTCGCAAATCAACGAACACTGGGCCAGCCATCCGCAGGTCTTTGCGAACTATGCCCGCCATTATCAAACCGGAGAACCGATGCCAGACGCGCTGCGCGAGAAAATGCTCAGCGCGACGCAGTTCAATAAGGGTTACGACATGACCGAGCTTTTAAGCGCGGCGTTACTGGATATGAACTGGCACGGTATCGGCACGCAGGAAACGGTCACGGACGTGGATACGTTTGAATCGTCAGCGCTTAAAAATGAGGGACTGGATCTGCCCGCTGTTCCGCCGCGCTATCGCAGCAGCTATTTTGCGCACATCTTTGGTGGCGGTTATGCAGCCGGATATTACGCCTATCTGTGGACGCAAATGCTGGCCGACGACGGCTATCAGTGGTTTGTCGAACAGGGCGGCTTAACGCGTGAAAACGGACAGCGGTTCCGCGAAGCTATTCTGTCGCGCGGGAACAGTAGCGATCTGGAAGCGTTGTATCGCGACTGGAGAGGGCACGATCCGTTGATCGAGCCTATGTTGAAGAATCGTGGGTTAAGCGATTAGTTCTTTGCGGTCTGATGCCCTCACCCCGACCCTCTCCCACGGGGAGAGGGAGAAAATCGAGTCCGTGCTTAACGTAAAAAACCGGCTCCGTGCTTGAGGGAGATCAGCGGACGATCCCCTCTCCCATTGGGAGAGGGTTAGGGTGAGGGGAAAAATTACACCACTTCGTTCGGACAATCTTCGCCGTTTTCCAGCTGTTTAAGATTACCCAGCGTTGTTTCTGAAATGCTGATCAGCGCTTCAGCAGTCAGGAACGCCTGGTGTCCGGTAAACAGCACGTTGTGGCAGGCAGACAGACGGCGGAACACATCGTCCTGAATCACGTCGTTAGACTTGTCTTCAAAGAACAGATCGCGTTCGTTCTCATACACATCCATTCCCAGCGCGCCGATTTTTTGCGTTTTTAGGGCTTCAATTGCTGCCTGAGAATCGATCAGGCCGCCACGGCTGGTATTGATAATCATCACGCCGTCTTTCATCTGATCAAAGGCGTCTTGGTTGAGCAGGTGATAGTTCTCCGGCGTCAACGGGCAGTGCAGGGAAATCACGTCCGACTGCGAGAGCAGCGTTGGCAGGTCAACATACTCCACGCCCAGCTCCAATGCAGCAGCACTAGGGTACGGATCGAACGCCAGCAGTCGCATACCGAAACCTTTCAGAATGCGCAGAGTCGCCACGCCGATTTTACCGGTGCCGATCACGCCCGCCGTTTTACCGTACATGGTAAAACCGGTCAGACCTTCGAGAGAGAAGTTGGCATCACGGGTGCGCTGATATGCGCGGTGAATGCGTCGGTTCAGGGACATCATCATTCCGATGGCATGTTCCGCAACGGCTTCCGGGGAGTAGGCCGGAACACGCACCACTTTCAGACCCAGCTCTTTGGCTGCGTCCAGATCGACGTTATTAAAGCCCGCACAGCGCAAAGCAATGTATTTTACGCCGTGTTTTTTCAACTCTTCCAGCACCGGGCGGCTACCGTCGTCGTTGACGAAAATGCACACCGCTTCGCAGCCGTTCGCCGTTTTGGCGGTTCTTTCGGTCAGCAGAAAGTCGAAAAATTCGAGTTCGAATCCGTAAGTCTCGTTAACATGTTGCAGATACTTTTTATCGTACTGTTTTGTGCTATATACCGCGAGTTTCATAAGACTTTCTCCAGTGATTTTGCATTCACGTTAGCATGATTAAAATAATCTTACAATTTATAAAATTTTATTGAATTCAATAAGTTCTATCAATAATTCTAGAGCAACTATCCTTAAAACTGGCGTTGACTTCAACTGACTGGCTAAACATGCCACAATGACGGGCACTGTCGGCTTATTTTTTCGCTAAATCAGGATATTAACTGCCCATGAGGGGTAAATACAAAGCCGTAATTGCGCTACTTCTGCTCATCATTCTCTTGCCGCTGACGCTGCTGATGACGCTTGCCCAGTGGGTCCCCACTCTTGCCGGGATTTGGCTCCCTGTCGGTACGCGCATTGCATTTGAAAAAAGCCCGCGCCTCAGCCGCAATCAGATTGTGATCCCCGATCTCCGTTATCTGGTCGATGACTGCGAAATCGCCCGCGTGGAAAACGCCACGCTGTCTCATCCCAGCCGCTGGAAGCTTGACGTCGGCGCGCTCGAGCTCAATACCGCCTGCCTGAATAAACTGCCGCAGACGGAACAGGCCAACACTGCGCCGAAAACGCTCGCCGAATGGCAGTCAATGCTGCCGAATACCTGGCTTAATATCGATCGTCTAACACTTTCCCCGTGGCAGCAGTGGCAGGGAAAACTCAACGTATCATTAACGCCGTCAATGCAGGAAGTGACTTACCTGGGTGAACAGGTAAAAGTGCGAGGTAAACTTCGCGGCCAAAGCCTGACCATCAGCGAATTTGAACTTCACCTGCCGGATTATCCACAGCCGATTCAACTGGCGGGAGAGTTCACACTGCCGTTGATTCCGGACGGCGTGCCGGTAAAAGGCCACGCAGAGGCCACCCTGACCGTACCGCAAATTGCGTCGCCGGTGGATGTCGATCTCGACTGGGCACAGAATCGGGGTCAACTGGTGATGAGCGCCCGCGATAACCCCGATCCGCTGCTCGATTTACCGTGGCAACTCACCGCCGAACAGCTGACGATCAGCGACGGGCGCTGGCACTGGGATCTCACCGGTCTGCCATTAAGCGGGCGCGTGGGGCTGAAAGTTGAAAACTGGCAGCAAGGCCTGGAAAACGCCATCTTTACCGGTCGTCTGAACGTGCTGACCCAGGGCGATGCCGGTAAAGGCAACGCCGTGCTAACCCTCGGTCCGGGCAAACTGAGCATGGATAACAGCGTTATGCCGCTCCAGTTGACGGGCGAAGCCAAGCAGGGCGATCTGATTTTATATGCCATTCTTCCGGCCCAACTGACCGGCAGCCTTGCCGATCCGCATCTGGCATTTGAACCTGGTGCACTGCTGCGCTCACGCGGTCGGATCATTGACTCCCTGAATATAGATGAAATCCGCTGGCCGCTGGCGGGAGTAAAACTGTCGCAGAAGGGCGTGGATGGGCGTTTACAGGCCATTCTCAAAGCACATGAAAACGAAATGGGCAATTTTGTTCTGCATCTGGACGGACAGGCGAATGACTTTCTGCCGGACAGCGGCCTGTGGCAGTGGCGCTACTGGGGCGATGGTCACTTTACGCCAATGAATGCCCGCTGGGATGTGGCTGGCAAAGGCGAGTGGCGCGACAGCGCGATTGAACTGACGGCATTATCGACCGGTTTCGATAAACTGGAATACGGCACCATGCTGGTGAGCAAACCGCGTCTGATATTAGACCAACCTGTGCGCTGGCTGCGTGGCGAAAATAATCCGCATTTCAGCGGTGCGTTATCGCTTGATGCGCAGCAAACGTCGTTCTCCGGCGGCAGCGTGCTCCCGCCGTCGACCCTGAAATTCAGCGTCGACGGCACGGACCCGACCTTCTTCCAGTTTAAGGGCGATCTGCACGCTGGCGCGATTGGCCCGGTGCAGCTGAACGGTCGCTGGGACGGGGAACGTCTGCGCGGTCAGGCCTGGTGGCCGAAACAGTCCCTGACGGTCTTCCAGCCGCTGGTGCCGCCAGACTGGAAAATGAACCTGCGCGACGGCGAACTGTACGCGCAGGTGGCGTTTTCTGCCGCCGCTGGTCAGGGATTTGAAGCGGGCGGTCACGGCGTGCTGAAAAGCGGCAGCGTCTGGATGCCGGATAATCAAATCAACGGCGTCGATTTTGTCCTGCCGTTCCGCTTCAGCGAAGGCACATGGTCGCTGGGCACGCGCGGCCCGGTCACGCTGCGCATCGCCGAGGTGGTCAACCAGGTCACCGCGCGCAATATCACCGCGGATCTGCAGGGCGATTATCCGTGGAGCGAACACAACCCGCTGCTGCTGACCAACGTCAGCACCGACGTGTTGGGGGGAAAAATCACCATGCAGCAGTTGCGAATGCCGCAGCACGATCCGGCCCTGCTGCGGGTGAATAATATCTCCGCCAGTGAGCTCATCAGCGCCGTCAATCCGAAACAGTTTGCCATGTCTGGCCCGGTCAGCGGTGCGCTGCCGTTCTGGCTGGAGAACGAAAAATGGATAATCAAAGACGGCTGGCTGACCAATCCCGGCCCGATGACCTTGCGTATCGACAAAGACACGGCGGATGCCATCGTCAAAGACAACATGGCGGCGGGTGTGGCGATTAACTGGCTCCGTTATATGGAAATTTCTCGCTCGTGGACGAAAATCAATGTAGATAATCTGGGTGTGCTGACTATGCAATCGGCGATCAGCGGTACCAGCCGGGTAGACGGAAAAAGTAACACCGTGAACCTCAATTACACCCACGAAGAGAATCTTTTTACCCTGTGGCGCAGCCTGCGCTACGGGGATAATTTACAGGCATGGCTTGAGCAACACGCGGCGTTACCGGATGTCCGCTGTCAGGCAGGTAAGGAATGTGAGGAACAACAATGAAAAATCTGACTGGCGCGCTTGGCGTGATCATGGTCGTAATGCTCTCGGGCTGTACGCCGCGTATTGAAGTGGCGGCACCGAAAGAGCCGATCACCATCAATATGAACGTCAAAATCGAACATGAGATCCACATCAAAGTGGATAAAGACGTCGAAACCCTGCTGAAATCGCGCAGCGATCTGTTCTGAGGATGCCATGAAACGACTTCTTGCAATCGGTCTGCTGGTGTTAGTCATCAACGTGCAGGCGCAGGCGATCACCTTAAACGAAGCACGTGCGCAGGGGCTGGTTGGCGAAACCCTGAGCGGCTACATTGCGCCGCTGCGCCAGGATAAGCAGACGCTGGCGTTGGTCAATGAGATCAATGCAGCCCGCACGGAAAGTTATCAGAAGCTGGCAGACAGCAATAATCTTCCGGTCGATGAAGTGGCGAAAATGGCCGGACAGAAGCTGGTGGCCCGCGCACAGCTGGGGGAATATGTGAAGGGGATTAACGGGAAGTGGCTGAAGAAGTGATCAGCGATAGCGCTTGCGGTACTCGCCCGGTGAGACACCAAAACGTTGTTTGAACGCCGTTGAAAAATGGCTATGGTCGGCAAAACCCCAGCTGTAGCCAATTCCCGCCAGTTTTTCATCATCACCCGTGGCGCGTAACACTTGCGCGCACAGGTCCAGCCGCCGGTTTTTGATGTACTGCGCCACCACCAGGCCTTTATCGGCAAACATGCGATACAGGCTGCGCACGGACATGCCGCTCTCGGTGGCGATCCACTCCGGGCGCAACGCTTCCGACTGAATGTGCGAATCAATCAGCGTCAGCACATTCTGGAACTGACGTTCTTTACGCGGCGGTGCGGATTCTCGCTGTTGAAAAGCAGGGCGCAGTAAACACACCATTGCCTCCAGCGCCGCTTCGCTTTCCAGATCGCTCAGATGGGCGTTATCCATGCTCTCCTGCAACAGCCGATAGCTCAGTTGCACCGTCGGCAGGTTGCGCGACAGCTTGAGCGCACAGCTGACTTCCTGAAAGCGACACTGCTGTTCCAGAATCTGGCGTGGGAGTAAAAGAGAAATCTGGCGTGATTTATCGTGCCAATAAATCGAACAGGGGCGTGAAGCATCGATAAGCGTAATGTCACCCGCTTCAATCACCGTTTGCCTGTCGTCCTGTTCCAGCGTCGCATTGCCTTCGAGCTGAAATACGGTGTAGAACCAGGCGTCGTTGCTGCCTTTGATCTCCTGACGAGTGCGAAACAGATTAACGCCTGCGGCAGTGACAGTGCTGAGCTTCATACTTCTGGCGTAGCTGGTTTCCAGTTCGCCAAGAAACGGACCTGCCAGCGGACGCGCGGCAAAGCTGCCACACACCTGGTTAATTTGCGCCAGCCACTGTTGATATTTTTCCTGCTCGCTTGCACACGCCATCGTTCATCTCGCTGCACTGTCAATGTTTTTGCATTGTTGCATTTGTGTTGCATTTTGTCAGAGGTCTGGGCTGACTATAGGAAAGAACACTCGCTGATAACAGTGTTATAAGGCGGAATTATCTTTATTTGCGGGGGCTGTCACAGGTGGCAAAGCGAATGTCACACAGATAAAAGCGTATCTGGCAAAGCGATCTTAGACTGCGTTAACACCCTGCGAATAATAATGAAGGAGCACCCCATGACTGAGACACAGACCGCCATTCTGCCGAGCGTGCAGCAGTTTTTAGACCGCCAACATGGCCTGTGGATTGAGGGCCGTCAGTCCGCTTCTGAAAGTGAAAAACGCCTGAATATCTTCAACCCGGCCACGGGTGAAATGATTGCCTCTACGGCAGATGCAAGCGTGAGCGATGTGGATCGCGCGGTAATGTCCGGCTGGCGTGCGTTTGTCTCCCGCAGCTGGGCGGGGAAACTGCCTGCCGAGCGTGAAAGTATTTTGCTGCGTTTTGCCGATCTGGTTGAGCAGAACACGGAAGAACTCGCACAGCTCGAAACTCTGGAGCAGGGTAAATCAATTAACATTTCTCGCGCTTTTGAAGTGGGCTGCACGCTGAACTGGATGCGCTACACCGCCGGGCTGACCACCAAAATTGCCGGGAAAACCCTGGACCTCTCCATTCCGATGCCACAGGGCGCGCGCTATCAGGCGTGGACCCGTAAAGAGCCGGTTGGCGTGGTCGCCGGTATTGTGCCGTGGAACTTCCCGCTGCTGATCGGTATGTGGAAAGTGATGCCAGCGCTGGCCGCGGGCTGTTCCATTGTGATTAAACCGTCCGAAACCACGCCGCTGACGCTGCTGCGCGTGGCTGAGCTGGCAAGCGAAGCGGGCGTTCCTGATGGTGTATTTAACGTCGTCACCGGCAGCGGCGCAGTGTGCGGCGCGGCATTGACCTCGCATCCGCATATCGCCAAGGTCAGTTTTACCGGGTCAACCGCGACCGGCAAACAGATTGCGCGCGTCGCTGCCGATACGCTAACGGGCGTGACGCTAGAGCTGGGCGGTAAAAACCCGGCGATCGTGTTGAAAGATGCCGATCCGGCGTGTGTGGTGGAAGGGCTGATGACCGGCAGTTTCCTCAATCAGGGGCAGGTGTGTGCCGCAAGTTCGCGCATTTACATCGAAGCGCCGCTGTTCGACACTCTGGTGAGTCACTTTGAGCAAGCGGTGAAATCCCTGAGCGTCGGGCCAGGCATGTCGCCGACGGCGCACATCAACCCGCTCGTCTCCCGCGCCCACTGCGACAAAGTGCAAAGCTTCCTCAACGAAGCGCAATCCCGCAACGCCGAGCTGATTAGCGGCAACAGCGGCCCGGACAATCAGGGCTACTACGTTGCGCCTACGCTGGTGGTAAACCCGGATGTCAGCCTGCGCCTGACCCGCGAAGAGGTATTTGGCCCGGTGGTGAATCTGGTGCGCGTGTCTGATGGTGAAGAGGCGTTACATCTGGCGAACGATACGGAATACGGCCTGACGGCCAGCGTCTGGACGCAAAATATCAGTAAAGCGCTGGAGTATACGGACCGACTTCAGGCCGGTACCGTATGGGTGAATAGCCATACGCTGATCGACGCCAACCTGCCGTTCGGCGGCATGAAACAGTCCGGCACCGGGCGTGATTTCGGCCCGGACTGGCTGGACGGCTGGTGCGAAACCAAGTCGGTGTGCGTGCGGTACTAGTTGTTTTTGCCGGATGGCGGCTTTGCCTTATCCGGCCTACACATTCGGCTCCCTCTCCCTGCGGGTGTACGGTCCGGGGACATGGTAGACAGGTGTTCGGGGACATGGTGAACACTATTT
>RCUS01000124.1_pt1 | contig 61805 bp, 46 predicted proteins | sample 2166221 | NCBI WGS metagenome assembly RCUS01 (sample SAMN09932758, study PRJNA488358) | compost metagenome | isolation source: compost soil in cyclohexanecarboxylic | place: Germany: Experimental Botanical Garden
GCTGCTGCGCGAAGCAATGGCCAAGCAGAACTGAGTTCTGTTTGATCGGTAAAAAGGGCGACCCTCGGGTCGCCCTTTTTTTATGCTCCGCAACCAGGCGGCGCGGCGGATGGCACTGCTGGATCACGCCAGCTTCAGGCTGGCGAAGCCCTTTGTAGGAGCGGGTTCACCCGCGAATCAGGCAGCGCGGTGGATGGCACCGGCTTCGCCGGTGTTCGCGGGTAAACCCGCTCTTACACCGAGGGCAGTGGACCACGCTCGCTTCAGGCTGACGCGCCCCTATTGTAGGAGCGGGCTTGCCCGCGAATAAGGCAGCGCTGGCCTGCCTGAGTGGTAGACCATTCTTGAATTACTTCAATCTTGAATTTTTTTATTAAGTCAAGATCCACCCTGTTCAAATCCTTCCCAGCGTGCTACAAACTGGTTAAGCAATGATCTAGCTGCTTGATAACGAAGGGAAAAATATGACGAAGTCGGAGCTGATCGAACGTATTGTCACCCATCAGGGGCTGCTCTCGTCCAAGGACGTGGAGCTGGCCATCAAGACCATGCTTGAGCAGATGTCACAATGCCTTGCTACCGGCGATCGCATCGAGATCCGCGGTTTTGGCAGCTTCTCGCTGCACTATCGCGCCCCTCGCGTAGGCCGTAACCCGAAGACCGGCCAGTCGGTCAGCCTCGAAGGCAAGTTCGTGCCGCACTTCAAGCCCGGCAAAGAGTTGCGCGACCGGGTCAATGAAGAAGAGCATGAGGCCCACACCTGATTCCACAAGGAGCAATCTGATGCGTAACCTCAAGCGCGCCCTGGCGGCGGTGTTCGTGCTGCTGTTGGCGGCTGTGGTGCTGTTCTTCGTGCTGGAGAACCAGCAAGCCGTGTCATTGGTCCTGTTCGGTTGGGCTACGCCAGCCATGCCGGTTGCTGTTCTGGTATTGGCTGCCTTGGTCATTGGCCTGGCGGTCGGGCCATTGCTGGGGGCTTACGGCGTGCAGCGTAGCAAGCGCAAGATCAGGGCTTCTGCCCGTCAGGCGGCACTGAACGGCAACTAAGGAAATTTCCTACACCTATTAAAGAAAGGTTCGCCTATGCATGCGTCGGCTGTCATGGAGTAATAGCCCACTTCATTTTCGGTCCAGGCGAGTGTGCGCAGCATGGAATATCCCAGCCTTTCCCATCACGGTGGTACCCGGGGTGTCACCGGGTCCTGTCACCAGCTGCACCTCGGCCCATCCACCAGTTTGCTGGTCGACTGCGGGCTGGAACAGGGAAGTGATGCGCCGCCCGGCGCAGAATCCGCCCCCCTCGCTTTTGATATCCAGGGTATTCAGGCCCTGGTCATCACCCATGTCCATCTCGACCATGTTGGGCGCATCCCTGCGCTGCTGGCAGCGGGTTACCGTGGCCCTATCCTGTGCAGCGAGCCCTCGGCCCGGCTGCTGCCGCTGGTACTGGAAGACGCCTACAAGCTGAGCATCAGCAGCGAGCCTGCGCAGGTGGCGCGCTATCTCGATTTCATCCGTGACCTTATCGTGCCGCTGCCCTTCGAGCAGTGGCACACGGTGGTCGAGCGCCCTGGTCTTGCCTGCCGTATTCGTCTACAGCGCGCAGGGCATCTTCTGGGTTCCGCTTATGTCGAGTGCGATATCCAGCATGAGCAAACCAACACCCGTTATGTGTTTTCTGGTGACCTGGGCGCTTGTGGCAACCCGCTGCTGCGCCCGGTGCAGCCTCCGGAGCGCGCCGATGTGCTGGTGCTGGAAAGCACCTACGGTGACCGCCTGCATCCGCAGGCAGACGACCGCCGTCAGCGGCTGGAAGACGCCATCGACCGTGCCCTCGCCGACAAGGGCACCCTCCTGATTCCCGCATTCAGTCTTGGTCGCACGCAGGAGCTGTTGTACGAGCTGGAAGACATTCTGCACCGCAAATCCCTGCTGAACACTACCGGTCCGGCCCCGGACGGGGAGCCGATCGACTGGTCACAGTTGCCCATCATCCTCGATTCGCCCTTGGCTCAGCGCATCACCAGCGTGTACCGGGAGCTGCACGAATACTGGAATGCAGAAGCCAGGGCGCGTGTTGCAGCAGGGCGCGATCCACTTGGCTTCAGCCAACTGATCAGTGTGGACACCCATGCCCGCCACCAGCAGGTGGTCAATTACCTCAAGAGCACCGGGCGACCGGCGATCGTGATTGCTGGCAATGGCATGTGTTCGGGTGGGCGCATCGTCAATTACCTCAAGGCCATGCTGGGGGATCCGCGGCATGAGGTGATGTTTGTGGGGTACCAGGCTAAGGGGACGCCGGGGGCGGTGATACAGGCCAGCGAAGGGGCGCAAGGTTTTGTACAGATTGACCTGGATGGAGATATGCATGATGTGCGGGCGAAAGTCATATCGATGCACGGCTACTCCGGGCATGCGGACCAAGGGGGCTTGGTACGGTTTGCCATGGGAGGCAGAACGCCGGCGGGGAGGGTATTGCTTGTGCACGGAGACAGCAGTGCCAAGGAAGGATTGGCCAAGGCTCTGAGGCGGCGGATTGGCCAAATGGGGTGTCGTGCGGAGGTCATTGTCGCCTGACGCTCGCTCTTGGTCTGGCGAGAGCGTATGAGAGCATGAGGTGCGTTTCGCTGTAAGCTGTATGCAGTGTCTGAAGGGTTGGCCATCGTAGTGTGCGCTAAGTGAATATTCCGGCAAGAGAGTGAGTCGCAAGAGTGAGAGTGTTGGTGACGGGGGCTTCCGGCTTTGTCGGCAGAGCTTTGATCGAGCAACTTCGGCTCGATGATGGTTTACAGCTACGGTTGGCCCAGCGGCGAGCCATCGAAGTGCCGTTCGCCGAGTGCATTCAAGTTGGCGATATAAATGGTGCAACCGATTGGCAAACGGTACTGGCGGGTGTGGATGTAGTTGTGCATCTGGCTGCTCGTGCGCACATACTGCATCACCGCGACGCCGATCCACTGGCGATGTTCAGGGAGGTCAACACCCAAGGCACATTGAACCTGGCGCGTCAGGCGGCTTTCGCCGGGGTCAGGCGATTTGTCTTCATCAGCAGTATTGGTGTGAATGGCGCGCAAACGAAGGGTCAGGCTTTTAACGAGCGAAGTGCGGTATCGCCTCATTCACCCTATGCGCAATCCAAATACGAAGCGGAATGTGGATTGCTCAACATGGCAGAGTCGGGCGTTATGGAGGTCGTCATCATCCGGCCGCCGATGATTTTCGCAGCGCACGCGCCGGGTAATTTTGCACGGCTACTGAAGCTGACATCCCTTCCTGTGCCTTTGCCGTTCGGCGGGATGGATAATCTGAGAAGCCTGGTTTCGCTGCAGAACCTGATTGGTTTTATCGAACTTTGTGTCAAAAGTCCGCACGCGGCGAACGAGGTCTTCCTGATTTGTGACGGTGATGATGTTTCGACGGAGGAAATGGTTCGCCGGCTGGCTAAGGGTATGGGTTGTCGCCGTTGGTTGCTGCCATTTCCCAAAACCATCCTTCACTGGATGGCAATATTGACCGGCAGGGAAAGCATGTATATCCAGCTTTTTGGCTCGCTTCAAATTGATGCAGGCAAAGCGCGTGAATTGTTGCAATGGGAACCGCGCGTGAGCACGCATCAGGGGCTCGAGGAGGCAGGTAGAAGGTACAAGGCTGGATGAATCGGCCCTTCCTGAATATGATGACTGCCAGTTGCGCAATGCAGTTGTCATGCTCGTGTGCCAAGACCTCGCCATGCGACTGACATGTTCGCTGCAGCTCACTGTAGAGATGACTCTGGGCCTGGACGGCTGGGTGTCAGCCACCAGCTTATTAGAAGCGCCCGAAACCGCCTGCACCTATTATCTGGAAACTCATCGCCAATGAGCCTTCTCTGGCTGCTTCCTATTGCTTTTGTCCTATCGTTCGGCCTGACGGCGGCCCTGCGCCGATACGCCTTGTCGCAGAGCCTGTTGGATATCCCCAATGCACGTAGCTCGCACAGCATGCCGACGCCGCGCGGAGGTGGCGTTGCAATAGTTCTGACTTTTCTGCTCGCATTGGTGTTTTTAGGCGTATCCGGCAATGTTCCCGTCAGGATCTGTATGGCGCTGGGTGGATCTGGTGCAATGGTAGCCGTCATCGGCTTCATGGACGATCATGGTCACGTGGCGGCCCGTTGGCGTCTGCTGGCGCACTTCATGGCAGCTGCGTGGTCTCTGTACTGGTTGGGAGGTATGCCCCAGCTTTCGGCATTCGGCATGTCTGTCGAGCCGCGGGTAGTCGGTAGTATCTTTGGGTTGTTGTACCTCGTCTGGACGCTCAACCTCTACAACTTCATGGATGGGATCGATGGCATCGCCAGTGTGCAGGCAATCACTGTCTGCCTTGGGGCTTGCCTGATTTATGGCCTGACCGGCCACCTGGCAGCTATCTGGGGGCCACTGCTGCTTGCGGTCTCCGTCACAGGTTTCCTGTGTTGGAATTTCCCACCCGCGCGAATTTTCATGGGCGATGCAGGTAGTGGGTTTCTGGGGGTTGTGTTGGCCGGGCTTTCGCTCCATGCGGCCTCGCTAGATAGCGAACTCTTTTGGTGCTGGCTGATTCTCATGGGCGTATTCGTGGTCGATGCCACGTTCACCCTTCTACGCCGACTATTGCGCGGGGACAAGGTGTATGAGGCGCATCGAAGCCATGCTTACCAATACGCTGCGCGTCATTTCGGCAGGCATTTGCCAGTCACCGTGGCCGTTGTGCTGATAAACCTGTGCTGGTTATTGCCAATCGCTGTCGCGTGCACCATCTTTGGTCTTGGCGGGGCAGGGCTGCTAATCGCCTATGCGCCACTGGTGGTGCTGGCACTCAGGTTTCATGCGGGAGAGCGAGAGACGGATGTTGGTGAGGGATAGGCGGCGTTGCGCTTGTAAAGGTGCTTCAATGAGTACTATGGGCGAGTGTTCGTCAATAAAGCGCCATATGCAGGGAGAAGTCGATGAGCGGCGATAACCTGTTGGACAGGCTGCGAGTTTTCTTGGTCGCGTTGCCGAGGCGCCAGAAGAGGCTGATTCAGGTCGTAACTGATGTTTTGCTCATCTGGCTTGCCCTCTGGCTTGCATTTCTCGTGCGCTTGGGCATCGATGATCTTTCCGGTCCGCTCAAAGAGCACGCATGGTTGTTCGCCTTCGCTCCAATCGTGGCCATTCCGCTTTTCACGCGGTTTGGAATGTACCGTGCGGTCATGCGTTATTTTGGCAATGACGCACTGATCGCCATCATCAAGGCAGTCAGTCTCTCGTCGTTGATACTTTCCGTGGTCGTTTTCTGGTACAGCAATCATCAGGCGATCGTGCCGCGGTCGATCGTCTTCAATTACTGGTGGTTGAGCCTGGTCATCATCGGTGGTTTGCGGTTGCTGATGCGCCACTATTTTATGGGGGACTGGTTTGCCGGCGCTCACGTGATGCCTTTTGCGGGCCGAGATGACGGCTTGACCAAGGTCGCCATCTACGGAGCTGGAACAGCGGGCAACCAATTACTGGCCGCCTTGCGCATGGGCCGTCTGATGCGCCCGGTGGCTTTCCTCGACGATGATGGCGACTTGTCCGGGCGGGTCATTTCCGGTTTGCAGGTCTACAAGCCCAAGCACCTTCAGCAACTGATCAATGAAACGGGCGCTCAGGAAATCCTACTGGCGCTGCCTTCGGCTACGCGGGCGCGCCGAAAAGAAATTCTTGGCTTCCTCGAGCCGTTCCCTTTGCATGTGCGCAGTGTTCCTGCTTTTGCCGATCTTGCTAGCGGCAGGGTGAAGGTAGGGGATATTCAAGACGTCGACATCGCCGATTTGCTCGGGCGCGATGCAGTGCCTGCGCAAAAAGAGTTGCTGGTGCGTTGCATTGAGAAACAGACCGTTCTGGTAACGGGGGCAGGCGGCTCGATCGGCTCCGAGCTGTGCAGGCAGATCATTGGCCTGGGCCCCAAGACGCTGCTGCTGTTCGATCATAGCGAGTACAACCTCTACACTATCCTCTCTGAACTTGAGCAGCGCATCAGCCGCGAGTCATTGTCCATACGTTTGTTGCCAATTCTCGGTTCTGTTCGTAATCAGGCACACCTGCTGGATGTCATGAAAGCCTGGCGTGTGGACACCGTCTATCACGCGGCGGCCTACAAGCATGTGCCAATGGTCGAGCACAATATGGCAGAGGGTGTGCTGAACAATGTCATCGGTACCCTCCACACTGCACAGGCGGCACTGCAGGCAGGCGTCGCCAATTTCGTGCTTATCTCCACGGACAAAGCGGTACGCCCCACCAATGTGATGGGTAGCAGCAAAAGGCTTGCAGAAATGATTCTGCAAGCTTTGAGTCGTGAAATGGCGCCGGTCATGTTCGCTGACAGTGGCAAGGTATCCAGGGTCAACAAAACGCGCTTTACCATGGTTCGTTTTGGAAATGTGCTGGGTTCGTCGGGCTCGGTTGTGCCGCTATTTCATAAGCAGATCAAATCAGGGGGGCCTCTCACGGTCACGCACCCCAAGATCACCCGCTATTTCATGACCATTCCCGAGGCTGCGCAACTGGTGATCCAGGCCGGGTCGATGGGAACGGGCGGGGATGTGTTCGTGCTCGATATGGGTGAACCGGTGCGCATCGTTGAGCTCGCCGAAAAGATGATCCACCTGTCTGGCCTGAGTGTGCGTTCAGAGCGCAATCAACAGGGCGATATTGCCATCGAGTTCACGGGATTGCGGCCGGGTGAAAAACTGTATGAAGAATTGCTGATTGGTGATCAGGTAGTGAGCACGGACCATCCGATGATCATGTCTGCGCATGAGGATCACCTGTCCTGGGATGTGCTCAAAGATAAGCTTTCCGCGCTGCTCGCAGCGATTTCCACGGATGATTATGTTCGTGTCCGGCAGTTGCTGCGTGAAACGGTCAGCGGTTATTCGCCTGACGGTGAGATTGTTGATTGGATTCACACCCAACGCAGGGTCGATTCTTGAAAAAACGTCCGGCACAGTCATTGCCCGCTGGTCAGAAGTTTCGAGCGCTCAAGGGCTTACGTTGGTGTCGGTGTGATTATGTTATCAAGAGTAGCGGTTTTGTATGTAGAATCCTTTGTCGTTTTCGCTTAGGTAAGTTTGCCTCTATTGAATCGTGGGAACGCAAAAGTGGCATCGCTTGTGGTCATTTTGTGCCGTTGCTTCCATGGATAGGGTGAATACTTTTCGATTTTTGTCAGGCCCCAAGGTAGAAAATTCTCGTGAAGATTTTAGTAACAGGTGGTGCAGGCTTTATTGGCTCAGCCGTCATTCGGCACATCATTTCCAATACGGCTGACTCTGTAGTCAACGTCGACAAGCTCACCTATGCGGGGAACCTCGAGTCTCTGCAATCCGTCGCTCAGAATCCACGGTATGCCTTTGAGCACGTTGACATCTGCAGTCGTGAGGAGATGGATCGGGTGTTCCGCGAACATCAGCCTGATGCGGTGATGCACCTGGCTGCCGAGTCCCATGTCGACCGCTCTATCACCGGGCCGTCGGCGTTCATCGAAACCAATATCATTGGTACCTACGTCCTGCTCGAAGCCGCGCGTGGCTACTGGTCCGGGCTCGACGAAGCACGTAAGTCGGCATTCCGTTTCCACCATATTTCCACTGACGAAGTCTATGGTGACCTGGAAGGGCCGGAAGATCTCTTCACCGAAACGACCCCCTACCAACCAAGCTCCCCGTACTCGGCGAGCAAGGCCAGTTCCGACCATCTGGTACGCGCCTGGGCCCGCACTTATGGGCTGCCGACCCTGGTGACCAACTGCTCGAACAACTACGGGCCGTTCCACTTCCCTGAAAAACTGATCCCGCTGGTGATTCTCAACGCACTGGAGGGCAAGCCGCTGCCTATTTATGGCAAAGGGGATCAAATCCGCGACTGGCTGTTTGTCGAAGATCATGCGCGTGCGCTGTATAAGGTCGTGACCGAGGGTGAAGTCGGCGAAACGTACAATATCGGTGGCCACAACGAGAAGCAGAACATTGAAGTTGTGCGAACTGTTTGCGAGTTGCTTGATGAACTGCGCCCTGACTCCGCGTTCGCTCCGCATTTCAACCTGGTGACCTACGTTACCGACCGACCTGGCCATGACGTACGTTATGCGATCGACGCCAGCAAGATTCAGCGCGAACTGGGTTGGGTGCCGGAGGAGACCTTCGAGTCCGGTATTCGCAAGACTGTTGAGTGGTACCTCAGCAATGCGGAGTGGGTAGCGCACGTCAAGAGTGGCAGCTACCAGCAGTGGATCGACACGAATTACACCGCGCGTGCTGAAAAGCCATGAAGGTTCTGTTGCTGGGTAAAGACGGACAGGTTGGCTGGGAGTTGCAACGTGCCCTGGTAGTCATGGGTGAGATCGTCGCCTTGGGCCGGAATCCGGTGTCTACCTCATATGGCACGCTCAGCGGTGATTTGTCGGACCTGGACGGGTTGCGCCAGACCATCCGTGCTGTTGCGCCTGATCTTATCGTAAATGCCGCAGCGTACACTGCTGTCGACAAGGCGGAGACTGAGCAGGAACTCGCACGTAAGGTCAATGCCTTGGCTAGCGGGGTGATTGCTGAAGAGGCGAAGCGTCTGGATGCATTGTTCGTGCATTACTCCACGGACTATGTATTCGATGGTGCGGGTACAAGCCCCTGGAAAGAAAGTGATAGCGTATCGCCGGTAAACTATTACGGCGCCACCAAGTTGGAAGGCGAGCAGCTGATCGTCGCCTCAGGTTGCAACTATCTGATTTTCCGGACCAGTTGGGTCTACGCGGCAAAAGGGAACAATTTTGCCAAGACCATGCTGCGCCTCGCTAAGGAACGACAGACACTGAATGTCATTGCGGACCAGATTGGTGTGCCGACCAGTGCCGAGCTATTGGCCGATGTTGCGGTGCATGCAGTGCAGAAGACACTGAACAATCCCAGCTTGTGCGGGATTTACCACCTGGCTCCCGCGGGTGAGACGTCTTGGCACGCATACGCGACATATGTCATTGCGTCTGCGCGAGCACACGGCGAGCCGTTAGCAGTGGAAACGATCAATCCAATTGCTACCACGGAATATCCGACGCCTGCAAATCGTCCGTTGAACTCACGTCTGGATACAACAAAGCTACGCGATGCTTTCGCTTTGCAATTGCCGGACTGGAAAGTCGGTGTAACTCGAATGCTCATGGAAATCTTGAATAAATGAACGCAATCAATCGTAAAGGAATCATCCTGGCAGGCGGTTCGGGAACGCGTTTGCACCCGTTGACCTTGGGTGTTTCCAAGCAAATGCTGCCAATCTACGACAAGCCGATGATCTTCTATCCGCTGTCGGTACTCATGCTGGCGGGTATGCGTGAGATCCTGATCATTTCGACGCCTGACGATCTGCCGGCGTTTCGCAAGTTGCTCGGGGATGGCAGCCAATATGGCATTCAGTTGAGCTACGCGGAGCAACCCAGTCCGGATGGCTTGGCTCAAGCATTCCTTATTGGCGAAGAATTTATCGGCAATGACCCTTGCTGCTTGATCCTCGGTGACAATATTTTCTATGGTCAGCATTTTTCGGATAATTTGCGCGCCGCTGCCGAGCAAAAAGACGGTGCTACGGTATTTGGCTATCACGTGAACGATCCCGAGCGCTTTGGTGTCGTTGAATTCGACAAAAATGGCCGCGCCCTTAGCATTGAGGAAAAGCCCGCAGCACCGAAGTCCAACTATGCTGTGACCGGTTTGTATTTCTACGATAACGACGTGGTCGAGATCGCCAAAAGCATCAAGCCTTCCGCGCGCGGTGAGCTCGAAATCACCGATGTCAACCGTGCCTATTTGGACAGGAAGTCGCTTACGGTGCAGATGCTGGGTCGCGGTTTTGCTTGGCTGGACACAGGCACCCATGAGTCGCTGCTAGAGGCTAGCCATTTTGTTCATACAATCGAGCAGCGCCAAGGCTGGAAAGTAGCGTGCCTTGAGGAAATTGGCTATGCCAACGGCTGGATTTCGAAAGAGCAAGTCGAGGACCAAGCAGAGAAGCTGAAAAAGACCGGCTATGGCCAGTACCTGAAAAAGTTGCTGGACGTCGGGGCTCACTGAGTCGCTGTATGCGAATGAAGCAAGGTGACCAGCAGCATGGCTGATAATCTGCCACAGGTTGCAGTGCTGTTGGCTGCATACAACGGAATGTCTTGGATCGAGGAGCAACTCGCCTCGATCCTTTCGCAAACCAATGTTCACGTAAGCATCTTCATCAGCGTTGATCCTTCCAGTGATGGTACCGAAGGCTGGTGCGCTGATTACGCTGCGGGGCACGAGAGTGTATTCGTATTGCCACCAGCAGGCCCATTTGGCGGCGCTGCCCCCAACTTCTTCCGGCTGATCCGAGATGTCGATTTTTCGACGTTCGACTACTTATCTTTTTCCGATCAAGACGATATCTGGTATCCGGACAAGCTTGAGAGAGCTGTCGCGCAACTGCGAACAGGCAACTTCGATGGTTACTCAAGCAATGTAGTCGCTTTTTGGCCCGACGGCCGTCGTTTACTGGTGGACAAGGCGCAACCTCAGGTGGCATGGGACTATTTGTTTGAAGCCGCGGGTCCAGGTTGCACTTACGTTCTGACTCAGAAATTGGCGGCTGCGCTGAAGCGTTTGATAGCCCAGCGCTGGGAGGCAGTGCAAAATGTCGCGCTACACGACTGGTTCTGCTATGCCTACGCGCGCAGTGCAGGGTACAGATGGTTCATTGATCCGGTTCCGAGAATGGATTACCGCCAGCACCTGAAAAATCAGGTAGGGGTGAACGCGGGTCTGCGCTCGGCGGTTTCGCGAGTCAGGCAGGTTGTACAAGGTTGGTGGTTTTCTCAGGTCAAGCTCATACGTGAGCTAACGCTCGACGCCCATTGCCAGGATGCAGTCCCAAAGAGCCTTAAGTGTTCCGGGCGGATTTTGTTTCTGAGGTTGATGATACGCGCACAAGAATGTCGGCGGCGCCGGCGTGACCAGTTTGCATTTGTGGTGCTGTGCATGCTCAGCGCATTGTTCAGGCACTAACGGAGGCGAGGCTCGATCAGACCTTATGCCCTGGACGGCACTGTCAGGGTGGTGTCTGGTCGATCATTAATTATCATTTTCCAATGCTTTCAAAGTTTTCTTGGTTCATTGGACTCGCCCGGCACACTTACCGAAGGCTCACTTAAAGCTGTGCGCACGAACTGTGGTTGACCTGTTCCATTCGTTGTATGTAATACCGCACGTAAGCAATAGTTATCGCTTTTTGAATGCGAATCGGGAAAGCAGGAACGTCACAGGCAGTGTAAGGACGATGGCCACAAGTGGTGCCAGTCGACTATCCAGTTGAAATCTCTCGACCCATACCCACAGGATCAGCACGCTGAGCAGATACTGCACCAGATAAATCAGTGGCAACATGACCGCAGATTTTACGCCTTGATGACTCTTGAAGACGAAAAATCGATTTAGCAGATAGGCTAGGACGATGCCGGCTACATAGGAGAGCGTATAGCTGAGTTGGTAGGATAAAAACGTCAGTAGACCCAGATACATGCCATATGTCAGAGCGGTGTTGAAACCGCCTGACATCAGGAAACGGGCAATGTCCAGATTGAGAAGCTTGGAAATGACCGAGTTGTTCATGGCTTCACGACAGGTGGCTATTGATCAGTGACTTGAACTCGTCGTAATTGCGAATGTAGTCATCCGCATCGTAATAGTGCGATGCGAAGACCATGAGCACTGCGTCCGGAGAGTAGCGATACTGTATGCCCCAAGTCATTGGGGGCAGATGGATACCTTTGTTAGGCTTGTCCAATACAAACTCTTCACGGTTGATGCCGTCATCGGCCACGACGTGAACAGAACCCTTCACGGCTACCAGGAACTGATGGCACTCACGGTGGGCATGCTCACCCCGGGTTTCGGCTGTGGGAACGTCATAGACCAGGAAATAGCGTTCGGTCTTGAAGGGAATGGAGCGTTCAAACTCCCCAGCTGACAAGCTACCGCGTATATCAGTCACCTCCTTCATGGTGTGCAGCTTGACGCCCTTGACTGACGTTTCTTCTGCACCTTCCGAGTAGGGCGTGACTTCGTTTTCTGCTTTTGTAGATACCGGTTTGGCGTCGACGTAGCCAATGATCTTCGCTGGGTTGCCGACGACGATGGCGTTTGGCGGAATGGAGCGAGTAACCACCGCACCAGCGCCGACCATTGCATTGATACCAATGGTCAAGCCGGGAAGGATGGTGCAGTTGGCGCCAAGGGAGGCACCCTTTCTGATGATGGTGCGTGAGAAAGTCTGCGGATAGACCTTGCTTCGCGGGAAGAGGTCATTGGTGAAGGTGGCGTTGGGACCAATGAAGACATCGTCTTCGATAGTGATCCCGTCCCAGATCTGAACGCCGCATTTAAGCGTTACCCGATCACCGATGACGACATCGTTTTCAATGAAAACGTTATCGCAGACGTTGCATTCGCGGCCCAGGCTGGCGCCTGGCAAGATATGGGCAAAGGCCCACACCCGGGTGTCCTGACCGATGTTTTCGGATTCGCACAGCGCGTGGCTGTGGACGAAAAAGTTCCTGTTACCGCTCATTGCTGTCTCCAAAATCCTCAACGCGCATTGGAATTGCCAATGGCCGATTTTTTGTATTTTCGTATGTGCGCCAGGCATAAGAGCCAACGATGCCGAGCCCCAGAAGGTTCAAGCAACCCAGGAAGGTAATTGCCAGCATGATCATCGCGTATCCGGGTACTTCGATCATGCCGTGCAATTTGGCGATCACCGTGAATAGGCCGAAAAGTGCGGCCAGCGATGATCCGAATGCTCCGACGCGGGTAAGCAGTCTGATGGGCAAATCGGTGAAAGAGAAGACGCTGTCCATCAGATAATTGACCTTCTTGCGCAGCGTCCAGGCCGATTTGCCATGGATGCGCTCCCGACGCGAGTAGGTCACGACTTCGCGGCGGTAGCCGAGCCAGAAGATCTGAGCAATCAACGAGCTGTGGCGTTCGTCCAGCGTAAGTAGTGTGTCTCTGAACGCTTTGTTGCAGGCGAACATGTCGACCCCACCCGGAGGAATCTCCGGGATGACGTATCGGCGGTAGAGCCCCCAGAAGATTTTCGATGCTGTGCGAGACGCCCATGGATCTTCACGGCCTTCCCGCACACCGACCACGACATCGGTATTTTGCCGCAGCAGCACACGGTTCATTTCGAGCACCAGCTCCGGCGGCTCCTGCAGGTCTGCTGCCATCACCGCATATCGATCGCCGCTGCCGTGTTGCAGACCAGTTCGGATAGCCATGAACGAGCCAAAATTCTTCGACAGCAGGACGAGCTTGGAGCGGAATGGCTGGGATGGCAGCGTGTCGCGAAGAATTTCATAGCAACGGTCAGGGCTGCCATCAATAACGAACACCACTTCCAGCTCACCTTCGAGCTGAAGGTTGAGGTCAGCCACTGCCGTCAACAAGTCGGGCAGGTTGCTTTCATTGCGATAAACGGGGATGACCAGCGTCAGCAAGATCAATGCTCCTTGGTGAAGAATTCCTTGACGGCGTCGATGACCCGATTCACTTCTTCATCTTTGAGTCCCGGGAAGCAGGGCAGGGAGATGACAGTACTGCAGGCCTGTTCGGTCACCACGAGCGACTGGGGCGGTGTGGCGTTATAGGCAGGCTGTTTGTGGTCGGCGATCGGGTAGTGGATATCGGTGCTGACAAGCCTTTCCTTGAGCGCTGCAGCGAAAGCTGCGCGGTCTTTGACTCGGACAACGTACAGGTGAGCAACATAGTCCTCGCCCGTAGAGGCAGGCAGTTGCAGGTCCAGCGAGGCGAACGCGGCATTGTAGCGCTGAGCGATAGAGCGGCGTTGCTCGTTCCAGCCATCGAGAAGCGGAAGTTTCACGCGCAGGATAGCGGCCTGCATTTCATCGAGGCGACTGTTGCGACCGCCAGCAATGGCGACCTGGTATTTTTGCGACCAGCCATATTGACGCAGCTGGCGAATGCGGGCGGCAAGCTGGTCGTTGCGGGTAACCACAGCGCCGCCGTCACCCAGGGCGCCGAGATTCTTCGTGGGGTAGAAGCTGAAGCAGGCGATGTCACCGAAACTGCCGGCCTGCTGGCCATTGCGTCGTGCACCGTGGGACTGTGCGCAGTCTTCGAGGACCGGTACGCCAGCGGCCTGAGCGATGCGAACGATTTCTTCGATATTGGCCAGTTGCCCATACAGGTGCGTCACGATGACCGCAGCAGGCTTGCTTTCGATAACCTGCGCCAATGCATTGGGGCACATGGTCAGCGTCTCTGCGTCTACATCGACGTAGACGGGCTCTGCGCCAATGGCATGAATGGCGGTGCTGCTATAGAAGCCGGCGTTGGCGATCGCTACCACGCGACTGCCTTGTTCAACGCCCAGGCCGCGAAGTGCGAGCTCCAGTGCCTCCGAACCATTGGCGACGCTTATGCAGTGGTCGACACCGACATAACGAGCAAACGCTTCCTCGAATTGCTTCACTTCAGTGCCAAGGATGTACCAGTGGCTGTCCAGAACGGTTTTCAAGGGTGACAGGAAATCAATACCAGTATTCACTATTTCAGCGGAGAAAAGGGGGATGAGATGATTGTTGTGCATATAGATCTCTATCGTTATTTGGTTGGAAGATGCGCTGGGTCAGCATCTTCGCTTAGTTTGATAAGGTAGGTGCCGTTAACGTTGATAATCGAGCCTGGAAGTGGCCAGGTAGGCATGCCTGAAAAATAAGGAGTCAATGTTTGACGGGTTTTCTCGTCGGCTGGCAAGATATTGTTGAATCCAAGTAACCTCATGTACGTTGTGATTCTCAATAGATTGCCGTTATCCCAGTCAAAAAAAGATGCCTGTGTAGTTGAGGTGAGTGCTTTCGCATATAGTGTTTCAAAGGGTTTGTGTCCGTAAACGTCTATCACAATTGGAGCATGTTGAGATGCTGTCTCGTTTCCGGAAGTTTGGATGATCGCCTGGTAGATGCTCGAGGCCAGTGCTTCATCGTGTCCTTGAGTAAGTTTGGCAGAGGCAATATACTGGGATGTTACACCTGCGCTTTGAATCTGGTAGGTGCCTATAATTAATACTGATAATAAGGTGATGATAGAATTTTTTGCTGTTAGTGCGATGAACGCCATTAGCCATGTTGCATAGCCGAGTGCGATCATTGTTCGAAGAGGTACGTTGTCAGGGCCTGCGAGAAAATGCAGAGCAAATGGCGAGGCAAGTAAGAGTGTGAAAATTAAAAGCGCCGGAGTAGCGCGTCCTCTAACTTGGCTTAGAATGCTCAATGCGGAAATTATCAGCAGTCCGAGTGAGATGGGGATTGCTGCTCCAAATCGGCTGGCTGAGCCAATATAGAATTTATTTGCTTCTGCTATTACTGATGTAATGACGGAAAGCGGCGAGTTTATTAAGGTTTCTAGTTTGATGAAGCTATTGAGGTAAGGGCTGAAGGAGTTCGCCAGGTGCTGGCTAGCTTTGTTTATGATGGCGTAAAGAAGTATCCCAAGGCCCAAGTAGATCAAGGCCTTCGTCCCATCCGTGATGATTGCGTTTGTCGCGCTTTTCCAATTATTCGTGTTTGATACGATTTTGATCATGTTGATCCCCAGGCAAATACTTACAAATAGTATTGCAAGGGATTGGTAGCACGCGATCGAGAATGCCAGGAGTAAAGGTACTACGAGTAGGTTTGCGTGCGTGGAGTAGACTTTTTGGGGGGTAGGGTGCTTGATGAATACTAAATAGGCGGAAAGAGTTGTTAGGAAAAAACCTATAGCTAGAGCTGGTACATTTGAAGAAAACTCAGATATAAGCCATAGTGTTGGATAGCCCGCGATCACAGGGAATGTAAAGTAAGACTTCCAAGAAGGCATGTGTCCGTGAGATCGAATCAAAAGCATATATGATCCGGCGATGCAGACACTCAATAGTATGTAGGGGGCGAAAGGGATGGCTGGTTGGGGGAATAAGAATGACTCTATGAAATAAACTGCCCAGCGTCCTTGAGATATCCAGACTTCCGGGTTGCTTCTTGCTGCGCCCATCTCATCATCTATCGAGAGTGAAAGGTTTGCGATGAAATAAATGTTTGCAGTAATCGCCATTCCTGAAAGAATAAAGAACTCATTCAGGGTAAATCTTTCAGCTCTGACGTGTTCGTGGGCGTGGTGTCGGACTCGATCCAGATATTTTGAGATGGATGAAAGTTGGGAGGTGAATAGGGATACCAGTGCAGTGGTGAGTGCAACCAATGCAGAAATCGCCAGCACGAGATTAAGCTTTTCTTTTGCTATGGCTCTTGTATCAAAGCTAATCTGCACTTGCGGGTCATTTGCCCGCTCCGTACTTTCGATAATTATCCGCCCGCCATTTTCCTGGATTGACTGAATCTGGTTGAGGGCGTTTATTTTTACGGGAGTGTCCAATTTGACGCGGAATAGCGTTATATATGGTCTTTCCAGGATTATGGAGGCTTCGGTTTGTGATGGGTCCCAGCGTACAGGCGAGTCACCTTGAATCTTAAAAGATAGATTTGTTATTCCTGTGGCTAATCTATAGGTTTTAGAGTTTTCTTCTGAGTAGCTTCCGCCGTTATTGAAGAAGATTTGAGATAAACCTTGTGTGTTGGCTGAGAAGTTCAAGCGTACTACAGGCGAGCCCATGCGGGTGAACTCCAAGAGCAGCCCTACAATTAGGGCTGCGCAGAGAGCGATTAGTACAGAGCGTTTGGCGATTCTTCGCATCAAAGGCGGTCCCTGGCTATTTTATTTCTGAGCAATTCTGGGAGGGAATGCCAGTGAAAAGTCTTCGAGTTCAAAGCTCAGATTTGGATTGTATGCCGGATCGTTAGCAATAATTTTTGCCCACTTTTCCTGCACGTATCTAACTTCGCCTTTGAACCGCTCAATCTTTTCGGGCGTATCCTCCAGCCCGCGAGTCGCCGATTCGTGGTGATACAAGTCTGCATTTGGCGTCCAGATATTCTGGTATCCAGCGGCCATGACTTTCAGGCAAAAATCAACGTCATTGAAAGCAATCTTCAACTCGACTTCATTGAGCCCGCCGACTTCTTCGAAAATGGACTTGCGAACGATCAGGCATGCGGCGGTGACCGCAGACATCCCCTGTATCAGCGACGCACGTCCGAAATAGCCATGGTGCCCACGCGGCAGCATCTTGTGGGCGTGACCGGCCAATGTCAGCGGGCCCATGATGACGCCGCCGTGCTGCAAGCGGTTATCTGGGTACCACAGCCTGGCGCCGACAGCGCCTGCGCCAGGTTGCAACGCCAGCGACACCATTTCGCTCAACCAGTCAGGGCTGATCACTTCAATATCGTTATTGATCAGTCCGACCAGTTCACCGCGGGCTTCACGGACCGCACGATTGTTCAGGGCCGAATAGTTGAATGGCCCATCGTCACGGAGCACCCTGATATTCTGCTGCAGTTTGAGTGACTCGAAATACTGGAGGCTTTCTGGATCATCAGAGCCGTTATCCACCAGAATGATTTCGTAGTGCTGATAGCTGGTCTTGCTCGTTATGCTTTCAATGCACTGACGCACTAACCCAACAGCATTGCGAGTCGGGATGATCAGGGAAACCAGCGGCTGATCTGCCGGGAGGTCGTAGTGGACCCGGTACATACCGAAATCCAGAAGCTCGGCGTGGCCCTTGATACCTATACGTTGCAGATGCTGGTCCAGTGCATTCTGACCGGCAATCTGTGCATATGGCTTTTCACCCAGCGACATAGCCGTGCTGCCAGGGTGAACGCGCCAGTGGTAGAGAACATGCGGAATATGAACGATCTGATCGGGCCTGACTTGTTCGACGCAGCGCAACGCCAGGTCGTAGTCTTGTGAGCCTTCCATGCCTTCTCGGAAGCCGCCAACCCGCTGTACCAGGTCCCGGCGGTATACGCCAAGGTGGCTGATCATGTTGTGTGAGCGGAAGAGATAGAGGTTCCAGTCAGTCTTGAAATAAGGGGCCGAGCGATTACCCTCGACGTCGATCTTGTCTTCGTCCGAGTAAATGACGGCAGCGTCGGGGTTTTCATGAACGGCTCGCGCGATCCAATAAAGGGCGTGGGCCGGCAGCAGGTCGTCATTGTCCATGAGTGCCACGTATCGGCCGCTTGCAAGCTCCAGTGCCGAGTTGCTGGCTTTGGAAATGTGGCCATTCTTTTCGCGTAGCACCACCTTGAACCGCTGATCCTGTTTGGTCAGCCCTTTCAAATAGGCAATGACTTCAGGGTCAGTGGACGCATCATCGGCAATGCAAAGCTCCCAGTTCTTGTAAAGCTGGGCAGTGACACTGTCGATAGCCTCGCGCAGTAGATCCATTGGCGGGTTGTAAACCGGCATGATGATCGAAATCAGAGGCTGGTCTTTCCACTGCCTGATTTCTTCGCTGATTCGCCAGCGATCATTATCGTCCAGGGTGTCATAAAGCTTCACCCAGCTCGCGTAGTCATGGCTATGGATGACCTCGCCACTTTCCGGGCTTACGAAGCTGGAACTGCCCGGGTTCGCGACCCAGCGAGCTCGAGCGATCAGCCCGGCTGTGCCATGCTGGCGCCATACGCTGATGGTCTTGCGAACAGTGCTTTTCAAGCCGCCACCACGTCGGATCACCGATGGCAGTAATTTGAGCCCTCTGTTGAGCCTGCGTGTCAGTGTGATGAGCTTTCGGGCCGGGGCGGTCGCCTTCCAGCTGGTCGACTTCTGCATGCCGATGATGTGCAGATTGAGGTGGTGGATATGGGTGTCTTTATCGACCTGCAGAACATGTAGACGCTCTTCGAGGTTACGAATGTGTTCGTCCTTCTGGGCAAGAGACTCTTGCCATCTGGCGATGGATGCCTGCAGCGCTGGAACGCCGAGCAGCTCCGGATCTTTCGCTTCGCCGGCGTTCAGCCCCATCATCTGCTGCTCGTGCAGCACCTGGGCCAGGGCCTCTTGTTGCTGGACCTTCTTCTGCAGCTGAGTCGACAGCTCATGAATTTTCCTGTCCTTCGCAAGCAGGGACTCGCTGAGTTCTGCAAGAACAGTGCTCTGGCTGACAGAGGCTTTGACATGCGCCAGGGCATGAGCGATTTCTTTGTTCGAGTCGACGATCAGATCAAGTTTACTTTGCAGGTCCGTGACAGGACTTACATGTCCAGATTGATTCAGCATGTTGACCTCCCGAGCCAACTGCGCGTCCGTGAATATAGTAAGGCTGATTTCCAGCTCGAGCTGCTCGCCGATTTGCAACGTTTCCATGTCCACGGGAAGCGTCAGGCTGGGATCGTCAGTCAGAGCGAGGTAGAGCGAATCATCCGCGCGAGGGATCTTCCACGCGAACATTGCCGCTAGCGGCAGGCTGAGTTCGCCTGGCCATTCCCAGGCACATCGGGCGCCAGAATATACCTTTATGCTTTCAATCGAGAAGCCCTGCCGCTGATCCACGGGATCGAAGCGGAAAACAGTAGAGGCTGCGAGCGGGCTGGGGAGAGCGAACTGGAGCCGTTGCGGGCCATCACTGACCTCGTGGCGCAGTGCTGACTGTTCAGAGAAGTTGCCATGCGCGTCACTGATATACAGCGTCGCGAATTTCGACGTTGATTGTGTGCTGCCCAGCTTGTGAATCAGGGCTTCGGGTGCCCAGTCCAAGAAACGGTCGGCTTTCTTTCCTGTGACTTTCTCCTGAAATGCCGCCTCGAGCGCAATGTAGCGCTCGCAATCTTCACGACTGATGTCCAGCCCTGCGCTCGCCAGCAGGCCTATGGTGAACTCTTGGCGGCTGAAGGAGGCTGCGCTCGGATAGAACGGGTTCGCTGCGGCCATGAGCAGCAGTAACGCGCGCATCATCAGGTGACCAAGTTCGACACCCCCGATCATCTCCCATTCAACGTCGATGAGCTGCGGCGTGCCGTCAGGTCTCAGCACGATGTTCTGCGGCACGGCATCGATGTAGTGGCCGGGAAGCACCGCGCCCACTGAGCGCAGATCGACATCTGCCCCATCTTGCTTGAGCAATGTCGCCAGGCAGTCGAGGTAGGTCTTTATAAAGGGCGCAAAGCTGTCAATGCTCCAGTCGTGGTGAGCGGCGCTATCCAGAAAATCAAGGCTTAGCACCTTGCCGGCGGCGTATGCATCAATGCGGGGCAGTACGTACTTGAATGCGCTGCTGTCTTCATTCTCGGAAGGGGTAGCGGAGGAGGCCAGTTGTTTGTATTCGACCTGAATGCCGTCGTCAGTCATGACGAACAATGACTCTTTGCAATAGCGGGTCTTTCTGCCGATGCTGTAGTGATAGGCGAGGATATCGTCCTTCTGGCTATCGTTTTTTTTGCAGGCTGCTTTGATCAGGAAGGAGTTGGCAAGATCCATGCCCAGACGATTGTTGAACACCACCTGCCAGGCTTTTTCCAGGTTGAAGGTGGTCGACTCTGGCAGTTGAGGGTCTTTCTTGACGTTCTGCCAGGCAAGCGCCGCAGCATCGAACGCATCACACTGGAAGCCGGCTTCAGTGATGATCGAGTTGGGGAGTTTGTAGTCCGGGCTTGGAGCCATAAAATCGGATGCTTCAAAGCCGGCGGAGGCGAGCAATCTTTCCAGCTCTACCTTACCGAAGGTCTTGGGCTGGCCGTGTTGGTAGCGGCCTTCGATGCCGTACATGGCAATGCCCACGTGATCTTCCGGGGCGCCCGCAAAATACTTGAGACCAAGCTGGTTTTCGATGGCAATGAACAGATGACCGTCTGGCTTTAGCAACTGACGAATGCGTTTGAGCATGGCGAGCGCGGGGTTTTCGGCGTTGCTGAACATGCTGGCGTATTCGAGCACGCCGATCAGGGTCACGGCGTCGAACTGCACGTCCACCTTGAAATCGTCGAAGCGCTCCGCCAGCACGGTCACGTTGTCCAGGTCGCGCGTTCGGCTGGCGGCAATGGCTGCCCGGCGCGGGCTGCCTTCCAGGCAGAGCAGTTCGGCGCCGCACTCGCCCAGGTAACGGCTGATAGCACCGCAGCCTGCGCCAATTTCGAGAACACGCCCTTTGAGTAGATGTTCGAACGGGCGCAGGATATTGCCGCGCACCGCGCTCAGATGGTACAGCTTCGCCCAGTCCGTGCAGTATTGAGGGAGCTCATCGGATAGGACAGAGACGTCGCTGGCCTCGCGAATAATCTTCGCCAACTCGGTTTCGCTGCTATCGCCGTCGCTGTAGGCGATGCCCCCAAAGTCGGAACGGACCCACACTTCAGTATCGCGGTCTTTGGTATAGCCATGTTGTTCTAGTGTGTTCATCGGGGCTTACCGGTTTATTTCCATAGTCAGAGCGAGGTCAATCAGGCCCAAGAGATTGGGTGTTGGCTCAACGATAAAATGAATGGAGTCGTAGCGACGATCGTGAGGGACGATTTCTTCGCCTTCGCGGGATGCCAGGCCGATGGATATAAAATAATCGCCTGTCGCTAGCCTGTTTTTGAATTGCAGGCGCGCGGTAGTCCTGGCGCCAGCTTCGCCCAGGGCTCGGGCATCTTCGCAATCAAGAAGGTATGAATTGGTGCCGTAGACCGTGACGCCTTCCTTGGTCTTGATGGTAAAGCCAATGATCGGATTGATGACAGGGCGGTTGAATGTGAACGCGAGCGTCAGGGTGATATCGTCGCCTGGCTCCACGCTGTTGGGATAAGCATTGCCTGCGGCGCTCAGGTGGAAGTCAGTGAGGGTCGCAGCGCCATCTCCCCAGCGATATTCATGCTGGTTGTAGTTGGGCCGAGTACTGTAAGCATCCTGGTCGAACAAGAGTGAAATGGCTTCGCGCGGTACGTCTGCTGACTCGGTGGAAGCGCTTTGAGCGTTTTGCTCCAACCCAGGCTTGATTTCCTCTTTGTCGCGACCGAAGAGGATGTCGGTGTAACGGTTAATGACCGGGCGCGATTTGCCAATCATTTCGACGCGACTCTTTTCCAGCAGAATCGCCCGAGAGCAATGCGTGACCACTTGTTCACTGGAGTGGGTGACGAGCAGGATACTGGTACCGTTATCTTTGAGCTGGCGTAGGCGCTCAAAGCATTTGGCCTGGAACCTCGCGTCGCCAACCGACAATGCCTCGTCAACCACGAGGATTTCCGGGTCGACCTGTGCTTGTACGGCAAATGCCAGTCGTACGGCCATACCGCTGGAATAGGTTTTAACGGGGTGATCAAGGAATTCGCCGATATCTGCAAAACCGGCAATAGCATCAAAGCGCTGGTCGATTTCCTCGCGGCTCAGGCCGAGGACCGCACCGTTGAGGTAGACGTTTTCGCGCCCGGTGAATTCAGGGTTGAACCCAGAGCCCAGCTCCAGCAGTGCGGCGATACGACCGTGGGTCTCAACCTCCCCCAGCGTCGGCGTCAAGGTGCCGCAAATTATCTGCAGCAATGTCGACTTCCCTGACCCGTTGCGGCCCACGACGCCTACTGTTTCCCCTTTGTTGACATCGAAGCTGATGTCGCGTAGGGCCCAGTATTCCTTGCCGTATGTAGTGACCGGGTCGCCGGCCCAACGTTGGAGTCGCGGGACGATTGCCTGTTTCAGCCGGTCATGTGGCTTGTCGTAGCTGTAAAAGCATTTGGAGACGTTCTTGACGCTGATGACAGGTTGATCAGATGACATCGGCGAATCCTTTGCGCGTCTTTTGGAAGAACCAGAATCCGGCGGCAGCGATAATTGCACCCACCGCGAGGGCAGTTGCCAGGTTGACCCAGTCTGGCAGGTTGCCGAAGAGTAGGACGCTACGGCTTTCCTCGATGATGTAGGTCAAAGGGTTGAGCTTTAGCCAGGGCTGGTAGGCTTCGGGCAGTGCAGCCACTGGATAGAGCACCGGAGAGAGGAACAGCAGGACCGTTGTCAGTACGGTGATGACATGCCCCACGTCTCGCAGGTAAACGCCCAGTGAGGCCAATAGCCAACTGATGCCCAGGGTCGCGAGAATCAAGGGAACGAGGATCAGCGGAAACAGCAAGGCGCTCCAGTAGAGCGTGCCGACGATCAGGAACTGGGCGATCAGTAGCACCAGCAAGCTGATGCAGCTATGAAAGAGGGCCGATCCCAAAGTAATGACCGGCAGAATCTCCAGTGGGAATACCACTTTTTTCACGTAGTTGCTGTTGTTCATGATGAGGGACGGGGCACGGTTGGCGCATTCCGCAAACAGCCCGTGAATGATCATTCCGACGAAAAGCAGTATCGCGAATCCACCTTTGCCAGTGTCTACTCCGACCCAGCGCGTCTTGAAGATCTCCGAAAACACGAATGTGTAAACGGCCAGCATCAGGATCGGGTTGAAAAACGACCAGGCCAAGCCCATTACCGATCCTCGATATCGGCCGATGACCTCGCGCTTGGTCATCTGCGAGATCAGCGACCGGTTTTTCCAGAGGCTGATCGTCAGGCTGGCGGGGCCGGCAGTATGACGCAGGTGAGCATTCACTATTCAAACACCTCTGCATCCTGCAGGAGGGCAGCGATGTCATCTTTGGCGGACAAGGTCGGTGCGTCGGTATAAGGCCATTCGATCGCCACGGTTGGGTCGTTCCAGGCCAGGCTGCGCTCGAACTTAGGTGCCCAGTAATCGGTGGTCTTGTAGAGGAACTCAGCGGTTTCCGAAAGCACGACGAAACCATGGGCGAAGCCTTCGGGGATCCACAATTGATGCTGGTTGGTTGAGCTCAAATGAGCGCCAACCCACTGGCCAAAGGTTGGTGAGCTCTTGCGCAGATCCACGGCAACATCGAACACCTCGCCATGCGTTACCCGGACCAGTTTGCCTTGCGCATGCTTTATCTGGTAGTGCAAGCCGCGAAGCACGCCCTTCACCGATTTGGAATGGTTGTCCTGAACGAACGTGACCGACCTACCTACAACCTCTTCAAACACCTTCTGATTGAAGCTTTCGTAGAAAAATCCCCGCTGATCGCCGAAAACCTTCGGCTCGAAAAGAACAACATCCGGAATCGCAAGGTGAGTGGCTTTCATTGCTGCGGTATCTCCAGGTACGACCAGGACCGGTTGAGCGGTGCTGCTGGTAAAAAATCAGAAAGGGATCGGTCTGCGGCTCAACCCTTGAATCGGAGGCATGGCAATCGTCGGGATTATCGCCCAGGTACGACGGCGTAGCCCTTGCAAAGGCGACGGGTGCTATTCATGGGGAGAGCCAGATGTCGCGGCATCATTTCTCGTCGCCTTGGAATGTGCGCGATGGCTAGCAAACAGGGGCGGCAAGATCACGTTGCAAAGAGGTGACGTTGAAGGGGTGCGGGTGCGCTGGCTGTTTGATCATGATGCGAAAAAATGTCTTCTGTCTGCCGTCGGTAAAATCATGATTGCCGCGGTCAGACCGCAGCGTGGGGCTGTTGATCCATAAGGCAGTTACAACTCGCGTGCGGCGGGCTGTAAGCGCAGATCAGACTAGCATGTGGCCTCAAGCGTGACAACGCACGTCCGTCTGGGGCTTCACGTGTCATGCCGTGCCATTATATTTAAAGCTTGTTGAGAATCGCCGCTGCTAATAGGCTCAGGTTGCCGGCAAGTGTCTGACGGTATACCCCGGTCTCGCCCAGCAGTCGGAGGCGTTTGAATAGTGAACTTTTTCTAGCGGTAGCAAACTGCTCCATGATTCGCAGGTTGTCCTGGCTGAGGCTGGATTTGTATTTGGCCAAAATGCGCAGGTTCATTTCATTCCACTCACTGAAGCGCCCGCGGAGCGTGCAGGCAAGTCGAACCAGGCGTCGCCGAAATCCTGTATTAGATCCGATCAGGTTACCGCCATGCTGGCGATAGAGAAGAGTGGGTTGTGGATCATATATGACGACACCGTCATGGCTGCTGACGAGAAGGTAGGTCAGCCAATCATGTGCGACTATTTGAGCGTTAGGTTCGATCGCAGCCAGCAACGCTTGTGTGCGTCGATTGACCAGCATCGTATTGGCCCCGGCGAGGCTTTGGACCAACGCATTGCGGAAGCTTGGCGGTCTGGTAAAGAGCGGCGAATGCCCTGCGCATTTGCCGGCGGCGTCAATAAGCTTGGTGCGTGAGCAGTACATCGTGGCGACGTCGCTGCGGCTTTGTTGCAGTGCGGCCAGGCTTCTGGCCAGCTTGTCGTCAAGCCAGATGTCATCCTGGTCGCTGAAAGCGAAGTAATCGCCGTCCACCAGTGGATTCTGAATCAGTGAAATGAAGTTCCTGGCAAAGCCCTGTCGAGGGCCCTCGAAAATAAACAGTCGAGTACCAAGCGTGCGCTGATAATGATGAAGAATATCCAGGGTGTCATCGCTCGAGCCATCATCGGAGACATACAGAATCCAGTTTTTATGGGTTTGCTCTATAAGCGAGTCAAGTTGTTCGCGCAGGTACTTTGAGCCGTTGTAGGTGCAAAGAAGAATTGCAATCAAATTGTTTTCGTTCATGTTCCTGGCTTTATAAAATTTTTAGGCATCTGCTGTATCGGCGGCAGGTCGACTCTCGGGTTGTGACTGGCGTACGCCTGATGAAGGTTTGTCCGATTTCATCAGGCAGGATGAACATAGTAATCCAGGGTTGTAGCCGTTGTCATTGGGGCGGTTGGTGAGTCAGTCGTGGCGCAGGTCGACTGGCCAGCTTTTAACTCAAATTAATATTCATTACACTAGTTTCTTGGGTCTCTGGGCTATTTTCGGAATATTCCTACAGGGCCGATTTCTATGAGATTTTCCTGAGATGTTCGTGAATTTTTGGGGCGGGTTTCGATCGAACGGGCTTGGCTCACCCCGGCATTCGTTCACCACCTGTTCGTCCGGTCGGTCCACATTCAGGCAACCGCTACAAAGCTCCGCGTGTGCTGTCCAATCTGTCCTCCAGGGTTTTCCCACCTCCACAACCCGCGTATCATCCGCACACACAAATCTGAACATTCCCACGCTAGCCCCAGACCAAAAGTCTTGCGCCCCCCGCGTGTATGCTGCTTCAGGTACCCAGACAATCATCAGTGACATACAACGACCGGCCAGCTTCATGGCCAGGCCAGGCATGCCGGCTGTCCGACGGATGGGACGGTGCCCGATGAGATTTGAAGGAATAGGTTTTGATCAAGCGTAGAAAGGTTGCAATCGTCGGTTGTGCGTACCGTTTTCCTGGCTCTTCCAATGCGGGCTTCTGGCAAAACCTGATGGAGGGCCGCGACCTGGTGACCCAGGTTGACCCGTCGCGCTGGAACAAACGCGAGTTCCTGCACCCGGACAAGGCCAGCCCTGCAACCAGCTACACCTTCGCCTCAGGCACCTTGGGTGATATCAGCGCTTTCGACGCTGGCTTCTTCAGCATCTCGCCGCGTGAAGCCGCGATGATGGACCCGCAGCAGCGCATGCTGCTGGAAATGTGCTGGGAAACCTTCGAAAACGCCGGGGTCAAGCCGTCCAGCCTGCGTGGCAGCAACTGTGGCGTGTACCTGGGCATCGCCGGTGTCGAGCAGTCCTACCGCCTGCTTGAGGACCTGTCGGCCATCGATGGCGCCACGGCGACCGGCAACACCATGAGTATCGCGGCCAACCGCCTGTCGTTTTTCTACGACCTGCGTGGCCCAAGCATGGCCATCGACACCGCCTGCTCGTCGTCGCTGGTGGCCTTCCACCAGGCGTGCCAGGCCATCCTCAGCGGTGATGTCGACCAAGCCGTGACGGGCGGTATCAGCCTGCACATGCACCCGTTCGGGTTCATGATCTTCGCCAAGGCGACCATGCTGTCGCGCACCGGGCGCTGCCAGTCGTTCGACGAAAACGGCGACGGTTACGCCCGCTCCGAAGGCGGCGGGTTGTTCCTGCTCAAGGACTACGACCAGGCAGTGGCCGATGGAAATACCATTTTGGCGGTGGTGGCGGCCAGTGCGGTGAACACCGACGGACGCAAGTCCAGCCTGACCCTGCCCAATGCCGAGGCCCAGGCGGCGTTGCTCAAGCGCGCCTACACCCAGGCCGGCATCGCACCCGAGCAGTTGGACTACCTGGAGGCCCACGGCACCGGTACCGCTGTGGGAGACCCGATCGAAACCCGCGCCATCGGCGAGGCGCTGGGCCAGGCACGCGGCGCCGGCAACCCGCTGCCAATCGGCTCGGTGAAAAGCAACCTCGGGCACCTTGAAGCCGCCTCTGGCGTGGCTGGCCTGATGAAGGCACTGAACTGCCTGGCCGAGCGTACCGTGCCCGCTACCATTGGCGTACAGGCGCTCAACCCGAACATCGCGTTCGCCGACCTCAACCTGCAGGTGGTCACCGAGCCCCTGCCGCTGAAAGCCGATGGCCAGTTGACCGTGGGGGTGAACTCGTTCGGCTTTGGCGGCGCCAACGCCCATGTCATCCTGCAAAGCCCCGAGCCACAGGCGCCGGCAGCGCAAGCGGCCAGCGCCCGGCGCGTGCCGTTACTGCTCAGTGCCAAGAGCGAAGAAGGCCTGCGCGCAACCGCAGAGCGCTTTGCCGCCTACCTGGCCGGGCAGCCGCAGGCCGACTATTACGATGTGGCCTACCAGGCGATGTTCCGTCGCGATGCGCACAGCCATCGCCTGCTGCTGGTTTGCGACACAGCAGCCGAAGCTGCCCAGGCGCTGGACGACTATGCCCAGGACCCGACCCTCAGCGAACTGAGCGCAGTGCTGGAGGCCGGCCAGGCCCTGGACGGCGCCTCGGCACCGGTATTTGTCTATTCCGGCAACGGCTCGCAATGGCAGGGCATGGGCCGGGCGATGCTCGACCAGCCGCTGTTCGCCGCCGCCGTGGATGAAGTTGACGCGTTGTTCCAGCCCTTGGCGGGCTACTCGCTGCGCGCCGAGCTGCTGGGTGACAACGGCGAAGGCCGTTATGCACGTACCGAAATCGCCCAGCCTGCGCTGTTTGCCCTGCAAGTGGCGGTTACCAAAGTGCTGGCTGCCGAAGGCATCCACCCGGTGGCGGTGATTGGCCACAGTGTGGGTGAAGTGGCGGCGGCCTGGGCCAGCGGCGCGTTGAGCCTGGAGGACGCCACCCAGGTCATCTACCACCGCAGCCGCCTGCAAGGCCTGACCCGTGGTACCGGGAAGATGACGGCGGTCGGCCTCTCGGGTGAGGCCACAGCGCAACTGATTGCCGAACTGAAACTGGATGGCCGTCTGGTGGTCGCGGGCGAGAACAGCGCCCGCGGCGCCACTGTGGCCGGTGAGGCTGACGCCTTGGCACTGCTGGAAGCGGCCCTGGAAGAGCGCCAGGTATTCGCCCGTCGCCTGGACCTGGACTACGCCTTCCACTCGCCGGCCATGGACCCGATCAAGCAAGCGGTTATCGACGACCTCGCGCATATCCGCCCGCAGGCTACGAAGATCCCGTTCTACTCCACTGTCGTCGGTGGCCAGTTGAACGGCGAACGCCTGGACAGCCAGTACTGGTGGCAGAACATTCGCTTCCCGGTGCTGTTCCAGGGCGCGCTGGCTGCCTTGGTGCGCAATGGCCTTAACCTGTTCGTCGAAGTGGGCCCGCATGCGATTCTGCGCAGCTACGTCAGCGATGTGCTGGTCGAGTGCGAACAACCGGGGCAGGTGATTGGCACCCTCAAGCGCAACGACCACAGTCCGCTGCTGCTGGAACGTACCGTAGCCCGCCTGCAGATTGCCGCCGTGGAGCCACAGTGGCAGGCACGCTTCCCGGTGGCGGGGCGCCCGCTGCGCCTGCCTAACTATGCCTGGCAGCACGACCATTTCAGCTTGCCGGTCACTGCCGAGGCCTATGGCCCGCTGAGCCACGAGCGCGTGCACCCGTTGCTGGGTTACCCGGTAACAGACCAGGCGCTGACCTGGGAAAACCGCCTGGATACCCAGCAGTACCCGACCCTGGCCGACCACAAGGTGGGTGAGTCGGTACTGTTCCCGGGTGCAGGCTTTACCGAGCTGGCCCTGGCGGTGGCGCAACTGCACCAGCCGGGCGAGTTCGTCGATATCGAAGAGCTGGAAATCCACAACCCTCTGCTGCTGAGCAGCGAGGGCATCAAGAAAGTGCGCGTGCAGGTCGAAGAGGCCGACGGCACGTTGCGCATCAGCTCGCGCACGTTGATGCAACGCGAAGACTGGGTCCAGCACGTGGTCGCACGCTTGCCGGGTGAAGCGCGCGGTGTGCTGCTGGACACCCGGGCACCGGCGTTGCCAGCCCGCCCGGCAGACTTCACCGGCGAGCAGCACCTGGCAATGACTTGCGCGGTTGGCCTGAACTACGGCCCCGCTTACCAGACCGTGGCCGCAGCCTGGGTGGAAGGGGAGCGCGTGTTGGCTCAGTTGGTCGTGCCTGCTGCCATCGAACACGAACTGGCAAGCCTGCACCTGCACCCGGCGCTGCTGGATGGTGCCTTCCAGCTGATTACCGAGCTGCTGGCCAGCCGCCAGGGGCATGACGATGGCCTGGCGTTCATCCCCGTCAAGCTTGGGCGCATTGCCTTTACCAATGCCGGCGGTGTGCCGGTGCTGGCCGAGGTGCGCCAGCGCAAGCGCACCGCGCATTCGCTGCTGGTCGACTTCACCCTGTTCGATGCCAGCGGCGCTGCCGTGCTGGCGATCAAGGATGCGCGCATGCGTGCCGTGCGCCTGCAATACGACCGCAGTGGCGATATCAAGCGTATGGGCCATGTGGGGCAGGCCGCGCCAGGCGCGGTTGTACCTGTGCAGCGTAAAGCCGCGGCCTGCTCGCCGCTGGTCGAGGCCTTGCAGTGCCTGGCCGACGAGCCGGCACAGGTGCGTTACCTGAATGAAGTGGAGCCACTGCTGGATGTGCTGTGCAACAGCTTTGTCCTCGATGCGGTGGAGCAGGCCGGCGGCCGCATCAGTGCCGAGCAGGTCGCGCAGTGGTCGCAGGGCCAGGGCGACTTCCTGGCGATGCTGTTGCGCCATGCCGAGCACGACGGCAGCCTGCAGCGTAGCGCGGATGGCAGCTGGCAACTGGTCGACCAGGGCGAGCGCCCGACCTCGCAGGCTATCTGGCAAGAGCTGTTCAAGAGCTACCCCGAGTACTTCCAGATTATCCATTCCGTGGGCCGTATCGGCCGTCATCTGTCGGCGTTGCTGGATGGCAGCCAGGCCTTCGACACCCTGCAACCGCGCGAAACCAGCGGCGCCAGCCTGGCGCGCCTGGTGCTGGGTGCGGCAGGGCAGCAGCACCTGCTCAGCGGCATTGGCCAGACCTTGGCCGCGCGCCTGGCGCAACTGCCGCCCGGCCAGCGCCTGCGGGTGCTGGAATTCGGCTTCGGTGGCGCTTCGTTTGCCGAGCTGTTGTACGCCGGTCTGGATTTCGATCGCCTCGATTATGCCTACTGCGTCGCCGAGCCCGAGCTTGAGCAGCGCCTGCGTGACGATTGCCCGGCGTTGGAGGTACTTGGCCTGGAGCAACTGGCCGACGCCGGTACGTTCGACTGGGTACTGGTGCCTACCGACTTCGGCCCCCTGGGTACCGTGGGTGACGCCCTGCGCCTGGCCAGTGGCCGGCTCAACCCGCACGGCCAGTTGGCGCTGCTTGGGCAGTACCCGGCGCGCTGGGCCGATTTCGTCTTCGGTGCCCAGCCAGACTGGTGGCTGGCCGGCCCGCAGCAGGCGTTGTCGCGCCAGCAAGGCCCGGCGTTCTGGAGCCATGAGCTGCAGCGGCATGGCCTGACCGCGCTGCGCACGCTGGAGGCGTTGCCGGGTAACGCCTGTGGTAGCTACCTGTTGCTGGCGGACAAGCCCGCCGGTGCCGACACTGCTGCACCCGTGGCCGTGCAGCGCTGGGCCGTACTCGCCGAAGCAGGGCAGGGCGCTGCCCTGCGCCTGGCACAGCAACTGCGCGCCCAGGGCCAGCAGGTTGACCTGTTGCAGCCGGGTGACGCCCAGGCGCTGGCGGCCCAGCTTGGCGCCTTTGCCCAGCCCCCTGAGCATGTGCTGCACCTGGCCGGTTTCGACAGCGGCACAGGCCTCGATGGCCAGGCCGAGCGCTGCATGCAAGCGGCCGCGCTGGTGCAGGCCTGTGAGTCGCTGACGATCGCCCCGCAGTGCTGGCTGTTCAGCCGTGGCGCTGCCGAGCACCTGTACAGCGTCGACACCGCCACTGACGTTGCGGCCATCGGCGACGCGGCGTTGTGGGGCTTTGGCCGTACCCTGGCCAACGAATCCCCGCACTGTCGTATTCGCCTGCTCGATCTGGCCCACGCGGCAGCGGTCGAGCTGGCGGTACCTGCGTTGCTGCACGCCGACAGCGAAACCGAGCTGGCCCTGGACGCCGAAGGCCGTCGCTACGTGCCGCGCCTGCGCGTGCTGGCCGACCAGCCGCGCCGCGCAGTGGGCGATGCGCAGTGGGTATGCCTGGGCTTCGACCTGCCGGGCCAGCTGCGCAACCTGCGCTGGGAAGTGCGTGAGCCGCGTCAACCGGCGGCGGATGAGCTGGACATTCAGGTGCGCGCGACGGGCCTTAACTTCCGTGACGTGATGTTCGCCCTCGGCCTGCTGTCGGATGAAGCCATCGAAAACGGCTTCTCCGGCCCTACCCTGGGCTTCGAATTTGCCGGTGTGGTGCAGGGCAAAGGCGCCGAGGCAGCGGGCGACTTCGCCCCGGGTGACCGTGTGGTGGGCTTTGGCCCCTGCAGCTTCGCCAACCGCCTGGTCACCAACGCCAACGCCGTTGCACGCATCCCCGAAGGGATGTCGTTCGAGGCGGCGGCGACCATTCCGAGTACCTTCTTCACCGTGTACTACGCGCTGCATCACCTGGCGCGCCTGGAGCCGGGCGAGAAGGTGCTGATCCACGGCGCTGCCGGTGGCGTGGGCATCGCTGCCATCCAGATCGCCAAATGGCTGGGCGCAGAAATTCACGCCACCGCAGGCAGCGACGAGAAGCGCGACTTCCTGCGCCTGCTGGGCGTCAGCCACATCTACGACTCCCGTTCGCTGGCTTATGCCGACCAAGTGCTGGCGGCCACCGGTGGGCGTGGTGTGGATGTGGTGCTCAATTCGCTGGCCGGTGAGGCCATCAACCGCAACCTGCAGGTGCTGAAGCCGTTTGGTCGCTTCCTGGAGCTGGGCAAGCGCGACTTCTACCAGAACACCCGTATTGGCTTGCGCCCGTTCCGCAACAACATCAGCTATTTCGGTATCGACGCTGACCAATTGATGAGCGAGCGCCCCGCGCTCACCCGTCGCCTGTTCGCCGAAATGATGGAGCTGTTCGAGCAGGGCATCCTGCATCCGTTGCCGTTCCGCGAGTTCGACGCCAACCAGGTGGTCGAGGCTTACCGTTACATGCAGCAGGCGCGGCAGATTGGCAAGGTCGTGGTGACGTACGCCAACCCGATCCAGCAAACCGTCGACACCCGCGTGCAGCCGGTGCGGGCACTGCAGCTTGCCGCCGATGCCAGCTACCTGGTCACCGGCGGCCTGGGTGGCTTTGGCTTGCGTACTGCGCAGTGGCTGATCGACAAAGGTGCCCGTCACCTGGTGTTGCTGGGCCGACGTGGCCCGGCCAGTGAAGAGGCCCAACCGCAGCTGGCGTTGTGGCACGCCCAAGGTATCGATGTGCAGGCCGTGGCGTGCGACATCACCGACCGTGAGCAACTGCGCGGGGTGTTCGATCGTATTGCCGCCAGCCCATGGCCACTGCGTGGCCTGGTGCATGCCGCGACGGTGATTGACGACAGCCTGATCCGCAACCTTGACGGCGACCAGTTGCGTCGCGTGCTGGAGCCCAAGGCCAAGGGCGCGCAGTACCTGCATGAGCTGACCCAGGGCCTGGCGCTGGACTTCTTCGTGATGTTCTCCTCGGCCACCACCTTGTTCGGCAACCCCGGCCAGGCCAACTACGTGGCGGCCAACCACTGGCTCGAAGCCCTTGCGCGGCACCGTCGTGCTCAGGGCCAGGCAGCCACCGCCGTGCTGTGGGGCGCCATCGACGATGTCGGTTTCCTGGCGCGCAACAGCCAGATCAAGGACGCCCTGCAGAGCCGCATGGGGGGCTCGGCGCTGCGGGCTGAGGCAGCCTTGGCACAGCTCGAGGCCATGCTGTTGCAGGTTGATAACGGCCATGGCGTGCTGGAGCTGGACTTCAAGGCCCTGGCGCGCTTCCTGCCGAGCGCCACTACACCGCGCTTCAGCGAACTGGCCCGTGCCTATGGCGGCGACCATGAGGATGAAGGTGGCGGTGAAGACATCCAGCGCATGCTGGAGGAGCTTGACGATGGCGAACTGCTCGAACGCTTCGTAGACATGCTCAAGCACGAGGTGTGCGAGATTTTGCGCCTGCCGCCAGCACGCCTGGATGCCCAGCGCCCGCTGCAGGAAATGGGGCTCGATTCGTTGATGAGCGTTGAGTTGGTGGTGGCGCTGGAGGAGCGTTTCGGTATTCGCCTGCCGGTGATGGAACTGAGCGACAGCTCCAGCATCGACAAGCTTGCCGTACGCTTGCTGGAGCTGCTGCGCGGTGAAGCGAGCAGCGGGGAAGAGCAACTGGCGCAGAATGTGCTTGCCCGCCATGGCAGCGAACACAGTGCCGAAGAGTTGGCGCAGTTGAACGCAGCCTTGGCCGACAGCAACGCGGCACCCAACCGACTGATTGATTAAGAGTGCCAGATGACAGCCAGAACCCCGACCGGCCTTGGTGGTGATGCCAAGCAACGCCTGATCCAGCAAGCCCTCGCCCGGCGCCGCCATGTGGCTGCCGAGGGCGAGCAGGGCGCCACCCTGGAGCAGGTACAGCAGGCTGCCCTGAAGGTGCCCGAAGCGCACTATCGCTTTGATCAGCACCCGGGGTACCAGCAACTGCGGGTAATCCAGCAGAGTGCCATGCAGCTGGGCGTGAGCAACCCGTTCTTCCGTATGCACCAGGGCACCGCCGGTGCCCAGACGCAGATTGGCGAGCGCGAGTTTCTCAACTTTGCCAGTTACAACTACCTGGGCTACTCCGGCCACCCGACCGTGGCCGAAGCGGCCAAGGCGGCGATCGACCGCTACGGCACCTCGGTGTCGGCCAGCCGCCCGGTTTCTGGCGACCGCCCGCTGCACCGCGAGCTGGAGCGCGAACTGGCGCGCCTGTACGAGGTGGACGATGCGGTGGTGATGGTCAGCGGCCACGCCACCAACGTCACCACCATCGGCTACCTGTTCGGGCCACGCGACCTGGTGGTGCATGACGAGCTGATTCACAACAGCGTGTTGCAGGGTATCCAGCTGTCCGGTGCCCGCCGTCTGAGTTTTGCCCACAACGACTGGCAGGCGCTGGACCGCCTGCTGGGCGAGCAACGCCAGCACTTCGAGCGGGTGCTGGTGGTGGTGGAAGGCATCTACAGCATGGACGGCGACTACCCCGAGCTACCCCGGTTCGTCGAGCTCAAGCATAAGCACAAGGTTTTCCTCATGGTGGATGAAGCTCATTCGCTGGGGGTGATGGGTGCGACGGGCAAAGGAATTCGCGAGCACTATGGGTTGGCTGGCGATGACGTCGACATCTGGATGGGAACGTTGAGCAAGACCCTGGCCAGTTGCGGCGGGTACATTGCGGGCCGCACGGCACTGATCGAGCACCTGAAGTTTCTGGCGCCGGGCTTCTTGTACAGTGTTGGCATGCCGCCGGCGGTCACGGCCTCTGCGTTGGCAGCGTTGAAGCTGCTGGCTGCAGACAGCGAGCGGGTAGCGCAAGTGCAGGCGCGAGGGGAGCTGTTCCTGCGCCTGGCGCGTGAAGCTGGGCTGGACACGGCGACCAGTACCGGGTTGGCGGTGATCCCGGTGATTACCGGCAGTTCGTTCAAGGCCGGCCGCTTGTCCAGCGCCCTGTTCGAGCGTGGCATCAATGCCCAGCCGATCCTGTACCCCGCGGTGCCGGAGCATTCGGCGCGGGTGCGGTTTTTTGTGTCTTGCGAGCATACGGAAGAGCAGATCAGGCATACCGTGGCGGTGGTGGCGCAGGAGATGGCGCGGCTGGGGTGAGGGCCACGCTTACAGCCAAATGGCATCCCAGTGTGGGTATTCGCCAACATTGGGTGCCAGGCCGGCCCTGACCGGGTTGGCAATGATGTACCGAGCGGTGTTGAGCAGGTCATCATCCTTGCGCATGGCGCGATCGCAGTAGCCGGCCTGCCAGATCGGGGTGGCTGTTACACCAGCCTTGTGCAAGGCATGGCTGGACCTTGATTTGAAGCGGCGCATCAACGTGGCCAGCGTCACCTGTTTCAGTTCTATCAGCCAGTGCACATGGTCGGGCATGACGACCCAGGCCAGCGTGACGCAGCTGTTTTCCCGGTCTGCCTGGCGTAGGTGATTGACCACCAGCCTGGCCAGGTTGAAGTTGTGAAACAGCGGGCGGCGCTGGTGGGTGACGGTTGTCAGCATGTATAGCCTGCCGGGGTGTGAAACCCGGTGGCGGCGCAGATGGTGGCCGTGGGCGTAGTGCATGGGGTCATCCTTGAAGGCTTCGATAGTTCGAGCCAGCGTAGACGCCCACATGACGCCAGCAGCGATTCAACCATTGCAGAATGTGCCCACCGACCAGGGGGGGCGGTGATTGGCCAGGGATATTGGCCAGCAGGCCCGGCCCTTTCGCGGGTGAACCCGCTCCTACGACGGTTTGTGCCCAACCACCGATGCGTTTCCACCCTCCGTGTAGGAGCGGGTTTACCCGCGAATACGGTGGCGGCAGCAACGATGACCGGCCAGGGATATTGGCCCGCAGGACCGGCCTCTTCGCGGGTAAACCCGCTCCTACACGACGGCCTGCGCCCAACCCCCGATCTGTGTCCACCCCCGATCAGGTGTAGGAGCGGGTTCACCCGCGAATACGGTGGCGGCAGCAACGGTGACCGGCCAGGGATATTGGCCAGCAGGACCGGCCTCTTCGCGGGTAAACCCGCTCCTACACGACGGCCTGCGTCCAGCCACCGGGCCGGGGACTGGGCGTGGGTCAGATATGCGGTGCCTCATACGCATTCAACTGCTCCACAAACCGCCAATGGCTCTTCTTGCCAAACCCCATCAACCGCTTCAACCGGATATCCCAGCGCATGTGGTGGTTGGCAATCCATGGCAATGCAAAAAGGTGCGCCCCGCGCCAGGGGATGAACGGGTTACGCCGCAGGCTGGCATAAATCTCGACGCGGTGGCTGGCCTGATGGCTCGCACAGCGGGCATGGAAACCAGACGTGTCCGCCACCACCAGGGTGTTGGCTGGCACCGCAAAGCGACGGGGCGGCGGCAAGCCGAGGGCCGCCAGCTCGGGCTCGTCGATACGGAACGAACCCTCACGGTGCATCTGCTCGCCGGAGCGCGCCGCCCCCAGGCTTTGACGATACTCCCAGGCCAAACGCTCCGGCGTCAGGCGGTGCGACCCCGGCACATAACTGAACGGCCCTTGGTCATCCGCCACATCGTCCAGAAACAACCACGCCTTCGCAGTGGGGTGGAAGGTGTCGGCATGCAGGCGGGTCTGCGGGTCCTGGTCGGCATTGGCGGCGTCGATCACGATCGACTGCAACTGGTAGGTAATGCCACCGGTATTGGACGACGCATAGGCAATCAGGTCGCGCACCCCACGGTCCGCCACAAACGCCGCACTGGCCGGGTTTTGCGCCAGCACGTCCTGGTCAAGGCTGACCCGGCGGGTAACCGCGCGGCCCTGGCGCATTTCCCAGCCGGTGCTGCGCAATGCACCCAGCTCGGCGCGCAAGGCCGCAAACTGCTCGGCAGGCAGGGCGTTTTCACGAATGAAAAAACCGTTCTGCTCAAAATGCGCGCGCTCACCGGCATCCAGCCGCGAGGCCAGCGCATTGCGACGGTAACCTGCCATGGCCATCGCCAGCTGACGACGCTGCACATGCAGGCCCAAGGCATTGAGCCGGGCACTGCCCAGCACCGGGTTGTTCTCGAACGACTTGGCATGGGTAGCCAACTGCAGGCAATGCCAGGGGAGTGCCGCGTAACGGCCGATGTCCTTGATCGAAACAGGCATGATCTAGTCCTTTGATGGGGCCAATGGCCGGCCACAGCCGAGCATGGTCCGGGTATAGTTGAGCAACGGCGCCACTCGTCGATAGGCCACCGGCGCCGGGTGGGGCGCGCTGAGGCAGGCGAGGGCGTGCCAGGCATCGCAGGGCAGGTCTTGCTGGACGTCGGCATAGCGCGCATAGCGCAACAAGGCGCCGGCTACCAACTGGTCCAGGGTTAAACGCCGGGTGCGGCGGGGCAAGGGCTGATGGTCCTCGGTCAGGCCCCAGCCGGCATAGAACGGCGTGCCATAGGTGACCACCGGCAGCCCGCGCAGCAAGGCCTCGAAACCGGCGGTGGAACTGAGCGTATGCAGCGCATCGACCTGGCCATACAGGCTGGCGATGTCCACACCCGCCAGTACCTGATCGGCCAGCCCCACCAGCTGTGCCGGGGCGATGTGCCCGCGGCGCTTGCCGGCCTCCACGTCGGGGTGCGGCTTGTACAGAATCCAGGCATCCGGCAACCGCGCGCGCACCTGTTGCAGCAGCCGCAGGTTGCACCCGGCACCGCCACCGCTGCACAGCGCCGAGGCATCATCCTCGACCTGGCCCACCACCAGTACCCGCCGCTGCCCCGGCTGCCCCAGCAGTGCCGGGCGCACATTGCTGCGCAGGTTGAACTTGCTGGTGCCGCTGGCAACGATCTGCGCCCGCAAGCGCGCCGCTTCGGCCAGGCATGGGGCGTCGAATTCGCCATGCTGCAACAGCTGCTCCAGGTCGCTGGCAGACTGCGCATCGTAATGAATGCCACCCCGGTCCAGCACCAGTGACAGCGCCGGGCTGTTGGTCGCCCCCAACCCCGTGGAGCGCAAGAAACCATCCTCGACCCGCCACAGTGGCACCCCCGCCTGGCGCGCACGTTCGGCCAGGCCGGCCGGCTCGCGCGCAGCCCATACCAGCAGCCGGCCCTGTTCGGCCGCTACCTGGCTTATCAGTTGCGGGCTGTCCACGCTGAAGCGCAACTGCCCCCAACGGCTTGCGAAAAAACGCCGGATGTTGTGCTGCTTGTGCCGCTTCACGCCCAGCACCGTGGTGGGGCCGGCAAACGCAGCATCGCGGGCTTTCTTGCTGGCCAATTGGCGGGCAACGGTCAAGGCATCGGTCAATTGGCCGCTCAATGGGTCGACATAGCGGCAGTAGCGCACATAGGCCGCCGCCACCAGTTGCACAAGGTCTGGCCGGGCCTGCCGGCGAGCAATGGCCATGCGGTCATCGGTCAGCCCCCAGCCTGCGTAGAACGGCAGCCCGAAGCAGGTGACCGGCACGCCCTGGATCAACGCCTCCAGCCCGGCCTGGCTGGTCCCCACGTACACGCGCCGGGCACGCCGGGCCAGTGACGCCCAGGCTACCGGCCGCGCCTCCAGCGTTACCCCACGGGCCCGCGCGGCATCCAGCAGGCAACTGGGCTTTTGCCCGCCCAGGCAGTCCGGGTGAATGCGCACGCGCACGTCGGCATCCGGGTTTTCTGCCAGGGCCTCATCCAGCATTCGCACATAGTCGGCTTCGCATAGCCCGCCGCCTGGGATCGAATAATCCCCGGCAGTCTGGTCCACCACCAGCACCAGCGGTCGTTCACGGCCCAGCGGGTCGTCGTCGGGTAGGTCCTGGGCGTTGTTGTACTTGCCGATGCCACTGCTGCGCATCAAGGCAATCAGTTCGCGGGCGCAGTTCAGTTCATATGCGCTGAGCGCCTCGGGCTGCTGCAGGATGTTTTCCAGCAGCGAAGGGCGGTCGGCCAGGTAGTGGATGCCCACCGGGTCGACCACCATGGACATCGGCGTATCGCCCTCGATGCCCAGCGAAGAAGAACGCAAAAAACCGTCTTCCAGCGCAATGTAGGGCAGCCCCCAGCGCTGGCACAGCACCCGGGCATGGGCCGACGACTGCTTGTAGCCGATACCGGCAATGGCCTTGAGCCCCTTGGGCGCCTTGCGGCCGCGGCGCCACAGCCAGAAGGGCGGGCCTTCCGGGCCGAGGAACTGCGGCAGGTGCAGGACCTTCCAGGCCACCCATTGCGACATGATGCCGACCCAGCCGGTGCCGTCTACCAGGGCATCGGGTGGCGAGTAACCTTCGGGCGAGTGGGGTGCAAAGGGCGGTGTGTTGTGCATTACACGGCCCGCCACATGTTGCGCACCGGCGGGAACGGCACCCAGCGCTTGCGGCGCAGGGCAAAGCCATTATGCAGGTACAGGTGCTGCGCCCGATGATTGCTCAGCGGCACCTCCAGCTCTACCTGGGTAAAGCCCTGGCCGGCGGCGTGCGCGCAGCACGCCTGCACCAGCGCCGAGCCCACGCCTTGCTGGCGTGCGGCCTTGCTGACCCGCAGCCCGTACAGCAAGAACGGGTAGCGCCATTCGCGCAGCTCGCTCAGGCAGAACCCGATAAACCGCACCCAGCCACTCAACACGCCGAACTCACGCACGAACGGCCGCCAGTGCCAGGCAAACGGCCCGCGCCGGCCATGCTTGAATGCGGCAAAGCCCAGTGCCTGCTCGCCGTCGAAGGCCAGCAGCACACGGTCCCAGTGGATAGCCGACCCCAGCAGGCGATAGCGGCAGGCCGTATTGCCAATCAGGAACGCCAGCGACCCCCGCCCCTCGGTCAGCAAGCGGGCCAAGGCAGGGTCTGCGGCACGCTCCGGCGACAGGTCCGATCCCAAAACGATACGCACCACGTTGTCAGGCTACCCCGGCACTGGCCATGGGCGTGTCCTGGCGGGTTGCCGGCGCCAAGGCATGGCCCAGCAATGTGCTGGAAAGCTGCTGCACTGGCATTGGCCTGGCCCCGCAGCCAGGCTGGCGGCGGTTGGACCACACCAGGTAGTCGGTATCACCCGCGGGCGCGCCAACAGCCTGGTACACCTCGGGCAGGATCGGCACATGGTCGCCAAAGAAGCACAGCAGCGCCTCGTTCGGCTGGGCCAGCAAGGTTTCGCGCAGCATGCCCAGCATGCGGTCGGCATTGGCGATGTGCCGCAGGTAGGGTGCCAGGTCTTTCATGCCCGGTTGCAGCGGGCGGTCGAACCAGGCGGGCAGCTCGTGCGCGGCTACGCTTTCCAGGTGCAACGGGCCGTGGTTTTCCATGGTGACCGCATGGATGAACAGCGGCTGTGTGCGGCCTGGCGCCTGCAGCAGCGTGCGGATTTTGTCTGCCACGGCGCAATCACCAATGAACGGCCCGGCCTTTTGCGAAGCGTTGAACGCCTTCACATCGATGAATTCATCAAAGCCCAATGCCGGCAACACCTTGTTGCGGCCATAGAAACCACCGTCGTACGGGTGGATGCAAATGGTCCGGTACCCCTGCGCCTTGAGCCTGGAGGCGATACTGGGCAGGCCTTGGCGGGCCAGCACCCGGTACGGGTTGAAGCGGTGCACGCCCAGGCGGTCGGCAGGGATGCCGGTCAGGTAGGCGAACTCGGTCCGCACCGTATTGGCGCCCCAGGCTGCCACCTGCAGTTTGCCCCGGGCCAGCGCCTGGCTGGCCAACAGGTCGTACTGGTCGAGCACTTGCGGGCGCACGCCAGGCCACAGCCCACGCACATCGAAGAACGACTCGCTCTGCACCGAGACCAAGTCCGGCAGCGCCCCGGTCTGGGCCACTGTCGCCTGCGAAGAGGCCGGCACAGCCCCAACAGAAAACGGCGAGCCCAGCCCGTCCCGATCCACCGGCGCCCGCGCCGCCCAGAAGTACCGCCACAAGCTGGCCGCCAACCCCCAGCCACGCACATCCTGCTCGGCATCAAAGCTCGGCTTCACAGGCCGATGCCCCAGGCGCAGCAAGCCCAGGCCCAGCGCCAACGGCAGCAACGCCTCAAGCCGCGCGCCCGCCACCTCGAAGCTCAACCCCGCCCACAGGTAAACCAGAAAGCCCACCGCCAGCAGCGCGGCCTTGCCAAAGCCAAAGAACGGCAAATACAACCGCGGGAATTTCACTGCATCGCTGAAATACTCGAAATCTGCACACACAAACGGCTCGCGCAGCGAGTGATACTTGGCGTTGCTTACCAGCACGATCAGCAGCCACAGCAGCAACACATTCACGCCACTGAACAACGGCCGCGCCGTCAGGGCATACAACAGCCCGAAGGCCACACACCACAGCCCCGCGTGCAGCAGCCAGCAATCGGCCGTGCGACGCAGGGCAGGGCGGGGAACCAGCAGGCGCTCGACCGCGACGGTCAAGCCCAGGCCGATCAAAGCGACCGGCAACATGGAAACATCAATCACTGTACTTCAACCCACGCAGGATCATCGAAGAAAGCCACTGCGGGATAAGCCCCAGTAGCCAGGTGCCCAGGTTGAGCGGGAACGGAAAGCTGATACGCGCCTGGTTCGCCGCCAGCCCGCGCTTGATACGCCTGGCCGCTTTGTCGGCGGTCCACAGAAAAGGTTTAGGCCCGGGCATTTCGAAGCACATCTTCGACTCCACATACCCCGGCACGATCACATTCACTTTCACCCCTTCCGGCGCCAGCCAGTCGCGGATGGCCTCGCCGTACACCCGAATGGCGGCCTTGCTGGCGCTGTAGGTCGGCGTGACCGGCAAGCCACGCCAGCCCGCCAGCGAGCTGAACAGGGCGATCTGCCCGTCGCCACGGCTGCGCATGGCGGGCAGGGCGGCCTCGACGGTGGCCAGGGCGGCCATCACGTTCACTTCCATCAGGGCGCGGCTGTCGTCCCAGTCTTCCGCTTCGCCATTGGCGCCCACGGCGGTGTTAAGCCCTGCGCCCACCAGCACCAGGTCGGGCTGATGCTGCTCGCTTACCCGGCGCACCATTGCCCGCAGGGCGTCCAGGTCGCGCACGTCGAGGGCTTCCAGCAGCACCTGGGCACCCAGGGCGCGGCATTGTTCGGCCATTTCGGCCAGGCGGTCCTGGCGCCGGCCTTGCAGGATCAGCGTCACCCCCGGGGCGGCGTAGGCAGGCGCCAACGCGCCACCGATACCGCCTGTGGCGCCGGTGATGAGGATGCAGCGGGGTGAGGCATGCGAACTCATAGGTATTTTTCGATTCTTGAGGTTTTCGCCATCAGCACTTCCAGGCAGTTGGCCACGGCCATGTCCATGCCGCAGGCGGTGTAGAAGCCGCCGTTGACCTGGGTGGTGTGGATGACCGTGTTGCGGAAGCGTTGAAACAGCGTGTTGTCGGGCGCTTCGGGCTGCTGCCAGAAATCATCCAGGCCGCCCTGATGGGTTAGCCCCGGCATCGCGTAGATCGGCTCGGCCAGCGTGCAGGTAGGGCGGTGGTGCAGCAATGCAGAAGCCCCCGCGGTACTGTTGACGGTGATCATGCCGGTGATGTGCGAGAGCAGCGTAGGCATGTGCCCGCTCTCCATGAAGTCGACACGCTCGGCCACGTCGTACTGGCGCGCCAACTGCTCGGTGACCTTGCGGTAGTTGACCAGCCCGGGCGTCAACGGGTGGTTTTTCACCAGCAGGCGCGCATCGAAGGGCGCGTTGAGCGAGAACGAGTCGATCACATGCTCGATCACCTGGGTCATGTTCTGGAACGGCGAGTGGTCGCGGATTTGCGCATCGCTGTCCAGCTGCAAGGGCAGCAAAAACGTGGGGTGCCGCTCGCGGGCCACTTCGGCCACCAGCGCGTCGTCATGCACACGGGCGCGCAGCAGGCGCATGCCCTGGCGGATGAACCCGGCGTACTCCTTGGCGGCGTTGAACGGGGCATGGGTGCGGTAGCGCGGGAAGCACAGCCGGTTCAGCGCGCCGCCGGCGTGGTACAGCACATCGTGCGTGGCACGTGCGGCGAACGACAGCTTGAACGGGTTGCCATTCTGATAGCGCGGAATGTACTTGCCCACATCGCGGTACCACTGCGGGTCACGTGGCAAACGCGAGTTGTTGTTGACCCCGTCGCGCTCCAGCGTCACCCAATAGGGCCGAAAGTAGCCTTCCTCGAACACGTGCACGCGAATACCCGACAACCGCGCCAGGGTCACGGCCGGGCGGTGTACCGGGCGGCAGTCGCCGAATAGCACCAGGTCGGTGATACCCAGTTGGCGGAACACCTGTGAATACCAGGCCTCCATGTCTTCCGGGGCGTGCGGGCAGGTCAGCTGCGCGCCGCCGGGGCCGTACAGGGCGTCACCGACGTTGAAGCGCACGCTGTGCACCCGCTGGCCGATATCCCGCAGCCCCTTGGCAAGGCGGCTGAAGAAGGGCGAACTGACACCCTGAAGCAGCAGAAAATTGTGTGACGGGATACGCAGCAGCGGACCACGCGTCGCCCTTGCATTCAGTTGGTCGGGCGCTTCATGCCCAACAAACTGCTCAAGCGTCGTTTCAAGTCCTGCCATCGGGAGGGAGCTCCAGGCTGCGGTAAGGCGTGCCAATTTTGTAGTTCGTATAAGGTTCGTTCGGCGGTGGTGAAGCGGTTGGTCACCAGGCTTACGTAAGTGGGGTAGAGCAGCAGCGTGCCCGCTACCAACTGGTCCAGCGTCAGTTGTCGGCTGCGCCGTGCCTGCACCGGTGCTTGAAGGTCCATGTCGCGGGTCAGCCCCCAGCCGGCGTAGAACGGCTGGCCATAGGTCGTCACCGGCACACCGCGTAGCAGGGCCTCGAAGCCCGACTGCGAGGTCAGCACATGCAATTCGTCGACCACTTCCAGCAATTGCTGCAGTGGCGTATCGCCGATCACTTCATCGCACCAGTGCACGGTTTGCGCTTCGTCGTCACCGCGGGCGCGCGTGCCGGCCAATACCTCTGGGTGGGGTTTGTACAACACCCACGCATCAGGGTTTTGCTCACGCACGGCGCGCAGCAGTTGCAGGTTGCTGCGGATACGGTTGCCGCCAAAGCGGATGGAGGCATCGCCCTCCACCTGGCCAGGCACCAGGATCACCCGTTGCGCATGCGGGGGGCGCTGCCAGCTGGCGCCGGGTAAGTTGTACTTGGTCAGCCCCGCCGCGCAGATGGCCAAGCGCAAAGCATGCGCGCGGGCTAACAACTGCGGGTCGAACGGCTCTTCAGCCAGGATGCGCTCCAGGCGCGAAGGCCGGGTGGCGTCGTAGTAAATACCCAGGTCATCGACCACCCACGACAACGGTCGCGCCTTGCCGGCGCCCAGGCCGACCGAGCGCAGGAAGCCGTCTTCCACCCGGTTGACGGGCAGAGGGTGGGCGCAAAGGTGAGTGTCGTGCTTGCAGCCCCAGGACACCACGGGCAAGTCTTGCGCCAGCGGTTGCTCGGGCTTGACGAAGCGAATGGCAGCGCCATTGAAAAACAGGTTTGCCAGCGGTTCTTTCCAGCGGCTGAAACCCAGCATCTGTACGGTGTTTGGCAACACGCTGCGGTGCCGCCGTTGCAGGCCCAGCCAGTTGATCAGCACCTCTGGCGTACACGGCTGACCACGTTCTGGGCAGACATAGCGTGGGTAGGCCACCAGGCTGGCATGAATCAGTTGCGCCAACGGCACAGGCTTGCGGCGTGAAGGTGCCGGCAAGCGGTCGTCGGTCAGCCCCCAGCCGGCATAGAACGGCATGCCCCAGGTGTGCACCGGTACGTCCCAAAGCAAGGCATCGAAGCCCAATTGCGACGTCATCACGAACACTGCACGCATGCGTGGCAGCAAATCGGCCGGGTGAACATTGTGGGCCAGTACCTGCACCCGCGGGTTGCCGGCCAGCGCTGCCAGGTCGAAGTGCCCGGCCTTGCGCCCGGCCACCACGTCGGGGTGCACCTTGAGCACGATGGTGCTATGCGGGTAGCGGGCCAATGCCGCCTCCAGCATGGCCCGGAAGTCGCTGGCCCCTGCACCTTGCAACGAGGCATCGCCACAGGTCTGGTCGGCCACCAGCACGCAGTCGGCCGGCAGCGCTGGCAGTTCGATGCGTGCGTCGTTGTACTTCGACACCCGTTGCTGCTGCCACAGGCTACGTAGTGCCAGGGCACGTTGGGTTTGCTCGGCGTCGAGGGGCGTGGCGACCAACTGTTCGAGGCGGGACGGCTGGGAAGCGTCGTAGTACACGCCCACGTCATCGACGATCAGCGACAGGGGCGGCTCGTCGGCGCCCAGGCCCACGGAACGGATGAAGCCGTCTTCCAGCGTGAGAACGGGCTTGCCAGCCTTGTGCGCCTCGGCCATTGCCTTGATGGCGCTTGGCTTGCGGCCCCAGGCCATTACCCAATCAGCGAGCTCGACATCGCGCACAGCACCGCTTTGCAGCGCGAATTCGGGCAGCAAGGCAGGCAACGTACTGATGCGCTGGGCTCCTTTTGACAGGATCAGCAGGCGAGGGCGGGGCGAAGCGTCGTCCATATACGTGGAGCGGCATCCATTCAGCAAAGGGGCGGCATGGGCTTATAGCCCTGCGGGTCCGGTGGAAACAAAGGAGGGCGAATCTTAATACAAATTCACATTTGTAGGCGTGCCGCTGAGCAAAAATCGCGAAAAGAAATTAGACGATATGTGCAGATGATGATCTATGGCATCAAAATGACATCTTATCCCGGCAAACTCCCCGAAAACGCGGCGTACCACGCCGCTTGGGAGCGTAACGCACGCCTGTAGGAGCGGGTTTACCCGCGAAGCTTTTTCCCCATGGGTACAAAAGCTCATCTACTCCTGCTCCAGCATCCCCAGCAAATAGTGGTATTTCTCCAGCAATAACCCCATCCGGTCGCGCTCCTTGTACTCAGCGACCGTTTCTGGGCGCAAGCAATGGAACAGCGCTGTGAGGAGAAACACGTAGCGCAAGTTCCCTAGCGCCTGTTCCACATCGAAGCGCTCCGGCAGGGCTGCTCGGTACGTCTCGATGAACTCGGTCTGTGCTGCCAGGAATACCTTCATGTCCTTGCGCCGGAACAGGCTGCCCAGGTAGGCGCCGCCGTCAAAGCCTATGCGCCCAACCTTTACCTCGCTCCAGTCGATCAGGTGCAATTGGCTTTTGTCGACGAAGAGATTTTTTTGCAGGTAATCCATGTGGCTGATGCAGCGCTTGCTACGCCGTGTTTTGGCTGCCATTTTTCGGGTCAACGGCACAAATGCCTTGAAGCGCTCGGCAAGGCCAGCAAACCTTTCGTCTTCGAGCCCAAGCTTCACCAATCCAGGTAAACACCGGGAGAAATTGAAGCGTGGGCGAAGCTGGAACCAAGGCCTGAAGAAATCCATGCTCCAAAGCAGAGGTGCCTTTACAAGTGGCTGAGCTTGCAGGTAGTCATGGCTTAACGTCTCCAGTTCTGCAATGCCAAGCGCCAGCGGTTTGCCGATCTTGTGCATTCGTGGGGGCTTGCCGCGTACGAACTCGGTGAAGATCAAGCTTTCCCATGGTGTTTCAATAACCCCCAGGCAGGCGGGGTAGTGAAAATGTATGCTGCCGGTCAGCATGCCATCTGCGCGATGAAAGCGCGCCTCCTGGCTGCCGATGAACGCGATTTTGCGAATCGATTTTTCCACGACCTCTACAGGTTGACCGGTGCAAGGGTCCAGTAGTCGATGGTGGCGTACGTAGTTCACGAACGAAGCATTACCGCCCAGCACCTCGGTCGTAATCTCCAGCGTCTTTCCTTCCCATTGGGGGACTAGAGCTTGAAGATGGCTTTCGAGAGAGGCGCTTTGCCAGCGGTAGTGTGTTTTGCTGGCTACGTGCCGGCGTGTAGGAGGATTCATAACATCCATGTTGCCACTGCCATACGTCCAATTTGAAGCTGAGAAAGGGGGGGTATGCTGCTGTATGAGCGGCCTGTGTACAACGAAAAGTTACAACAGGATATTGATTTGGAAGGGGGGGAATGGGCTGAACGCCTTGTGGTTCAAGGGGTGCCGCTGGCGTCGGGCTTTGTGCAAATGCAAGCGATGCATCCCGCTTTTTTAGTGTCGTTACGCGGGAGTAGCGACACCAGTATTCATCTGGTGGCGCGCCGAACAGGCCAAGTGGCTACATAGACAACAAGCCTTCACTGATGGTCCGAGAGATGCGGTTTCCACGTCTAATCACTTAATGATTGGCGTCAGAACGAGCCAAATGGCTAGGGCGTTCACGCGCAATCAGGCCGAGTTGGCACCTTGTAAGGCACTCCTGCGAAGTTAGTTAACTGTTTGCCGAGTGTAAAAGCCTGCAGAGGCTGGGGTGTGAAGAAATAGATTAAATTTGATATCTCAATGCCATCATTGGCGCAAAGTCGGCGCTTAGTTCTCTGTTCTGCTAGCGTCGCCGCCAGTCAGATTGCTCTGAGACTGGGGCTTCCGCACTATGCTTCCAGCTGTAAAAACCTTAACATTCGCGCCTTCGTATACATTCAGCTGTCGTCAGGGACGAAAATGAATCACCTCAGCATCGCCAAAGAAGCCCTTATCGCTCAAGCTCAAGCTGTTACTCAGTTGGCCGACCGCCTGGATGGCGAGTTCCAGAGCGCCGTTGAACTCATCCTTGGTTGCCAGGGGCGCACCGTGGTGTGCGGCATGGGTAAATCTGGCCTGATCGGCCAGAAGATGGTCGCCACCTTCGCATCCACCGGCACCCCCAGCTTTTTCCTGCACCCGGCCGAAGCCTTCCACGGCGACCTGGGCATGCTCAAGCCAATCGATGTGCTGATCCTGATCAGCTACAGCGGCGAAACCGAAGAGCTGATCAAGCTGATTCCTAGCCTGAAGTCTTTCGGTAACAAGATCATCGCCATGACTGGGAACGGCAAATCTACGCTGGCCAAGCATGCAGACATCTGGCTCGACATTTCGGTCGAGCGTGAAGTCTGCCCGAACAATCTGGCCCCCACCACTTCGACGCTGGCGACTATGGCCATGGGTGATGCACTGGCAGTGGCGCTGATTGAGGCTATCCAGTTCAAGCCAATGGACTTCGCTCGCTACCACCCCGGTGGCAGCCTGGGTCGCAAGCTGCTGACCCGTGTTTGTGACGTCATGCACTCGCCGGCACCTGTTGTTTCACCGTCTACCAGCTTCCATGATTGCTTGCTGGTCATGACTCGTAGTCGCTTGGGCATGACGGTGGTGATGGATAACGACAAGCTGGTCGGTATCGTTACGGACGGCGACCTGCGTCGGGCGCTGCTGGAAGACGAGAGCGTTATTCAAGCCTCGGTAGAGCAGTTCATGACCGCCAGCCCACACACTATTCGCGAGGATTCTCAGCTTTCTGAGGCTGAGGCCTACATGCTGGACAACAAGATTCGGGCGTTGGCTGTAACTGACGCTGAAGGCGCTGTTGTGGGGGTTGTTGAGATTTTTGACTGATCGGTCTTAGACCTTGTAGGCGGCCTTGTGTGTCTTGGCAGCGTGCGCTCTGGTGCGCTGCCTGCGTATTTCCCCTCCCCCCCTCCCTCCGGAAATGCTGGCTTTGTCGGCACTCCTCCGCGCTCATTTCTCACTCCCTGCTTTTCCACGCTCGAATAATGCTCTATATTCGAATGGAGTGAAGTGGTGGTTGCATTAAGGATGCTGAGATCCGCTTTCAATAATGCTGTTTTAAGTTGATCTGTATAGAGATGAGACATGATGAACGCCGTTGAGTCGCCAAATAATACGAATATAAAGCAGGCGGAATTATCCAAAGTTGATATTTCGAAATATGAAATTCAGCGGAATGGTGTTGAAGCTTTGGTGATGTCTGGGGCTAATCCCAAACGAGCAGTAATTTCGTTTTCGAGCATGAATCCCGGTAAGTATGAGCGTTGGTCATGGTTTTTTGAGCGTCATGCTGAAGGCTGCGAAGATCTATACATGATTTTCAAGGACGACTCGCAGCATTATTACCTAGGGGATAGTACGTCCTCTATGTATATTAGGCATATTAAGTTTATTAATGAGCAGCTAGAGTCGCGCGGGCTTAAGGCGTCTGATGTATATATGGTCGGCTCCTCCATGGGCGGATATGCTGCGCTTTATTTTGGGTTTACGCTTGGTGTTGCAGGTGTGGTCTCCATAAATCCCCAGATCGATTATGCAAGTACCCGTCGTCACTCCATGCAAAACTGGGAGAGGCAAATTCGGGCAATTGGAGATACTTGGGTTGATTTAAATGACTTCGTTTATCGTTTTGACGTAAAGCCAAAGATACATATTGAGCATGGTGATTATCCCGCAGATGTGGCGGCTGTTAACAAGCTCATTGGGTCGCTTACAGATTTAAAGATTTGCTACAGTCGGGAGTTCACCGGCGGTGGGCATAGCGAGACCACTATTAATAAATACCGGCTATTCGATATTATTGATTTCTGGGCGAAAGGGCGTAGGGTAAGCTAGGCCAGCTCTGGTATTGGCTTCCTTTGAAAGCATGGGGAAAGTTGAATTACTCTCCCTCATGCGGCCTTATTACTGAGCCATAGCGCTCATTACTTTGGCATATCCTAATGCTGTGCTAAGAACACATTCTTTATCTTGGGCGCATAGAATGGCGTCGGCTACCTCACGGAATGCTCCTGTTCCGCCGCTGGCCAGCAGCGTTTGAGTCGCTGCTGCTTTCACGTAAATAGGGGCATCCGCCACAGCGAAAGAAATGCCGCAAGCTGAGAAGGCTGGTAGGTCAATACTGTCATCACCAATGCAAGCTGTTTGCGCAGATGTTACACCTGCTTCTTCCATCAATTGCATGCAGGCGCTGTGCTTATCTTTAACCCCAAATTGGCACAGACTGATACCTAAGTCAGACACGCGTTTACGTAAGGTCGCTGAGTCACGACCCGACAGTACTGCAACTCGTACACCGTTCTCTTCTAGCATGCGCATTCCCAGTCCGTCACGCACATGGAAGCGTTTAATGCATTCTCCTGTAGCATCATAGTAGATGCCACCATCAGTCAGAACGCCATCAACGTCAGTGATGACTAAACGGATATCTTTGAGAGTCGGTTTGGGTGTCGGTTGTTGGCCGGTGATGAGAGCTCTGACGTGTTCCAAGCACTCTGGCGTATCTACGCCAGGTCCTGTCGGCTCGACTATATAGGCTCGAATACAATATCCGGCAGCCATTAGACGAAGTTGCTCTAGCTTTTCAGCATGCTCCATCATTGGTTGGGGTAGTGTAGAGTATTGCGCAACTACATCACGCCTATACGCATAGACACCAACGTGCTTCAGATAAGAAGTCGCTTCTTTGTCTCGTGGGTAAGGGATTGGCGAGCGACTGAAATACAATGCATTACCGTTAGTGGCAAGCACAACCTTCACGGTGTTGGGGTTTTTAGCCTCCTGTTCGTCGATCGGGTGACAAAGCGTTCCAATGCTCACTCCAGCGTCGGCAAGCATGCCTGCGGCTAGCGACTCAATATCAGCCGGACGTACTAGCGGTTCATCCCCCTGGAGATTAATGTAGATGTCTGCATCAACCTCACGCATAACTTCTGCTAGTCGATCGGTACCAGAAGGGTGATCCGGTGAAGTCATAACGTATTTTCCGCCGAATGCGCGTACCGCTTCTGCGACACGTTCATCGTCGGTAGCGATGACTACATCATTTGCGTTAGAAACCTGAAGAGCACGCTCGTAAACGTGCTGCACCATTGGCTTTCCTGCAATATCGGCCAGCGGTTTACCTGGCAAGCGTGTTGAGCCGAATCGGGCTGGGATAACGATCGCGATCCGTTGTTCAGAGCCTGGCATGTTCACAATCCTTGCTACCTAAGATCTGCTTACGAGATTTGCAGCGGTGGGAATGATTTAACCAGATCATCAAGTGCTTTAATCTGCATGAGGAATGGTTCCAGCTTATCTAGCGGCAGGGCGCTTGGTCCGTCACATTTGGCTTGGTCTGGGTTGGGATGTGCCTCAAGGAAAAGTCCTGCAAGACCGACGCCCATACCCGCGCGTGCAAGGTCTACTACTTGATCGCGGCGACCACCCGATGCGGCACCGGATGGGTCGCGGTTTTGGAGTGCATGGGTGACGTCAAAAATGATTGGCAGATTGTCACAGGTGCGCTTCATCACACCGAACCCAAGCATGTCGACTACCAAGTTGTCGTAGCCCATGCACGAGCCACGATCGCAAAGAATTAACTGATCGTTACCTGCTTCTTTGAACTTATGCACGATGTTCTGCATCTGTGACGGGCTCAAGAACTGAGGTTTCTTGATGTTCACCGGCTTCCCTGTCTTGGCCAAAGCAAGGACCAAGTCAGTCTGGCGAGCCAAGAACGCTGGGAGCTGAAGGATGTCTACAACTTCTGCAACAGGAGCAGCTTGATAAATCTCGTGCACGTCAGTAATGATAGGTACGCCGAACTCAGATTTTACCTTCTCAAAAATTCGCAGGCCTTCTTCCATGCCTGGCCCGCGATAGGAGTGGATGGAGGACCGGTTAGCCTTGTCAAAACTGGCTTTGAAAACATATGGAATGCCAAGCTTTTCTGTGACACGTACATATTCAGCGCAAGCAGTCAGGGCGAGGTCTTCGGACTCCAATACGTTGATGCCTCCGAAGAGGACAAATGGGCTGTCGTTAGAGCATTTGATATGTTGAGAAATTTGGATCATGTTTAGAGTCGCCCGTTAATCTAGGTGTTCGAAGGTCAAAAATGGAAGTGCCTGCTCTAATTCCGATGCGCTCATGGTAGTCATCAGAATGTTGAAGTCTGGTGGCTCAATCGACGCTGGAGGAGTCTGAGTTTCAGTCAGGATTAGAGATGATTCCGATATTCTATAATATCTGTAGCCATATGGCTTCAGTGAGGCATGAATAGTTTCAGTTAGAGATGTGGGTAGTAGCTCGCATATAATATCAGGTTTAGATGCTCCGATAATGTTCTGCGCGCTGCTAAGGATGAGGTGCTCAGCCCCCTCCGCATCAATTTTCAGGAGCTCGATTCTGGGGATGTTCTGATCCTGCACAAATTTATCAAGGCTGGTGGCCCGGACAATCCGGCTTTCCACTGGTGAGCGATCAGTTACTTCTGAAACTGTAGTCGAGCCAGAAACGAGAATGTCTTCACCAGAGTAAATAAATAGCTCTACTTCTGGACTGCCATCAGTAATGGCTATATTGAAGCACTTGAGGTTGGATGCCCCATTGGCACGCTTATTGGCTAGCAGGCGGGAGTAAACCCGGTCTAAAGCCTCTATAGCAAAGACTTTAGACTTAGGGTTGCTTTTTGCTGCAGCTAGGGAGTAGACGCCAGTGTAGGAGCCAATGTCGATGACGTGTGACGATAACTTGGCGAGCGTAGTCCAAAGCCTAAGGCTTGTGGATTCGTACGCATTTTTTCCATGCCAGAAATAAGTGCGAGCAACGAAGTCATCATTGTTGCTGAACATGGAGAATAAGATATCATCAATCTCAATGTCGACGAATCCAAAGTATGAAGTTTTCTCCATTAAAGATTCAAATTGAGCCTGGTCGATTCTTGTGTTGGCTTTAAGTTGGTATAGCCTTCTTAGCGCCAGCGCAGCTTCGTTCTTATTCTCCATGAACTTCATGCGGCTACCACCCGTTTCCCGAACAGTGAAGAGAATTCCTCGTAATCTAGATAGGGGCGCAAGAAAGACGCTTTGCTGCAGTTGACTATGCGTTTCCCCTCTTTGTTCATGATGGTATTAGCGTTTGCAATATTCCAGATCTGAATGCTGGTGAAGCTATCTTCCAGTTGCGGGTTGCTTTCTTTGTAAAAACGGGGCGACTCAGCCGAGTACTTGAGGTCGCAACCGAGTAGATAAATATCTTTGATCCCGAGATAGTATGCGAACTGAATGGCAAGCATCGTCGTCGTGCAGCCAAAGAAATAGCCGGCGCGAATGTCTCTTGAAAAACCGTCCCGCTGGAGGGCTGGGACGTAGTAGCTCTTGTTCGGAAGCGTTCTATCATCAACTTCACGAAGCTCTTCGCGAAGGATTCGAATCGTCTTGGGGTCGAGGTCGGTAGTGCCGAAATGGCTTTTCTCCGGGTGCGTTAAGAAACGCTTGTCCGAGAGCACATAATAGTCAGTGGTGAAACCATGCTGCTCTTCCAGCATGGTGGAGGCATTCATGCCAATGGTCACTTCTCCTTTCAGAAGAGAAAGGTCTTCTGCAAGAATAGAGGGGCCATTTGCCAGGATAAAGGCACGTTTGCCTTTCTCGCGATTTTTCAGAGACGAAATTGATTTAAAAATTTTCATAAGCGTTATCGAACACCCTAGCCATTTTTTCTGGGGTCAAGTAGGACTTGAAGTAGTCCAGGCTTGCTTCTTGAAGTTCAGCGGTCTTCTTCCAGTCATTCGCTAATTCATGAAGCGTCTCAGCGATCGACTCACCTGTGGCATAGAGAAATGGAGGCTTGTTGCCGTCGGCGAATGTCGAAAATACTGCCTTGCAGAAGTAGTCCGCCCTGTTAATTGTGACGTTGCCAGCTGCTAGGCCTTCAACCGATACCTGGTGGAATCCGCCAGTGGCAATCTCATCAATAGAAACGTGGCACGTCTTTCGTACAGCCATCAAAACTTTTGGAGAAACAGGTTTGTCAGGTACCACGGCTTCGATTTTGCCGAGGCTAACAAGTGAGTTCATCGCTGTTTCAAGCTCTGCCACATACTTGTTGTTCCAGCGGCCTGGCCTTAAGTGAGTCGGGCTGAAGATAACTCGAAGCTTCTCACCTTTTTGTCTGATGCTCGCCATCGGCGTGTCGTGAATGATGTTTGGGACAAAAATATGGTTGTTATGGATCCTGGGCTGGAATTGTCCCACTACAAAATTGGCCAGGAATGGTAGGTTGATATCATTTTGGCGTGGCACATAAAGCGGCCCTTCTCTCAGGGGAGAATGGACTTGGTAAAAGTATTTTGCTGCTTGGTTGGCGTGAATCAGGCGCTCTGCCCAGGCAGGGGGTAGATCATTGTGAATTTGGATAATATCCGCTTCACGAATAGCAGCATCAATCAGCGGCTTGGTGAACTCGGTTTCAACGATGTAATCTTCAATAAATTTTTGAAAGAGTGGGCCGTTGTTGGGGTAATCGTTCAGCGCAATGGCGATGGAGTCATGACCAATCAGACGCTGGGCGAGCGCGACTTTCGCGGGGGCAGCCACCAGCGGAGTCTGAGAGATATGGACTATCTTATACTTCCTGGACATCAATCATCACTCCATCTTTCAAGCAGGCTTTAATGAGGTTGAGAGGCGAACCACCTTGTTCGACGGCCTCGCATTGTGAGCGATACCTCATATAAACCGATTCCAGTAATGCAAAGCCAACGGTCGAACTGGCAAGGTCTTCATAAATTTCAATCATATTAGTTGATCCGGTATGATCAACCGGGCGAATTTTCATTACGCCTTGGTAATAGCGATGATCAAAATTGAAAAATTCAGATCTATCGAATTCCGCCTCTTCGCTCATAAGGACTGGGAGTAGCATGTCCTTCTTACGAGGGAAACCTTCCTGCAGTGCTCGTCGGATGGCTACCGGGATGTCGTCAATCGACTCGAGAGTGATTAAACGGCTCAGGCTTGTGGCTTCTTCCTCGGGGAAGAGAGTGATAACAACATCCACTGCCTCAGGATCAACTACCAAATCTTCCTCAGTTTTGATGAGAATGACTCTCTGGTCGGTTCCTGAGTATCTCAGGGCGTAGCACAGGTTGGCGGGGGCGTTGAGCATAATCAAAAAATTGATTTCTGCCAGGTTGCCTTTGTTTTTTGCGTCAATTCTGTTGATGATGGAAAGCGGCGACTGATCTTCTGAGATGTCAAAGGCACCCAGCTGCATCCTCTCCGTACTCACATATTTGAAATCATCATAAGTGTTCAGCTTATCGAGAATGGATAGAACCAGCTCGGGGTCGACATCGCTTTGGTGAAGAAAAGCTGTCCCATATCCCTTGGGTTTGGCGGGGCGTACTTTGAACTCAATACGACCTTCATCGCTAATTGAAGTGATGTAATTTTCCAAAATTGCCTTTTTTTGCTTCGGTTGGGCGTTGTCCACTATGGCTTTCACTGTAGGGGATTTCACTATGACGGTAACGGGAGCCGCAGGTTTCTCTGCGATTATTGGGTGGTCTTTGAATTCAATCTTTAGGTCCGCCAATCGTTTCAATCGGCGCTCCTGAAGCTTCCTTCTGATATATTTCGCTTCTGTTGAGTCGCGAAAGAAATCGATAGGATGCAGAAATAACTTCTTTGTTTTTTTAACAAAGGGGGACTGTTTTTTCTTCATGATATTTTTCAGTTGGCTTTTGACCAGGGTTTTTAAATGTTTTTCAACGCGCTTTTCGGGCCTGGTGGTCAGAGAAACCTTCTTTCCCCCTTTGAGTGTCTCCGTGAGACCATTTCTGAATGCTAGGTTTATTTGAGCGGTAAGGCCAAAGTTCTCAATTTTCTTCGGCAATTTGTAGGTTTTCGAGATTTTGTCTGAAAAATTTTGAATGTCACCTGGCTTAACAGGGATAAGCTCTGCCAAGTTGGAAAAGTACTCGACCACTCCCAGGTGTTGCCAAAGTACTACGTGACACCCACGTGTAAGCGCTTCGATGGCGACCATTGAAGATGTTTCGAACAGGCTAGGAATAATTACTACGTTTGAGAGCGCGTAAATATCATCCTTGCTCATAGTGGTGCCATCTAAAAAAGCCATATTGCTGGCTGTTGGAGCCTCATCAATTGGCGGGCATACGATGGCAAACTTTAGGTCGGGAAGATTTCTGGCAAGCTGCTCCAGAACTAAAGTGCCTTTGAGCTTTTGGTAGCGTCCGACGAATGTAACGTCATATTTATTTGGTGCTAACTGTGGGTTTGCATTCGAGGCAGCAGGATTTGGGAAAACGCTTGGAGTTTTCTTGAATCCAAATAACTCTTTGCTGGCAATAAATGACGCCCAGGAGGGAGAGCTAAGGAAATGAGAGCGTTCAATCTCGATTTTCTCGAAATGGACCTCTTCTTTGCTAAACGGTAAGCCTTGTACAACCGCCCCCAAGCTCCTTGAGCAATGAAGTCGGATGTGTAAAGGGATATTATTGGCAATAAAGCGCGTGCTACTGAGGGATTCTGGTGCTTCGACGCACAGGATGTTTGGAGTTCGCTCTACTTCATCGCGCACGCGAACGCGAAAATCCTCGAGTGTCTCTTCTAATCCCTTTTCGATGACCTTGACTGTCAATCCAAGGATTGCTAGTTGCTCGGATGCATAGCGGGTGTATGTGGTGACACCACTGTCTTTTCGGTTGAACGGGTCAACTAGGATGTAGATTCCATTCATCGGAGAGTCCATGCATCGCTTCATGAGAGCGGGTCAGCAAATTTGCAATCCGGCAGCGGGGCTGCCGGAAGTAATGTTAATTTTTACTGGTATACGCCAACGGTGCGCCCAAGAATCATAGTTTGAACTATAGGCGAAATGACTTTTTGCCACTCATAAACTGCAGCGTTGGTTACGTAGATCGTATCGTCCGGTTTGATCATAACCTGGCGGGCATAGAAAATTGCGGCCGGATCGCGCATGTTCAACCTTAAGACAGTTGGCTTGCTTACACCGCTTGCCATGCGGAAGACAAAAACACCCTCAGGGTTTGCATTGGCTTCTCGCAGACCACCAACACTTCCCAGTGCATCCAGCAAGCTTGTATGTTGGCTGGGCAAATCCTTCAGTCCAGGTTCAGTGACAGCCCCCATGGCTACGAAACGCTGACGAGCTCTGTCGAGTACTACTTCAGAATTTGGTCGCAATACCATGTTGTTGCCAGCAAGCACGTCTTCGTAGTTGAACTGCTGAACTTGGCTTCCGGTACGCACAGTGACGTTAACCAAGTGCGGTTCGATCACGGGGCCGCCAGCTTGGTTGATTGCATCTAGCAAAGTCAACGGACCCTGCAGGGTGCTGAAACGTCCTGGGCTTTTTACTGCGCCTGCCACCAATACAGAGCCAGATAGGTCACCAACAAGTTCTACATGTGTCTGGACATCTGTAGTTATGCCTTTCAGTTGGCGGCGAATCATGTCCTCGACCTGGTTGAGCGTCATCCCTCCGACGAACTGCCGGCCTACATATGGCAGGGAGAGCATACCTTGAGTGTCAATTCGCGATTTTAACTGGGTTCCACCGCTCGCGAGAGGAGCAAACAGGGCTGATCCCTCCGGAGCCGTATCGGCAATCAATACGTTCAGAGTGTCTCCTGGCATTAGGCGTACTTCTGGTGAAACAGGTTTGCTCACTGTTGCCAGAGGAGGAGGCTCAACACCGCGCATATAAGGGGCAATCGTATTTGCATTAATGTCGACGAGATTGTACGCCTCATTCTTGCTTTCGATTTCACCTTTGTATGGGCCGGCCCCCGATATGGCACCGCCGCAACCGGCAAGACCAACGGTCGCCAAGGCCAGTGCCGCCAGTTTTAGGTTAAAAATCTTGGACACAGGCTGAAATTTAATCACGATGATCCTCGATGGAAGCCAGGATGAAGCGGGTAATACCGTATAGCATCAGTAGACCGAGCAGGATGGTTGCCAAGTTGTACAGGCGTTCGGGATACAGTGCCAATTGAGGGGTGTTTGGGCTCACCACAGTAACGAGTGTCCGAATTTTTTTACTCGCTTCGATCCGGGCGTTGTCCAGCGCAGCTACAGCACTTTTGTATGTCTCTTCTGCAATCCCGGCATCTAACGTCAGTTGTTGAAAGCGCGATGCTACTACGTTCAACTGCGAGCCTTGCGGGGAAGAGACAAGTAGACGCTTCTCTTTAACAAGCTGCTGGGTAATCGCTTCAACTTTTTGCTTCTGCTGGCGCACCTGCGGAGCGTCGCCGCGAAGCTTGAAGGTCATTTCGGTGAGCACTGCTTGCTCTTTAGTGTACTGGCTCTCCAACTCAGCGATAATGGTGGCACGATTTTGGGCAGTGTTGCCGCCGTCGAGAACCTTGTTATCGTTCTGGAAGTTAAGGAGTTGGGTTTTTCGTTTTGTGTAATTTACTCGAGCAGTTTCCAGTTCGCCTTGCGCGAACTTCATTTGTTCGCGAGCAATATTGTGGCTCACTTCGTTTACAAAGTGTTCGCTTGCTTGAAGAATAGTGCGCAACATTTTCTCCGAAAGCTCTGGAGTGAAGGCCTGAACTTCAACCCGGAGCAATCCAGTGGTTTCGTCATAGTGCGCAGATACTAGGCGTTGGTAGTACTTTAGCAGGTCCTCGCGAGGAGCATCGTTGTCAAGCCAAAAGAATATATCGCTTCTCTGGGCTGCGTAGGCTTCAATCCATTGAACTTTTTGCTCTAGGAGTAGCATCATATCCATGGAAGTGATGTACTCGCGCAAATATAGGGTTTCTTCTCGCGAGGCGGGATTAGTGCCGGTAAGCAGGGTGGCTAAGCCAGGAACCTGAGCACCTTGGTTGTTGCCATCTTGGCGCACTACCACTTGGGCGGTGCTCACATAGCGGTCTACGGCGAAAACGCTGTAATAAACGGCCGCTAGGACCATGGGCAGGACTACCATGGCGATCGCCAGTCCCCAGCCTTTCTTGTTGCCCGAACTGCTCATAGTTGGATGCATCCTTGATATGTAGCGGTGTTGCAAAGTTAAGTAGAGGGTTGGTCAGCTGTTGTAGGCTTGGATGCCTTCATCGACATCGTCGTAAACGTGGATTCCCCCGCCGCGAACCAATAGTACGATATCGCATAATTTCTTGATTTCCGGCATCGAGTGCGAGACCAAGACAACGTTGGATTTCTTTAATCTATCTTCGAATACTTCAGCGCATTTTCGTTTGAACTGTGCGTCGCCGACCGACATAACTTCATCGATCAAATAATAGTCAAAATCGAAAGCCATGCTGAGCCCGAATGCAACTCTGGAGCGCATGCCGGATGAGTACGTTTTGATTGGCTCGTCGATCCAGTCGCCAATCTCTGCAAACTCCTGTACAAAGCGGATTTTTTCACGCATTGACTCGCCCTCGGCGCCGTAAATGCGACACACAAACTTTATATTATCACGGCCGGTCATGCTGCCTTGAAATCCGCCAGTCAAGCCTACAGGCCAAGAAATACTTCGGTCGGTCACAATGCTTCCAGAGTCTGGTACATCAGCCCCGCCGAGTAGGCGCATTAGTGTTGATTTGCCTGCCCCATTTCGGCCGATTAGACCAATGTTTTTACCTGGTGGAATGGCCAGCGAAAGATTACGAAATACGTATCTGCGCCCATTGGGTGTCAGGTAAGACTTGGTTACGTTTCTAAGCTCGAACACGTTTGACCCGTACTCAACCGTTCTTAGTGGAAATGAGGTGCATCCTGCGAGCGCGATAGGCGCCAAGCGACAGGAACATTAGTACTACAGTGACTGTGACAACATAAGCTTCGGAAACGCCGTCAACCGGAACATAATTCGGCAGAACCTCTGCGCGAATAAGCTCCAGCAGGTGCAGAAATGGGTTTAGTAAAAGTGCAGGCATCATCGCTGGTGGTAGGTAGGCCGGTGGAATTAACACGCCTGAGATAAAATACAGCGGGAAGAATGCCATTCTGATAATTATTTTAATGCTTGGAAGTGCATGTGTGATCATCGCGAAGAACATGCCCAAGCCAAACGCGAAGAAAAGCCCTAGGGCGAGTGTCGTTATCCATTCTAGAGGGCTGTGTACGGACATGTTAAAGCCGAACCATGCAAAGCCAAATACCAAAATGGCGTAGACAGTTGCACTAATGCATGTTTCAACTATCACTCGCGCCACATAAGTGTCGAGCGGTTTGATTTGTTTGTATCCGAATAGCGAACGGTTTTCGCGCAGACTATCCATCAGGCGCAATGCCGTATTTCGGTAAAGCAAAAACGGAGCCATACCAACTAAAACGAATACAGGGTATTCGACGTCAGCGACAGTGCGGGCGCGGAGCATCGCAAACAGGATGGAGAAGATAAGCAGGTGGCATACTGGTTCGAGCAGCAGCCATAAGGCTCCCAGGCGACTATCGCCAACACGAGACCGTGCCTCGCGAAGCACGAGGGCGAAGATGACCGATTTCTGGATCTGCAGAGACGAACGAGCTTTCAAGATGGCGACCGCAAAGCAATGCAGCGCGCCTAGGCACGCCGGAATTCATCTTCAGGAAAGGCTCGCCCTGAGGCGATTTCAGACGGATCTTCCGGACACTTCCCTGTTCTAAGGGGCGGAAGGGTAAGCGCGAGAGGGCGTAAGCGTCAAGCAAGACGCTGCAAATGCAACCGAAAGTTCTAATCCTTTAGCCATATTCGAGACGAATGGCATAGATCGATGGTGGCATATTGATATCGTTTTGGGAAGGCGTGAGCCGACAGATTTTTGTTACCGACATTGCTTCACAGCTTACGCTGGACGGACAGTTTTGGAAGTGAATGGGTTCACACTATGCAGTCAAGGCATGCGGTTTCGATGGCCAGCCGCTGACTGTAAGGTTTGCGACCAAAAAGGGCATCCGACCTGCAGATTTTTGCAGCAATGCTTGAGGGGGAGCGGCGCTTTCGGGAGTCGGAGGTAGCTTCATGAAGCGTAATGCCAACCGCAAACAGACCTGCGACATTGGCCGCCAAACCTATGTGTTTACAGCAAAATCCGCAAAATTATGGCACTCTGCCAGACCTCGCTAGCCTTCTGGCTCGACTTGTACCCGTACCGTGGCATCTGCCCGGCACGCCTGCCTGACCGTGAAACGATGAACATCCCTAACTTCAAGAAGTTGTTTATGCCTGATATTTCAGCAGACGCAGCCAGCCTTATCCATGCCATAGCCTCTGCCACTGCGGTAATCGCAGCGCTGATCGCCGCCAGTGCGATGATCATTGCCCATATGACCTCGGATGTAAAAAACCAGCAAGCCGAAGTGCCCGTTTCCCGGGGGGCGCAGGTGGTTACTGTCGTCCACGAGTCGGACGTGCAGGCCAGGCTGGAGATCGAGCAGCTCATGGAGCAGAACGATGCGCTCAGGGCGGAACTTGAGCGCGAGAGGGCCGAGCGGTTGAAGCTGGAAGCCAGCCTGAAGCCCCGAGCGTTGACGCCGCAGGCGCATGATGCGTTCAAGGCATTGGCGGGCGAGCTGAAGGCTAAGACGCTGGCGCCGGTGGTGTTGCTGAATATCCACAAAGATGACAAGGAAGCTGTGCGCTTTGCCAAGGAAATTGCCGTTGCGCTGACCAAGGCGGGTGTGCAGGTTCAGATCAAGCAGTTGCCCCTGCAGAAGCACAATACCGGTACCCAGGTGGTCGTTTATGCCGGGGTGGGCGGTGACGAGCTTGAGCAGGCATTCAAGACCGCTGAGTTTGCGTCTGACATCAAGCGCTCGGGGCAGAGCCCGCGGGTGAAGGTGGATGATGGGGACGCGATTGCCATTTCGGCGTTTATCAGTGTTTATCCGCGCAGTGAGATTTGAGCGGCGGGTGGGGGCTGTGATCTTGTAGGCATTGGGGGGGATGGCACCGGCGGTGCCGGTGTTCGCGGGCGCGCCCGCTCCCACAGGGCGGGGGCTTGGCCACTGCAGTGGTTTGCCCTCGCCATGTCTGGGCTGATGAAGCCCATTTCTTCTGACTGCAAGCGAGGCATAGCCTCGCCTGGTCTCGCGTCATTCCCTTCAGTGCTGCCTGTTTTTCGCAATCTCGATGTCGTTCATCAGGGCTTTTGCGGTGGCCAGCAGGTAGTCCGCTGCGCCCAGCATCTTGTGGTCGTCTTCCATGTCACCTTCGCGTACCAGGTGCTTGCAGTAGCCCAGCAGGACGGAGACGTGTTCATAGGCGTCATCGACGGGGATGCCGGGTTGGACGCGGAGCAGGTCCAGGGTGGGGTTGCCGGCTTCGAGGAAGGTTTCGATGCCTGCGGTGAGGAGGGGGGAT
>RCUS01000126.1_pt1 | contig 61600 bp, 55 predicted proteins | sample 2166221 | NCBI WGS metagenome assembly RCUS01 (sample SAMN09932758, study PRJNA488358) | compost metagenome | isolation source: compost soil in cyclohexanecarboxylic | place: Germany: Experimental Botanical Garden
ATAATTTACTAGTAAGTTAATGAATATCAGTTTACAAGTCAAGCAATCGCTGGCGACGTAGAGAACAGGAATTGTTGCTGGCAATAATGCAATTATTGTCATTGTGACTTTTGGAGAGAATTGTGAGACATGCAATCTCATATAATTGCATTTAGGAAATTAACTTGCCTAAATTCAATTTCGCGAGTTACTCCTGATCCTATATCTCATAAGGGCACTATGAATAAGAATAAACCTGGCGCGTTGTTGATCGCAGCGCTGATTGGCGCGGCATTAGCTGGCTGCGCTTCCGAATCGTCGCAAGCCCTGGCTGTTCCCACGGTCGCCAGCGCCGCCCGTCCCTACGTTGGTCCACGCACCCTGATCGCGGTCGGCAAATTCGACAACCGCTCCAATTTCATGCGCGGCATCTTTTCCGACGGCGTCGACCGCCTGGGCAGCCAGTCGAAGACGATTTTGATTGCGCACCTGCAGACGTCCAACCGTTTCAACGTGCTCGACCGTGACAACATGGCCGAACTCAAGCAGGAAGCGGACTTCAAGAAGCAGGGCCAGAACATCAAGGGCGCGGACTTCGTCGTCACGGGCGACGTTACCGAATTCGGCCGCAAGGAAGTGGGCGACAAGCAGTTGTTCGGTATCATGGGCCGCGGCAAGACGCAAGTGGCGTACGCCAAGGTCACCTTGAACGTCGTCAACATCGCTACGTCCGAAGTCGTGTTTTCGGCCGGCGGCGCCGGTGAATACAGCCTGTCGAACCGCGAAGTGCTGGGCTTTGGCGGCACCGCCAGCTATGACGCCACCCTCAACGGCAAGGTATTGGATCTGGCCATGCGCGAAGCCGTCGAGCGCCTGGTTGCCGGTGTCGAAGCGGGCGCACTGCGCAAACAATAAGGTATCCCATGAAACAGACAATGATGAACAAGGGCGCTGCCCTGCTGGCGCTGCTCGCCTGCGCCGCACTGACCGGTTGCGCCACGCAATCGAAGACCCTGTATCAATGGGAAGGCTACCAGCCGCAAGTGTATGAATACCTGAAGGGTGAAAGCCCGGAGCAGCAGATTGCCGCCATGGAAAAAGACTTGCAAGTGATAGCCGCGAAGGGCAACCACGCGCCGCCGGGTTTCCACGCCCACCTGGGCATGCTGTACTCGATCGCCGGCAAGCCGGAACAGGTCGCCGCGCAGTTCGAAGACGAGAAGAAGCTGTTCCCGGAATCGGCGCCGTACATGGACTTCCTGTTGGGTAAAATGAAAAAAGGCGAAAAATTATGATGTCGCGCATGTTGAAAATGGCCCTGTGCCTGGGTCCCGCCATCTTCATGGTCGGTTGCGCCACCAAACAGGCGGCCTATGACTATACGGCCTTCAAGGCGGCCAAGCCCCGCTCGATCGTGGTCTTGCCGCCGTTGAACAATTCACCGGAAGTCAATGCCGGCAACAGCGTCTACGCGCAAGTGACATATCCGCTGGCCGAAGCGGGATATTATGTGCTGCCGGTGGCCGTGGTGGGCGAGACCTTCAAGCAGAACGGCTTGACGAACGCCGCCGATATCCACGGCGTTGATGCCAAGAAGCTCAACGAGATCTTTGGCGCCGATGCGGGCCTGTACGTGACGATTTCCAAGTACGGCACGACGTACGCCGTGATCGACAGCGTGACGGTGGTGTCGGTTGATGCCAAGCTGGTCGACCTGAAGACGGGCGTCTTGCTGTGGCAGGGCGCGGCCAGCGCATCTAGCAATGAAGGCAACAATAACGGTGGTGGCGGCCTGATCGGCGCGCTGGTGACGGCGGCGGTCAAGCAGATCATCAACACCACGACCGATGCCAGCCATCCTATCGCCGGCACGGCGAATGCGCGCCTGCTGTCGGCCGGGGTCCCCAACGGCCTGCTGTACGGTCCCCGTTCGGAACGCTACCTGGCGCAGTAAGCGCGTCGCACCACCGCGCGCGGGCCCTGCCGGGCCTTGCCGCGCGGTGGCGTTTGCCGGGCGGTAGCGTGGATCAGCCCGTTCCGAGTAAAGAATGCCCGTTCCAGCTAGGCAGGCATCACATTACTGAATAATCCTTTGCTGACTAATCACGCCTATCATAGAGCAACATGCCGAACGAGAACGCAGCGCAACTCTCCCCAAGAGAGGCCAATTTCACCGTTTTCCATCAGGAACTGGCGCAAGTGCTGGTCGATTTCATCGGCCGCATCGGCATCGAGCCCGCTGCGCCCGTGTTGAAGCAGGCGGCGCAGTACGTGCCACTGGTCGAACAGGCCCTGCGCGACATGGCCGTTGCCGATGAGGCGGACCGGACCTGGCTGACGGCGCGCATCGCCTATTTTCTCGGCGAAGTGTTTGTGCAGCAATATGATGGCTGCTGGTATGTTAACGACGCGCCCGGGTCGCCGTTGCATGCGCGATACGTGGTGGGGAAGTTTGCCAAACCCGCACAGGCGGCCATGCCGGTCGATCCCTTCGGGCTGGCGCAAGCCTATGTCGCTGCGCCGGTGCCTCGCGGCTTGGCACCCTTGCTGGCGGACATGCACGCTAAGCTGGAGGGCGCCCCCCCGCTTTCTTCCCTTTCGCGCCTGCAGCAATTTTTGCGTGGCCGCTGAGGCCCTTTGCCCCGCGCGCACGGGCCAAATCAAGGAAAAATGCACCGTAAGGTGATCGTAAGGTAAGCATTCAACGCTTCCGTTAGAGTAATTTCCAACACGCAACACACTCCCTTTGGAAAATGCTACTCACCGGAATCTCTCATGAATGCTCGACTCAAGCTGCCGGCGCAAGCCCATGATATCCCTGTTTCGCAAGATGCGGTTTGGTTGTCAGTGCGGCAACTGTTGGCCAGTCCCACGTTTGTCAAGGCGCCGCGCATGTGCCGGCTGCTGTCCTACCTGGTGGAAAAAAAGCTGGGCGGCCTCGAGCATCAGATCAGCGAATATGCGATCGGCCTGGAAGTGTTTCGCCGCGACGCGCACCTGTATGACACGGGCCTCGATCCTGTCGTGCGGGTACAGATGGGCCGCTTGCGCGGGCGCCTGGCAGCGTATTACGCCTGCCTGGCAACGTCGCCCGGCGTGCGGATCAGTATTCCGCTAGGCAAATATATACCCGTGTTGACGCCATGCGAGCCAGCGTCGCTGCCTCCGCCGCAACAGCAGTTGCAACTGGCGCCACTGCGCAACCTGACCTGCGAGAACGGTGGCAATGCCTTCGTCAGTGGCCTGGAAGAAGAATTGGGCTACAAGCTGTATCAGACTTTTGGCGCCGCCGTCCGCTTGGTCGAGGCGAGTCCGGTATCGGCTGGCGCTGCCAGGCTGGGGTTGGCGCACCGCCTGGAGGGCAGCATCCGTGTCGAGCACAGCCATGTGCGCGTCAGCATGCGCCTCGTCGATGCCGATGCGGGGCAGATCGCGTGGCTGTCGCAGTTCGATCGCGAGGGCGAACTGGGCATGCATTTGCAGGAAGAGCTGGCCAGTGCAATCTGTGGCCAGCTCCAGCATTACATGGTTGGTTGGAGCGGGGGAATATTGCCCTCCTGGGGATCGATCGCCAGCTCGGCGCCAGTGATGGTGTTGCGGTAGTTGATATAGAAGTTGTAGGTGTCGAGCGAGGTGTACGGATTGATGGTCATCACCGACAGGTGTCTTGCGCCAGGTACTTGTTCCAGCACAGGCGAGCTGCCTTTTGGCGTGGTGTTGACGATCGTCCAGCCATGGCGCGTCGCTTCGAAGTCGAGGATGAACAGGCAATCGGTGGGCTGGTTGCAATTGATGTCGCAGCTTGGGCTGTTTTGATAGCTGAGGCCGGAAAGAGGCGACCAGAAACTGTACAGGGCTTGCGCGTTGTGGTCGGTGCCGAGGATGCTGATGGTGATGGTACGCTGCGGTGTGGCAAATTTCATATGCTTCCTTCCTATCGGGTGGAGATGAAGTGGACGTAAGATTGTTCGCGATAACCGATCTGCTTCAGGCGGCTGGCCGCCAGCTGGACTGCCTCATCGTTCTGCAGGCAGGCATTCACGCGCACCCAGGGATCGAGGATTTGATGGTTCATCGTTGAAGCGCTTTCCTCCTTGATCATGCCATACGCTTGTTTACAAGTCATCATTAATGATATGAAATCTTTTTGTTCGTGTTGCAACGTTGCCTGCAGCAGCAAGGTTTCGATCAGCGCCAGCCGGCCGCTCAGGCTGGAGGGGTTGCGAGCGTACAGTTGTTGCAGGGCTGCGCCTGCTTTGCCGATCTCTTTCTGTGCCGCTTGCACTTGGCCCGTTGCCCGCAGCGCGCCCCCCATGCGGGCGCGGGCGAGCGCTTCGCGGCGCGCCCAGGACGCATTCTTCGGATCGAGCGCCAGCATGGCTTGCAGCTGCGCATGCACGGCCGTCAGCCTCGGCAGTGCCTTCTCCGCCGGCATGCCACGGGCGAGCACGCGCAGCCGTTCCTGTTCCAGGTTCGTCAACTCTCCCTGCCAGGCCCGGTTGTTGCGGTCCTGTCCCACGATTTGGGTAAACAGTTGCTTCGCTTCGTCGTAGTCGCCCAGCGCCTCGGCATCCATGCCGCGCGCCACGCCCAGCATGGCCCGGTGCTGCAAGGCACGCACGAGGCGGTAGATCCACATCGATTCGCCGGGAAAGCGTTCGCGCAGGCCCAGCGCCAGCTGCATTTCGTGCGCATACAGCTGCTGTGCCTCGTCCAGTTCGCCCAGCGACTCCTTGGCCGAGGCCAGCCAGGAATAGCTGTCGGCCAGCTCGGCGGCCACGCTGTGCGAGTTGGGCGCGTGTTCCAGCGCGCGCCGTTTCAGGGCGATCGATTGCAGGAACTGCGGCACGGCCTGCTGCGGCATGCCGCGCGTCTGCGCCAGCGCGCCCAGGTTGTTGTGGGCATACGATTGCTCCACCCACCACTCGACATTTTCCGGTTCCAGCCGGTGCAGCAGGTCGGCAAACTTCTGGTACTCGCGCCAGGCATCTTCGGCCGCCTGCCAGTTGTTCTGGTCCTTGTGCATTTGCCCCACCCAGTAGGCGTTCGCGCCCAGGTTCTTCAGCACCTGGGTATCTTGCGGCGCCATGCGGTGCTGGCGCATCAGGATGGCGTTTGCTTGCTGCAAGGCATCGATGGCGTGCTTCGAGTCGCCTCGGGAACGGCTTACTTCGCCGATGACTTGCAAGGCCCGGGCGCGCAAGGTCAGCGCGTTCGGGCTCAGGTCATCGCCTTGCGAGCCGCTCAGGTAATGCAGGGCCTTCAGGCTGACCGATTCGAGGAATTCCAGGCGTCCCAGCGGACGCAGCTTGTCGGCGAAGTCGCCCAGCATGTAGTCCATCAGGCTTTCCGCTTCGCCGCGCCGCAATTCCGCCGTGCGCTTGGCCGCCAGCGCACTCAGGCCCAGGATCGACGCCAGCAGCGCCAGTACCACGATCAGCGCCAGGGCCAGCACGCGCACGCGGTCGCGCTGGCGCGCGCGCCGCTCGGAACTGCGGATGAATTCGCTTTCCAGTTCCGTCAGCGACAGCACGCCCGCCTGCCGCAGCTCCTTCGCTTCATCGAGCGGCTTTCCTTGTGGCAATAAAAAGTCCACGGGCCGGCCTTCGTCGCGCCAGCGTCCCGCCTGCTGTGCCAGGCGTCCGCGCGCGCGCAAGGCACCGCGGTGCGCCGTGATCCAGTCCGTCATGCGTGGCCAGCGCCGCAGGATGGCGTCGTGGGCGATGCCGAACACGGGCACGCCGCCCACCAGGTCGCTGACGAACAGGCGCGATTCGACCAGCGCATCCATCGCCTGGCGCGCCGCCTCGCCGCGCAGGGCCGACCACGGCGCGCGCTGGCTGCTGACATTTTCCTCATCGATCGACAGCACGCTGACGAGGGACATGATGTGCGGCAGGAATGCCTGCTGGGCCTCGCTCATGGCCAGCACGACCTGCTCGGCGCGCAGACCGATGGCGCCTTCCAGATCACCCAGCTGGTGGAAGGCATCGAAGCTCAGTTCACCGTCGGGCATGCGCATGCGGTACAGCTCCTGCAGGCAGTATTGCAGCAGGGGCAGGGCGTCGGGACTGTCGGCCGCGCATTTGCACAGCACATCATCGAGCCGCGCCAGCGAGACGGGGTCGACGCCGAACGTCAGCCTGGCCGCCGCCGCCGGCTTGCGGATGATTTCCGCAAAGTCGCTGACGCCAGGCGGGCCCAGGTCGAAGTGGCCGCCGTGGCGCTTGCCTTCGGTCAGCAGGGCATAGCGGGCCAGGCTGGGATAGAAATCATTGCGGCAGGCAAGCACCAGCACGGCGACGCTGCTGCGCGCCAGCTGTTCCAGCGTGTGCAGGAAGGCGCGCCGCTGCGGCTCGCTGATGCGCGTGACGTTGAACAGCGCCTCGAAGCGGTCGATGAAGATGCCAAAGCGCGTACCAGGCGGCTTGCGTTCGGCCAGCGCGGCGGCCAGTTCGGCGATGACGCTGGCGCAGCCCTGTTCCAGGCGCGTGCCGAGGGAGACGGCGTTCTCGCCGGGAAACGCCCAGCGGTCTTCCCATTGCAAGTCCAGCAGTGTGCCCGCCAGTGCCGTAAACAGGGTCTGTTCGCCCTGGTCGATCAGGTCGAAGGTAGTGCTGGCCAGCAAGCGCGTTTCGGCGCCCGCGCGTTCGCGCGACAAGGCGGGCAGCAGGCCTGCCTGGATCAGCGAAGTCTTGCCAGAGCCGCTGGGACCCAGCACCAGCATCAGCGCAAAGCCGCTGTTGACTTGCGCCTGCACGGCGTCGCACAGCTGGCGGATGCTTTCATCGCGCCCGAAAAACACGTCCGCATGGCTTTCATCGAAGGCCAGCAAGCCGCGAAACGGCGAGCCTGTCCGCCAGTTCTTGCGTGCCGCGCTGTCCCGCACATCAAATTCCAGGGGCGCCAGGGCGCGGTAGCCGCGCTTGCGTATGGTTTCAATGTAGACGGGAGAAGTGGCGTTATCGCCGAGGATGCGGCGTAGTTGCGCGATATTCTTGTGCACGGGGCTGTCGCCGTACAGGGTGCTGCCCCAGCATTGCGCCAGCAGCTCATCCGCGCTGACGATGTCGCCCTTGGCCATGCACAGCGCCAGGAGCACATCCATGGTGCGCGGTTCCATCTGGCGCCGCTCGTCGCCATTGTCGATGCTGTTGGTGGATGGATGGACGAACCAGGCACCAAAGCGGAAGCGGCTTTTCATGTGGCGGCAAGGGGCAGGGGAGAGGTGCGTAACGGGAACATGGTGATATGTTACTTAGATGCAATTTTTATATCTTATCATGGTTATTTCCCGTATCGCCAGCAATTCCGCGGCAGGCAGCCGGCTGTTGTTACTTGTGTTACGCGGACGCCGCCAACTAGACTTTTCTCGCCGACGGAAGCGTCAACAGGAGCGTGAAGCGATGCCAAAAATCTTAGCCTGGAGTGTGGAAATACAGACTTTCATGCATCAGCCTGCGCTGCACATGCCCGTTGGCCTCGCTTCCGTCACGCAGCTGCGCGAACGCGTCACGCAGATGTACGCCTTGCTCGACGCCAGCGCCGGGAATGGCCAGGAACGCAGCAGCCTGATCTCCTATCCGCTGGCCTTGCGCGTGGCCGGTGGCGGACCGTTCCATCTCGGCGACGACTATGACGAAATGCCGCCGCATACGGAGCGCGGGCATCTGCTGGCCGATGTGTTCGGCGGTGAAGACAATGAACGCAACCTTGTTCCCATGCCGCGTGCGTTCAACCAGCAAACGTGGAAGAACGAGGTGGAAGGGACGCTGAAGGCGCTCGGCCTGCAGCACCCCGGCACCATGCTGGGCATGAAAATCGACTGCGAATACGCCGGGCAAGATCCGCGCATACCGTCGCGCTACGCCGTCAACCTGTACAGTTTCGGGAGAAAAGATGCGCTGCGTGAGATGGTTGGCTGGGAAAACGTTCTGGCCCGTCCAAATGCCCTGTTCGGTGATATCCCGCGCGGCTACCAGGAAAACATAGGGCGGCTGTTCAACCCGTTCAACTACGCCCATATTCTGACGCGCAATCTCAGCCCGGGCTTGCCAAGTCCCATCCTGCCTGAACACGAATCGGTGGTGGGAACCTTGACGCTGGCCAGCCTGTGCGAACTGGCCGAAACCTTGCGCGTTCCCATGCTCGACGCCCACCGCGCCATGTTGCATGCGAACTGGACGCTGGAAGATACGGGGCAGGCGTTGCGCCACACCTTCCAGCTGCCGCCCGCGCACCGCCGTCCTTATGCCGTGCTGGACTACATGCTGGAGAGAGGGGAGCTGCAGGGCGTCCATCCCCGGTTGGAAAGGAAAACCCTGGGCCGGTGTTTCCAGTCCAAGGGCTTTTCAGACTGGCAGCGCGAATTGATCTTTGCCGCAAACCTGATCCTGCATGGCAATCGCCAGCTGATTATCTCTGACCACGAGGACGACGAAGTCTATCGTCAAGTAGTGGTGGATTACGCCTCGCGTTCCGGCGAGGTCGCGACCATGGGGCGCTACGAATATGCCGTGCGCGAGTGGGTGCGGGCCGTCAACCTGGCGCCGGGCCTGAAGGTGCCACGGGGTGCGCTTTTCCTGAATTCCACGGCGTTTGCGCCGCAGGTCGACCATGTAGTTGCCAAGGCCGGGGTGGGAAACGGCATCGATGCATTCAGCAATGCGCAAGTGGTCAGCGGGCGCTGGAACCGCTCCAAGTCGGACAATGTGATTGAACAGGGCGCCGTGGCACGCACGCGCATGCTGTTTTCCCGTTAAGGAGCAGCGTGGACGGCGCCATGTGATACCGCGTTGATACTTGTGTTACGCCGCAACGCAGTCCTACCATCATTTCCGAACTACCCGATTTACCCCATGTGTGGACGGTATCTTCAACGGTTGGCCCGGGCTTGCGCAAGCTGTACGGCGCTTCACCCACCCACCAGGCCGTCTCTCCGCTGCATAAAATTTCTAGTGAGGGTGTGATGTCAGACAGCTTGCAAAAATGGGTGGGACGCAACCGTCCGCCGCGCGTGCAGATTACCTACGACGTGGAAGTAGGTGGCGCCATCGAGAAGAAAGAATTGCCGCTGGTGGTGGGCCTGCTGGCCGACCTGTCCGGCCAGCCGCTGGTGGCGCCGCCGAAACTCAAGGCGCGCCGCCTGGTCGATATCGACCGCGACAATTTCAACGAAGTCATGGCGAAGATCGCGCCGCGCCTCGACCTGTCCGTGCCGGATACGTATAAAAAGGACGGCAACCTGAAGATCGAACTGAACTTCAAGCACTTCGACGATTTCCATCCTGAAGCCATCACCAGGCAGATCCCGCGGTTGGCCAAGCTGCTGGAAGCGCGCCAGCAATTGCGCGATCTGCTGGGCAAGCTCGATGGCAACGACGAGCTCGACTCCTTGCTGGAAAACATCGTGCAGAACACGGAAGAGCTCAAGACCCTGCAAGCGGAGGGCGGCGCGGCCACTCCGGCCGCCACGTCGCCGGCGCCGGAAGCGGCCGCCGAGAGCGCCGAGCCCGCCGCATCCTGATAGCGCCCACGCGCTGTTTTCTCCCACATTCAGAGAAAGAAACCATCATGGCCAGCAAGCAAGCGGTACAGGCCGGTGCAAGCACCACCAACCAGGAAATCAGCCTGTTGGATCGCATCGTCCAGGAAGGAAAAATGGCAGTCGAGCCATCGCAAAACGCCTACGCGCGCACGCTCCTGGGGCAGTTCGCCACCCAGGTGCTCGACGAAGGCATGAAAAAAGCCCCCGACAAGGGCATCGTCACCATGATCAACGAGCGCGTGGCGCAGATCGACAGGATCCTCAGCGAGCAGATCAATGCCATCGTGCACGACAAGGATTTCCAGGCGCTGGAAGGCTCGTGGCGCGGCTTGCACGACATGGTGATGGGCACGGAAACGGGCAGCAAGCTGAAACTGCGCCTGCTCAACGTGTCGAAGAAGGAATTGCTGAAAGACCTCGAAGGTGCCGTCGACCACGACATGAGCGTGCTCTTCAAGAAAGTGTATGAAGAGGAATACGGCACCTTTGGCGGCCATCCCTACTCGCTGTTCATCGGCGACTATTACTTTGGCCGCGATGCGGCCGACATGGCCTTGCTGCAGCGCCTGTCGAAGGTGGCCGCCGCCGCCCATGCGCCATTCATCGCCGCCGCGTCGCCATCGCTGTTCGACATGAACTCGTTTACAGAACTGGGCGTGCCGCGCGACCTGTCGAAAATCTTCGAGAGCGCCGAGCTGACCACCTGGCGCGGTTTCCGCGAAACGGAAGACTCGCGCTACGTGGCCCTGGTGCTGCCGCGCTACGCGGCGCGCCTGCCGTACGGTGCCAAGACCAACCCGGTCGAGTCGTTTGCCTACGAGGAAGATGTCGACGGCAAGGACCACAGCAAATACCTGTGGGCCAATGCGGCCTACCAGCTGGGCCTGCGCATCACGGATTCCTTCGCCAAGCACAGCTGGACGACGGCCATCCGCGGCGTCGAAGGCGGCGGCAAGATCACGGGCCTGACGGCGCACTCGTTCAAGACGGACGAGGGCGACGTGGTACTCAAATGCCCGACCGAAGTGGCGATCACGGACCGGCGCGAAAAGGAACTCAACGATCTCGGCTTCATCGCGGTGGTCAATTCCAAAGGTTCGGACATGGCGGCCTTCTTTGGCGGCCAGTCCGTCAACAAGCCCAAACTGTACAACCTGGACGCGGCCAACGCCAATGCCGCGCTGTCCTCGCGGCTGCCGTACGTGCTGGCCGCCTCGCGCTTCGCCCATTACATCAAGGTGATCATGCGCGACAAGGTGGGCAGCTTCCAGACGCGCTCGAGCGTGGAAAACTTCCTCAACAACTGGCTCAGCGACTATGTGCTGCTCAGTTCCAACGCCTCGCAGGGCGAGAAGGCGCGCTTCCCGCTGTCCGAGGGGCGGGTCGACGTGACTGAAGTGGCCGGCAAGCCGGGTGCCTACTCGGCCACCGTGTTCCTCAAGCCGCACTTCCAGATGGAAGAGCTGACCACCTCGATACGCCTGGTGGCGGAATTGCCGGCCTCGGCCGCTTGATCGTACTTTTCCAACGCATCGACGCACGGCAGCGGCATGATGCCGCCGCCGCGTTCACCTTACGGAGCTATTCATGTCAGACGTACTCATCCTCGATCTGGGCGCCACCATCAAGGGCAACTGCACCATCACCGGCTATCCCGACAAGATCATCGTCAGCTCGTTTTCCCACAACGCCTACCTGCCGATGGGCAGCGACGCGGGCAACACGGAACGCACCATGGGCCGCGCCGTGCTGTCGGAAATGTCATTCTCCAAGTCGTCCGACCTGTCGACCACGGAACTGTTCAAGGCCTGCACCCAGGGCACCAAGATCGGTCCCGCCAAGCTGAACATCGGCCGCGTGGAAAACGGCGTGTACATGAACTTCATGACCTACGTCATGGACAACGCCATGATTTCGCAAATGAGCTGCAGCGGCGGCGGCGGCATACCGAACGACTCGTTCTCGATCAACTTCACCAAGATCAAGGCCGACTTCACGCAGCAGAAAACGGATTCCACCTCCAAGGGCACGGGCACGTGGAACTGGAATCTGGAGACGATGAAGGCGGATTGAGCCTGTTCGCTAGCCGCGCATATAGATGGTAAATTGATATCGGACATCAGTTCGTCACGGTAGCGTCGGGTACTGAATCGCATGTCCAAGCGCCAGGTAGCGGCGAGGCTAGCAACTATTGTATTTTGATACCAGCGCACGGGAAATTGGAAAAAAAGATGTCCTCTGGCAGAGTGTACTGGCGGCATAGTGAAGTCGCGTCGATAAACTGATAGGCGTTTAGACTGAGCAACTTTTCTGAATGGCGGATTGATGTCACACGGCTTACAGATTGGCCCAGGTCTGCCATTCAGACACGAATTTAGCCTCGGGCATTTTCTGCCTGGATGTATTTAATTGCGGCGGCCAGCAAGCGATGGCGGCAGTTCCATTATTCCGACATACATTTGGCTAAATATTCGAATGTCCGGCCCGCCGTCCATTTTGAAGAGTTCATGCTTGTGAAAAAAGTAGCTTCATATGCTGCGCATTACTGGCAGCGTGGAAAAATGGCGTGGTCCGCATATTCCTGGCTGTTTTCCCTGAAGTAATATCCGGGCGCGCAATGCCAAGGTATCGTTGTATGCCGATGACCATGTGCATGATGAATATTCAATTTCGAACGATGGGACGAGTATGGCACAGACTTTCATTTCAATTGAAAATACGCTGCAGGGGTTGGAAAGCGGTATCGGCGAACCTTTGCCCGAACCCGTGAAGACTCGTATGGAGCACTTCTTCGGCGTGGATTTTTCCGAGGTTCGGGTGCATCAAGGGCCTCAGGCGGAAAAAATGGGGGCAAACGCATTTACGCTAGGATTTGATATCTATTTTGCGCCAGGCCAATTCCAGCCTGACAGCGCATCGGGACAGCAGCTACTTGGCCACGAACTCGCACATGTTCTGCAGCAATGCGCAGGCAGAGTGAAGACTACATGCCCCACCGGCATCAGCCTTGTCCAAGATGAATTATTGGAAGCTGAGGCTGACTGGATGGGCTTGCAGGCCGCGCTACAAATTCAAGGCAGAGCGGGGTTCGGCGATGCTGGATTGGCAAGTAGGCCCGCACATGGTAAAACGGAGATCAAGGCCAGCCGTCAAAATCTGAAAAAAATAACATCAAAAACGGCTGGGCGAACAATACAGTGTCAAACCAACCTTACGTTTGACAACGATGTTCGTCCCGGCACCGACATTGTCACCGGCATGCATCATGCGCGTAATGCTCACGCGGTGGTGCAAAAGGATCTGGCGGCATATTTGAGTGGGTACAACAGCCATGGCGACGCGGTAGCCAGGGGATGTGCGGTTTGCAATCACTCAATTTCCTACTCCAACGTGGCGAAGGCAGTGGAGGGGGCGCTTGCACAACAGGGAAATTTGCAGGCTGTCGTCAATTTTCTGAATGGACTCAACCCCAATTTGCCTAAAAGCTTCACATACCGGGACAGTTATTTTGGCCTGCATGACCCCAATGGCTGGAGTTTCTCTGTCGGCGCAATACCCATGATAGATATAAAGATGAAAATTAAGAATGGCGTGCCGTTCTATTCCAAGGCGAATTTGGACAAGGAAGTGGATGATTTGATCGCCAATCTGGCAAACGATCCGCGAAATTTATTTTACTGGCCGGATCACACCGGTGATTTTGGCGGAACGCAGGTGGATAATCCGAAGGCAACACTAATAGCAACGGGTTACGCTTCGCTGCTGAATGTGACAACGAGGCTTGCCGCTTATCGGCAGCATTTACGCAATATGGGACTTGGGGTTTAAGGCGGCTGGGTTGAAGGTGGCAGTGACGGCCAGCAGGGAGGGACCTTTCCAGTATTCCGACATGTGTTTGGCGAAGAACGCCTATCAAAACCTGCTGTCCGTCATCATTCGCGGTGTGCGATGCTCACTGGCTCGACGCCCCCCGTCCTTTCGTATCGTAGCGCTTCTCAACCATAACAAACACCTCCCCGATCGTTGGGGTTTTTTAGGCGTTGTAAATGTCCGTAAGCCGCTTCCGGTGCAGGTTTGCGTTTAAAAAATACAATGAAATGGGGTAAGGATGTCAAGTCAACCTGGATGTAATCCTTATGGTTATTGTCAAATTAAAGGCTGTGAAAAAAAGGCAGTATATGACAAGGTCACTGGGATGGAGCGGTGTTCCATACATAAGCCTGAAACAGTCGCCAGAGCTGCTGCTGGTGCAGCGCTTCCTAGCTGGGATGAGCTGGCGGCTGTCGGTGCAAAGATGAAAGTAGTCAAAATAACCGAGCTTGGTAAACTGCCAGCCGATGTCTTGCCAGAAACCATGACATGGCCTGTTCTTGTTGATGCTGTGCATAATGGTGCGGATTTCAAGTTGGCAGGAACGGTTACAAGTTCTCCAAAGGATGGCATGGAGTTTATTTATACAGGTTATTCCGTGGGGAGCCAGCCATACCAGATTGTAAAGCCAGTAATGACAAATAGTCGCGGAAAAAAAATTGATACTGGTGCATGTCATGAGAGTTATGTTTTTACCCAATATCTGGATGCGAGCTGGATTGTTTTGATTCGGCAATCTCATGCCCCTTGCGGTCCTTGTCAAAAGTCATTTTCTGGCATGGCTATGAAACATGGCAAGACGATCATCGTGGCATTTGAAAATGGTGGCAATTCCATGAATAATAAATCTGGCACATTTATTTTCGTTCCATTAGAAAATGATGCAGCTACCTCGGTAGATCTTTATGTCATGCCATATCAGAATTTTTATGTCCCGCAGGTGGCAACCAAGCCGCAGGTGGTAAACAAGTAACACTGGCCTGATGGTGTGCACGGCGGTGTGAGGGGCAGGTACGCCATGCAGACAAGCGCTGCTCCGCCGACGGTATTTTTATCCACCCGTCATCGTGATTGCGCCAGCCTCGGCGGCGCCTGGCAGCGCAGTGCTGCCGAACCCGCCCTGCCCACAGTCGCCGCTTCCGCCACCGCCCTGATACCCACCTGTTACTTGTGTTACGCCATCCCCCGGTCCTACCATCAATCCGCACTCTCCGTTTCCCCAGGCGCGCCTTGCCACGGCAGGGCGCTGGACTTTCCCGTACCACCTGAATGGGCTTCCCATGCATGCCACGCCTGCCGGTTCGCTAGTTCCCCTGTTCGACCGCCTCGGCGGCGAGCTGGTCGCGTCCGCCGATGGGCGCGTGCTCGATGTGGATGGCTTGCGCCATTCGCTGCAGCAAGACCTGGTGCGGCTGTTCAATGTGCGCAATGGCTTGAGCATCGCGCAATTCCTCGGCGAGGCGCCCACGGTGCTCGATTACGGCTTGCCCGATACCCTGGCGCTGTCGCCGCAGTCGGCCTCCGACCTGGCCCTGTGGCAGCAGGTGCTGGCGCGCGCCATCGCCCTGTACGAACCGCGCCTGTCGGGCGTGACGGTGCGGGTCACGCCGGACGCGCACAAGCCGGCGGCGGCGCGCGTGGCCATCGCGGCGGCGGCCCTGCTGGGGCGCCAGCTGTGCCAGGTGCGGTTCGACGTGGTGCTCGACGACCGCGCCGCCCAGACGGGGGCGCGATGCGCATGAATACCCAGGACGAGCTGCTCGAATACTACCGGCGCGAACTGGCCTACCTGCGCACGCAGTCGGCCGACTTCACCGCGCGTTATCCGAAGGTGGCGCAGCGTCTGGTGCTGACGGGGGCCGAGACGGCCGACCCGCACACGGAACACCTGATCCAGTCGGTGGCCTTTTTGAACGCCCGCGTGCACCGGGAACTCGACCGCGACTTCCCCAGCGTGGCCGCGGCCATGCTGGACAATCTGTGCCCCAGCCTGACGCAGCCCGTGCCGGCCATGACGGTGATGCAGATGGCGCTCGACCCCATGGAAGGCAAGGTCACGGCCGGCGCGCGGGTGGCGCGCGGCACCATGCTGTCGGCCACGGCCGCCACGGGCGAGCAGTGCCGCTTCCAGGTGGCGTGGGAGACGACCCTGTGGCCGCTGCGCGTGCATGCCATCGCGCAGGAAGACCCGCGCACCTTGCGCCTGGACATGCGCTGCGACGAGGGCGTTGACGTGGCCGAGCTGGAACTCGACACCCTGCGCCTGCACCTGTCGGGCGATTTGCTGACCACCATGCCGCTGCATGAAATGCTGATCAGCGGCCTCGATCACCTGGAAGTGGTGTCGAGCGGCGGCGTGCACCGCCTGGCCGCGCGCCACCTGGCCGAAGTGGGCTTTGCCGAGGACGAGGCCATGCTGGGCGGCCCGGCCCACGCCCATCCCGCGTATGGCTTGCTGCAGGAATACTTCGCCTTTCCCCGCAAGTTCCAGTTTTTTGACGTCAGCGGCCTGCGCGGGCGCCTGGGCAGCGGTGGCGGCTTCGCGCTGCGCCTGGTGTTTGGCCACAGCGCACCCGTGCTGGCGCTGCTCGACGCGGGCAACGTGCTGCTCGGCTGCGTGCCGGCCCTGAATCTCTTTCCCGTCACCAGCGAACCTGTCGTCGTCGACCGGCGCCACTATGAATACCTGCTGGTGCCCGACCGCCGGCGCGACGCCGTCATGGAAGTGCATTCCATCCTGGGCGTGACGGTGTCCGACCCGCGTGGCGAGCGCAGCGTGGACATTCCCAGCGCGTTTGCCGAGGAGGGCGGCGAGGACGGCGTCGCCCTGAGCTGGACCATGCGCCGCGAAACCAGCCTGCGCAAGGGCATCAGCGGCACCGACGTGTACCTGGGCTTTGTCGACCGGGGCGACGTGCAGGCGGCCTTGAGCGAACCGGTCGCCTATGCGCGCCTGCTGTGCACCAACCGCCTGCTGGCCGAACAGATCGGGCCGGGCACGCGCTTCTACGGCGACGGCGTGGCCGCATCCACCACCATCCGCGCGCTGTACCAGCCCAGCATGCAGCGTCCGCCCACCATGGCCAATCACGCCCTGTGGTCGCTGGTGTCGCTGCTGCGCCTGAACCACCGCTCGCTGGTCGACGGCAGCACGGGCGCCGATACCCTGCGCGACATGCTGCTGCTGTTTGCCGGCGGCAGCGCGCGCGACCAGGTGCAGATCCGCGGCATCAAGCGCCTGGCGGCCCGCGCCGGCACGGCGCGCGTGGGCAGCGAAGGCTGGCGCGGACACTGCCGCGGCACCGACATCGTGCTCGAATTCGACACCGACGCCTTTGCCGGCACCTCGCCGCTGGTGCTGGCGGGCGTGCTGGCGCGCTTCTTCGCCCTGTACACCACGGCCAATTCCTTCGTGCGCCTGTCCGTCGTGCGCCACGGCGAACCCTGGATGCAATGGCCTGCCATGACGGGACGACAATGCCTGACCTGATCGCACTGCTGCGCCGCGCGCCGCATACCTTCAACCTGTTCCAGGCCATCAGCCTGCTCGAACGCAGCGCTCCCGCGCGCACGCCCGTCGGCCACGGCCAGGGCCTGGACGAAGCGCTGCGCCTGGGCGCCCACGTGGACATGGCCTTCGCGCCCAGCGACATCGCCAGCCTGGGCGACAGCACGCGCCCTGGGCCGTCCCTGACCCTGCGCACGGCGGCGCTGTCGCTGGCCGGCGCGCAAGGCCCGCTGGCCGCGCCGTTCACGGAACTGCTGCTGTCGGGCCGGCGCCAGCGCGACGGCGCCGGCCTCGATTTTCTCGATATCTTCAACCAGCGCCTGCTGGGTTTCTGGTATCGCGGGCGCGGCAAGCACCATCTGGCGCTGCAGCCGGGCAGCGCGGCACCCGTGCCGCAGCCGGGCCAGCGCCCGACGGCGCCGCTGCCGCGCAGCCTCGATGCCTTGTCTGGCCTGGGCCGCGCCGAGGGCGCGCAGGCGCCCGGCGGCGAGCTGGCCTGGCTGCGCCACGCGGGCTTGCAAGGGGCCGCGCCGCGTTCCATGGCCACCTTGCTGACCTTGCTGCGCGACCGCATGGGCATCGCCTTTCGCGGCCAGCAATTCATCGGCGCCTGGCAGGAACTGGCGGCCAGCGACCGCGCCAGCCTGCAAGCCCGCCAGGCGCGGCGCGGCATGGGGGCGCAGCCCCTGGGCGGAGGCGCCTGCCTGGGGGCGCGCGCGTGGGACCAGTCGGCTGGCATCGCTCTCGTGGCACCGGCGCTGGCGCCAGCGCAGTTTGCCACGCTGCTGCCCGGTGGTGCGCAATGCGCGCTGCTGGCCTGGCTGGTGGCGCGCCACCTGCAGCGGGGCATGACGGTGACCCTGGAACTGACCCTGGCCGCGCCGCCGGCCAGCACGCTGGAACGGCCCGCCACCCAGGTGCTGGCACCCCGGCTGGGCCACAGCGCCTGGCTGTGCGGCCGCGCCAGCCAGGCCTCGCACCAGCATGTGCAGCCGGTGCGTTTCGTGCTGAACGCGGCCGGCGCCCAATCGAGCACCACCTTCCCCGCAGACGAATGGAACTGAGCCCCATGGAAATCGATATCCGCACCTTGCTGTCCCACCTCAATCCCGAATGCAAGCGGGCCATGGGCAGTGCGGCGGAACTGTGCGTCAAGCAGACGCATTTCAACGTGGAAGTCGAGCATTTGCTGCTGGCGCTGCTCGACGGTGGCGCGCCCGACTGGTCCTTGCTGCTGGGGCACTACGGCGTGGACGCGGATGCCGTGCGCACGCAGGTGCAGGCTTGCCTCGACGGCTTCAAGCGGGGCAACAGCCGCACGCCGGCCATGTCGCCGCATTTCGTGCCGCTGCTGCGCGAAGCCTGGCTGACCAGTTCCATGCTGCTGGGCAGCGGGCAGATCCGCTCCGGCACCATTTTGCTGACCCTGCTGGAACTGGACAGCCTGCGCGGTATGCTGATCGAGTCTGCGCCAGCGCTGCTGACGCTGCCGCGCGACACCTTGAAGGCGCAACTGGCGTCGCTGCTGGCCGGCTCCAGCGAGGACGCCGGCCCCGCCGGTGGCGTGGCACAGGCCATGCCCGCGGCGCCGGGCAACGCCGGCGGACCGCAAAATGGCGGCCAAAATGGCACGCCGGCGCTGGACCAGTTCACGGTGGACATGACGGCGCAGGCGCGCGCCGGGCGCATCGATCCCGTGCGCGGGCGCAACGGGGAAATCCGCCAGATCATCGACATCCTGCTGCGCCGCCGCCAGAACAATCCTATTCTCACGGGCGAGGCGGGCGTGGGCAAGACGGCCGTGGTGGAAGGCTTTGCCTTGCGCGTGGCCGAGGGCAGCGTGCCGGCCGTGCTGGCCAATGTGCGCGTCTGCTCGCTGGACCTGGCCTTGCTGCAGGCGGGGGCCGGCGTGCGCGGCGAGTACGAGCAGCGCCTGAAATCGGTGATCGCCGAAGTGCGCGCGGCAGCCACGCCCGTCATCCTCTTCATCGACGAGGCGCACCAATTGATCGGCGCGGGCGGCAGCGAAGGGCAGGGCGACGCCGCCAACTTGCTGAAACCGGCGCTGGCGCGCGGCGAATTGCGCACCATCGCCGCCACCACCTGGGCCGAATACAAGAAACACGTGGAACGCGACCCGGCCCTGGCGCGCCGCTTCCAGGTGGTGAAGGTGGAGGAACCGACGCCGGAGGCGGCCATCGGCATGTTGCGCGGCATGGTCGCCACCCTCGAGCGCCACCACCAGGTGGAGATTCTCGACGAAGCCGTGCGCGACGCCGTGCGCCTGTCGCAGCGTTACATCACGGGGCGCCAGCTGCCCGACAAGGCCATCAGCGTGCTCGATACGGCCTGCGCGCGCGTGGCCATCGCGCTGGCCGGCACGCCGCCGCAGCTCGAGGCGCTGGAATACGACATGGTGCAGGCGACGGAAGGCTTGCGCATCGTGCGCCAGCAGCTGGGGCGCGGCGAGGGCGAGGCGGCCGAGGGCGAGCGGCAGGCGGCCAGCCTGGCGCGCATGGGCGAACAGCATGCGGGCCTGGTGGCCAAGCTGGCCGAGGAGCGCCGCGCGGTGCAGGAAATCCTGGCCCTGCGGCGTGCCATCGCCGCGCGCGTGGGCCAGGCCGGTGCCGGCAGCGGTGGCGCCGAGGCCGATGCCGACGAAGGACAGGCGCAGGCGGCCCAGCTGCAGCGTTTGCAAAAGGGCCTCGAAGCCATCCAGGACGACGAAGCCATGGTGCCCGTCTGCGTTGATTCGGCCATGGTGGCGGGCGTGATCTCGGGCTGGACCGGTATCCCTGTCGGCAAGATGCTGGCCGACGAAGTGCACACGGTGCTGCAATTGCATGAGCGCCTGTGCGAGCGCGTGGTGGGGCAGGACCAGGCGCTCGACGCCATCGCGCGCCGCGTGCGCACCTTCCGCGCCGAACTGGACGACCCGGGCAAGCCGGTGGGCGTATTCATGCTCGTCGGTCCCAGCGGCGTGGGCAAGACGGAGACGGCATGCGCGCTGGCCGACATGCTGTATGGCGGCGAGCGCAACATGATCACGATTAACATGTCGGAATTCCAGGAAGCGCACACGATCTCCAGCTTAAAGGGCGCGCCGCCCGGCTATGTCGGCTATGGCAAGGGCGGCGTGCTGACGGAAGCCGTGCGCCGCCGTCCGTACAGCGTGGTGCTGCTCGATGAAATGGAAAAAGCCCATCCCGACGTGCTGGAACTGTTCTTCCAGGTCTTCGACAAGGGCACGATGGAAGACGGCGAAGGCGTCAGCATCGACTTCAAGCACACCCTGATCCTGCTGACGTCGAACGCGGCGCAGGATGTCATCACGCGCGCCTGCCATGAGGCGCGCGGCCAGCGCCTGCCCGATCCCGAGGCGCTGGTGGCGCAATTGCGTCCGGCCCTGCTGCGCCAGTTCAGCCCCGCCTTCCTGGGCCGCGTGGTGCTGGTGCCGTACTACCCGCTGGGCGATGCGGAAATCAGCGTCATCGTTGAAATGAAGCTGGCGCGCCTGGCCGAGCGCTTTGCCGCCAACCACCACGCCCGCTTCAGCTGGGACGACGCCGTGACGGCCGCCATCACGGCGCGCTGCACGGAAGTCGACAGCGGCGCGCGCAACATCGATTACATCCTCACGCAGACGGTCCTGCCGCAATTGTCCGGCCTGGTACTCGAGCGCATCGCCACGGCCTCGGCTTTTTCGGCCGTGCACATGGCTATGGGCTCGGGCCAGCAGTTTGCCTACAGCTTCCGCGACAGCCCCGTGCGGGGTGCCGCATGAAGGCCGGTTTCAAGCAGACAGGCCTGCTGCGCGTGGCCTCGCCGCTGGGCGCCGACGACCTGCTGCTCGACAGCATGACAGGCAGCGAGGGCTTGTCCGAGCTGTTCCGCTTCAGCCTGCACATGCGCTCGCCCAGCACCAGTTTGAGCGCCGCCGCCGTGGTCGGCAAGGACATGACGGTGACCATCGCGCTGCCGGACGGGCCATCGCGCTATGTGAGCGGCATCGTTACGCGCTTTATCCAGAGCGGGCAGGACCGCGATTTCGCCACCTACGAGGCGGAACTGGCGCCGGCCCTGTGGCTGCTGACCCTCGCGCGCGACCGCAAGATCTTCCCGAACCAGGGCGTGGACGCCGTCATCAAGGCCGTGCTGACCAGCTTTGGCGTGAAATTCGATTCCAAGCTAGCGGGCACCTATGCCGTGCGCGAATACTGCGTGCAGTACGACGAGACGGCCTTCGATTTCATCTCGCGCCTGATGGAACAGGCGGGCATCTGCTACTTTTTCACTTTCAGCAGCAGCGGCCACACCATGGTGCTGGCCGACGCGCCCGCCCATTTCGCCGATTGCCCAGGCGCTGCCAAGGCCCGCTTTTGGCCCGACACGGGCATGCAGCGCCCGCTCGACACGGTGACGCGCTTCGCCAGCGAGCACCGCATCGCGCTGCAGCAGATGACCGTCAACGACTACGATTTCGTCACGCCGGATACCACGCTCGAGGGCAGTTACGCGGCCACGGGCGGCAAGGGAAGAAGCTATGAATTTGCCAGCGGCCACCCGACGGTGGCCGCCGCCAAGGCCCTGGCGCAGCTGCGCGTGGAAGCGGGCCAGGCCAGCGCCGAAGTGCTGCGCGGGGACAGCTACTGCTATCCGTTCGCGGCCGGCACGCGCTTTGCGCTGTCCGGCCATTTCGTCGCGGCCCTGAACGCCACGTTCGTGCTGCGCCGCGTGCAGCACACGGCGCATAGTGACGGCTACAGCAATTCCTTTGAAGCGTTTCCCGCCAGCGTGCCGTTCCGCGCGCCCGTCGTGACCATGCGCCCGCGCGCGGCCGGCTGCGAGACGGCGCGCGTGGTGGGGCCGGCCGAGGAGGAAATCTGGACTGACCAATACGGCCGCATCAAGGTGCGCTTTCCGTGGGACCGCGACGCGGCCGACGACAAGCGCGCGCCATGGATACGCGTGGCGCAGGCGACGGCGGGCAAGGGCGTGGGCGCCTTTTTCCTGCCGCGCGTGGGGCATGAGGTGGTGATCAGCTACATGAACGGCGATCCGGACCGGCCGCTGGTGACGGGCAGCGTCTACAACGGCACGAATGTCACGCCGGCCACCTTGCCGGCCAACCAGACGCAATCGATCCTGCGCACCCTGTCGTCCAAGCAGGGCAGTGCCGGCAACGAGCTGCGCTTCGAGGACAAGAAGGACGCCGAACAGCTCTACCTGCACGCGCAGAAGGACATGCTGGTGGAAATCGAGAACGCGCTGACGACAACCGTCAAGAAGGGCGCCGAGCTGCATACCCTGGACGAGGGCGACCGCACGGTGGACGTCAAGAAGGGCAAGGAAACGCACAAGGTGGCCGGCACGCGCGGCGTGGCCGTGACGGGCGCCGAGACGCACGCCAACGAAGCCGCGTTCAAGCACACGGTCAAGGGCGATTATGCGCTGACCATCGACGGCACCCTGAGCATCACGGTGAAGGGCGCCATCAAGATCGTCTCGGACGGCGCCGTGGCGCTGGAAGCGGGCACCACCCTGGCGGCCAAGGCCGGTACGGCGCTGAGCAACAAGGCGGGCACGGAGCTGGCCTGCGAGGCGGGAACCAAGCTGAGCACCAAGGCTGGCGTGCAGATCGACCATAAGGCGCCCGTCATCAACAGCAAGGCCGACGCCACGCAGACGGTGGAAGCGGGCGCCATGCTGACGCTCAAGGGCGCCATGGCGAAGGTGAACTAGATGACGACCGACTTCGACGCCAGCCCCGCCGCCGCGCGCGAAAGCAGCGTGGTCGAGCAGCACGATGACGCTGGCGTGCTGCTGTTGCGCAGCACCATGGCCGGCGGCGTGCTGCATGGCCCGCTGGAGCAATATGGGCCGGACGGCCAGCCGGCCATGACGGCGTATTTTATCGACGGCAAGCTGCACGGCACGGTGGCCCTGTTTGGCGACGACGGCGTGGTGGTGCAGCGCAGCGCCTTCCAGCACGGCCTGGCGCATGGCTTGATCGAAACTTTCATCCACGGCCGGCGCATCGCGGCGCAGACCATGTCGGGCGGCGTGGCCAGCGGGCCTTCGCTGTCGTTCGACGAGGCGGGCCAGATGACGGCGCGGCTGCAGCTGGTGGCCGGCCAGCTCGATGGCCAGGCCCTGTTCTACCACGAGGGACGGCAGGTGCGCAGCGCCTGGTACCGCGCCGGCCTGCTGGAGGGCGAGAGCGCCGATTACGACGCCGAAGGCCAGGTGCTGCAGCGCTGCAGCTACCGCGCCAACCTGCTGCACGGGCCGCTGCGCCGCTACTGGCCGGGTGGCGCGCTGATGGAAGAAGTGATTTACCGCGATGGCGTGCCGCTGGCGGCGCCCGTCCGCTTCGATGCGCAGGGCCGGCGCCAGGGCAACGCCGAGGCGGCGCCGGCCCTGCTCGCGCGCCTGAAAAAACTCGTGAGGGGGGACTGATGGGACAACAAGTCTGCGCCGGGGCGATGCTGAAATGCTCGTTCGGCATGGCGCCCGGCACCTTGATGGTGCTGCCGCTGAACAAGGTCATGACGATCATGCCCGACGCCAACATCATGGACAACAAACCCATGGTCAACATCTTGCCGTTTGGCATGTGCATGTCCATGGCCAACCCGCAGGTGGCGGCGGCCACGGCGGCGGCGCTGGGCGTGCTGGTGCCCATGCCGTGCATTCCCATGACCAGCGCGCCGTGGATGCCCGGTTCGCCCACGGTTTTGCTGGGCAATATGCCCACCCTGAACAACGCTTCCAAGCTGATGTGCATGTTTGGCGGCGTGATTGAAATCAGCATGCCGGGGCAGATGACCGTGGCCGTGCCTTGAGTGCCCGCTATGCCCGCTATGACCGATGCACCTTAACCTTGCCGAGTGAACCATGGAATATCGCTTGAGTCTTACCCCGCGCCTGGTGGCAGTCGGGTTTTTCGCGGTGGCGGCCTTGCTGGTGCTGCTGTTCGCGCTGGGTTTCCAGCTGGGCCAGGGGCTGGCCGCGCAAGAGGCGCCCGGCGTCTCGCGCGCGCATGCCACGGCGCCAGCGGCGCGCGGGGCCGCCACGGCGGTCACCGCCGCACCGTTGCCGGCCGCCGCGCCAGCCGGGGTGGCGCCATGATGCGCGTGCAGCGCTGCTGGCGCGCACTTGTGCTGCTGGTCGCCTGCGCCTGCGCGGCTGTCGCCAGCCCCGCGCTGGCCGCCGACAGCCTGCCGCCGCCGGCCGCGACAAGCATGGTGCGCGGCGCCGATGGCCGGCTGATGGCGCCCGACATCGCCCGCATCGTCGCGCGCGGCGAACTGGTGGTGGCCATGTTCAAGGGCGACAGCCCGCCGTTCTACACGGAGAAAAAAGGCGTGCTGAGCGGTATCGACGTCGACCTGGCGCGCAGCATCGGCAAGGAGCTGGGCGTGCCCGTGCGCTTCGACCGCAGCGGCGCCACCATCGACGGCGTGGTGGAACTGGTGGGCCTGGGCCAGGCCGATATCGCCATCGGCCGCCTGGGCCGCACCCTCAAGCGCAGCCAGATGGTGCAGTTTTCCACGCCCTACATGCTGCTGGGCCACGCCATGCTGCTGAACCGCGTGCGCTTCGCGGAAATGGCTGGCGAGCGTCCCCTGAAACAGGTGATGCGCGACTTCAAGGGGCAGATCGGCGTCATGGAACGCACCTCGTGGGAAGAGTTCGCGCGCCGGCATTTTCCGCAGGCCAGCGTGAAGCCGTATCCCAGCTGGGCGGCGCTGGTCGACGCCGTCAGCCGCGGCGAGGTGGCCGGCGCGTATCGCGACGAGCTGGAAGTGCGCGCCGTGCTGGAGCGCGACCCGCGCCTGGCATTGACCCTGCGCACCGTCACCTTCAGCGACGCGCAGTCCGTGCTGAGCGTGATGGTGGGCGTGGGCGACAGCACTTTATTGTCCCTGGTCAACGAGGTGATCGGCACGCGCGCCGACAAGCCCAGCGTGGCCAGCGCCCTGAAACTGGCGAGGTAGAGCATGCATACCCCTGTCAATAGCGACACCGGCAACATCTCCCCCGTGGCCGCGCCAGAGCGGGGCGCCACCCTGCGCCGCTTCCGCGCGCTGGCCATCAACCCCTTCATGGTGCTGGCCTGCGTGCTGCTGGGCGCGACCATCGGCTGGGCCGCGCCCGGCGTGGCGCGGCCGCTGGGCCTGGTCGGCGTCGTCTACGTGGACTTGCTCACGATGGTGGTGCTGCCGTTCATGATGTCGGCGGTGGTGCTGAGCCTGCAAAACCTGTACCGCGAGGGCGGGGCGGGCAAGATCGTGCAGCGCGTGGTGGTGGTGTTCGTGCTGCTGGCGCTGGCGGCGGCCGTGCTGGCCACCCTCGCCACCTGGCTGCTGCATCCGGGCGGCGGCATGTCCGAAGGCACGCGCGCCGCGCTCGGGCATATCGTCGGCGGCGATGCGGATGGCAGCAACACGGCCATGGCCCTGCTGACGCCGGAACCGGCGCCCGCCTCGGCCAGCGCGCAGGAGATTTTGCGCACCTTGATCCCGTCGAACATCTTCGCCGCGCTGGCCAACGGCGAAACGCTCAAGGCGCTGGTCTTCGCGCTGCTGTTCGGCTTTGCCGTGGGGCAGGTGCCCAGCCGCATCTCGACGGGCTTGCAGGATGCGCTGGAAACCGTCTACAAGGCTTGCCAGACCCTGACGGGCTGGATCAACCTGCCGCTGCCGCTGATTCTCGTGTGCATGTCGGCCGGCCAGGTGGCGCGCACGGGCCTGGCGCCGCTGGCGGCCATGGCCGGTTTCGTCGGCGGCTTCCTGGCTGTCAGCGCGCTGCTGATCGGCGTGGCCATGGCCGTCGTGCGCTACCGCGCCGGGGTCGGCGCCCGGGACGTGATGAAGGCCATGCGCGAACCGTTCGCGCTGGGCGTGGCCACCAACAACAGCGCCGCCTGCATGCCGGCCATGGTCAATGCGTTGGTGGGGCGGCTGGGTTTTTCGCGCTCGCGCGTGGAATTGCTGGTGCCGCTCAGCGTGGCCCTGCTGCGCGCCGGACCGGTGGCGTATTTTGTCTGCGGCAGCATGTTCATCGCCGCCCTGTACGGCCGCAGCCTGTCGGTCGCCGACCTGGCCCTGCTGGCGGGGCTGGCCGCGCTGACGGGCTTTGCCTCGTCCGGCATGGCCGGCGTGGTGACGGTATCGCTGATGGGCGTGGTGTGCGCCAGCCTGTCGCTGCCGTTCGAGGCGGCCTTCGTGCTGTTCGTCGCCGTCGATCCCGTCTGCGCCATGGCCCGCACGGCGCTCACCGTCATCGCCAACTGCGCGGCCGTCTCGCTGATCTGCGCGCGGCCCGTGACCTTGCAGCCATGAACCTGCTGCGCGACATGCTCCACCATCCCGCCGCGCTGCTCGGCGCGGTGCTGCTTGGCGCCTGGGCGGGCATGCTGTGGCCGCAGGGCGCGCCCCTGTTCGGCGCCCTGGCGACCATTTATCTGTCGCTGATCCAGGTGGCGGCCTTGCCGTTTCTCGTGCTGGCCGTGTACTTCGGCCTGCAGCGCATGGCGGCGGCCGGCGAGCAGTGGCGCCGCATGGGCGTGCTGGCGCTGCTGGGCGTTCTGCTCATGCTGCTGTGCGCGCTGGGCGGCGCCTTGCTGGCCAGTCTGGCCGCGGCCGGCGCCGGCCTCGACGCGGGCCAGCAGGCATCGCTGGGCCGCATGGCCATGCATGCCGAGGCCCCCGCCGTGGTCAGCCTGCACGCCCTGGAGGCCCCGGCCGCCGCGCCAGCCGCGCCGCCGCTGGTGCCGCACAACCTGTATGCCGTGATGGCCTTCGGCTCGGCGCCCTCGGTGCTGATCGGCGTGCTGCTGTTTGGCGCCGCCGTCGCGGTGCAGCGGCCCGAGGCCAGCCAGCAGCTGAGCGCCATCCTCGAAGCCGTGTACCGGGGCATGGAGCTGTCCATCCGCTGCGTGAATACCGGCTTGCCGCTGACGGCCTGCATCCTGGCGGCGGCCGCCACCAGCGCGGCGGGGGGCGAGTCCATCGGCCTGCTGACGGGCTTCCTGGCCACCTGGTACGGCAGCGTGCTGCTGTGCTGCGCGCTGGTGGTGGCGCTGCTGGCCTGGCGCCTGAAGGCGCAGCCGTGGCAGGTGCTGACGGCGCTGCGCGAACCCGTCACCGTCTGCCTGTTCGCGCCGGTGGGCGCGGCGGCGCTGCCCGAATTCATCGAGGCGCTCAGCGTGCGCCTCGGCTTCAGCCGCGGCGTGGTCGAGCTGATGGCGTCGATCTGCCCCGTCTTCATCCGCACGGGCGAGGCGCTGTATTTCGCCGTGCTGGCCGTGTTTGTCGCCAATGTGTACGGCCAGCCGCCCGGGGTGGCGCAGCTGCTCTTGATCAGCTTGCTGGCCGGCTGGACGGCGCTCTGGTCCGTCGGCGTGCCCGGCGTGAAGGCGGCGCTGTGGGCCGGCGTGCTGCAGGCCTCGCTCGGCTTGCCGCTCGACGCCATGCTGCCCGTCCTGCTGCTGCTCGAAGTGCTGTGCGAAGGCGCGCGCAACCTGGTGTCCTACCTGGCGGCGGCCGTGCTGATCGCGCTGGGCTGCGAAGCGGCGCTGCCGCGCGATGCCGTGGCGCCCGGCAGCGCCGCGGCCGCACCGCTGCTGCTGGTGATCGGGCGGCGCCAGGCCTGGCTGGGTGCGGGCTTGCTGGCGGCCGCCCTGGTGCTGGTGTTTGGCGCGGGCATCGGCGCGGGCCTGCGCAAGATGCTGGTGCTGTCCTGATGTTCACATTATTTACCGTACAGGGATATTCCATGGCATTCAAGACCGAATCGACGCAGGCCGGCGCACACCGCGCGATGCTGCTGGCGGCACTGGCCCTGCTGGTGGCCAGCTTGCTGACCGGCTGCGGCGCGCTGGCGCTGATGCGCGGCGATCCCCGGCCCGTCAAGCCCGACTGGCAAAGCCTGACCCTGGTGGCCGCGCCTGACGCCAACAGCAACAGCGCACTGGCGGTGGACGTGGTGCTGGTGCGCGACAAGGCCATGCTCGACACCCTCGCCGCCATGCCGGCCGCCCGCTACTTTGCCGCCAGGGCCGACTTGCAGCGCACGTTTCCCGAGGCCTTGACGGTGCTGTCAGTGGAAATCACGCCGGGCCAGGCGCTGCAGCTCGATGCGCAACGCTACGCCGGCCAGCGCATCTGGGCCGCCTTTGCCTTTGCCAATTATGCCAATCCCGGCGACCACCGCGAGCGCCTGCTGCCTGGCAGCGGCGCGTATGTGCTGCAACTGAACGCGCAGGGTTTTGCCGCCAGCGACATGAAGACGGGCGCCGCCCGCTAACCGAGGATCTATCCGCCATGGCCGAAGCAATGTTGTATGACCGTATCCAGTGGCATGAGGGCATGCTGCTGACCCCGCAGCATTTCCAGCAGGAGAGCGCCCGCGTGGACGCCCTGGTGGGCTGGCAGGCGCTGGCCGCCCAGCCGGCCGCCTGGGGCGTGCGCCGGCTCGCCATCGACGAAGCCCGGCTCAGCGGCGGCAAGCTGCGCATCCTGGCGCTCGAAGCCATCCTGCCCAACGGCATGGCGGTGGCGCACGATGGCCGCCAGGCGCAGGACTTCGTGCTGGAACTGGACCTGGCGCCGTACGCGCAAGCGATGGAGCAGGGCGACTTGCCCGTCTACCTGGCCGTCGGCGCCGCGCGCTCGCTGCGCCTGTCGGGGCAGCCGGCCATGTTCCGCCGCGTCGACAGCCCGCTCGTCGAGGATGAGGTATCCGAAGCGCTGGCCGACGAGGTGCCGCGCATGGCGGCCAACTTGTGCCTGATGGCCGGCAAGGTGCCGGGGCCGGCGTGGGTGCATTTGCATCTGATGACCTTGCGCAAGGAAAACGAGAGCGTGCGCCGCTGCGCGTTCTGGCCGGCCCAGCTCGAGGTGCCGGCCGGTTCGGCCCTGCTGCAGCGGGCGCAGGCGCTGGCCGCCCTGATGCGCAACAAGGCCGTTTTCCTGGGACGCCAGACGGCCGGCGGCTCGTCGCGCCTGGAAGACCGGCTGGCCATGCTGGAACAGCGCGCCCGCCTGTCCAGCCTGACCCTGCACCTGCCGCTGCTGGAAGCGGCGCTGAATGCGGGGCCGGTGCAGCCGCAGCCTCTGTACCTGGCCCTGTGCGCACAGCTGGGGCCCTTGTCCGCCTTGCGCCCCGGCGCCGTGCCGCTGGCGCCGCCCGCCTATGTGCATGGCGACAGCCAGGCGGCGTTCGACAGTGTGCTCGACAATTTGGTGGACCTGGTGGGCGAAGTGAGCCAGGAATGGAAGACCTGCACCTTCAACCTCAACGTCCAGGTGTTCTCGCTGCCGCTGCGGGCCGAATGGCTGGGCGGGCAGGGCGCGCGCCTGGTGGTGGGCCTGCGCGGCCAGGGCGAACGCGAACTGGCGGCCTGGATGGCGGGCGCCGTGATCGGCTCGCGCACCGTCTCGGCGTCGCTGGGCGACCGCCGCGTGCTGGGCGCCACGCGCAGTGCCATCGATGGCGCGCCGGAACTGGGTTTGCGCGGCAGCCAGGGCTGCAGCCTGTATGCCATCGAGGTCAGCGACCAGTTCATCGTGGCCGGCCAGGATTTGCTCATTAGTAACATCAACGAACACCTGCTGGCGCAGCGCCCGCAGGAAGTCGTTTTGTTTATCAAGGGATGAAGCATGACACTCCAGGATAAAGTCCATGGCGCGCACGGCGCCAGCGGTGCGGCGGCAGGCGCCGCCCGCCATCTCGGCGGCGACGGCAACGACCTTGCCAGCATCCAGTTCCGCGCCTTCGTGGCGTTGCTGAACCAGTCCGTGGCCGATGGCGCGGCCCTGGGCGAGGCGGATGGCCGCGCGGGCGCGGAAGCGCTGAGCCGCAAGCTGAGCCAGCTGATCGAGCTGCAGACCCTGGAGGCGGGGCGCCAGGGCGGCAAGGCAGGCGCCGAGGCGGAATTGCAGGGACGTTTCCTGAAGGCGGCCCTGGCCGACGAAGTGCTGCTGCACCTGGACTGGGCCGGGCGCACGCACTGGCGCCACGTGCTGCTGGAGGCGACCCTGTTCAATTCGGGCCAGGCCGGCCAGCAAGTGTTTGCCGACATCGACCAGCTGCTGCGCGAGCGCGAACCGGCGCGCCGGGGCGTCGCGCGCCTGTATCTGTACCTGCTGTCGCTGGGCTTCCAGGGCCGCTACCGCGACAGCGCGGGCCTGGCGCAGATTGCCGACTACCGGCGCGAGCTGTTCCAGTTCGTCTACCAGCGCGCGCCCGACATGCGCGCGCGCGACGCCGTGCTTACCGAGCAGCCGTATGCGAGCACCCTGTCGTACGGCGGCGGGCGGCGCCTCTCGCGCCTGAGCCGGCGCGGCGCCATCCTGGTGCTGGTGCTGCTGATACTGCTGGGCGTGTCGGAAGTGCTGTGGCTGTGGCAGTCGTGGTCCGTGCGCAAGGCCCTGAGTGCGCCCGTGGCGCCGGCCGTCGTGCACTTCCGCGTGGCGCCGCCGCTGGCGCTGCACCTGCCCGTCATTCCCGGGCATGCCGCACGCGGCGAGGTGGCGCCATGCTGAACTTCCTGTCCGACAACCTCGTCATCGCCGTGCTGCTGGTGGTGACCTTGCTGGTGCTGGTGCTGCTGGCCGTCGTCATCAGCGCCGCGCTGCGCAGCGGCGGGCAGGGCGCGAACGCCAACGGCGGCAGCAAACTGCGCCTGCTGGGCTCCGAATCGCTGCGCCGCTCGTTTCGCAGCGCCATCGAACTGATCGAGGCCAACCTGGCCGAGCGCGCCGAGCGCTACAACCTGTCGTGGACCTTGCTGCTCAATGAAAGCGGCAACCGCGCCGTGTCGCTGGCGCAGTCGGGCCTGCCCAGCGCGCTGAGCACCGACAGCAGCCTGACGGCCGCCGCGCAAGGCATCACCTGGAACTTCTTCGACAAGGGCGTGGTGGTGCAGCTGCAGTCCGAGTATCTGGGATCGCCCGATCCCGACAGCGCCGCCAGCAGCGGCATCTGGGACGATTTCCTGGGCCTGTGCCGTGCCTACCGGCCGCTGCGCCCCTTCGACGGCATCGTACTGGCCATTCCATGCACGGCGCTGCTGGCCAGCGATCCGCAAGGCCAGCTGGAACTGGTGGCGCGCGCCAAGGCCATCCACCGCCGGCTGTGGCTGGCGCAGAACCGCCTGGCGCTGCGTTTCCCCATCCACCTGGTGGTGACGGAATGCGAAGTGCTGCCCGGCTTTTCCACCTTTGGCACGGCCTTGCCCGAGCCGATGCGCCGCTCCATCCTGGGCTGGGCGTCGCCGTATGAACTGGTGGCGCCGTTCCGCCTGCAGTGGGTCGACGCGGCAATGGACCAGATCGTCGGCGCGGTGGCCGACAGCTGCGCCGAACTGTGCGCGCTGGAGCAGGCCGATGCCGACAGCCGCGCGTATTTCCTCCTGCCCAACGAGGTCGAACGCCTGCGCGCGGGCCTGAAAGTGTTTTGCGAGGAGCTGATGCGCCCCAGCGCCTACCACGAGCCTTTCCTGCTGCGCGGCATCTATCTGACGGGCGACTGCAGCGACGCGGCCGCGCTGCTGGCCGCCACGGCCAGCCTGGCGCCGCAGCCGGCCCTGGCGAACGAGACGGAGCATACGCAGCTGGCGCTGGCCAGCGCCGGCGCGCAGGACGAGGCGGCCCTGGCGCCGCAGGACGGCATGCCCGTCTTCCTGCGCGATATTTTCGAGCGCAAGATCTTTGCCGAAGTGGGCCTGGTGCAGGCCTCGTCGCAGCGCATGCGGCGCCCGGCCGTCAACCGCCTCGCGTACTGGTCGGCGCTGCTGCTGCCCGTCCTGTGGGCGCTGGGACTGGTGGTGTCGAGCTTCCAGCTGCACCGCCTGGCAGGCGAAATGGTGGTGTACCTGGAAGCGCTGAACGGCGACGCGCGTGCCAGCCTGCAAAGCGGCCGCGCGGCGGCCGGCTGGGTGGCCGCAGGCGCCGCCGGCACGGGCAATGGCCAGCGCAGCCAGCAGCGCGCCGTCGATGCCCTGCTGAATATCGAACAGCTGGGCGAGGCGCATTTCAGCTCCGTCTTCATGCCCGGCTCCTGGGCCATCTTCGACGACTTGCACGACCGCGTGCAGCAGCGCCTGGAGCAGGGCTTCGCCGACAACGCCTTCGAAGCGCTGCGCCGCTCGGCCTTTGCGCAGCTGGGCCGGCTGACGGGCGTGCCGCACGATCCGGCCACGGGCAGCCTGATCGCGGGCGCCCAGTGCACCCTGCCGGCGCGCTGGCATGAGCTGGCGGGCGTGCCGGCGCCCAATGCGCTGAACCTGGAAGACCTGCCGCACTACCAGGCGATGCTGCAATACCTGGCGCGCATGGATGAACTGGACCGCGTCATCAGCGCCATGCTGCGCCTGAAGGGACCAAGCTCGGTGCCGGCCTCGGGCGACGACCTGGCGCTGGTGGTGCGCGTGCTGCTGGGCACGGAACTGAACGGTACGCCGGCCCGCACGGCCGCGCTGTTCCGCGCCGTGGCGCAAAGCGTGCCCTCGCTGGCCATCGAACCGATGCAGGAAGCGGCGCGCTGCTCGCTGCACCTGGCCAGCGGCGCCATGTATCGCCGCCTGTTCGACGACAATGGCTTGCTGCGCGCGGAACAGGCGGTGGCCGCCAGCACGGGCGCGCTGCTCGAAGGCGGGCCGCGCGGCGGCGACCTCGACGGCCAGCTGCGCCTGTGGCAGACCTTGCGCACGGCGCTCGACGCACAGCAGGGCCAGCTGATGGCAGGCAAGGGCGCCTGGATGCATCAGAGCAGCATGAACCTGGGCGCGGGGCACGAAGCCATGCTTGAGCGCATCGGCGCCAATTCGCTGCTGGGCAGGGCGGCCCAGGACGACAGCCGGCAGCTGGCCACGCAGGGTTTCGGCCGCTTCATCATGGCCTGGGACACCACCCTGGCCGCGCCCAATCCCCTCGATGCGGGCGGGGCGGGCCTGGTCTGGAGCGGTGCCGGCAGCGCCGCCAGCTGGGCTTTCACGCCCGAGCGCAAGGTGCTGCACGAGGCCGTGGCGGCCATGCTGGCACCGTCGTATATGCGGGCCGAGACGCCCGTGCGCCTGCCCGAGGTGCCGTCCGGCGCCACCATCCACTGGGACAAGGGACAGCTGGAGCGGGCCGCCAGCCTGGCCGAGGCGCGCAAGGCTTTCCTGGCGGGGCCGTACACGCGCCTGCCGGGCCGCTTGCAGCAGCCGGCAGGCACCCTGGTCGACCAGGCGCTGGCCGGCAGCGTGCACGCCGCGCTGGCGCAGGCGCTGAGCTTTTCGGCGGCGGAACTGCCCAGCGCCGCCAGCGACGGCGAATATGCGGCGGTGCTGCGCTTGCGCACCCGGCTCGAGGAACTGGGCGCGCGCCAGGCCGTGGCCGAACTCGATACGGCGCTGGCGCGCGATGCCATGTCGCGCCTGCGCCGCATGGACGAGGTGTTCACGGCGGCCGAGGTGTTCCTGCCGCGCGACCGCGCCTTCCAGGGCTGGAAGGGAGACAAGGGCGCCCTGATCGAAGCCTTCGCGGCCGGCGACAGCGCCGGCCTGAACGCGTATCTGGCGCAGCAGCAGGAATTCATCGAGATCCTCGGCAAGCAGGTCGAGGGCGTGCTGACGCAGCTGTCCGGACCGGCGGCGGGCCAGCCGCTGGTGGCGCGCTGGCAGGCCATCCTGGCCGACTTGCGCCGCTACCGCCTGAAAAGCCCCGGCAGTTCGCTGCTGGCGGTAGAGCAGTTCATCCTCAATGGCAGCGCCGACATCGACCTGGGCAACTGCGCCGACAAGCTGGGCGCGCGCATGGCGCAGCGGCGCGGCAGCGACGTCTTCGCCGAACGCCTGCACGGCTTGCAAAGCGGCTTGCTGGCGCGCTGCCGCGAACTGTCGGCCAGCCATTACCAGGGCGAGTGGGAGCGCTTCGCGGAAGTCTACAACCGCGACCTGGGCCGGCGCCTGCCGTTCGTTGCCCTGTCTGGCGCGCCGGTGGGCCGCGTGCGCAGCGGCGACGCCGTGCCGGCCGACCGCGAGGAAGTGGGCGCCGTGATGAAGCTGTACGAGCGCGCCAGCGCCGCCAGCGCGCAGGCCGAGCGCGAACCGGGCCGGCCCGCCGTCAGCGCCGCCGTGCGCAAGGCCAATGTGCAGCTGCGCCGCGTGCGCGACGTGCTGGCGCCCCTGTATCCGGCCGAGGAAGGCCAGGTGGGCGGGCTCGATGTGACGGCGCAGTTCCGCGCCAACCCGGGCGCCGAAGCGGAAGGCAACAAGATCATCGAATGGAGCCTGGCGATCGGCGGCGCCAGCGTGCGCCAGAACGAGCCGGCGCGCGCGCTGCGCTGGGAGCCGGGCATGCCCGTGCTGCTGAGCATGCGACTGGCGCGCGACGGCACGGCCACGCCGAAGGTCGAGCCTGGCCAGGCGCACATGACAGTGGCCGAGCGCACCGTCAGCTACCGCTTCGACGACCCGTGGGCCCTGTTCTCCTTCATCGGCGCCTTCCGCGAAGACGAGGCGCCGGGCAGTGAAGGGCGCGCGCCGCTGCTGCGCTTCGAGTTTCCGCTGGCAAATACGGACGCCACGGGAAAACTGCCCGCCGCCGACAGCCGCGCCCGCGTCTTCGTGCGCCTGGCCGTCAGCGCGCCGGGCAAGCGCGCGCCGCTGGCGTGGCCCGCCGTGTTCCCGGCCCAGGCGCCGGCCTGGCAGGAAGCGGCCTTGCCCGCTGCCGGCGGCACGGCGGAGCGCTTCAGCATGCAGGCGGACAGGGGCGAGCGGTGAGTGCGGGCCATGTCAGTCATGGCGTCCAGGCCTGCCACGGTGGCGCGGCGCCCCTGCGCGTGGCCGTCTTCGGCAGTTTTTACCGGGGCTTTCATGTGCTCAGCGAACTGCTCAAGGGGCCGCTGGCCGCGCGCATCGAGGTGGTCGGCGTGGCCACGGATGACCCGCAGGCCAGCTTCGTCAGCCGCGAACGGCGCGTCTGGGCGTATCCGCACAGCGCCGAGGAAGAAACGATGGTGGCGCGCCTGGCGGCGGCGCACGGCTTGCCCGCCTATCGGGGGCGCGTGAAGAGCGAGGAGTTTTATCGCCTGTACGAGCGCGAATGGCGCCCCCAGCTGTGCATCGCCGCCACCTTCGGCCAGCAGTTCGACGCTCGCCTGCACCGCTTTCCCTGCCATGGTTTCTACAACCTGCACCCGTGCGTGGACGACGGCTGGCCGTCAGCGTATGCGGGGCCGAATCCGTTCCAGGCCCTGCTCGACGACGGCGCCGACCATGCCGTCATCGCCCTGCATGAAGTGGACGACGGCTTCGATACGGGGCGGCTGCTGGCGCTGTCCGAGAAAATTTACTTTCCGCCCACGGCCTCGGTGGTCGACCTGCACAAGAGTACCTCGCCGCTTGCGGCCAAGCTCCTGGCGCAGCACGTGGCCAGGCTGATCGAGGCGCCGCAGGCGCAGCATGCGGCCGCCTGATGATGGCGCCCGTTTTACTTTCCCGCAAATCCCGCTTACTGGACTAGACACGCTCATGCACGCCATTCCTGATTTCCTCCTCAGTCCCGCCGAACAGCAGCGCCTCGATGCCTTGCTGGCGCCGATTTCCCCCGCGGCGCCGTGCGGCGAGGCGGCCCGCTACGATGCCGTTTTCATGGAAATCCGCCTGTTGCGCGAGGAAGACGACCCGAGCCTGCCGATGGGGCAGTGGGAGCGCCCGCTGCGGCGCGCCGACTGGCCGTTGATCGAGCAGCGCTGCGGCGAAACCCTGGCGACGCGCTCGAAGGACTTGCAGCTCGCCGCCTGGCTGCTCGAGGCGTGGCTGCGCCAGCGGGGCTTTGTCGGCCTGTTCCACGGCTTGCGCCTGGTCGATGCCCTGCTGCGCACCTACTGGCAGGAGCTGCATCCCGTCATCGAGGACGATGGCGACGCCGACGCGCGCCTGGCGCCGCTCGAATGGCTGAATGAATCGCTGAGTGCCAGCGTGCGCGTGCATGCGCCCTTGCTGGTCCTGGGCGGCAAGCTGCCGCCGCTGGCCCTGGCCGACTGGGAGCGCATGACGGCGCTGGACGTGACGCCCGGCCTTGGCGCGGCGCGCGAGATGGCGCAGGGCGGCGACGAGGCGCCGCTGACGCGCGCCGACATCGTGTTCGCGGCGGCGCAGATGGGCGGCGAGCTGGCCAGGGCCGGCGCGGCCGTCGTGCACAGCCTCGATACCCTGGAGGGGCTGGCCGCCTGGCTCGATACCCGCCTGGGCGAGCAGGCGCCCCGGCTGCTCAAGCTGCGCGGCGTGCTCGAAGCCGTGCAGCGCGTGCTGCTGCAGTTGCAGGATGCACAGGCGCACGACGAAGCACCGGAGGACGAGGCGCCGGAACCGGCCGGGCTGGCCGGCGGCGAGGAGGAGGGCGATGCGCTCCCGCTGGCGCCGGCGGCCGCCAGTCCCGCGCCGGCGCCTGCGCGCTGGCGCAACCGCACGGAAGCCTATGCCACGCTCGAAGCGCTGGCCGAATACCTGGCGCAGATCGAGCCGCACAGTCCGACCCCTTTCCTCATCCGCCGCGCCGTCAACTGGGGCCGCATGCCGCTGCCCGAGGTGATCGCGGAAATCATCCGCGAGGAGGGCGACTTGAACCGCCTGGTGAATGTGCTGGGGATACGCCTGTGATGGCATGAACTGCGCGGCGGCGCCCAGCGGCCATGCCGGCGGCGTGGCGCCATCCACGGTAAGATACGGCATTTTCAGCCGTTGTGAGGACACCCGGGTGCGCGTATTGCTGGTGGAAGACGATCCGATGATCGGGGAAAGCATGATCGCGGGCCTGCTTGGCGAGTGCTATGCCGTCGACTGGGTGCGCGATGGCAGGGATGCGGAGCTGGCGCTGGCCGGCTTTGCCTACGATCTGATGCTGCTGGACCTGGGCTTGCCCGGCAAGCAGGGCATGGACGTGCTGCGCGCCACGCGCGCGCGCGGCGGCGACTTGCCTGTGCTGATCATCACGGCGCGCGACGGTACGCCGGCCCGCGTGGACGGGCTCGACAGCGGTGCCGACGACTATCTGGTGAAACCGTTCGACCTCGATGAATTGCTGGCGCGCATACGCGCCTTGCTGCGCCGTCGGGTCAGCCGTTCGCGTTCCGTCATCGAGCATGGCGCGCTGATCCTGGACCTGGCCAGCCACGACGTCACCTTCGAGGGCGAGCTGATCAAGCTGCCGCCGCGCGAGTTTTCCGTGCTGCGCGCCTTGCTCGACCATCCGGGCAAGGTAGTGTCGAAGCGCCAGCTGGGCGAAAAGCTGTATGGCTGGGATAGCGAAGTGGAAAGCAATACCGTCGACGTGTATGTGTATCAGCTGCGCAAGAAGTTCGGCGCTGACTGCATCCAGACCGTGCGCGGCGTGGGCTACAAGATGCCGGTGGCGCCATGCTGAGCATCCGCCGCCAGCTGCTGCTGGGCTTGCTGGCCGCCACCTTGCTGTGCGTGCTGGGCGCGGGCATTTCGCTGTTCCGTTCCCTGCTGGAAGAAACCAATGAACTGGCCGACTTGCAGTTGCGCCAGCTGGCCGTGGCCTTGCCCGACGAATTCGCGCCGCAGACGGGCTTGCCCGCCGCGCACGACCCGGAAGAAGCGTTCGTGCTGCAGGCGTGGGACGAAGCGGGCCAGTCCTTGTCCGTCCTGCCGGGCCAGCCGCAATTGCCGCGCTACGCGCTGGCCGGCTTTGCCGATGTCACCTTGCGTGGCGAGGACTGGCGCCTGTACGGCGAGACGCGGCGCGGACGCTACGTGCAAGTGGCGCAGGCGCAAGCCGTGCGCGACCAGCTGGCCTGGCAGATGACCATGCGCGCGGGCGCGCCGTTGCTGGTGTTCGCGCTGATCCTGGGGCTGCTGATCGTCGCCGTGGTGCGGCGCGCGCTGGCGCCGCTGCACCGGCTGGCCGCATCCGTGGCCGGCCGTTCGCCGGACGCGCTCACGCCGCTGCCGGCTGATGACATGCCGCCCGAACTGCGCCCCGTTGTGCTGGCGCTGAATGGCCTGATGGGGCAATTCGAGGCGGCGCTGGCGACGCAGCGCACCTTTGTCGCCGATGCGGCGCATGAATTGCGCTCGCCGCTGACGGCGCTCAAATTGCAGCTGCAGGTGGCCGAGCGGGCCACCAGCGAAGACGAGCGCCGCGCCGCGCTGGCCAAGCTGCACGGCCGCCTGGACCGCAGCACGCACCTGGTGCGCCAGTTGCTGAGCCTGGCGCGCCACGAGACGGCGCTGACGCCCAGCCAGCTGCGCCCGGTGGACCTGGGGCAGTTGCTGGAAGCGGCCGTGGCCGACCATAGCGCGCTGGCCGACAGCCGCGACATCGACCTGGGCGTGCTGGAACCACACGCTGCCGCCGCGCCCGTGCTGGTGAACGCCGACCCCGACGGCCTGCAAGTGCTGCTGAATAACCTGATCGACAATGCCCTGCGCTACACGCAGCGGGGCGGCAGGGTGGATCTGCAGGCGGCACTGGAAGGGGGCCGCCCGCTGCTGCGCGTGTCCGACAACGGCCCCGGCGTGCCGCGGCAGCACCATGCGCGCCTGTTCGACCGCTTCTTCCGGCCAGACGGCAACGACGCCTGGGGCTGCGGGCTGGGCCTGTCCATCGTGCGCCATATCGCCGAACACCACCAGGCCGACATCGCGCTGGCCGATGGCGAAGCGGGGCGGGGACTGCAGGTGACGGTGCGTTTTGCGCAAGCGGCTTGAACGAAAAAAAAGCGGATGCCGCTGAAGGCATCCGCTTTTTTTGAGAGGCGAGGTGCTTATGCCAGCTCGGTGATGAATTGCTCGCGCGCAGGGCGCACTTTTTTCAGGTCGACCAGCCAGTCGCCTTCACCGGCGCGGTAGCCCAGCGGCAACATGACGACGGAGCGCAGGCCTTTTTCGCGCAAGCCCAGGATCTCGTCGACCTTGGCCGGATCAAAGCCTTCCATCGGCACCGAATCGACTTTTTCTTCCGCTGCCGCGATCAGGGCCGTGCCCACGCCGATGTAGGCCTGGCGCGCCGCGTGCTGGTAGTTGGTTTCCGCATCGCGTTGTGGATACGTGGCCAGGATCTGCTGGCGGTAGGCTTCCCAGCCTTCGTTCTTGAAGCCGCGCACGGTGTTGACCAGGTCAAACATCGCGTTGATGCGTTCCACCGTGTAGTTGTCCCAGGCGGCAAACACCAGCAAATGCGAGGCGTCCGTCACTTGCGACTGGTTCCATGCATGCGGCTTGATCTGCTCGCGCAGGGCCGGATTCGTCACGACGAAGACTTCGTAAGGATGCAGTCCGCTGGAGCTGGCCGTCAGGCGCACGGCTTCCAGGATGCGCTCGACCTTATCTTGCGGCACCACTTTGCTGGGGTCCATCTTCTTGGTGGCGTAGCGCCATTGCAGTGTTTCGAGCAGTGCGGACATGTAAATCCCTTTCATAATGAATAGTTCAGATTGGAAATGATAGCGGATTCCGCCATTTCAAGTGCGCGGCCCAAAAAAGAAGCGGTAGTGCGTACTCAACTTAGCGTACACCAGCATCGTTGTCTACAGGCCAAGCATGGCAAGCTCCGCGTCCGGGTAGCGCGCGCCCTGCACGCTGGCAGGGGCGATGGCCGCGCCGATGGCGGCCAGCTCGCTGTCGTTCAGGCTGAGCTGGGCGGCGGCGGTATTTTCTTCCAGGTGCGCCAGGCTGCGGGCGCCGGGAATCGGCACGATGTTGTCGCCTTGCGCCAGCAGCCAGGCCAGGGCCAGCTGCGCCGCCGTGGCGCCGCGCGCGGCCGCCAGGCGCTGCAGTTCGGCAACGAGGTGCGCGTTGGCGGCCATCGCCGGCGGCTGGAAGCGGGGCAGGCTGTGGCGGTAGTCGTCCGCTGCCAGGGTGGCGCTGGACGCGAGCTGGCCCGTCAGGAAGCCACGGCCCAGCGGGCTGTAGGGCACGAAGCCGATGCCGAGCGCGCGGCAGGCTGGCAGCACCTCGGCTTCCACGTCGCGGCTCCACAGCGAGTATTCGGACTGCACGGCGGCGATCGGATGCACGGCGTGGGCGCGGCGCAGGGTGGCGGCCGACACTTCCGACAGCCCCAGGTGGCGCACCTTGCCGGCCCGCACCAGTTGCGCCATGGCGCCGACGACATCCTCGATGGGCACGGCGGGGTCCACGCGGTGCTGGTACAGCAGGTCGATGCACTCGATGCCGAGCCGCGACAGCGATGCTTCCACGGCCCGCACGATGTGTTCCGGGCGGCTGTCGACACCGGCCATGCGTTCAACGCCCTGGCCGTGCGGCAGGATTTTGAAGCCGAACTTGGTGGCGATCTTGACCTTGCCGCGCAGTTCCTTCAGGGCGCGGCCTACCAAGTCCTCGTTGGCGTAGGGGCCGTAGACTTCCGCCGTGTCGATCAGGGTCACGCCCAGTTCCACGGCGCGCTGCAGCACGCGCAGCGAGGTGGCCTCGTCCGCGCCGCCATAGGCAAAGCTCATGCCCATGCAGCCCAGGCCGATCGGTGCCACGCGCAAGCCCGCGTTACCCAGTGTTCTGTGATTGTCCATCGCATTCCTCGTAAAAGTTGGAACACACAGTATGGCCGGGCGCACAGCATGCGATAAGATTGCTTATCCTGCATGCATTGCTGAATGAAACTCATGAATTATGGCTGACCTGAACGAATTGACGGCCTTTGCCGCCGTCGCCCGCCTGCGCAGTTTTCGCCAGGCGGCGCTGGAGCGGGGCGTGTCCGCCTCCGCCCTCAGCCATGCGCTGCGCGCGCTGGAAGAGCGCCTGGGCGTGCGCCTGCTGAACCGCACCACGCGCAGCGTCACGCCGACGGAGGCGGGGCAGATGCTGCTGGCGCGGCTGGCGCCGGCCATGCGCGAAATCGACGATGCCTTGCTCGACCTGAGCGCCTTGCAGGATGTGCCTGCCGGCAGGCTGCGCCTGAACGTGCCCCGTCCCGCCGCGCGGCTGCTGCTGGCGCCCATGCTGGCCAGTTTTGTGACGCGCTATCCGCGCGTACAGGTGGAAGTGGTCACGGATGACGGCATGATCGATATCGTGCGCGACGGGTTCGACGCGGGCATCCGCTTCGGCGAGCAAGTGGCGGCCGACATGATCGCCGTGCCCGTGGGCGCGCCGCAACCGTTCGTGGTGGTGGCCTCGCCCGCCTATTTGCAGGCGCATGGCGCACCAGGCACGCCGCGCGACTTGCTGGGCCACGCCTGCATAGGCCGGCGCTTTCCCAGCGGGCGCCAGTATGCGTGGGAGTTCGGGGCGGCGGGCGAGAGTGTCAGCATCGCCGTCGGCGGGCCGCTGGTGTTCGACGACGATGCGCTGATGCTGGGCGCGGCGCGCGATGGCGCGGGACTCGCGTATGTGTACGCAGCCGATGCGCACGCCGATATCACGGCAGGGCGCCTGGTGTGCGTGCTGCAGCATTGCCTGCCGCCGCCGTCGCGCTACTTCCTGTATTACCCGAGCCGGCGGCAGATGCCGGCCGTGCTCCGCGCGTTTGTCGACCTGCTGCGCACGCCCTCGTAGTCAGCCGCTGTGCTGCGGCGCGTCTTGCTCCACCGGCCACTTGATGGTGAACAAGCTGCCGCCCGCCTTGGCGCGCGTGCAGACGGCGCTGCCGCCGTGGGCGCGGGCGATGGCCTCGACCACGGCCAGCCCCAGGCCGCTGCCCGCGCTGACGTCGTCGCGTGCGCTGTCGCCGCGGCGGAACGCTTCGAACACATGCGGCGCCAAATCCTCCGCAATGCCGGGGCCTGCGTCCTCGACGCTCAGGTAGTACTGGCCGGCCTGCACGCGCGTACGCACGCGCAGCAGGCCAGGATGGGCGTAGCGGCGTGCGTTGTCGAGCAGGGCCAGCACGATTTGCCGGATGCGCGCCGCGTCGCAGCAGACGGGATGGTCGGACAGGTGCAGTTGCAGGGTGAAGCCGGCCGCGGTCATCTCCGGCGCCAGCAGGCGGCGCACTTCCTCGATTTCCAGTGTCAGGTCGGTCCACGCCATGCGCAGCTGCATGTGGCCGCTGTCGGCCAGGCTCAGGGTGCGCAAGTCCTCGATCAGGCGGCCCAGGTCTTCCACTTGCGACAGCAGGCTGGAAAACGGCACTTCCTCGGGCTTGAAGACGCCATCGACGACACCTTGCAAGGTGCCGCGCAGGATGGTCACGGGCGTGCGCAGCTCATGCGCGATGGCCGCGTTCCACGTCTCGCTTTCCTTGGCCGCGCGCTGCAGGCGTTCGGCCATGCTGTTGAAGTCATCGACCAGCATGGCTGTCTCGCCCAGGCTGCGGTCGCCGGCGAAGGCGCGCGCGGACAGGTCGCCGTGGGCCACGCGGCGCACGCTGTCCATCACGGAATTGATCGGCTTGAGAATGCGCGAGGCCAGCTTGATGGCGAAGAACGCGGCCAGCAGCAGGCCGAAAATGGTGATGGCGAAGATCCACAGCCACTCGACGGTGCTGGGCGACCAGTCGTCCGGCTCGGACAGCATGCCGGGATCGATCTTGAAGGCGATGGCAAAAAACATCCAGGATCCGATCCAGATGATCAGGATGCTGCTGACCATCAGCACGGACATCGACAGGATGATCTGCCGGTTCAGGCCCGTGAAACGCATCAGTCGCTTTCCAGGCGGTAGCCGACGCCGCGCAGGCTGGCCGGCATGTTCATCACGCCCGCTTCCTCCAGCTTCTTGCGCAGCTTGCTGACGTGGCTGTCCACCGTGCGCTCCATTGAATTACTCTCGGGCATGCACGATTCCAGCAGTTCCAGGCGCGTGCAGACGCGGCGCGGCGTGCGCGCCAGGTGCGCCAGCAGGCGGAACTCCGTCAGCGTCAGGCTGAGCATGAGAGGCTGGGCCATGCCATCGCGCAGCACGCTGGCCACATACGTTTCCTGGTCGATTTCGATGGGGCCGCAGCGCAGGCGCTGGCCGCCCACCGGGTGGTGGCGCACGCGCGAGCGGCGCAGCACGGCGGCCACGCGGGCCACCACTTCGGCCGGATTGAAGGGTTTGATGATGTAGTCGTCCGCGCCCACGCGCAGTGCGGCCAGCTTGTCGGCATCCTGGTCGCGCGCCGTCAGCATGATGACGGGCGTTTCGCCGCGCCGCCGCACTTCCGTCAGCACGCCCCAGCCGTCGATCCTGGGCATCTGCACGTCGAGCAGCAGCAGGTCGGGCGCCAGCGCCAGGTGCTGCTGCAGCGCTTCCTGGCCATCCATCGCGAAGGCGGTGCGGTAGCCGTCGCGCTCCAGGTAGCCGGCCAGAATGCGGGCGATCTGCGGTTCATCTTCGGCGATCAGCACGAGGGCGGCGGGCGGGGTGGTGGCGAGGAACGACGGTTGGCTGGCGCTGTGGAGATAGTTCATGCGCGGAGTCTAGCATTCTTCGCTGTCTCCATCGAATCTCCACATTTCTTTGACGGAACATCCACGCAGGGCTTTTATGCTGCGCTTATCTGTCGACCGGACCGCCGGTTGGGATCTGCCATAGAGAAAGACCATGCATCCGAGCTTCTTCACCCAAAAAAATAGTTTGATCGCCGCGGCGCTGCTCAGCCTTGCCGCCTGTTCCCAACCCTCACCGGAAGAGGCGGCCACGCCGCCCGCCGCCGTCACCGTGCTCAAGCTGCAAGCGGCGCCCGTCGTGCTCAGCGACGAGTTGCCGGGCCGGGTGGCCGCCTTCCGCACGGCCGACATCCGCCCGCAAGTGGGCGGTATCGTGCTGCGCCGCCAGTTCGAGCAGGGCGCCGACGTCAAAGCGGGGCAGAAGCTGTTCCAGCTGAACCCCGCGCCATTCCAGGCGGAAGTCGATTCGGCCGCAGCCGCCCTGCAGCATGCGGTGGCCACGGCGAAGCGCGCCAGCAGCCAGGCCGACAGGTTAAAGCCGCTGGTCGAGGCGGACGCCATCAGCCGCCAGGCGTATGACGATGCCGTGGCCCAGCGCGAGCAAGCCGTGGCCACCGTGGCGCAGGCGCGCGCGACCCTGGCGCGGCGCCGCCTGGACCTGGCCTTTGCCAGCGTCGAGGCGCCGATTGCCGGGCGCATCGGCTCCGAGCTGGTGACGGAAGGCGCGCTCGTGGGCATGACGGATGCGGCGCCGATGGCGCGCATCCAGCAGATCGACAAAGTGTATGTCGACGTGCGCCAGCCGGCCGCCGCGCTGGCCGCGCTGCAAGCCTCGGGGACCGGCGGCGCCGACAAGCTGCCCGTCACCATCCTTGGCGCCGATGGCCAGCCGCACCCCGTCACGGGGCGCATCCTGTTCTCCGGCATCAGCATCGATGCCGGCACGGGCGATGCCACCATCCGCGTACTGGTAGACAACCCGCAGCGCCAGCTCTTGCCGGGCATGTTCGTGCGCGCCCGCATCGCCCGCGCCGTACAGGAAAACGGCGTGCTGCTGCCGCAGCAAGCTGTCTTGCGCGGCAGCGATGGCCAGGCGCAGGCCTGGGTGCTCGATGCCAGGCACAAGGCCAGCCTGAAACCGATCAGCGTGGGCGACGTCGTCAACCACCAGTACGTGGTCAGCGGCGGCTTGCAGGCGGGCGACACCGTCGTCATCGAAGGCCAGGAACGTCTGCAGCCGGGCGCCAGCGCCGCGCCGCAGCCGTGGAAGCCGGCCGTCGTGGCAACGGCGGCTGCCGCCAAGGCCCGTTGATGCCCACCTTGAATACCTTGAAAGTTTAACGACATGCCTCAATTTTTCATCAACCGCCCCGTCTTTGCGTGGGTGGTGGCGGTCTTCATCGTCCTCTTCGGACTGATCGCCATACCGCAATTGCCGATTGCGCGCTTCCCTTCGGTGGCGCCGCCCAGCGTCAGCATCAGCGCCAATTATCCCGGCGCCACGCCGCAAACCATGAACGATTCCGTGGTCGGCCTGATCGAGCGCGAACTGTCCGGCGTCAAGCACCTGCTGTACTTCGAGTCGTCGACCGATACCTCGGGTTCGGCCTCGATCACCGTCACGTTCCAGCCGGGCACCAACCCGGAAATGGCGCAGGTGGACGTGCAGAACCGCCTGAAAGCCATCGAGCCGCGCCTGCCGCAGGCCGTGCGGCAAAACGGCTTGACGGTGGAGTCGGCGTCGTCCGGCTTCCTGATGATCGTCAGCCTGATTTCCGACACCGGCCAGCACGATGAAGTGGCGCTGGGCGACTACCTGGCGCGCAACGTGACGGAAGAACTGCGCCGCATTCCCGGCGTGGGCAAGGTGCAGCTGTTCGGTTCCGAACGGGCCATGCGCATCTGGGTCGATCCGGCCAAGCTGGTGTCGTACAACATCGCCATGGGCGAACTGACGGCGGCCGTGGCGCAGCAGAACGCGCAGATCGCGCCCGGCCGCCTGGGCGACTCGCCGGCCGTGGAAGGCCAGCGCGTGACCATCCCGCTGACGGTGCAGGGCCAGCTGCAAACGCCGGCCGAATTTGCCGCCATCGTGCTGCGCGCGAATGCGGACGGCTCGAAAGTGACCATCGGCGACGTGGCGAAGGTGTCGCTGGGCGCGCAAAGCTTCAATTTCAGCATCCGCGAAAACGGCCAGGCCGCGTCGGGCGCCGCCATCATGCTGTCGCCCGGCGCCAACGCCGTGCAGACGGCCAGCGCCGTGCGCGCGCGCATGGCCGAACTGGCGCACACCATGCCGGCCGGGATCAAGTATTCGGTGCCGTTCGATACGGCGCCGTTCGTCAAGATCTCGATCGAAAAGGTGATCGTCACCTTGCTCGAAGCGATGGTGCTGGTGTTCCTCGTCATGTATCTGTTCCTGCAAAAGATACGCTACACCCTGATACCCGCCATCGTCGCGCCGATCGCCCTGATGGGTACATTTACCGTGATGCTGCTGGCCGGCTATTCCGTCAACGTGCTGACCATGTTCGGCATGGTGCTGGCCATCGGCATCATTGTCGATGACGCCATCGTCGTGGTGGAGGCGGTGGAACGCCTGATGGCCACCGAAGGCCTGTCGCCGAAGGAAGCGACGTCAAAAGCCATGCGCGAAATCACGGGAGCGGTAGTGGGCATCACCCTGGTGCTGACGGCCGTGTTCATTCCGATGGCGCTGGCCAGCGGTTCCGTGGGCGCCATCTACCGCCAGTTCACCCTGGCCATGGCCGTGTCGATCCTGTTCTCGGCGTTTTTGGCCTTGAGCCTGACGCCGGCCCTGTGCGCCACCATGTTGAAACCGATCGGTCCGCACGACCATGACAAGAAGGGATTCTTCCTGTGGTTCGACCGTCAGTTTGAGCGCATGACGGCGCGCTACGAAAAAGGCGTGGTGGCGATGGTCAAACGCGCGGGCCGCTCGATGGTGCTGTATGGCGCCATCGTGGCCGCGCTGGGCGTCGCTTTCATGCAGCTGCCATCGGCCTTTTTGCCGGAAGAAGACCAGGGATATTTCATCACCTCGATCCAGCTGCCGTCCGACGCCACCATGGAGCGCACGCTCGATGTCGTCAAGCTGTACGAGCAGCACGTGGCCACGCGCCCCGGCATCGAAGTGAACCAGTCTATTCTTGGTTTCAGCTTTTCCGGCGCGGGACCGAACGCTGGCCTGGCCTTCACCATGCTGAAGGACTGGAAAGAGCGCAACGGCGCCACGGCGCAGGAAGAAGTGGCGCTGGCGCAGGCCGCCATGTCGCAGGCGAAGGAGGGCGTGATCATGAGTTTGATGCCGCCCGCCATCGATGAACTGGGCAACTCGTCCGGCTTTTCCATGCGCCTGCAAGACCGCGCCAACCAGGGCATCGCTGCCTTGCAGGCGGCGCAGAACCAGCTGCTGGGCCTGGCCGCGCAAAGCAGCAAAGTGGCCGGTGTGTATCCGGACGGCTTGCCACCCGGCGCCAGCGTGCGCCTCGACATCGACCGCACCAAGGCCGAAGCGCTGGGCGTGTCGTTTACGGCCATTGCCGACATGCTGACGGCGGCCATGGGCTCGACCTATGTCAACGATTTCCCGAATGCCGGCCGCATGCAGCAGGTGATCATCCAGGCCGATGCGCCGTCGCGCATGCAGTTGAACGACGTGCTGGCACTGCGCATCCGCAATAACGCGGGCGGCATGGTGGCGCTGGGTGAACTGGTGCGTCCCGTGTGGAGCGAATCGCCGCTGCAGCTGGTGCGCTACCAGGGCTATCCGGCGGCGCGCATTTCGGGCAGCGCGGCACCGGGCGTTTCCAGTGGCGACGCCATGCTGGAAATGGAGCGCCTGGTGAAGCAGCTGCCACCGGGTTTCGCGCTGGCGTGGACGGGCCAGTCGCTGCAGGAGAAGGAATCGGCTTCGCAAGCGCCCATGCTGATGGCGCTGTCGATGCTGGTGGTCTTCCTCGTGCTGGCGGCCCTGTATGAAAGCTGGTCGATTCCCGTGTCCGTGATGCTGGTCGTGCCTTTGGGCTTGCTGGGCGCCGTACTGGCCGTGATGTTGCGCGGCATGCCGAACGATGTGTTCTTCAAGGTGGGCATGATCACCATCATTGGCCTGTCGGCGAAGAATGCCATTTTGATCGTCGAATATGCGCGCCAGTTGCAGGCGCAAGGGCGTGGACTGGTCGAGGCGACGGTGGAGGCGGCCCGCTTGCGCTTGCGTCCGATCCTGATGACGTCGCTGGCGTTCGCGCTGGGCGTGGTGCCGCTGATGCTGGCCACGGGCGCCAGCGCCGAGACGCAGCACGCGATCGGCACGGGCGTGTTCGGCGGCATGATCACCGCCACCGTGCTGGCCGTGTTTTTCGTGCCCGTGTTCTTTGTCGTGGTGCTGGGCGCCGTCGACAAGGCAAGCAGCTATTTCAAGAAAAGCAGTCAAGCCGCCGCGGTGAAAGCGGTGGAAGGAGAGTTGTAATGCGTTTATTCTTTATCACGCCCCTGGCCGCGCTGGCCTTGTCGGCGTGTTCATTGACACCGCCGCTGGTCAAGCCGGCGGCGCCTGTTCCTGCCGCGTATGCGGAGGTTTCCGCGCCAGGCATGGGCGGCACTGCTGCCGACCTGGGCTGGCGTCAGATGCTGCTCGATGCGCGCCTGCAGCGCCTGGTCGATATCGCCCTGGAAAACAACCGCGACTTGCGCGTGGCGGCCCTCAACGTGGAAGCCGTGCGGGCACAGTACCAGATCCAGGATGCGGGCCGTTATCCGGCCATCGGCGCCAATGCGGGCGGCGTGCGCCAGCGGGGCGCCGATGCGCTGACGCAGAACCAGTTCAGTGCCGGCATCGCCATGAGCGCATTCGAGATCGACCTGTTCGGCCGCCTGCGCTCGCTGTCTGACGCGGCGTTTGCCCGTTACCTGGCCACGCAGCAGGGCCAGCGCGCCGCGCACATGGCCCTGATCGGCGCCGTGGCCGACGCCTACCTGGAGCAGCGCCTGGCCGAGGAACAGCTGGCGCTGGCGCGGCAGACGCTGCTTGACTGGCGCCAGGCGCTGGTCTTGACGCAGCGTTTGCACGGCGCGCAGCAGGGCAGCGGCCTGGACGTGGCGCAAGCGCAAGGGCAGGCCGCCACGGCGGAAGCGGACGTGCAGGCCCGGGAGCGGGCCAGTCTACTTTCGCGCAACAACCTGGAGTTGCTGCTCGGCGCGCCGCCGCCCGCCGATTTGCCCGCTGGCCGCGCGCTCGATGGCCAGCCCGTGCTGACCCGGCTGCCGGCCGGCCTGCCGTCGGACTTGCTGGCGCGCCGGCCCGACATCCTGCAGGCGGAACATACGCTGGTGGCGGCGAATGCGGAAATCGGCGCCGCGCGCGCTGCTTTCTTTCCGCGCCTGTCCTTGACGGCGTCGCTGGGCTTTGCCAGTCCGGAACTCGGTGATTTGTTCCGCGGCGGCGCGCGCAGCTGGTCGTTCGCGCCGCAAGTGACGCAGCCGCTGTTCCAGGGCGGCCAGCTGCGCGCGGAGCTGCAGCTGTCGCGCCTGCGCAAGGACGTGGCCGTGCTGCAGTACGAGCAGGCCATCCAGACGGCCTTCCGCGAAGTGCGCGACGGCCTGGCGGGCAGCGCCACGTACGGCCAGCAGATCGATGCGCAAGAACGCGTGGTGACGGCGGCGCAGCAGCGCCAGCGCCTGTCGCAGCTGCGCTACGACGCGGGCCAGGACAGCCGCCTGGAATTGCTCGACGCGCAGCGCCAGTCGTATGCGGCGCAGCAAGCGCTGCTCGACGTGCGGCGCGACCAGTTCAAGTCGGCCGTGGCGCTGTACAAGGCGCTGGGGGGCGGGCTGGAAGAGTAGGGCTAGGCGGCGGGCCTTGGCGGCGCCAGTGCCAGCGACCACGGCTCCCGTCCCGGACGCAGGGCATACGCGACCAGGGTGCCGTTGCCGCTGGAATCGGCCAGCACGGCCGCCACGCCGTGGACGGGATCGCCGGACAGGGCACGCAAGTCGCAGTTTGGCATGCCCAGGCGGCTCCACCTTGGCTGGGCGCCCGAGTCCAGCATGCACAGATGCCCCTCGCCATAGGCGATGAAACCATCGTGGAAATTTCCCGTCACTATCTCGATGGCCAGCGGTGGCGGCGGCAGCGCCGTCCAGGCGTCGCCGCCGCGTGACAGTTTTGCTGCCGCAGCGTCGCCCACCGCCAGCATGCCATGCTGCCAGTCGCCGGCGATCAGCGTGGCCTTGCCGCGCAATGGCGGGGGCGGGGCGGCGCAGCGCTCCCATGCATTCCACTCACCATTGCCATTGGCCGACCTGTCCAGCCGGTACAGGCCGTGGTCATCGGCGGCCAGCAGCAGGTAGCCGTGATGGTGGTCGCCGGCCAGGCCGGCCATGCCGATGCCGGCAGGCGGCCCCGCGACATCTTTCCAGCGCGCCTCCGGCTGGCCCAGGGCGGCGAGAAAACGGATGGCCGTGCCATGCACCAGCGTGGTGTAGCCCGCGCCATCGCCCAGCAGGCAGGCGAACGCCGTGTCGCCAGGCACGAAGCCAGGGGCCTTGGTGCAGTCCTGCCAGTACAAGTTCCGCTCGACCTGGGCCAGGCTGCGCAGCGTGCCATCGTCGCCCAGCAGGACGATGCCCTTGGCGGGACTGCCGGCGATGCGGATGTAGTTGCTCATGCGGGTATCCTTGTCGCGTATCGGTTTGCTGTATGGCTGCCATGCCAGATGTCAGAAGCCGGGACTGCCGTGGCGAGCAGGCGCAGGTCATCTTTGTCATGCCGTAAAAGCGCCGATCGGGCGGTTGCGTGCCAGGCTCCAGCCTGTCGTGTGCCGGGCGGCGGGCTTGCCGTCAGCCTGCTGCACGCTATGGCTCCAGAGAATTTCCGTAAAGCTCAGTTTGAACTGCTCCGTCGGCATGTCGTCGGCGTGGGTTTGCAGCTGGATTTCGCTGATCAGGGCATCGCGCAGCGAGATGGTGATGATGTTGGCCGCCCTGTCGCCCGAGTGGCGGGCGATGTACAGCCTGGTTGGCTGTTCCGCGCCGGTGCCCAGCGGCTTGGCCCGCAGGCACAGGTCGTACAAGTTGACCGAGCTGCGGTCGACATATTTGACGCAGGTAAATTCCGTGATCACGGGGCGCCCCGACGTGCGTGCCAGGTTGCTGACGTCCGTCGTCATTTGCTGCTTCATGCCCTGGTGTAGCGAGACCAGCTCGATGCATGGCCCGAGGTCCTGCAGGGCGCCGCCATCGCGCCAGCTGTTGTCGACAAGGCTGCCGCCGCTGCCGCCGTCCGGCGTCTTGCCGAACACCAGTTCCCCGTTGCCGGGTTCCAGCAAGATCAAATCCATGGCGATGCTCCCTTCAAGTCAGTGTGTACGGGCCTTTTGCGCTACAGCTGGATGTGGCGCGGGCGTGGCACTTGCCAGCCCGCTTCGCCGTGGCTGTCGACAAAACAGATTTTCAGCTGCGCCATGCCTTGCGAGACAAAAAACACGCGGGCCGTGGCCTCTTGCCGGTCGCGGGTGATGTACCACACGGCGTCGCCCCGTGCAAGGCCCCGGCTGCTCACGCGGTGCACCAGCAAATCGGCATTGTCGCGTGGCACGATGGCCACCCGCACGTCGGCTTCTCCCATGGTCTCTGATTGAAATATGCGCGCCACTCGTTCATTTCCGCTTGTTGTCGTGCCTGCGACTATACACTGAAAAAGTTGCATAAACACAAGTATCAAAGATGCCGAAATAAATTTTTGCATGGCTGCATCCAAACGCGGGCATGGCGGGTAGTACAGGGGTGCGCTCGCCGCAAACGGCGGCATGAGCGTCACCTCCACTCACTCTTACAGGGGCCACGACCATGCCAACTTTGCCATCCTTGCCATTCGCCAAGCTGTTGCTTGTTTCCGCCATCGCCATGACCTTCACCGCCTGCGGCGGCGGCAGCGACCATGACGATGAAGTCGTCACGCCGCCACCGCCGCCGCCGCCCGTGGTGGTGGCCGGCGATGTCTTCGTCCTGACTACAAGCAACAAGCTGCTGTCGTTCGACCGCGCCACGCCGGCCACCATCCGCAGCACGGCCAGCGTGACGGGCTTGCAGGCCGGCGAAAACCTGCTGGGCATCGATTTCCGTCCCGCCGATGGCCAGCTGTATGGCGTCGGCAGCACGGGGCGCATCTATACCCTGAATGGCGTGACGGGCGTGGCCACCGTCAAAGCCACGCTGGCGGCCGATGCCAGCGATTCCACGGCGCCATACACGGCACTGGCCGGCACGGAATTCGGCGTCGATTTCAACCCGGTCGCCGACCGCCTGCGCATCGTCAGCAACACGGGCCAGAGCCTGCGCATCAATGTCGACACGGGTGCCACCACCACGGATGGCAATATCAACGGTGGCGCGGCCAATACGGGCATCACGGCGGCGGCCTACACCAACAGTTTTGTCGGCACGGCCAGCACCACCCTGTTCGTCATCGATGCGGCCAATGCCACCCTGTACACGCAAAATCCGCCAAATAACGGCACCCTGGCCAGCGCCGTGCCGCTGGGCGTGGCGGCCACCGGCGTGGCCGGCTTCGACATCGACGCGCGCACCAACACGGGCTACGCCGTCATGACGGTGGCCGGCGTGCGCAACCTGTACACGCTGAACCTGGCCGCGGCCACGGCACCGGCGACCCTGGTGGCGGCCATCGGCGTGACGGAGGAATTGCGCGGCATCGCCTTGAAAGGGCCTGGCGCGCCCGTCGCCTACGGCTTGACGGACGACGCCCGCATCGTCACGTTCAAGACGGCCACGCCGAATACCCTGGACGCCAACGTGGCCGTGACGGGCCTGGCGGCGGGCGAGCGCCTGCTGGGCTTTGACATCCGTCCGAAAGACGGCCTGCTGTACGGGGTATTGTCGACGGGGCGCATCGTCACCATCGATCCGGCCACTGGCGCCGCTACCGTCAAGGCGACGCTGGCCGCCGATGCGGCGGACGCCAGCGCGCCGTACACGGCCATTGCCGGCACGGCCTTTGGCGTCGATTTCAATCCCGTCGCCGACCGCCTGCGCGTGATCGGCAACACGGGGCAAAGCCTGCGCATCAATGTCGACACGGGCGCCACCACCACCGATGGCGCCGTCAACCGCGCCGGTGCAACGCCGACCGTCACGGCTGCCGCCTACAGCAACAGCTTTGCCGGCACCACGGCCACCATGCTGTTTGATATCGACACGGCCAGCGCGGCGCTCGCCCTGCAAAATCCGCCGAATGACGGCACCCTGGTCAACATCGGTACGCTGGGCGTGGCCGTGGCGGGCGATGTCGGCTTCGATATCGCGGGCGGCGCCAACGGTCTGGTCCTGGCGGCCCTGCGCACTTCCGCCACGGGTCCGAGCTCGCTGTACCGCATCGACCTGGCGACGGGCGCGGCGGTGCTGAGCGGTGGAGCGGCCGCGCCGGCGGCGTCCGCCATCGGCAACGGGACGGTGGGGCTGGTGGATATCGCCATCGCGCTCAAGTAAGGAAATGCGCCGCAGCTTTGCATTGATTCAATAATTCCAGTATTATGGAATTATTGTTGATATTCACAGGCTGCGGCGCATGGTGCCCGCGACGCCGCATTCACGGGCCTTTTCCTCATGCTGAGCGCTTTCCTGATCTTTCTCGCCACCTTAACCCTCGTCATCTGGCAGCCGCGCGGCCTGGGCATCGGCTGGAGCGCCGTCATCGGCGCCAGCGTGGCCTTGCTGGCCGGCGTGATCCACTGGACGGATATTCCCGTCGTCTGGCATATTGTGTGGAACGCCACCGGCACCTTCATCGCCGTGATCATCATCAGCCTGCTGCTGGACGCGGCAGGCTTCTTTGAATGGGCGGCGCTGCATGTGGCGCGCTGGGGCGGCGGCAGCGGCAGGAAACTGTTCGTGCTGCTGGTGCTGCTGGGCGCGCTCGTGTCTGCCGTGTTCGCCAATGATGGCGCGGCGCTGATACTGACGCCCATCGTCATCGCCATGCTGCGCGCCCTGAAATTTTCCGCCAGGGCTACGCTGGCCTATGTGATGGCGGCCGGCTTCATCGCCGACACGGCCAGCTTGCCGCTGGTGGTGTCGAACCTGGTGAATATCGTCTCGGCCGATTATTTCAAGATAGGCTTTGCCGAGTATGCCTCCGTGATGGCGCCCGTCAACGTGGTGGCCGTGCTGGCGACCCTGGCGGCCTTGCTGCTGTTTTTCCGCAAGGATATTCCAGCCGACTATGCGCTGGCGCAGCTCAAGCCGCCCGGCGCCGCCATCCGCGACCTGGCCACTTTCCGCGCCGGCTGGCTGGTGCTGGCGCTACTGCTGGCGGGCTTTTTCTCGCAGGAGCACCTGGGCGTGCCCATCAGCCTGATCGCCGCCGTCGGCGCCGCGCTGCTGCTGGCCGTGGCCGGCAAGGGCCAGGTGATTTCCACGCGCCACGTGCTGCGCCATGCGCCGTGGCAGATCGTCGTCTTTTCGCTGGGCATGTACCTGGTTGTCTACGGCTTGCGCAACGCGGGCTTGACGGCTTACCTGACGGGCCTGCTGAATCACTTCGCGCAGCACGGCGTGTGGGGTGCGGCCATGGGCACGGGCGTGCTGACGGCCTTGCTGTCTTCCGTAATGAACAACCTGCCGACCGTGCTTGTGGGCGCGCTGGCCATCGACCCGACGACGGCGCAGGGGGCCGTGCGCGAAGCCATGATCTATGCCAACGTCATCGGCAGCGACCTGGGACCGAAGATCACGCCCATCGGCAGCCTGGCCACCTTGTTGTGGCTGCATGTGCTCGACAGCAAGAACATCCACATTTCCTGGGGCTACTACTTCCGCGTCGGCATCGTGCTGACCGTGCCCGTGCTGCTGCTCACGCTGGCGGCGCTGGCGCTGCGCCTGGGGTGATGGCGAAGGGGAAGACAGCTTACTAGACGACCGGTCAGATTTTTTGCTATACTGACCGCATGAGCAAAAAATCTACCGCCGACATGCGCCAGCACCTGATCGACATCGCCAAGGCCCTGATGGCCGAGAAGGGCTATACGGCCGTGGGGCTGGCCGAACTGGTGGCGGCGGCCGGCGTGCCGAAAGGCTCGTTCTACTATTACTTCAAGTCGAAGGAAGAGTTTGGCCAAGCCTTGCTCGACGATTACTTCAGCACCTATCTGCAGACGGTCGACGCCTTGCTGGGTGGCCCGGGCAATGCCCGCGAGCGCCTACTGGCGTATTTTGACTACTGGAGCGCGACCCAGGCCGGCAGCGCGCCGGAAGGCAAATGCCTGGTGGTCAAGCTGGGCGCCGAAGTGTGCGACCTGTCCGTGGACATGGGCGCCGTGCTGCAGCAGGGCACGGGCGCCATCCTGGCCCGCCTGACGCAGTGCATCGAAGCGGGACACCTCGACGGTTCCTTGGCGGCGCAAACGCCGGCGCGCGTGCTGGCCGAATCGCTGTACCAGCTGTGGCTGGGCGCTTCTTTGATGGTCAAGGTGGCCAGAAGCGGCGGGCCGTTCGACGCCGCCATGTCGACCACGCAACGGCTGCTGGCATAGCCGTTTTTTTAACCCTAAACTAGACGACCGGTCAGTTATTTCCGGTTTTCTCACTGAACACGAAAGCAATACAATGAGCGAACAGCATGAAAACGATTTATTTTCTCCAGTCGGCCTCGGTGCGCTGGCCCTGGCCAACCGCATCGTCATGGCGCCGCTTACGCGCAGCCGCATGGGCGACGATGGCGTGCCGCACGCCTTGCACGCCGAGTACTACGCCCAGCGGGCCAGCGCCGGCCTGATCATCAGCGAAGCGACGAATATCTCGCCCCAGGCGCGCGGCTATGCCCTGACCCCCGGCATCTGGTCCGACGAGCAGGTGGCGGGCTGGAAGCTGGTGACCGATGCCGTGCATGCGGCGGGCGGCAAGATTGTCTGCCAGCTGTGGCATGTGGGGCGTTTTTCCCACGCCAGCCTGCAGCCCGGTGGCGCCGCGCCCGTCGCGCCTTCCGCCATCCAGGCCGAGGGCAGCACCTACACGGCCAGCGGCATGCAGCCCGTCTCGATGCCGCGCGCGCTGGAAACGCAGGAAATCGCCGGCATCGTGGCGCAGTACGCGCATGCCGCCGCATGCGCGCTGTGCGCTGGTTTCGATGGCGTCGAGGTGCATTCGGCCAATAGCTACCTGCTTGACCAGTTCCTGCGCGATTCCACCAACCGGCGCACGGATGCGTATGGCGGCAGTATTCAAAACCGCGCGCGCCTGACGTTGGAAGTAACGCAAGCCGTAGTGGACGTGTGGGGCGCAGCAAGGGTAGGCATCCGTTTGTCGCCCGTCACGCCCGACGCGGGCAATACGCCCGTCGACAGCGACGTGATGGCCACCTATGGCTATTTGATCGGACAGTTGAACCGCCATGGCCTGGCCTATCTGCACTTCGTCGAGGGCGCCACGGCCACTTCGCGCGACGTGCCGGACGGCGTCGACCTCGATGCGTTGCGCGCGCTGTTCGAGGGCCCCTACATTGGCAACAACCAATACGACCTGCCGCTGGCGCTGGCGCGCCGCGCGCAAGGCAAGGTCGATGCCGTGGCCTTCGGCCGCCCCTTCATCGCCAACCCGGACCTCGTTGCCCGCCTGCGTCATGGCGTGCCGCTGGCCGAGGCGCCGCGTGCGGCGTATTACGGCGGCGGCGCGCAAGGCTACACCGACTGGCCCGCCAGTCCGACCTGATTTTTTTCACCCACCCAAGGAGCGCAACATGAACACCACCACTTACGTGCAGGATTACCAGGCCATCGTCGCCGTGCTGAATCAATACAATGCGGGCGGGGCGCAGGCCGACAGCAGCATCATGCGCCCGGCCTTCAGCAGCGAGGCGACGATTTTCGGCGTCGACGGCGAAGGCAAGCTGACGGGCGGGCCCATCGAAGGCCTGTTTGAAATCATAGACAGCGCCTTCCGGCCATCGCCGCAGGCACAGGCGGCCATCGCGCGCATCGATATCGTCGGCAAGGCGGCCAGTGCGCGCGTCGATACGGACGACATCTCGGGCTTCCGCTTCACCGACTTTTTCAATCTGCTCAAGGTGCAGGGCGAGTGGACCATCGTCAGCAAGATCTATCACACGCACGCGGGCGCCTGAGGCAGTGCACGGGCGCCCGATGCTGTATCGTGTGGCGTCCAATGCAAGCGGGAGAAACAATGAAATTGATACTCATAGGCGCCACCGGCCTGGTGGGCCGCCATGTGCTGGCGCTGGCCCTGGCCGACGCGCGCGTCAGCGCCGTCGCCGCGCTGGCGCGCAAGGCCTTGCCGGCGCATGCCAAGCTGGAAGCGTCCGTCGTCGACTTCGACCGGTTGCCCGCGCAGGCGCCCTGGTGGCAGGCGGACGCCGTCATCTGCACCCTGGGCACGACCATGAAGGTGGCCGGCACGCGGCAAGTGTTCAGGCGGGTTGACCACGACTATCCGCTGGCCGTGGCGCGCCTGGCGCTGGCGGCCGGCACGCGCACGTATGTGCTCAATTCGGCCGCCGGCGCGAATGCGGCCTCGCGCATTTTTTACAACCGCGTCAAGGGCGAGCTGGAACGCGACCTGGAAGCGCTGGGCTTTGCCTCGCTCACGCATGTGCGCCCGGGCCTGATCGGCGGTGAACGCGACGAGGCGCGCGCGGGCGAGGGCGCCGCGCTGCGCGTCCTGCGCGTGCTGGGTCCCGTGCTGCCGGCGCGCTGGCGCATCAATCCGGCGCCGCGCATCGCCAGCGCCTTGCTGGAGGCGGCGCTGGCCGCCGCGCCGGGCCTGCACGTGGTGACGTCCGAGCGCCTCTTGTGAGCGCGCACCCCGTATAATTGCCTTCATCTAATGGCGAGTACCGACAATGCAGACAGTACGTGATTACCAGGACCGCGACCGCGACGCCTGCCTGGCCCTCTTCGACGGCAATACGCCGCGCTTTTTCGACACCTGGGAGCGCGCCCGCTTTGCCGCCTGGCTCGATGCATCGGTGCACCCCTATGTTGTCATCGAGCGCGTCACCGATGGCGGCGCGCGCATCGTCGCCTGCGGCGGCCACGCGATCGAGCCGGACGGCGTGACGGCCTGCCTGTGCTGGGGCATGGTGGCGCAGGACCTGCACGGCCAGGGGCTGGGCCAGGCGCTGACGCAGGCGCGCCTGGATGCCATCGCCGCCATGCCGCAGCTGACCAGCGTGACCATGAATACCAGCCAGCACACGCAGGGTTTCTATGCGCGCTTCGGCTTCGCCGCCGTGAAGGTGACGCCGGACGGCATCGGCCCCGGCCTCGACCAGTGGGACATGGTATTGTCATTGCCAGCACAAGGAATTGAATGACATCCATTGACAGCCATATCGCCGCCGTGCCGCTGGAAAAAGCCTACCGTTTGCTCAATCACGGTCCGTCCATCCTCGTCTCGGCGCGCCATGCGGGCGTGGACAACGTGATGGCCGCGGCCTGGGCCTGCGCCCTCGATTTCTCCCCGCCCAAATTGACCGTGGTGCTGGACAAGGCCACGCGCACGCGCGCGCTGGTCGAGGGCAGCGGCATGTTCGTCATCCAGGTGCCGACGGCGGCGCAATTGCAACTGACGCACGCGGTGGGCACGCACAGCCTCGACGCGCAGCCCGATAAACTGGCGCGCGCCGGCGTGCGGCTGTTTCAGATGGAAGGGTTTGAGTTGCCGTTCGTGGCCGGGTGTTCCGCCTGGCTGGCTTGCCGGCTGCTGCCCGAGCCGCATAACCAGCAGGCGTATGATTTGTTCATCGGCGAAGTGACGGGCGCCTGGGCCGATACACGCGTGTTCCGTGACGGGCACTGGCATTTCGAGAATGCCGATCCGGCGTGGCGCAGCCTGCACTACATCGCCGGCGGGCGTTTTTATGCGATCGGCGAAGCGCTCGACGCGGACAAATGATCAGTCGAGGGCGATGACCGTGTCGTTTGCGCCGGGAATGCAGCCGTCGGCGATGGCTTCCCAGCCCCGGTGCACCACCACCTGCTTGCCGTCGTGGCAGATTTCCACGCGCTCGCTGGCGGGCAGGCGCTGGCGCGCGAACGCTTCCAGGCTGGCCGGCAGGCTCACCGCCAGCTGCATCGTGCCGATGGCGTCGCGCGGGTGGTCGTCCATGTGCACGAGCGGCACGAAAAGGGAGCCGAGCATCAGCCAGCGCGCGCCCACGTCGACGGGGGCTGGCGCATAGGGCGCGTCGCGCAGCCAGTCCTGGGCGCGGGCGCGCAAGTCGGCGCCGTCCGCCAGTTCGCCCCAGGCGGCGGCCATCAGTTCCACCACCCACTGGTTGCAATTCTGGTATTTCAAGCTGTAGGCATAGGCGTTGGCGCTGTAGCGTCCCGCCAGCAGGTGCTGCACGCGCGATGGATCGAGCAGGGCGCGGCGCAGGGCCGGCGTGGTTTCCGCCGGCAGTTTCACCAGCGAGATGTAGCCGAGCGCGGGGTTTTCAGTGCCCATGACGAAACCGGCGGTGCCCTGGTCGAAGATGCGCGGGCGGCCTTCATCGCAGGCGTAGTACAGCTGGCGCGCGGACCAGCCGTCGTCGCCAGCGTGGCGCCAGGCCAGGGCCGCATGCGAATAGCGGATGCCGAAGCGCCCCAGGTCCAGGCCCGAGCGGCTGATCAGGGCCACGCTGCCTTCGCTGGCGGCCAGCTCGTCGCGCACGACGGCGGCAAAGCGCAACAGACGGTCCTGCTGCGTGGCCGTGAGTTCCTGCGCGCGGTCGCAAAAGCGCGAGGAGGCCAGCGAGGTGCCAGCGTGGGCGGCGCCGCTACTGCCGGCAATGGCGCAGGCGCCCAGCAGCAACGCCAGGCGGCGCGCGCTCAAGCGCGGGGTCAAGCAAGCAATCAAAGGCTGACGGGTCGCGTGGCCAGTTCGCCGTGCCAGTCATCGGCCAGCACCAGGAAGAAGGCGGCGCGCGTGTCGTTGCGCGAGAATTCAAGGCCGTAGGCGCGGTTTTGCGCATGCACCATGTCGCCTTGCGCCAGCTGCTGCTTGTCCAGCGCCGCCTGCGGCAAGTCCAGCACGACGGGCGCCTGCGCGGCATCCGCCCGCAGGGTCAAGCGCGTCATGCCGTCGCGGCCCGGCACGGCGGCCACGTCGATGATGCGGTAAGGGCCGTTGGCCACCTTGTTGTCGCGCGAGGAGCTGTTGCTTGAACCCTTGAGCGAATCGGAAATGCTGCCGCTGGACTGGGAACCGGCGCTGGAGGCCGAGGAAACAAAGCTGTCGGCATTGGCGTTGCACGCCACGGTCAGAGCCGCGGCCAGGCCGAGCATGCGTAAGGAGGTAGTCAAGGCAGTTTTCCAGTCAACTGAGTGGCAATAACAAATGCATATGCAAAGTGCACGCCGGGACCATCCCGGCCTGCGCCATCATAGCAGATGGCCCGTCAGCTGAGGAGTACCGCGATCAGGCCTTTCGCCTCGGCCGAGGGTTGCTCGCGCAGCGCCTGCAGCACGGGGTCGCTGTCCAGGTAGGCTCGCAGCTGGCGGCTGATGGTGACGGGCGCCTGCGGCAGGGGCGAGGGTACGGGCGCCAGCGCCTTGGCCAGCAGCAAGGTGTCGCGCAAGCCTTCGGGCGGCAGCATGATGGTCGAACCGGGCAAGGCGTTGACGGCGTCGGCCACGGACGGCGGCACCCCCAGCTGCTGCATCAGTGCGCGGCCGATGACTTCCAGCGTGGGCGCCATCTGCGTTTCCAGCTGCGCGTACAGGCCCGGCGTCTTGTCGGCCTGGGCCAGCAGATAAAAGCCCGCCACTTCATGCACGATGCCCGCAAAGAGGGCCGTATCGGCATCCGCGTGGGTGACGGCACGGGCGATTTCGTGCGACAGCGCCGCCACGTGCACGGTGTGTGCCCACAGCTGGGTGGCCCTGGCGCGCAAGGCTGTGTCGCGGATGCCGGCATTGAGCTGGCGGATGACGGCCGCCGTCGCCAGCGAATACAGGTTGCGGTGGCCCAGGCGCTCGACGGCGGCGCGCACGCTGGTCACGGCGGGCGCCTGGCCGCGCGCGAACAGGGCCGAGTTGGCCATCGCCACGGCGCGCGCCGAGAGCGTGGGCTCGCACAACAGCAGGCGGCTGATGTCGGCCGAATGACAGTCGGGATTGGCCAGCTCCTTTTGCAGGAGCAGGGCGGTATTGATACTGGTGGGGAAGGCCAGGGTTTCCGTTTCGGCGCTGGCAAGGAGCTGCGCCAGGTTGCTGAGCGTGTTGACGTGCATGGATAGGGGCCGGGAAGATAGCGATGCCCGATATTATCAGGCAATTCAGCCTGGCATGGCGTTCGGCAGCGCACACAAGCCATTGCGCTCCTGCACGCCATGCATCAGCGTCCGCGCCTCGGCTCCCGGCCATGCGGGTGAAGGGCGGCAGACGCGCGGGGCCAGTCCCGGCACGCTGAGCGTCAGGGCAGCAGCAAGGAATGCTGGCTGGCCGTATGGAAATCGCGCCAGACGCGGTTGATGGCCGTGTCGTCGCGCGCCGCGTACAGGCCGCAATACGGATACAGGCCGTCGACGGCGGCGCGGCACGCGGCGACCAGGGCCAGGGAACTGCGTTGCACGGACTGCATGTCTTGTTCTTCCAGCGCCGCGCCGCCTGCCACCGTTGCCCAGCTGTTATCGAGCACGGCATAAAAATGGCTGCGGGCGGCGGCAAATGCCCGCTGCTTGTCTTCCAGGAACGTCACGACTTCCGGCACCTCCAGCAGCGGCAGGCCGGCGCGCGCGTGGCGGCGGTGGCGCATGCATGCCTCGGCCAGCCGCATGAAATGCGCGGCCATGCCGGCAACGTTGGCGGCCAGGGTCACATAGGCCAGCGAATAGAACGGGTAGCGGTACAAGGGGGCGCCGGCCGTCGCGGCGTCCGGGTGAATGGTAAAGCCGTGCTCCTTGGCCAGCCACTGGCCATCGATGCGGTAGCTGTGCGAGGCGCTGGCGCGCATGCCCAGGCTGTTCCACGAAGGCACCAGCTGCACCAGCGCGGCCGGCACCAGAAAGGCGCGGATGCGCGGCTTGCCGTGCGCATCGAGCAGCGGCCGGCCGTCGCGCCGCAGCCCGGCGTTCAGGGTGAAATGGGTGGCCATCGGCGCGCCGCTGGCGTAGTCCCAGCTGCCGGTGATGCGGTAGCCGTCGCCTTCCTCGTCCGCGTAGCCGGTGGCCGCGCCGCTGCCGCCCAGGCAGGCGCGCGGCGTGCCGATGATGGTCTTTGCCAGTTCAGGTTCGAGGAAACCCGCGAACCAGCCGGCGCCCGCGCACAGGGTCAGCACCCAGCCCATGCTGCCGTCGATGGCGGCCACGG